>PJEL010001124.1_pt1 | contig 28267 bp, 68 predicted proteins | sample 1853271 | NCBI WGS metagenome assembly PJEL01 (sample SAMN08108733, study PRJNA415343) | Invertebrate metagenome, whole genome shotgun sequencing project. | host: Globobulimina | place: Sweden: Gullmar Fjord | collected 2015-08 | reverse complement strand
ACCCAAAACGTCAAAGAGGTGTCAGATGATCCTGACGAGTTTCAAACGAATGATATTGAGAAAGAGGGTACAATTGTTTTAAAAGGTGGACATGTTATATCATATGACAGAGATCCATTTATTGATGAAGTATGGTATTATCTTATGGATATATATCGTAGATTTAAATTAGGATTATCTATTATGGATACTCATGAATTAGATCAAATGTTAGACACAAGCAAATAAATTTACCACAGCGTGTGGTTGACAGGGGTGAGCATAAACTATGCCTATAGATCTGCATAGACAATTAAGAGTTCCTGTCGTAAAACAAGATTGCTTTTAATTGTATCCTTTCCAGGGAAAAGCGAAGACTACCTGAGTAATGATCTATGTCTTTAAAACGTTGTACCTCCTCTTGCCCGGGAGGTACAACACTTTTTATTTTTATGATTTTTATATAGAAATATAATATATAAACAACTTAATTAAGGAGATATACATGTTAGTAATTGCTATTGATGTATCGGGATCTGAGCATAATGCTTTTATTCGACAGGGACTAACTCAGATTAAACATGCATTGTTTGCTCGTGAGAAAGTATTAATCATGTTAACAACAACTCAAATTGTTAATACCCAAATGATGGATGCTCCTACTGTTCACGATATAATGGATTATATTGTGAACGCACGAGGAATTTTTACTGGTGGTACAATCATGGAAGATGTATTTAAATACATGGATAGATGGCATTATCATCATCTTCATACGGGTCTAATTGTTATCAGTGATTTCTATTTCGACATTGAAGGTGAATTGATGAAACCCCATTATGAATGGGTTAAAACATTACCGATAATTCTTTGTTCAAGTGACGATTCACATAAGATAGATCATATCAAACAACCGAATATTGAAATTGTTTATCCTTCTTAATAAACCGTTGTCCTCCCCTTGACCGGGGAGGGACAACACCTTTTTTTATTTCTTATCTAATACTCGTCGAATACTTTCAAGTAACTTATTATTACTTAAAGGTTTTTCTAAATAATCTTTAATTCCAATATCCATAGCGGATTGCTTATTAATTATTTCACTATGTCCTGTACAAAGAATAATATCTATGTTTGGATTAAGAAGCATTGCTTTCATAGATAACTCGGCTCCTGTCATATAAGGCATAGTCATGTCTGTTATTATCATATCAAATTTCGCAGCATCTTTTTTAAATGAATCAATTGCTTGGATTCCATCATTATAAGCATAGACGGTATATCCATTTCTATTCAGCAATTCTTTCAATAAATTTGTAATTGCTATTTCATCATCGACAACCATTATAGTTTCATTTCCATTTGTATATTCAATAGGTTCTTTATCAGGCATAACAGGCTCTTTATCCTTATTACAGATTGGCAGATAAACTTGAAAAATAGTTCCATGTCCAGCTTCACTATATACATTAACTGTTCCTCCATGATTTTGTGTAATACCATGAACGACAGATAGTCCTAGACCAGTACCTTTCTTATGTTGTTTTGTTGTAAAATACGGTTCAAATATCTTTTGTTTTATTTCATCAGGAATGCCTACACCTGTATCCCCAATAGTTAATTTCATATATTTACCTGATGCTAAACTTAATGAAGGTATATGAATAGTTGCTGCTTCTTTATTAATTGTATCTAAACGAACATCTAAGATTCCACCATGTTCTAACATAGCTTGATAAGCATTAGTACAAAGATTCATTACAATTTGATGTAGTTGTGTAGTGTTAACATAGATGTTATTATTAAATTCTAAATTAGATTGAATCTGTATTGTAGTTGGGATAGATGCCCTTATTAATTTTAACGCTTCTTTTATAATTACGTTTGGATTAATAACACTTTTTTCATCTGGTCCTACTCGACCAAAAGTTAATATCTGTTTAACTAATTGTTTAGCTCTTTCAGCAGCTATTAATACTTGGGATATATGTCTATTGACTTTATTAGTGTCTTTAGTTGTTAGTGCTAATTCTGCATAACCAAATATAGCGGCAAGAATATTATTGAAGTCATGAGCAACACCACCAGCTAATGTGCCAATAGCTTCCATCTTTTGAGCTTGAACTAATTGTTCTTCCATTCTTTCTTTTTCTTTTTCAGATGCCTTTAATTCTGTTATATCTCGAGTAGCTCCAGTATAACCAATCATTTTATTATCTTGCATATCTGCGGATGAGATAACTTCTATCCATTTATTTTGATTATTACTAATAAAATATAAATCGAATTTAGCAGGCAATAACGTCCGTTTAATATCTTCAAATGTGGCATATACTTTCTCTTTTTCATTTTTATGAAACTGAGTTAGGAAACGATCGAAATCCATTTTTTGACCAAACGGAACATCATATATATAGTACATTTCTTTAGTCCAAATAAATTCTTTAAAATCTTTAGACAATCTCCAACCACCAACACGAGCTAATTTATTTGTTGCATATAGAAACTTCTCATTATGTATTAATTCATTCGATTGCAATTTAATTCTCTTCTTTAAGAAAATAGCAAGTAATGTAACAATAATTAAGATGATTATAAGACTAGCAACTCCAACTCTTATATACTCTGGAATTACATTCCTAACATTAGCTTCACGATTAAACCAATATTTCATTCTCTCATAATAAAAAGATTCTTCATCGTTTTTCCATCTAGTTATATGCTTATGAATAGGTTTAATTAGATCTCTGTTTTTACCTTGACTCACAACAAAAAAAGACTCAGCAGGATTCAATATAATATTAGTAGCTCTCACATTATAACTAAGAGAATAATAGTCTCCTGGTGCGCTAGCTGCAACAACAGCCGAGATGTCAGAATTTTGTAAATCCTCAAACAATGGTGGATAATCATTATATGTTTTATAATTACATACAATTTCTAATTTATCAATATACTCTTTAAATAATTTAGCATTATGATCTTTTTTCATTACACCAATAGTTTTATTAGTTAAATCAAATACATCATATATTTTTGAATTAGTATGTGTATATACTTGTACCCAAGTAACTAATACCCCATCTCCAATATAATCCAAGTATTCGTCTCTCTCTATAGAATACATTGTGCTTGTCCATAGATCTAACGAACCTTCTTTCATTCTTTGTAGCCCATTGCTCCAAGACATAATCTCGAACTTTAATTCCCAACCTTCATCTAACGATATAGCTTTTATTAAATCAATATAAAAACCTTGTGGTTTTCCATCTTCAATAAACACTAAAGGTGGGGCATTAAATACTCCGATAGTTACTTGTCTTGTTTCTCCATGTAATTGCAACGGGATTAATATTAATATAACACACAATATATATTTTAGTTTCATGTATTTACCTATAACACTATTAATTCATTATGTAACATATAAATAGTCCCCATATTCCAATAACACATATAGTGACTATACCTACTATTTTAGTTAAGCTTATATTCTTTGTTATCCATTTAGGATTATTATTTAAATTAAGATTTTTATTATTCTCAGCTTCAGGATCAAAGTTTAAATTAGGGTCATTATCAAAAATCATAATTCTTTTAACCTCTTATTCTTATTATTGTCAATGGTATTAATCTTAGTCTCTAATATCTTAATTTGTTTCTCATACTTAGTTATCTTTTCTACACGATCTAATCTAGCTAAACTTTTATATAATGTAATTAAAGGTACAGTTCTATTATTATATGTTATATGATGATCACTTTGATCAAACTCAATATGTTCTAATATGAATTTAACAACGGTTGTTAATTCTTTCGTCATTAAAAGTAATATATTTTTCTGTTTTTGAGTCCTATAAATTCTATACATAATTTATTCATTATCATCCTCACCGCCTATTATTTCATCAAAATCAAAACCCTCTAACTCATCATCCCATGGAACATCAGGTGGTTCAATAGGTGTTTCAAGTCCTGCTAATGTTTCTTCAATAAGAGCTTCTTTCTCTTGTACTCCATTAGGTTTGTTTTTTTGTTTTACTGGTTTATATCTTTCATTTATTGTCTCTTTAATATCATAATCTTTTTGAATTCTTTCATAAACATCTTTAAGTTTACTTTTACTAAGATCTATTACTTTATCACCTTCTCGATGTTGTTTTATTGCGTACTTTGATATTCGAGCTTGTATCCTAAGTAAAACAGATAAGGGTATTACTTTATTGTTGTCATAGATAATATGTCTTTTAGGTTTATAATCAATATGATCTATTATAAATGCTAAAATAGATTTATAATCAGGCGAACTAAGTAACATTACGTTTGTTTTACTATCTATTATTTTATACATGATTGCACTATGCTATTTTAAATGTATGTTTATCTAGATTAGCTTGTTTGGCAGCTTTTTGTTCTCTTGTTGATAATCGAATAGCTCCATTCATATATGCTCTTTGTTGTTTCTTATCTTTTGTTTTTGAGGATGCATCTATAAGTTCATTACTAATCATACCATATGCAGTTTGTTTATCTTTTGAATTACGATTTCGACTAACAGACCCTAGCATTCTAATATGCTTCATTTGTTTTTTACCAATATGTCTAATATCCATTATTATAGACAGCATGTATTTCTCCTTACATATTTAAGTCAGTTTGGTCTTCATGTAATCTAACTATTTCCACAGTCTGATGTCGTCCACACGATAAACACCTTTCAACTAAATATGCCCCATCATTACTATCCTTTTCAACTCTACATGATTCCATTAAAGTAATATTAGATCCACAATGCTCGCACTTCTTTTCCAATAATGTATCTTCCATTTTATTAAATCCTTATGCAGCTTTTACAACTGATAAATATGGTACGTTAGCGACAGGTTTCTTAATCATTGTTGGTTTTTGAACTGGTTCTTTTGGACGCTGTACATTAGTTATATTACGTTTAGGTTGTTGTACAAATCCTTGTTGTTTCTTCTTTTTTGCTAATAGTCCAGCCCACTTTGATGTATTTACAGGAGCAGATTGTCCAGGTTTAACTAACTTACCTGTTACGAATTTTGGTTTAGTAAATTCTTTTCTATAGTTAACTGCATCACTCCCTTGTTTAATAGTCTTAGGGATAAGAGGTCCTCCAGTTTTAAGATGTTTCATTTCAAATAGATATGATACTGATAACATATTATTCTCCTATGTTTTATAGTTCGTTAAATATTCTTTTGGTACAGTGTGAATTGTTGTTTCAATTCTTGATTTCATTCTTGGTATTAATAATTTCTTTCCTTTGATCATAATATATACAGGTTTATCTTTAGGAAGTTGTTTTAGACCTGTTAAAATCAAAAAATCATTTAGTATCTTGCCCATGTACACCTCTTTTATATTCTTAGTTTATATATAGAAATAATTTAATTATACAATAACTTAAATAAAGGATACCGTATGAATTGTTTAACATGTAAACATGTTCTAGACTTACCCAAACCTGAGGTCGGTAAGAACACATTTTTTAGTTGTAATGCTTCTGGTTGTAAACATTCTGGTTGCGGTGGAAATCATTTATATCGATATGGCAAAGGACGAGTTGTTCGTTGTGATTGTAATGATGAAAAGATTGTCGATTGCAAAGCATATATAAAGAGGTAACAATGACAAATACAATGAAAACTATATTACATAATACAGATAGTCCTGAGGAAGAAATGAAATTTGAAGTTCTGCCTAATATAGCAGCTTCTCCTCCTTCCTTAAGAATACGATTTCAAACAAAGAGTCAATATGTAACAGTTAATCTCGATGATGAAAGAGCTATTGAATTAATAGGGGAAATGGCTATTGCATCCAATTTACTTCGTAGACAGAAAACTGTTAAATCTGAGACTAATATCACTACTATTGCCAAACACTTAAACAAAACATTAGGAGACTTAGCCCGTGGACACCACTAAAGTACATTTTGCAGATTATCGAAAAATCGGCTGTAAGGTATGGGATAGTAATCCTGGATTATTTAAAAACATATATGATGCAGTTGACGGAAACATATGTGAAGAATGTGGACATGGTAAACAATCTTGTCCAGGTGGAGAAGCTCTGCTGATGAATATCAAACACAATGGACCATACATAGATCCTAGAACTAATGCAGAGATTGCGACTGACACGGGATTATCTAAACGACAGATATCTAAAATGCGTAAAGCAGGTAAACTATAAGGAGGATAAATGGGACACCCAGCACTTGTAAGAATATTCACAGGATCTCCTGGAGATGGAAAGGATCCTTTCGTTCAATTTGAAACTCATCATCCACCTACTTCTACAGTTGGTACTTATATTAGTACTATCCATAAAGGAGTTAGACCAATTACTGCAATAGTCCATATTTATACAAAGAGTCTTACCGAACGACATATAGGTAATACTGAACGTGGACAAGAAATTGTGTGCGTCTATGTGCGATAATATAGACAATCAACTTAATGGTCATCTTTGTCTTGTTTGTTTACAATGGCATGATTGGCCTCCATCTGTTTTCGCTCATTGGGACGATGGGATGGGACATACTTGTGAATGTAAAAGCAGAGTATATATTCAAAGAGGAGAAATAATAAACTTGGGAGAACAAATACGATGAAATGGGAGAGATACAAAGAACTCACAATTGGGTACGATATTAAAACATTGGATCGTGAAGAATATGTTAATGAAGTTGCAATCGCAATGGTAAGAGAAGGTTGTGATGATATAGAAATTCAAAAACAAACTGTTATTCAACTTCGACATATTAATTCACAGGGTATCACTAGATTTGAATCAAGTCTAGTTACATACGAATCTGACGGATCAGAGTATCTATTAGGATATATTGTATTATTAGTTGATGATAAAGGAGAAAAATTCTTTATCGGAATCGACACTCCTGCCGGTGGTTATCCATATATTGCAACCTCAGTTAATAGAGCACATAAGTTTCCAGACATGAAACATGTCTCTGGTGAGATTACAAGTTCGGATACAATTAAACTGATGACAAGCAAGAATATTGAAAAACTTTATATTAAACCGGTAAAGGTGTTATAATGACAAACCAAGCATTACCTCCAGACATAATTAGGTGTCGACACGATGCTCCGGAAGACATGAAAAAAAATATTCCGTTTGACCGTAATAAAGTACTGTCAATGGACGTAGATCATTACGAAAAAGATTATTCAAATGTGATAATATACTTTATTGATTTCAATTTTGATCTTGACGGAGACCAACGTATTCGATGGAACTTCGAAGATAAAAACGAAAGAGATAGTGTCTTAAAGAATATCTCTCGGGAAGTGTAAACTTGTCGCCCTCTTCGGAGGGCTACATTATTTTTTTGGATAATTATCTTTAATGTAACTTGTTGCGCTATCAATATTATTAAAAAATATTACTTTGCCTGATACTGCATCTTTTATTTCCTGATAAACAGATTCAATATAATCTTGTGTTTCTTTATTACATATTATAATAACATCGATAGCTGTCGTTATATTTATAATACGTTTATACTCGACATATGCTTTAATTATATGTAATAAAAATGTAATGCCTAGATAAGTTATCCCGGTTATATTACAATCTGTTAGATCTATAACTGTGTGTGTTCCTGGATTCCAATTATCCATCAAATTTGTTTTAAAAGATAGAACTAATTCTTCATCAGTTATATTGCCTGTCCATGTAGTAATCATTAATTCAAAATGTGGGTCGAATGAATATTTTATCATAATTATTCCTTTATCCAATTTAACGCATCTCGTACGTTATGAAAGAATCTACCACTTCTTGTAGATCCTTTTAATAATGCATTATAAATTTTTGTTAAAGATTCTATCAATTCTTTATTTGTTACTACAGCAATTTTCATTGTCATAAGACTATCGTAACCATACAGTTCTTGATTAAATTTAAATAACCTTATTAATCCATCACCAGTTATCTCTGTTGCCTCTGCATTTAACATATTAGCAAGATGATTATAATCTGGCTTCCATGTTCCTTTATCTAATGCTCTTTGATATTCTTGGATCATCATGTCATCTGTTATTTCACCAGTCCATGTGGATATTATTAATTTCTTCTTTGGATACAATCTAAAGTCGATAGGCATAATACTTACCTCCTATTTATATGCTAACATATGAGCTAATTTATCAGCGTATATAATTCTCTTTTTTCTCATCACTTTCATACCGTGTGCAATTGCGGCAGAATAGTTAGCTGGTATTCCTTTTTTTATTAATCCTTTTTTCATGTTATCAGCTATTGATCTTGCTGCTTTATAACGATCCATATATCCAGAATTCTTTGCTCGTAGAAATTTTGAATGGATTCTATTCATTTTGATGATGTTATCATTCCATATTCGATTTTTCATATACCACCATAATATCTAATAATTAATTCTTTGATATAGAAATATATTTAATAATACACTTAATTATTTTATTGGAGATACTAATGACTGAACAGAAAATTCCAAGTAGGACTGAAGAAGACCTGAAGCAAATTGCAAAATGCCTTTGGGCAAAACAAATCTTTTGTGATAGAGATATTAGAAAAGAAGAGAGAGATAATATGATTGGCTCTATTTTTATGCCCATTATGTTAGGTGGACTTAATAAAGAAGTAGTTAAAGAACTTGGATTAATCTTTGAATATTATGATAAATCCGCTCCACGGTCTATTAATGGGTATCCTATATTCTTTTCATGTCAATTACTAAATATAGAAGATGCTAAAAAGATGTTTGACTATGCAGTAAAGATTGAAAACGCAATGAAAATTGCTCCTGATGTTAATAGTACTATGTGTATATGGTGTGAAAAGAAATACACTTATACAGATGAAGAAAAAGAAAAGACTCCTTGGATTGAGAAGTTTTGTCAAGAGAAATGTAGTATTGAATTTCAAGCATTTAGAAATAGGAAGAAACGATGAATAAAACTAAAGTATTACTTATAGTATTGTTAGGTATTGTTGTGATCATAATCGGAGTTATGATTGGGTTATCATTTTCAGCACCAGTCACTATTTCCTTCTGGGCAGGATCACTCTTCACAGTAGGTGTAGGGAAAATTCTTGAAGGAATAAAAACATTATGAGCTTTCATTTACTCAATATCGGTTGTAATGAAGTGGGTAAGAAAGGTATGATCAACATAGATGATGGTTCATATCACGAGTCCACAGATGAATTTCTATCTGCATATAAACAAGTAACTCCAGCTGATAGAAATGGAGAAAGACCATTACTTATAGTATGTGATGCTGAACAATTACCATTTAAAGATAAATCATTTAATCATGTTAATAGCGATTATTGTTTAGGTATGTATGTTATAGAGTATGACGATCTTATTCGTACCTGTAAAAATAAATGTGCATTCACGGTAACTCTGTTTATTGACGGCATTGGTGGTCTTGTACAAGGATTAATGAAACGTGATGTTAATATAGTACACATTAATAGAAACCGTCATGACCATGATGAAGCATCAATATCCGGTAAACTATTTAAGGAGAATATATAATGCCCTGTACCTGTGAAGGATTTCCACCATCTCCATGTGCTGGAGATTTAATAGGATCTGCTGAAGCAGCAATGAAGCAAATTAAAGACCTTGAGAAAGCATTGGTCCAAGCTCGGAAAGACAACAAAACAAAAGACAAAAGAATCAAAGAACTGGAAGGTGACTTAGCTACATTAAAAAGAACCTTTTCCATAATGGGTAACGGAGGCTAAATGGAACCAGGAGACGAACTACCAGGTGAAATAAGATACGATGGGGAACCAGGTGATGAATTGCCCGGTGAAGTAAGATACAATGTAGATCCTGGGGATGAAGACTAAAACTATTAACGCTCCCTACGGGGAGCACTATTTTTTTGTTAACCTTTTAAACAATAAGTCTTTATCAAAGAAGTTTCTATTCTTCTCTATGTCTAATTCGACTCCACCTACGTTCTTACCTCCTGGATACCAATGTCTAGTTGGATCATATTGCTTACCATCAATAACAGTCCAGAAGTGTGAAGTATCTCCTTTAAACATTCTAGTATTCTTTCCCTGCATTACTGTACCATTATGTATAACAGCTAACGCAGCAGCGTATGAAAGACAACGATTGTATGGTCCAGCAGTATGTGGTGGAACCTGTGGTACATTTCTTCTAATCCAATCTTTTATCTCTTTATCTAATTGGTTAGATTCTAATAAGTATATTGTAGATAACATATTATGTCCTTTTAAACTTCTCTTTAAGACGTTGGAGTTTCACAATATCTTTATCTCTATTAAGTATTCGATACATTCTATATGTATCTCGTAATGACATAAAATGATAACCATCTATTACATCTGCTCTTCTTAATAAGTTATCAATCTTTGTATCTAGTATTTGGAAGTCTACTGCTGCCTCTAATTTCTTATTCTTTGTATGGTAAAATGTTTTACCGAATTTATACTGTTTTACAAACTTTTTTGCATTCCGCATTCCGTTCAATACAGGGCGTGTAACAATCAAATCTAAGTCATCGTTACGGGGCATAAGACCATGTAGGACCAACACTGAACTACCCATTATAACTATTTTGTCTTTCGGCAACCCATACTTCTTTATAAGTTTTAAGTTTCGAATCTTGCGGAGATTTTTCTCTTGTTCAGTTGACCACTCTCCTTTCCTAAGACCCTGAGTGGCAGGTTCTTTTAATAGTGTATGTAAGAAACGTTCCTTTAGAGCTTTAAAAGCATTCATAGGAACATCTATCATCTGTGATATAGATAGCATTATTATATCCTTTTTATCTTATTAAGCATGTCTACAATATACTTCGCCTTTTCGTGATTATATAAATCATTTATCTTCTTCATATTAACAGAGTGTTGTTTAAAAAAGCGAATAGCGTCATCAATATTTATTTCTTTTATCTTATATGTATCCGGTTCAGTTCCATATAATTTTTTATTAATACCATCATAGTCACCAACAAAGGTATAAAACAATCCACCTGAATGCTTCTTCCTCATTTCCTCAATATACTTCTTCATCTTTGGAGGAGCACCAGTAGGTGGTGAATCATTATAATTTATTTTCTTACCTTTTGATATTAATCTCAGATTCTTTACACTAACACCAAACTCTTCTAATGTCTCTCTTCTTGCGGTCTCTGCAGGATCTTCTCCACGTTCTATTCCACCACCAGATATAACATATCCCGTCCAACCTTTATGTGGCACACCAACTATAAGTTTACCATCTTTAATAATAAACACTTCTGCTCGAGGTCTATAGGGTAAAGAGGATTCAAACAATCTTTGTATAGATAACATTATTATTTCCTTTTCAAAAAAATAAAAATGATATACTCATATAATATTTCTATTATACAAGTATATCGTATATGGCGGAGAGAGAAGGATTCGAACCTTCGGTGCTTTTACACACACTCCCTTAGCAGGGGAGCACGATAAGCCAACTCTGTCATCTCTCCGTGGAGGAAGGTAAGAGATTCGAACTCTTGGAGCTTTGACACCCTCCGGTTTTCAAGACCGGTGCACTCGACCAGACTATGCAAACCTTCCCTATATTTTAACTACCAAAACTTTCTAGAATCCCTGCAAAGAACTCTACAATAATTTCAAGTAAAGCATCTAAAATTGTTTCTGTTGCTTCATCTTTATATTCGTCCATTATATCTCCTATTCATGTGTAAACAATTCAAACACAGCTTCCCAAAACCAATCAGGAAGATCATGATATGCATCCTGCTCAAAGATTGTGGACATCATCTGTCTATCGATAAACCGTCTAAGAGTACGATATTTCATAACTACTCCTTTAAAGTGGCGAGCCAGGTAGGATTTGAACCCACGACTACCAGGGTTGGAATCTGGCGCTCTACCGGACTGAACTACTGACCCGCATACTAATTATCTAATTGGTTTACCGAAATAATGAATAAATCGTTCTTCTGCTTTCTGACGATTCCATACACCATCCCAATAAGGATTCCAAGATACATAATCAAATAGATCTAATATATCTTTATCGGGATTAGGGAAGTCCATATAATCAATAATAATATTTGTCGCAGTATGTGTTGCTGTCTTCTTCATATCTCTGACCATTGCACATACTAATCGAACAAGTGCATTATTTCGACCCATATGATCTAATGCTAAAGGATCTGTATGTTGAATAGGACTATGAAAGTATTCCAATAATCCTTCACGAGATAATGACATTACTTCGTTTATTACCTCACAGGCAACCTGTGGTTCTACATTTCGTAGACTAATTGGTTTACGTGTATTCGTTGCAATTTCACACCATTTTTTAATTTGTTTAGATGTTGGACTGTCTGCAATTAAAACGACATTAGATTTAAGTAAGAATTCATCAACACTTGGAGGTATCTCTTTATATTCTCCTCTTGTATGACGAATAGTACAATAAGTACATTTACCTTTACAACCGGTACCAATTCTTAATGGATACATGTCTCTAAAGAGATGACCATCTTTAAGGGGGTGAGGTTCTTCTTCTGTGAAGTCTTCTACCCAAAAGGGTTTAGCATAATCAATAAGAGTAAAATCTTTAATGATCACACCATCATCATCTACATTATCCAATCGTAAAACATCGATCGGGAGTTCTATGTCAAAACGTTTAGCAAGACATCCACCAACAAAGAACTCTTTACCAGGATAATCTTTCTGGTATTTTTCAAGAGTTACAATATCATTTAATACAGCCATGTCAGTTACTTGACAAGAAAGAATAATGATATGATCCGCATCGGCAGGATCTTTAACCATTTGATCTGCATGTGAATTAGCCCAAGTTAAGAACTCAGAGTAGATACCCATACAGGCTGTACAGATAGCATATACTTTACCAACTAATTCATCTCCACTGTATAACTTACCTTTACCAAATTTGTTTTCAATCGTTTCCATACACTACTCCATTTAATGTAAAAATAAATAATAAACAATTGTTCCTTATAGTCTATTTATTTCTATATTAAATCGAATAATATTAAATAAAAAAAATTGGGGTGAGGGCGGGACTCGAACCCGATCAACGGGGCCACAACCCATCGCTCTACCATTGAGCTACCCCCACTACAAATTAAGTGGGTTGCCCCTCCGAGGTCCCAGACTATCGTGAGAAATAGTCAATTTCAAGAGAGGCTACCCAAACTGGCTGCGAAGACAGGGTTCGAACCTGTGACAAAGAGCTTAACAGGCTCCTGCTCTGCCAACTGAGCTACTTCGCAGTAAACTTTATTTATCTTTATATACTTCTTTATCTAATAATATACTTTCGCTATCTGTAAATGGATGTGTTGTCCAATGAGAAAACATTCTCATATTAGGCAGTTCTTTGTTAAACTTATAAAAGTACCAAGTACCACCTTTCCATTTACGATACCATTTAAAGTATCGTATATCATCTGTGAAGAAATGTTTAAGTCCTAATCCAAAACCATACAGACCCATCACGGATAAGCATACTATTAATATTAATTTAAGTATTAGTCCTGTATCATACATGTTATGGTTTTCCAGCCTTTGTATCTTTCACAGTCTGTTTGTTCTTTTCGATGTCTCGTTTGTAGTCCTCTGTTAATGCTTCTACACCTTGTTTAAAGAGTTTATATCCTTCTTTAACAATAGCGGATTTAACACCAACAGTTAATGCACTACCTAATACGAGCCATCCTATTCTTGCTGCTATTACTGGTATTGCCATAATACTCTCCTTTAATGTAAGTTGGTCGGGAATGCAGGATTTGAACCTGCGACATCTAACTCCCAAAGCTAGAGCTCTACCAGACTGAGCCAATTCCCGAATTATCTTACATCCATTGTTTCTGTTTGCTCTTTGTACGTTTCCAACTTCTCTCATAGTAAGAACTTTTAGTTCTACTTTCCCAACTACAAGGAAGCATCATTGGTCTTCTTTTACCTCTTGTATATTCACGGGCACAAGAGTAATATTGTCTTTTTTCCTGTGTAGTCTTAGGTTGACGAGAATTAGAATAACCAGCAAATCTATTATGAGTTCTACCAGGTACAGGATCCATTCTAAAACAATATGCAGATTTATAGTATTTATCACCATCATAATGATGTCTTCCTACCGTAGTATACATATAGAGCTTATCGCCATACTTCATTTGTGACTCCCTTTTATTGAATTAAACTAATTCAATGGGAGTCGTACATATCATAAATCATAGTTTTATGCCTTTTATATAGAAATTAAAAGTGTATATAAACATTTAAATAAAGGAAACTGTTATGGTCGGAATTGAAACCCCTACATTTAGAGAGTTCTGTAAGAACTTCCTAATTGCTGGTATGATGTCTGAACAAGATGCAAATTCAGTTATGGAACTGTTTGTTCAAGATGAAGGACAAAAGTCGATGCTCGGTAAATGGGATGATCCTATTACGGGTTATCCTCGACCAATACAAAATGTCTGTACTTGGTCGTTGAAACGATTTACAACTAAATGGATTGAGGAGAATTGTCCTCAAGCATTCTATAAACCCATGTTCGATGGTACAGCGGATAAAATGGCTGAACAAATTAACGCTCATGAAATACCAGACGACATGTTCAAATAAGAAATGCCCCTAAGGGGGCTAATCTTTTTTTGTTTTATAATACCTATCTTTATGAGGTATATTTAGTTGTTGTTCTAATTCAAACAACTCTTCTTCCTTCTGTTCTTTTGTTTTTTCTTTTGGATAAGAAGCAATATAACTTTCTTTTTTTCTTGTTCTCATTAATACTCCTTTATGGTGTTGCCAAGAGCTAGAGGAAATCGAATCCCCGAGTATCTAGTAGATTGCTACATACATGCAAACCTGCTAGCTCCTGGGTGCGTTTGCCTGGGGGGCAAACATTTGGTGGTGAGTGATAGGTTCGAACTATCCGAGTCACAATGACACGAGATTTACAGTCTCGCCCGCTTCCACTTACGGATTAACTCACCTTTACTTGGAGGACCTGAGGGGACTCGAACCCCTGATTGGGGGATTTAGAGTCCCGTGCCTAGCCACTTGGCGACAGGTCCTTTTATACCTACTTCATCAAGGCATAATTACTATAATCATCTTCTCCACCGAACACCGCTATAGCAGTCAAACGATTGTTATAGTCTGGTTCTTCGAAGTATGAAAATGTATTAGTGGCCTCTTGTTGTTTGTTCATTAACAACTTAAACAATTTAATATCACTAGCTCTTAAATACACAAAGGTTTGATTGCTCCAGTCTATGCCTGGGTTCTTTGCAGCAATCTTGGAAACTGCGTGCCCAGCCTGTACAGCTTGTTGTGGAAGCGTGAGGCTTTTAGATACAAATACGTAGAGTTTATTGAGAGACATATTCTGCCCTCCATTCCTCTATCTTAGGTTCCCACTCAGACTTAATCCGTTCGATCCATTTCTGGTCGGGCTTGTTGTCTTTGCTAGGAACCTCTATTTGTTCTCTTTGTCTTCCTCTGAGTTCACAGTAAGCAATATGCTGGTGTCTGAATGTAATTGAATCCCATTCTTTGTGATGTTCTCTAATGTCAGTGGCTAATTGTTTTTGTTGTTTCTTAAGTTCATTTAATGGATACATCATGTACTCCTTATATTCTATTTAGTTTGATTTCCGACAATCTAACTTTGTTCAATAGAATAAAGGATTGGAGATCCTCGAATGCACACTAATAGTGAACATAAAGGGACCTACAGGAATCCGGTGTATTTCATGGGAATACCTCCTTGTTATAGGTTTAATGTTAAGCAACCTTAACATCGTCATAATCATCTGCAAAACTTTCAATCGTTGGAGCTCTACGTTCTTGTACTGTAGGTCTTTCTTTGACCTTAGTAAAAGTACATCGTCGTGGATTACGACAACATTCCCCAGAACAGACAGTACTATTCTTTCTTAATGTACCTAATAACGCATCTTCTGGACAATTTTTCCATGCAGGATCGGTGGCATCATAATCAGGATACCATATTTTAAAACGTTTCTTTGCTTTAAGTTTAGCCTTTTTGATTCTGTATCCTAGCATGTAAGCTCCTTTGAAATAAAAAAGTTTTATATGTAATAGTATTATTTCTATATAAAAAGTGAATAAACTAAAATACCTTATTTTTTATGGGTAGTAATCTTCTGTTGTTTCTCACATGGACCAGGTTCTTTAAATGGATCTTTAACTGTTTCTACAGTATCTAATTGTTGAATAATAGACCCTGGTTCCTTAAACGATCCACCGAAAGAACCCTCTTCGGAATCCTCAATGAGTAAATGATAGGTAGATAACATATTACTTTCCTACTTTCATTCTAAATTTTATAGTTGCTTTAGATATCTTATTTACTTTAGCTAATCGTCCAGGATCTATGGAAGAGGTATTATGCTCTCTACGACTTTCATCTTTGGCTTTCTTCCATTTTGCAAAGCCTGAATCCACTTCAAATAAATGTGATGTTGATAACATATTAATCTCCTACTTAAATTTGTCTGGTGGTGGTAGTTTATCTAACTTAACGTAGTCAAGAGATTTCTTTCCTTTTAATACTGCTTTCATTAGTCTATGTCTACCATCAATTATCTTATCTTTGGGACCAACTATAACCGGGTATTTGAGATCAGATTTATTGATTCTGTCTATATGTACTTTTAAATCAAAAAAACTATTTAATGTCCAATGTATCTTTTCATCCATTATCTTTTTTGTTATTCGCATCTTTTGTACAGGTAGACCTTTAGATGCGAGTATTAATGAAGTATCAAAATACATTTTTCCATTCTCATTATAATGGTTAGTTTGTACCCATTTCTCAAGCAATGGAATCATAAAGTAGTTACCCCTTCTTAAACAAAGCCTGTGAAGTATTATATATCCATTTAGCCTGGTCGGGAGAGAAACCTTTATTCTTAGCAAACGATTTCTTCATACCTACTCCCATCTTATATATATCTCCACCCTTCTTCTTAGTAGCCCCAACGATAGCATCTAATGTACCTTTTGCTTTCTCTGTTGAACCTTCAAACAATTGATCTTCTTCTCTGTCTTCGAATAAATGAGCTGTTGATAACATTGTTAGATCTCCTTAACGTTTAAATGCTGGTACGTTTCTCATGTTAACATCTTCACCACGTCTAACTCCACCATGTGCTACTGCACGAACATCATCTGAGGCTTCTAAACGAGCAAGATATCTTGTAAACTTACTCATAGTCTTTGCACCAAGATAACCTATTGCTAATGCTCCAGCCAAAGCACCTAATATAATAGGACCACCAGGGGTAGCACCCCATCCAGGAGAAGTCTTTACACCAACTGTTATACCACCGGCAAGGAAACCAAGATAACCTCCTGACATTCCACCAGCTACTGCTCCAGCACGACCTTTAGTTGCTTGGATAGCTTCCATATAGGCTTTAACATGTTGATCTGATAATAGCTGTTCTAATCGTTGTTTCTCTTGGGAAGAGGCTTTCTGTGTCATAAATATCTTTTCAGCTAACTTAATATATTCTATAACAGTCTTTTCTTTACTTAGTTCAAGAAGTCTACTGTGACTGCTTTTAAAGAAGTTCTTAATACCGTTTATTACTTTATTCTCTTCTAATAAATCCATATCTTCTATAGATTCATTAAGCAGATGTGCTGTTGCTAACATGATCGTTCTCCTTTTTGGTTGCTAATTTTAATAAATCGATTAAGTCATCATTACTATTCATTCTAGTATGTTTCTTTTTAGTGGATCCTATTGGTTTAGGCAACCTTTGTTGTTTCTTTCTCTTCTTTTTCTCTTCTTCTATTTCCTTTTCCTTTGACACCTTATCTCGACTATCCCACATAAACATCTTTGATCCCCTTATAGTAATTATTATTTAACCAAGTAATAATTTTATCTTTATCTTTAAGCATATCATATAATGAATACAACAGATGTAAGTTTACGTTTATTGTTGTATTGTGTCTATATAGTATATCTGGAGTTATATCATATACTGAAAGAGGAAGAACACCTTTATATACGTCTGAGTTAATCTCTTTCCAAATAAAATGATCACTTACATTCTTCATCATTGCTAATATTTTAAGACCATACTTATCTGGATCCTTATGGAAAGGACTGTGTGGGAATAAACCAAACTTATTTATATTGACGAATTGTATCACATCTTCATTATCTATAACAAACTTACCTACCTGATTATAATCATCTGGATCTGAGTATGGAAGAGACATAATAAAAGAAGTCGTCACCCATATACCTGCTTCATGGCTTAATCTAAGAGATGTTTTAATTTGGTCAATAGTGACCCCTTTGTTAATGTATTTTAATATCTTATCATCAACACTCTCAGAACCAAAGTGTATCTGTCTACATCCGGCTTCATATAACATATTATAATAATCAGAGTCTGTCGTGTGTCTACTATCCGTTGTCCACTTAATATCTATATTATCTTGAATGAGCCAATTACAAACCTTATCCGCAATAGGATTAATAGCATCATGTAAGAATCGGAAGTGTTTGAATCCTGCATCAGTATAAGACTTAATCAGATTCTTCATATACGAAAAGGGAATGGGCCTTAGCTTTCTATCACCGTCTACACAAAACCCACATTTACCTATACATCCGTCGATAAGACATACATCGGCAATTTTAATAGTCTTATCGTTATAAGATGTATCTGGCATTGTTAAATTATAATGGGAGTATATTTCTTTGTATGAGTATTCAACATGATCTGTATTCATTATAGGACTTAGTTTTGCGGGAGGAAATTGAATCTCATAGTTATCTGGAGATACCATTGTTTTCTTTAAGATACGATCCATATAGTCAGAGTTTATATCATATTGTATAATCTTATCGATGTATGAAGTATCACATAGACTTAAGAATGATTTATTATTCTTTGAATGCCTACATGAGGATCCACCTAATATTATATATGAATCTATAAACTTATTTCTGAGTTGTGTAAGAATAAGTAGTACTAATCCTAATTGTTGTTCAACGCAATACGGTGTACTTAGCTTTGTTGCTGACGCTAAGATGAAATCGTAAGTATCAAACTTAAAAGGTAATATATCTAATAATATATTTAAATCGAATATATCTGGGAGATTGGATGTACTCTTAAATGTTTTAATTAATAATGCATCATACTCAATATAATCTATATCATATTCATCCTGATTTATATAAGATACTAACTCTACACCAGTTCTAGATAATGTCTTTAGTTCCCTACTAAAATAACATTTAGACTTACTATCCTCTGGCATTGGGTCTATTATCTCTTTTAGTTCATTCTCTGGAAGATGCATAAAGTTAGTTGGCATTTCAATAACTAATACTCTTTGTTTCATTATATCCTCTAATTAAAAAGGAGAGCCGAAGCCCTCCTGATTTACTCTCTTTCCCATTTGACATCATCCATTTTGTCAAAATATTCTTTCCCATTTGTTATCATCATCCATTTTGTCAAAATGTTCTTTCATATGTGTCTTATATATCTGAACACCTCTAATTCTTTGTAACATAGTCATATCGTCCCATCGTATAGTATCATCTTCGCCACAAGGACACATATCAGGAGACCAACTACCTCCACCTTTAAACCAATCTACATTTCTTAAACACTTACTACAGAATGCTTGATGATATTCACTTATTTTATGTTCTTGTGTTGTATCTATTCTAGTAAACCAATCACCCAATTGATATAATGCTCCACAAGTACATTTCCACATATTAGCATCATCTAATAATGGTGTTATATCATACCCTTCACAAAAATAACACTGAGATTTATCTTTAGTTTTAATATAATAGAATCCATGAGAACGTTTTATCTTCTCTTGTTCTGTAGGTATCATCTTCTTTGATAATTTACTTCTAATATACGCAATACCAAACCAACTAATACCAATGAGACCTAATATAATTAATCCTGTCTTTATGAAATCAATCACAAGGATCAATCTTCCATTAATTCACTTACATTATAAGGCATTTCATCATGAACTGTTTTAAGACTGGCTATTGTCTGGAATGCATGGGGTTCGTGCTTCTCATGCCATTCTATTAACTCTGCACATATCTCATGAAATACTTCTAATCGTCTATCTGTTAGTTCTGCCATTTTATTACTCCTGTAAAAAGGCTAATGCCGTTTCTGTTCCTGGTTCTACCTCTGTGTAACCAGCATCTTCAACTACATAACACTTATCTCCTAATTCATCCCTAAATGAATCAAATGCTGTATTACCTACCATTAATACAATAACACTAATATTAGGGTCTGTCACACCCAAACCAATGCCAGCGTGTACTGCTTGTGCCGCCAATTTCCCTGGTGTCATCTTCAGACTTCGTTTGTATAATATCTTTAGTTTCATTCTTAATTTTTTCCTTAAACATCTCACACATGCCATGCGGATACTGATTGAATACTATACTACCATCATTATCTATTAATCCAAGTATTCTACAACCATGTCCCATAATAGTGTTTAATGGACCTTGACCTACATCTCTATTTCTAGGATGGTTACGAATAATCATTTGATATTCACATTTGCAACAGCACATTGTATATTGTTCGTAATAACAGCAATCCATTCCATTATCCAATTCAGCTTTAAGTTCAGCAAGAGTTTCTCTATGTTTTAATATCTTTTGTCCAATTCTTTGTATTTCTTTATAATGTCTTTCTTCTTCTGGGCTAAACATCTTATGAATAGTGCGTTAACACATAAGAAGCAATAAATAAATCTGGAGGTTCAATCTCTGTAAAATATTGTTGTATCAATGCTTTAATATGGGGCTTTTCTGATTCCCATCTATCTGCTATAACAATATCACTAAACCCTTGATGTTGTTCAGTCTTTTCTTTAATCTCACCAATGATAATATAATTTCCATTCATACCATCAAAGAGCATAGCTAATCCGTTATGATGTTCTATTCCTTTGAATGAATTGTCATCATACTCACTATACTTCTCGAAGAATGTATCACTTCCATATTTCTCAAAGTCTAATCGAACTCCGAGTATTACATAACTGTTACTGTTACTTGACATGTATACTCCTATTTATGTATATGATATAACATTGATCCATAAACTGATAGAGATATCCCTTGTACTAATATAGCAACTAATAGTTGGCTCCACCACTTCTCTGGTTGTATTACTGTGAATAACACATGAACAAAACAATAGATACTTGGAAAGAACATTAAATCCCAAGTATTGATATGTCCATAACTTATTAATTGTAATGTCTCTTGTAACCATTCTTTATATAGAATAGATGCATACAGATATACTGTTGAGAAAATAGTGAATAATCCTATCCAACACCAATACCATTTAGGGAACATACCATCTATAGTAAATGATTCTAGTTCTTCCTTACTAACAGGTATAGGTATTATAATCATATTAGTCCTTCGTCTCTCATTTGTCTTATCTCTGTAAATGTAAAGTCTTTCTTTAGCTTTAACATATCATTAACATCAAGAGGCTTTTTATCGGCAATCTGTTTCTCCAGTTCACCAATCTGTTTCTCAAAAGCTAGAAGGTTATGTTTAGCATTCTTATGAAGTTCTTCAAAACGATCCCGTTCTATCTTCAATTCTTTTATAGTTGTTACCTGTTTACCATTCAATACAATGGCTTTGCTACCTTCTTTATCTCGATAATTTAATGCTACAATCATATTAAACATCTCATCGGGAATACTCCAACTACAACCTGTATCATTCGATTCACAAAAACTATGTGTTGTACCGTCTGATTGTATCTTACCTTTAAACCTATGATCCTCTGTTTGTAATGGGTATTCTATCATACCTGCAGCTACTTTTACTATTTCCATTATATCATCCTATTTTATCTATTTATCATTACTTCCAACATGGTTATGATGTTGTTTAATTCCCAATCTTTACATGCGTAACCGGACCAGAACAAACAACCTCTACACGGTATTGCAGATCCACCCATATATAAGCAAGAGCTTGTATAAGGACCGCAACTAATATATTTATCACATGTACATTGACCGTCTGGAATGTTATATGCTACATCACAACCATACGGTGCTACTGCTTGATATTTCTCTAATCTAGGATGAACAAATTCTTTTTGTGGTATGAATCTTGGTATCACGGTTTGTAGCGTTGCCATATTATTCTTTTGTATTTTCCCCTTCTTTTACATTCATAGAACTATGTACTCTACTAATATGCATACCACATTCTGCACATTCAATTCTACCTGTTTTAATTAAAAGAAAGTGTATACAACCACATTCACCACACGCATATCCTTTATGCTCGTCTATGTGTTCTATTTTATCATTCATCATCTTTTTCCACATGTCGTCTATTAATAAAAGCGTGACATTTAGAACATTCAATATCTCCGCTTCTTATTAATTGGAAGTTGACTCCACCACATTTACATACAAATACCATATGATCATATATGTTTTGGACTTTTTCTTTTCTTTTGTCCATAATCTTGTGGATGTTATCTATTCGATCACTCATCAGGCCACCCTTTAATAAATATGTCATGAGGAGAGACATACATCATACCGGGTCTATAACCAGCATAGTCTACAGCCCTTTGTTGAAAGTATATCTTCATACCACTATCGTCATTAGCGGTATACCAAAAATATTTAACCCGTGAAGAGTATTGGGGATCTTTATACCTATACTCTTCTCCAGGTTGACATTTAATGTTATTCTTAAAACAATTTTTTCTATCTATCTCTAAATATGCACCGTAATCACCGATAACTATACTTTTATAACCACGGGCTATAATTGTCTGTTTCTTAGACTTAACTTCGAAATGTTCATCACCGCTTACCGATAAACCATAAGGAAGATAGGCGTCGTATAGTTTACGAACCTCCAATGACTTTTTATGTGGTAACTTCTTATACTTATACTGTGTAACTAATATTTCTATATACTCTTTGATGTTAAATCCGGTCGTTGTCACTTTAGTTGAAGTGTTGTTTTAACCCAACACTCGGCTTCCATGTTTAAATCTAATTCAACAGAAGATACACTTAACCCTGTACATTGTTGTAGTTCAGTTAATAGTAAAGCAATATTCTTTTCTATTTCTAATTTCTTCTTTGAAATCTCATCTAGGGTGGGACCGTCTGCTGCAAATGCCATATTCTTATCCTTTGGGTAATGGGCTATAGTACCATAACCATCTATTATAACCATACAGTATAGGGTTTAATTACAAAGTGAGTAGGAACCATAACCCAACCTTTATCTGTACGTAGTATATGCATTTTCTCATCGGATAGATAATATAGATCCCCTAACTCATCTGTTTGAATTTCAGCATAGAGTTCAGCTACACCTTTATAATTAAACTCATCTTTATATATCAATCCCTCTTTCCAAGTAGCATATCTAACATCACTACATACGTCAATAAATCTATTAATTAATTCTGTGTTAGTTTGAGAAGTAAAACCACCTTCTTGACCTACACTTCTAAGTTTCTCAATTAATATTTGTCTCATTTCCATTATACTATACCTATACTAATATCACGTTCAATAATTACGCCTTGTCCATCAATAGATCTTTGACGATCATAAAAGACATCGATAACTTCAAATCCACTCTGTTCTTCAAAGTCTTCAATAAGATGGTTAATAGCCTGTTCTAATTGTTTCTTTTGTAACTTTAGATCCTTTACTTCGAATACTACATTTGCCATTGGTCTATCCTTTAATGTTATATTACCTTTACCGTCATTATCGAGATATTTATTATCTTCTTCAATAGTTGGTATTTTACCGGCCTCCTCTATTGTCAAGTAATTACCACCTACCGGTATGGTTGGGTCATGAAATAATCTTTCTTTCTTACTATCCCATCGCATACCAGTAAATTTATCATCGTCTCCTATCTCTCGACATTTCCAATCAATAGCAATAAGTCTACCACCTATTTGTATCTCAGGCATTGGAAATCCCCTTCTTTACTTTAATTTCAAGGACCTCTACCTTATACTCTAATACTTGTACTTGTTCCATTAAACCTTCAATGGCTTTACCTTGGGTCATAATAATGTCAAATATGTTATCAAAATGTTCTTTTGATCCCATCTCTATTTCTTTATGTTCTTTATCAGGCATCGTCTATATGTACCTGTTCTGGACCGTAGTCTAGGGTATTAATAATATGAGGAAGACGTAACCAATTTATATCCCCTTTAACCATTATCTCTGGATGTTGATTCTCTGGATCTCCAACCCAACACGCAGAGTATTTAGGACCTATGCTTGGTAGTTCTTCCATAGTATCTACAGGTCTGATCCACTTTAAGGGTTGTTCAAATTCATAATGTGCAATCATTATAATACCAGAATCAATTAACTCTTGGTATGGGAGTGTAGGTCTCTTCTTCTTAGCTTCTTTAGCTTTATAGAGACTAACCCCAATCTTATTACCAATATAACCTATAATCATTACAAGTAATATAACTACAGCAGACCCTACAAGTTCATCTTGCATTAAGCTTGTTATCATATCCATTATTCATTTTCCTTATTGTCTAGACAATCTTTACATTGATTGAATCCAACATGTTTGACTTGACCACATACACAGAAGTTCTCTCTATCTACGCCTATCTCTTCCCAGACTTTAATACTATCTCCATCTTCTTTGATAAAGAATCCCATCTCTATTAAGTCTTTTCTAAGTCTTCTATATTCCATATACACAGGTCTAAGTTCTTTAATCTTCTTAACGAAATGGTGTGCATTACCTTTCATTAATTTTAATGCATTATTCCTATTTACTTCTCTCTCGTAGTTATCATTACCAGCATCACCCATTACTTTAGTCTCCATACATATTTTCGTTAAGTTGTCTCTGCCTATTTGTTCACCCTCTTCTTGAGTAACAATCTTTGGCTGTTTCATATACAATACCTCTAGTTTGTTTCATAACCTACAGCGTAATCATAATCTACAAGTTTACTATTACACTTTAAATTACATTCAACAAACGGATCTGATTTCCAACTATCAAATAGCTTTTGCCATAATGGGTTGGATAACACTAACTCTAATCCATTATTAAAAGCATTGAAGTGATGTCTATTTACGTTAAAGAAACTATCTTTGTATTTAATCTTCTTAACACCATCACTCATTACATCATAAGGATAACTAACCCAACCACAAGGATGAACTACACCCTCTACATTAAGAAACATACCTCTGTTCCCTATCATACATAGTGGTGTAATAAGTCCATCTTTATTAATAGTATCGAACTTAGTAGTATTCGTATACATATAATCTATGTTATCAATCATTCTATTAGTCAATAATTCCATGTGTCTTTCATATCTATCTGATGATGATACAAACTCAGGACGAGGTTCTAACATATCTATATGACCATACTGATATGTATACTTACTTTTAAACTTTGTACTCTTCGTCCATTGTATTCCGTCACAATTATGTTCTTTAGCTAAGTATCTAATACTTTTTTGATCATCTTGATTGAACCTAAAGAAAATAGCAGCCCAATAAACGAATGCGGCACTTTCCTGACCCATTATGTTCATTCCGTTCATTATGCTATCAAAGTCAGAGTTAACTCTATACTTATTATTTGTAACCTGATTAAAACCATCTACAGAGAAGTTAATAGTATCGAACTGATTAGATATGTACGCAAAGTGTTTCCACCAATCTGTTGACTTATAACTACCGTTAGTTATAGTGAAGACATGACAGTCTGGTTTAACAGTTTTAATATAATGGACAATATCTATATAATCTTTACAATAGATAGGATCACCTACATCTCCACACATAGTAAAACGTTTTACATGCTTTTTTATGAAGCTAGGTGTGAATGCTCTTACGAAATCTTTATACTTTAATTCTTTATTTAACCACGGGATATCTGGATACTCTGTCCTGGGGCAACGAGGACATTTTAATGTACACTTAGAGCTAGGTTCTATAGCCCAATGGTACAGTTGCCAATCATATAATATGTTCATGGCTTCATTACTACCTTTGTCATATCTTCAGCACCAATCATACTATACAAACATCTAGCAACAACGGCTGGATGTAAATGATGGTTATCATATAGATCATCGATGCGTTTATGACCCCATTTATGTCTAGATTTATTGAAGTTTGTCTTAGTTAATCCTGGGCATAGCTCTTGGACCTGTACCCCCTCTAAGTCAAGTAGGCTTCCGAACTCACTCAATGCTTTCTTCGATAATGTATATGTTAAATCGTCACGCCAATAGTGTTCAATATTAGTACTTGTTACATTAATAACTCTTAAGAATCTATTCTTTTCAAAAGCTTTACGAGTTAATAACATAGGAGCAATTAGATTTGTATTCATAATACTTAATATATGATTTATATGATGTTCTTTAAATGGAACCTTACCACCATGATCATGACCAGCACAATTAACTAAGATATCTACTACTGGCATCTCATAATTCAATACATCATCTTGAACAGCTAAATCTAATTCTGTTCTATTTAATTCTATCACATCATAATGGGGCTTTAATAGTATTACTAATTCTTTACCTATACCTGATGTTGTTCCAGTGACTAATACTGTCTCACGTCTTTGGGTATTCATAAACTACCTCATCTCCTGCATGGATTGATAACATACGAAATATCTCACCATCTTCTAAGTCTTCTGGTTCCATATCATCATCAGGAACAATACCTAACTTAGCAAAGAGTATATTTACTATTTGAATAGTTGTTAGATTATCAACCATTTGAGACATAGTATTAGGGATATCACTCATTATAACACCTCATGATGTACTCTTAAAGAGTCGTCTAGTTTGACTGGTGTAACTGGCTTGGCTGTCGATTTACCAGTCAGTTTTTTATCTCTCCATTCTTCTTTAACAGACACACTCCAACACTCTCTACATCTATTACTTACAGCAGAGTATCTTCTACCTACACATTTACCACAGGGATAAGGGATATATTCTTTATCTTCTTTAAAGTTATCTTTCATCTATACCTACCTTTACATGTCCAGAGATAGCTCTTACTAATGTATGAACAATCATTGATGGTTTTGTTCCTAGTATATAACCCATCTTCTGTACTTTGTCTGGTTCAAATTGTCTTATCTGACTATACAATTCCATCTGTATTGTTTTAAGATACTGAACAAAGTCTTTACCATCTGTTACGGCTTTATCTAGACCGTTATCATGGACGTAATGACCGCCATCACTATGGATAATAGCTAAGAGATCTAACAATTCATTTTTCCATTCAATCTTTTTATATTCTAGATTCTTCTTATATTGCCATTTTAAATTGTATCTTAATAAGTCTAACATAAATCCATCGAAATCTTTATCACAATGATCAAATATAAGTTGTATAATATCAACCTTTGTTTCTTTAATAGGTACGTTGCAACCCATCTCAATACAACACTTGTAACACTCGTGTATACTTGAGACGGTGAAGTCTTGTTTAATATCTAGGTCTCTCATAATATGAAACAATAAAGAGAAACCCTTATCGGATAATCTCTTGAACTTATTGAATGCTAGACTTTGTCTTTCTTTTTCTGTGGATGCTTTCTTAGACATGTTTTGTCCTTCCTTACTAATGCACATAGTTTAGGCAAATATATATCCTTACATTTGTCATGATCAAACAATGGGCACTCTGGGTGCATTTTCGACATGTTTACTCCTCGAACTTATTATTCTGTTGATGAAATATATAATTACATATAAAATTCTTACCTTCTATTGGTCCTTTGTACCTTAAGTATATAGCGGCATCATATAACTCTTGTATTGTTTCTAATGTTTCATCGTTTCCTAATTTAGGCATTATATGTTCTATTATTCTATGTGCTTGATGGGATAATACTTTAGTCATGTATCCCCCTTCTGTATATTACTATTTCTTTATAAAACATGAATTATTCCTCTATCTGTATTTTTATATGTCCTGCAATATGTTTAACCATTCTAGCTAATAGCTCTCTAGGTTCTAACTCTAATAAGTCATACTCTTCTTCTACATCTCTTAATCCATCAGGACCACCTATAATAGTATGCATGGATCTAATCATATTATTCTTAGCTGT
>PJEL010001123.1_pt1 | contig 28276 bp, 27 predicted proteins | sample 1853271 | NCBI WGS metagenome assembly PJEL01 (sample SAMN08108733, study PRJNA415343) | Invertebrate metagenome, whole genome shotgun sequencing project. | host: Globobulimina | place: Sweden: Gullmar Fjord | collected 2015-08 | reverse complement strand
ATTTAACAATAATATTGTCACTTATTAATCAAATAAACTTTTTTAAATAATTATCTTTTTTTCTTAAGAATCTATCTTTTTTACCTATATATCAATCTCTTTCCCTCTATTTACTATCATTAAAATAATTTTGATTTTTTACATATAACTTACAAGTAAAATTCATTTTTTACAATTTTTTTTCAAAATGTCTATAAATTACACATTAATTGCTACTTAATTGCTATATCCAGTATGTATACTGAATTTGAAATAAAAATTCAAATCAAAAAACTAAGGATAAGAAAATGAAAGTATTAAAAACTTTATCATTAAGTGTTATTGCAGCTGCATTAACAACTTCAATGTTGTCTGCAGATACATTAGATTCAGTTAAGAAAAAAGGTGTAATAAATTGTGGTGTTTCAACTGGTATTGCTGGTTTCTCTGCAACTGATTCAAGTGGTCAATGGAAAGGTATAGATGTTGATATGTGTAAAGCTGTTGCATCTGCTGTATTTGGTGACGCATCAAAAGTAAAATATGTTTCTTTAACTGCTAAAGAGCGATTTACAGCACTTCAAAGTGGTGAAATTGATTTACTTTCAAGATCTACAACTTGGACTAATACAAGAGACACTTCATTAGGTTTAAATTTTGCTGGTGTTAATTATTATGATGGACAAGGTTTCTTAATTAATAAAGATATTGGAGTTAACTCTACAAAAGAATTAGATGGAGCAACTATTTGTATTCAAGCTGGTACTACTACTGAGCTAAATGTAACTGATTACTTCAAAGCTAATAAAATGACTTATAAACCAATTACTTATGATACATCTGGACAAACAATTGAAGGATTTAAATCTGGTCGTTGTGATGCTGTATCTTCTGATGCTTCTCAACTTTATGGTTTAGTATTAAAAGTAAAAGATCCTAACTCAGTAAAAGTACTTCCTGAAATTATTTCAAAAGAACCATTAGGACCAGTAGTTCGACAAGGTGATGATAAATGGTTCAACATTGTTAAATGGACTCATATTGCATTATTAAATGCTGAAGAATTTGGTATTACACAAGCTAATATTGATTCAATGGCTAATACTAAAAACCCTGGAATTAAAAGATTTCTTGGAATTTCTGGGGAAGCTGGTAAAAACTTAGGCTTAGATAAAAAATGGGCATATAACATTGTAAAAAATGTAGGAAACTATGGAGAATCATTTGACAGAAATGTTGGTAAAAACTCTCCTTTAAAAATTGATAGAGGTTTAAATAAACTTTGGAATCAAGGTGGTCTTCAATATGGGGCACCAATTAGATAATCAATAAAATTGATTTCAAATACAAGGGGGAATTTATTTCCCCCTTTTTTTATAAGGTAAAAAAATGAATAAACAAAATAAACCCTCAATGTTTTCAAGTGCGTTTTATAATAATCCAGAAAACAGAGCAATTATCTATCAAATTATTGCACTTTTATCAATAGGATTATTTACCTATTTTGTCATAAACAATATGTTTATAAATATTGAAAAACGTGGAATTAATACAGGATTTGATTTTTTAAGTTCAGAAGCTGGATTTGGAATTTTACAATCACTAATAGCTTATGATGAATCAGACTCTCATGGAAAAGTATTTATTGTTGGATTACTTAATACACTTTTAGTATCAGGAATTGGTATTGTTTTTGCTTCAATATTTGGTCTTTTAGTTGGTGTTGGACGATTATCATCAAACTGGATGGTATCAAAACTATCTATGGTATACGTAGAAACATTTAGAAATATCCCTATTCTTTTACAAATTCTTTTTTGGTATAACGTTGTTTTAGCAGCATTACCCTCACCAAAGCAAAGTATTTCTTTTTTTGACTCTATTTTCTTTAATAATCGTGGATTATACATTCCTAAACCTCTTCTTGAAAGTGGATTTATTTGGGTTGGTATTTCTTTTATTTTAGCAATTATAGCTGTTTTTTATCTATCAAATTGGGCCAAAAAAAGACATGATGAAACAGGAGAAGATTACCCTTTATTTTATGTTTCACTTGCAATATTAATATTAGGACCTACATTAGTATATTTCTTAAGTGGTACACCTGCAACATTAGAATATGCACAATTAAAAGGATTTAACTTTAAAGGTGGATGGACATTAATACCTGAATTACTAGCGTTAGCCTTTGCACTTAGTATTTATACAGCTACTTATATTGCAGAAGCAGTTCGTGCAGGAATTGAATCAGTTCCTCAAGGACAAAAAGAAGCAGCACATGCATTAGGATTAAAAGATTCTGTAGTTCTTAAAAAAGTTGTTCTTCCTCAAGCTTTAAGAGTTATTATTCCTCCTGTTATTAACCAGTATCTTAACCTTGTTAAAAACTCCTCACTTGCAACTGCAATTGGTTATCCAGAGTTAGTTACAGTTTTCTCAGGAACATCCTTAAATCAAGTAGGACAAGCGGTTGAAATTATTTTAATGACAATGGCAGTTTACTTAACAATAAGCATTATTATTTCAGTTCTAATGAACTACTTAAATAAAAAAATGCAAATAAAGGAGAGATAATGGCAATTTATGAAAAATTAGAAGCAAGAACTGCTCCTTCAAACACAAAAGGAGTAATTCACTGGGTTAAAGAGAATTTATTCCCTTCTGTATTAAGTTCAATTTTAACAATTATTTCTTTATATCTTCTATATACAATAATTCCTCCTTTATTAGATTGGATGATTTTTGATGCAACATGGACTGGTACAAAAGAAGAAATAACAAAAGATGGCGCGAGATGGATATTTATCTTTGAGAAATTCAATCAATTCATTTATGGATTCTATCCTGAAGAATTATATTGGAGACCAAATTTAGCATTAGTAATATTTGTAACATATGTTATTGCTTTTAAAAAAATCAATAATACAAAAATTAGAGCATTTATAATTCTATCTTTTCCAGTTATTACTTATATCTTAGTAGCTGGTGGTTTTGGACTAGAAGTAGTTGAAACTGAAAAATGGGGTGGATTATTACTTACTATAATCGTAGCCTCTGTTGGTATTATCGCATCATTTCCTATTGGTATTATTTTTGCCTTAGGTAGACAATCTGATATGCCTATTATTAAAACGCTAAGTGTAATTTATATTGAATTTATTAGAGGTGTACCTTTAATTACTTTACTATTTATGTCATCAGTTATTTTACCACTATTCTTTCCAGAAGGTGTTGATTTTGATAAGTTATTAAGAGCACTTATTGGTATTACATTATTCCAAGCAGCTTATATAGCAGAAGTAGTAAGAGGTGGTCTTCAAGCTATTCCAAAAGGTCAGTATGAAGCAGCAGATGCACTAGGTTTAACTTATTGGAAAAAGATGGGACTTGTAATTTTACCACAAGCTTTAAAAATTTCAATTCCAAATTTAGTTGGTTCATTTATTTCATTATTTAAAGATACAACTCTAATTTTAATTATTGGATTGTTTGATGTCTTAGCAATGGTAACACTTACAAATAGTGATACAGACTGGCTTGGATTTGAAACAGAAGGTTATGTTTTTGTAACAATGATATATTGGGTTATTTGTTTTAGTATGAGTAGATATGCTAAGTCAATAGAAAATAGATTTAACACAAATCACAGATAAGAATAGGAAAAATCATGAGCGAATTAGAAAATATGATAGAACTTAACGAACTTAACAAATGGTATGGTGATTTTCACGTATTAAAAAATGTTAATTTAAAAGTTAAAAAAGGTGAAAGAGTTGTAATTTGTGGACCTTCTGGATCTGGTAAATCTACTACTATTAGATGTATAAATAGACTAGAAGCTTTCCAAGAAGGTCAAATTATGGTAAATGGTTTAGAATTAACAGAAGATGTTAAAAGAATTAGAGAAGTTAGAACTCATGTTGGAATGGTATTCCAACATTTTAATCTTTTTCCTCATCTTTCAATTTTAGAAAATCTTATCTTAGCACCAACTTGGGTAGGAAAAAAGTCAAGAAAAGAAGCTATTAAAACAGCTATGCATTATTTAGAAAGAGTAAAAATTGCAGATCAAGCAGATAAGTATCCAAATCAATTAAGTGGGGGTCAACAACAAAGAGTTGCAATTGCAAGATGTTTATGTTCAAACCCTGATATTATGCTTTTTGATGAACCAACAGCAGCATTAGATCCTGAAATGATTGGTGAAGTTCTAGATGTTATGACAGAACTTGCTAATGATGGAATTACTATGGTTTGCGTTACTCATGAAATGGGATTTGCAAAAAAAGTTGCAGATAGAGTTATCTTTATGGATGCAGGACAAATTGTTGAAGAAAATACTCCAAATGAGTTCTTCGACAATCCTCAATCAGATAGATTAAAACTATTCTTAGAACAAATTTTAGATCACTAAAATGACAATATTTAATCTTTTTAAAATAGGTATTGGACCTTCAAGTTCTCATACAGTTGGACCAATGCTTATTGCAAAAAGGTTTTGTCATGAGATAAAAGAGCAAAATTACTTTAAAAATATTACTCAAATAAAAGTAGAACTATTTGGGTCATTAGGCTCTACAGGAGTGGGACATCATAGTGATATTGCTGTTTTATTAGGTTTAATAGGAAATACTCCTAAAGCTATAGAAATTGATTTAATAACACAAACAATACAAGATATAAAAGATAAGTCAAAAATTAATCTTTTAAATGAAAAAGAAATAGACTTTAATATTCAAGAAGATTTGATTTTATATAAAAACAAATCTTTACCTTTTCATCCAAATGCAATACAGCTTAGTATTTATAATAAAGAAGAAATACTACATACAAAAACATTCTATTCTATTGGAGGAGGAGAAATCCTTTCAGAAGATGAAATAGAAAAAGAGAAAACAAAAGAAAAAGTAATTCCTTATAATTTTAAAAATGCAAATGAATTACTTTCTATGTGTAAAAAAAACAAACTAAGTATTCCTGAACTAATTTATAAAAACGAAGAAGAATATAGAAGTAAAGATGAAATAAATATTGAACTTTTAAAGATTTGGCAAGTAATGGAAGAATGTATACAAAAAGGTTTAAAAAAAGATGGAATTTTACCAGGTGGATTAAATGTTCCCAAAAGAGCTTTTAAAATTCATCAAAAACTAATCAATCAAAAATTTCATGATCCTTTATCTTTTGTTGATTGGATAAACTTATATGCCTTAGCTGTAAATGAAGAAAATGCTTGTGGAGGAAGAGTTGTAACAGCTCCAACAAATGGAGCTGCAGGAATAATTCCTGCAGTTTTACAATATATACTTGATTTTTTAAATAAAGATAAAAAACAAGAAGAACAAATAATCATAAACTTCTTACTAACAGCTGGAGCAATTGGACTTTTATATCAAAAAAATGCTTCTATTTCAGGAGCTGATGTTGGTTGTCAAGGAGAAGTAGGAGTTGCTTGTTCAATGGCTGCAGCTGCAATTGCACAATATTTAGATGGAAGTATAGATCAAATAGAAAATGCTGCTGAAATTGCAATGGAACATAACTTAGGACTTACTTGTGATCCTATTGGTGGTTTAGTTCAAATTCCTTGTATTGAACGAAATGCAATGGCTTCTATGAAAGCTGTAAATGCCGCAAGAATGGCACTAAATGGAAATGGAAAACACTACGTGTCCTTAGACAAAGTTATAAAGACAATGTATGACACTGGCAAAGATATGCAAAATAAATATAAAGAAACTTCAATGGGTGGATTAGCTGTACATTACGTAGAATGTTAATCTAGTAAAATTCCAAATCATAAAAATTTAAAACTAGGACAAAATATGTTTGATAGTATTAATAAAAAATTCTCTATTCTAATAGGAATTACAATCTTATCATTAATGATGATTTTTACAATATTTATGATCTCTAATATAAATAAAAATTTAATAAAAGAATTAGAATCGAATCTTCAAATACAAGTTAATAATTATCATCAAACTGCACAAATATATAATGATTCATTAGAAGAAAATTCATTAAAACTAATAAATATATTTGAAAAATCTTTTTTGAACTTACGAAAAAAAGGTAATAGAAAAGTAAAAATAAATGGAGTTGAAACATTAGCTTTATTTGATGGGTTCTCAAGATTAAATAAAAACTTTCAACCAGTTGACCATTTTACAAACTTAACAGGTGCAGTATCTGCTGTATATGTAAAAGATAAAAATGAATATATAAGAATTACCTCATCGTTAAAGAACGAAAAAGGTGAAAGAATTTTATTAGATAAATTAAATCCAAATGAAAAGATATATAAAGATATAGAAAGCAACTCAAAATTTATTGGACTTGAAAAAATTGCAGGTAAAGATTATATGTCTGTATATACACCAATTATTAGAGAAGGTGAAATATTAGGTGCTTTATATATTGGTTATGATTTTACAAAAGGTTTAGAAACTTTAAAAAAGAAACTAAAAGAAGTAGTAATTGGAGATACTGGGTATATTTATATTCTTGATGATAAAGGAAATTTAATACTTCATAAATCTTTAGAAGGTAAAAATATATCAAAATTAAAAGATGCAAATGATAATCTTTTTGTTCAAGATATACTAAAGCAGAAAAATGGTGTTATACATTATGATTACAAAGAAAATGATCAAGTATTAGAAAAAGTTGCTGCATTTACTAATTATAAAAAATGGAATTGGACAATAGTTGCAGGTTCTTATCAAGATGAATTTTTAAAAATATCAGAAGAAGTTGAAAAAGTATTTATTATTGCTACTATTATTTTAACTCTTGTTTTATTAGGTGTAATATTTATTTTAATCAATAAGATTATTTCAAATCCCCTAGAAAAATTTCAAAATGGTTTACTTGATTTCTTTGCTTATTTAAATAAATCAAAAGATAGTGTTCAAGATATTCAAGTAAATAGTAATGATGAAATAGGGAAGATGGCAATAGTTGTAAATCAAAATATTGAAGATATTAAATTACATCTAAATGAAGATCATTGTTTAATCTCAAATGTAAAAGAAGTTGTTAATAAAGTTAGTCTTGGACACTTAGAAAAAAGAATAAATGCTACTTGTAGTACACAGTCTTTAAATGAATTAAAAGACCTTATTAATAATATGTTAGACAACTTAGAAAATTTTATAGGAAAAGATATAAATGAGATTAGTTTAGTATTAGAATGTTACGCTAAAAAAGATTTTAGAAAAGAAATAAATCAAAGTTCATCTGGTAAAATTGGCAATGAAATTTCTAATATGAATAAGATAATTACTCAAATGTTAATAGATAATCAAAAAGATGGACTTCAATTACAAGCTAGTTCAGAACAATTATCAAGTAATGTAAATACTTTAAATCAAAATGCTACAAATCAAGCAGCATCATTAGAAGAAGTTGCCGCATCAATTACACAAATTACTGGAAACATTAATCAAACAAGTCAAAAAGCTCAATCTATGTTTGAATTATCTTCTAATACAAAAGAATCTTCACAACATGGTAAAAATTTGGCAAATCAAACAGTCAAATCAATGGATGAAATAAACAATAAAGTACAAACAATCAATGAATCAATTGCAATTATTGATCAAATAGCATTTCAAACAAATATCCTTTCTTTAAATGCAGCAGTAGAAGCAGCAACAGCAGGAGAAGCAGGAAAAGGATTTGCTGTTGTTGCACAAGAGGTTAGAAACCTTGCTAGCAGATCAGCAGAGGCAGCACGAGAAATAAAAGAATTAGTAGAATCTGCAACAATTCAAGCAAAAGAAGGAAAAGGTATTAGTTCAAATATGATTATTGGTTTTGAAAACTTGGAAGAAAAAATAAATGAAACAAATACAATAATAAATGATGTTGCAAATTCAGCAAAAGAACAAACAAATGTAATGTTGCATATTAGTGATACAATTAATAACTTAGATAAATTCACTCAAGAAAATGCACAAGTAGCAGAAGAAACAAATAAAATTTCAAATGATACTAATTTGATTGCAGTAGGTGTTGTTCAAAATGTTAATAAAAGCCAATTTAATGGAAAAGAAGAAAATTAAAATTAATTTTCTTCTTTTTATGATAATTAAATTTCTTTAAATATCTAAATTTAATTTCTAAATAATTTAAAAACAAACTTAATCTTAAATTAATTAAGATTCTATATATATTTTAGATTAAATAAAAAATTTAACTATAAATTTTAAACTTTTCATATAAACGTAGCATTAAAATAGCATTATTAAAGATTTTTGTTGTATACTTTCTCAAATAGAAGTTTTATCAACTTTCTCTCCTTAGATAAAAATAACGTAGCTGTAACATTTTTCTCTAGATAAGGCTTCTCTTTTCTTTCTTAAATACAAAAAATCACAAAACTTTTTAAAATAATTATTAAAAACTAAAGTTTCTACTTAGTGCAATTATAAATACTCCCAAGCCCATAGATAATAAAATATTCTTTGTTCTATACATACATAAAACAATACAACATGTAGCTAATAAACCAAATATACCTTCTTTTATAATTGAGGGAATAATTAATGATAAAAGTAAAGTTGAAGGAAGGAAGTCTAAGAATATTTTCATCTTTCCTTTTTTTTCAAATTTATTTGATAATAATAAACCAGAAACTCGAAGTCCATATGTTCCAATTGAAACAAGAGATATTATAAGTAATGCGTTTAAACTAGACATTTATTACTTCTTCTTTATATAAAAATACTGCACTTAACGAACCTGCAAGTGCTCCTATAATTATATACAATTTACCAGGAATAAAATACTCACATATAATTGCAACAAGAGCTGTGATAAACCAAGGAAGTAAATCTTCTTTCCCTTTATACATACTGAAACTTAATGCCGTAAATATTGCTGTAAAGGCAAAATCTAATGCATAAGTAGATGGATCTTTAATAAACTCACCTAATGTAAAACCTAAAACGGTTCCCATAAACCAAAGAGAAAAAATACATATACCTCCACCAAATAAAAACAGTGGTGTTACTTCTTGTTTTTTAACTCTATCCATGGTAATAGCCCAACATTCATCTGTAACAAAATGCATATATTTAAATTTTTCTTTTTTTGTGCTATTTAAAAACAAAGAATGTAAAGAAGCTCCAATAAGAAAATATCTAAGATTTATCAATAATGCAGCAAGTACTATTCCAATAATATCCAAAGAAGAACTCCACATATCAACCATAACAAATTGAGCAGAACCTGCAAATATAAATATATTCATTAGCACTAATTCAAAAAGTTCAATTCCTTTAGATACACATAACATTCCTAAAACCCAACCATAAACAAATACACTAAAACCAATAGGAATATTTGCTATAAAACCATCTTTAAATTCATTTTTCATAATTGTAGTTTAGCTAAGAGAGTAAAGGAAAGTATTGGATGAGATTGCTAATTAAAAAAATTCCTATAATTACCCGGAGTCATACCTGTAATTGATTTGAATCTTCTATTTAAATGACTTTGATCATTAAACCCACACATATATGCTGTGTTTATTAATGTTTCACCTTTTTGAAGTATTTGTTTAGATTTTTCTATTCTTTTTAACATTAAATAAGAATGTGGAGATAGAAATGTTTTTTCTTTAAATAATCTAAGAAAATGATACTTTGATATATCTAATTCATCTGATATGTCATTTAATTGTAAATCTAAAGCTAAATTATCATTTATAAACTCTTTTGCTCTATTTATCATTTTGTCATGAGCAGTTAAATTTTTTTGGACAGAAGTATTTGCATTTGATAATAACAATTGGTTTAAAGAATCAATTAATTCACATTCAAAATCTATCTTTGAACTTAAATTATTTTCATTTTGATTTATTATATTAATTAATTTATTTGCTAGTAATTCATCGGCATATGAACCTTTTTTGAAATATAAAGATTCACCAATAAAGTTTTCATTTGATAATGTTTTTATAAATGATGGTTTTAGATATATAGAATAATGTTTATACCCTATTTTACTTTGAGTTTGACAAGCATGTGTTTCATCAGGATTTACAGTAACTATTGTAGTTTTATTTAACTTTTGTTTATTTCCATCTAAAAAAGCGTCCATTACTCCTTCTTGAATTAAACCAATAGTATAGTCTTCATGTACATGTTTATCAAAACCAAAGTTGTTGAAGTGTGCTTTGTGTAAAACAATATCTTCATTTATATTTGGATTCCAAAATTTTGCATCATATATTATCTCATTATCTTTATTCATAATAATAGTATATCATATTGTTTTTTTTAAATATTGGACGAAATTGCTAATTTAGTTTTACTAATAACTACATAATTAATTGAATGGGCATATAAAAGTCTACTTCTAATATTCCATTGTTAAAAAGACTTTCAGGATTCTTATATTCTACATAAGAAGGGAAATTTCTTACTTCATAATCAGAAGATGGTAACCATTTCATATAAGTTAAGTGCATTAATTTATATAAAGTAGAATGAGTACAAGTAAATTCAAACTTAGCAAATTTTCCTTCGCTAACTTTACAACGCCCTACTTTACCACTTCTGAATACATCTTGATCAGTCTTAATACAAGCTAAATATCTTGCAGTATTGTAAGGAATAAAAGAAGGATGATTATGAAATAAACCTACATATTTATGTGCTTCTTCTAAAACACCCATTTTTTCGCACCAATCATGCATATGATTCCAAATAAAACTCATATCATCTTCATAACCATAAGTTCTCATATATACCATTGGAATACTTTGATTACTTACTATAATTGGATTTCCTATATCAATATCTTCATCTACTTCAATCATTGATATACCATTTTGTGAAGACTTAGAAGCTTTTACATCATATCCTCCCTTTCTCCAATCTTTTGGTGTCATAGAGAATTTTTTCTTAAATGCTGCACTAAATCCAGTACCAGTAGAAAAGCCAGAATCCCTAGCAATCATTTCGATTGTTTTATGTTGATTATAAAGCAATAAATTTGATGCTTTTTCTAATCTTGTATTTCTAATATAATCATTTACACTCTCACCTGTTATATCTTTAAATATTCTATGAAAATGAAATATAGAATATCCACTCTCATTTGCTAAATCATCAGCTGTAATATTTGCACCAAAATTATTGTGCACATAAGCCAAGGCAAGATTTATTTGTTCAAAATGTGATTTACTTGTTATTGATTTCTTCATACTTATATTTTAACCCTATAAAAACTATATATACCTTAAAACATAATATTCAAAAAAACAATTGAAAGTTTTCGCACAAATGATTGAATATTTTCGCAAAATATCACTTTTTTTAAGATCTTTAATCTTATATAATTTGGACATATTTAAATTAAAATATATTACTAAAGATAAAATAAAAGGAAAAAAAATGAAAGCAATAGGATTTAAAACTTCATATAAAATAAATGAAGATGATAGTTTAATTGAATTTGAAATACAAAAACCACTTGCAAAAGATTATGATATTCTTGTTAAAGTTAATGCTGTATCTATGAATCCAGTTGATACAAAAGTTAGAGCTAAAGCTGCTATTAATACAGTATTAGAAGAAGCAAAAATCCTTGGTTATGATGCGGTTGGAATTGTTGAGAGTATTGGTTTAAAAGTAGATAATTTAAAAGTTGGAGATAGAGTATATTATGCAGGAGATATTACAAGAAATGGTTCAAATAGCGAATTTCAAGTAGTTGACTCTAGAATTGTGGCACTTGCACCTTCTACACTAAGTGACGTTCAAGCAGCAGTATTTCCTTTAACTTCTCTAACAGCATGGGAAGCACTTTTTGATAGATTAGATGTAAATATGACAGAAGATAAAACAATACTTATAATAGGTGGAGCAGGAGGAGTTGGTTCAATTGCTACTCAAATTGCAAAAGCTAGAACAAATTTAAAAGTTATTTCAACAGCATCTAGAGATGAGACTATATCTTGGGCTAAATCAATGGGTGCTGATTATGTAGCAAACCATAGAGACTTAGTTAATTCTGTTAAAGAATTAGGTTTTCAAAATGTTGATTATATTTTTAATGTAGCAGATACAAAAGGACATTGGGATGCTATGGGGGAACTGATTACTCCACAGGGAAAGATTTGTTCAATTGTAGAGTTTGATGGGGCATTAGATTTTTCTGTACTTAAATCAAAATCAGCAACTTTTGTTTGGGAATTTATGTTTACTCGTTCTATGTATAAAACAGAAGATATTCAAGAACAACATAATATTTTAAAATCAATGAGTGAACTAATAGATCAAGGAAAAATCAAAACTACATTAACACATACTATTGAAGGTTTTAATACTCAAAGTATAAAAGAAGCTCATAGATTAGTTGAAAGTGGAAAAACAATTGGAAAAGTCGCAATCGACTTTACAAAATAAGGAAAATTAAAATGATTAAAATTAATAAATATATGATAGGTTTATGTATAGCTGCATCAACTAGTCTATTTGCAAGTGAAATAAAAGTGGCACAAACAGTTGCACTTTTAGATGAAAGACCAGGAAATATTGCTATTTCAAAAGAAGGGCGAATGTTTTTAACAGTTCAACCTCTTTTACATCCTAATACAAAAGCATTAGAAATAAGTGCAATTGCAACAAATAGTGCATATCCAAATAAAAAATATTCAATAGGTAAAGAATCTATTATAAAAGCAGCAATTGGTATTAAAATTGATAAAGATGATAATCTTTGGATTTTAGATTTAGGTGATAAAAAATTTGTCGTATGGGATACTAAAAAAGATAAACTTAAAAAAATTATTAGAATTCCAGATGAAGTATTAGCTCCTGCTAGTTTCTTACAAGATTTTGCACTTGATGAAAAAAGAAATAGAATCATAATTGCAGATATGACTCAAGATGATTTAAAAAGTGCCCCTACTCCTGCATTTATCACAGTTAATACAATAAGCGGAAAAGCAAAAAGAATAGCTCAAGGACATAGTTCTATGATGCCAGATTTTAAAGGTGGATTTGCTTTAAATCCTATTGCTATTGATCCTTCATTTGAGTGGGTTTATTATGGTGCACTTCATGGTAAAAAAATATATAGAATTCCAGCAAGTAGTTTTGATAATGAAAAAAATGTAATTAAAAATATAAAAGAATATGGAATAAAACCATATAGTGATGGAATTGCAGCAGATTCAAAAGGTAATGTATATATAACTGATATTCAAAATGACGCGATAGGATTAACTACTTCAAAAGAATATAAAATATTAGCAAAACTTCCAAGTGGCCAATCATGGGCGGATGGTTTAACAATCGCAACAAATGGCTATATTTATGCAACAGTAAATCAATTAAATAGAGCAGCAGCTTTAAATAATGGAAAAGAAGAAGGTGTTGGACCTTATTTAGTTGTAAAAACTAAAGCAGTAAATTAATAAATATCAACACTCTAAATTTAAATTTAGGGTGTTTTCTTCTTCTATAAAACAATAGCACAAATGATGGGAAAACTCCGCAATATATCACTTTTTTTCAATAAGTAATCTCAATATAATTAAAAGAAAAGGAAGTAAAATGAAAACTAACCAAGAAATTAATATTTATGGATTTGAATTCTTACCAGCACTTGCTTCTAATAATTATATTGAAATATATTCACCCTTTGCTAAATTAGTAGAAGAACATTTTTCTTATAAGAATTTAGATATTAGTCATATAGAAAAAGATTCAATAATAATATCATTAGTAGGAATGAATACTAGTGCAAAAAATATATTAGTAAGTGAGATAAAAACATACTTAAAAAAATCAAGACAAGAAATAATAAGTACTATTCTTAGAAGTAAAACTAATGGTATTAACTATTTATAAAGAGTAGAAATATATTTATTTTCTAATCTTTTTTTTCCATATTTTCTCTTGCCCATCTTTCTAGATATTCAAGAGGATAAGCTAAAGTTTTTCCTTTTTCTGTAATACTATATTCTACTTTAGGAGGAACTTCTGGATAAACAGTTCTTTCTATAAGTTCATTCTGTTCTAAGACTCTTAAATGCTCTGATAAAACTTTTTTTGAAATTCCTGGCAATATTTTTTGAACTTGTGTAAATCTTAGTTTTTCTTTAATTAAATGCCATAAAATTAAAGATCTCCATTTACCACCTAATAAATCAATAGAAGCTTCAAGTGGACATTTATATTCTTTTTCATTGTATTTATAGATTTTTTCATTTCCTCGATTCATCTAATTTCCTTAAATTTTGAAATTCTTTTTTTGTTATTTTACTATTATATATACATAAGAGAAACTTTTAAGTAACCTGCTAACCTAAAAGTACCTTCTTCTCAAAAGCTAATTATACAGTTAATATTTTATAAATTATAACATAAATCAAAGGACTAAAATGAATAATTACCCAAGAGCATTTTCACATATTGGAATAACAGTTCCAGATATAAAAAAAGCAGTAGAGTTTTATAAAGAGGTTATGGGTTGGTACGTAATGATGGAACCAACAGTTGTAGAAAAAGATTCTTCAACAGCAATTGGGCAAATGTGTATTGATGTATTTGGTGATGATTGGGAAAGATTCAAAATCGCTCACCTTTCTACTTCTGATACTATAGGAATAGAGTTATTTGAGTTTGAAAAAAATGAAAAACCACATTATGAATTTAACCCTTATCAAACATCAATATTTCATTTTTGTGTAAAAGATCCAGATATTGAAGGACTTGTTGCCAAAATTATAAAAGCAGGTGGAAAACAAAGAATGCCAATAAGAGAATACTTCCCAGGTGAGAAACCATATAAGATGGTATATTGTGAAGATCCATTTGGTAATATTGTTGAAATATATACTCACTCATATGAGTTAGTTTATTCTGACACTTATAAATAAATTTTCAATGATTATGTAAAAAGAGGGATTCCTCTTTTTATTTCAATAACGTTAACTTTATTTAATTAGCCAAGAGCTAACCAAATTCCAATACCTATCATCATACTACCTGCAATCTTATTTAATAATTTTACATTTGAAGAGTTTTGCAATAACTTTCGTAGAGTCATTCCTCCACTTGCATATATTAATAAACAAGAAAATTCCAATAAAAGTATGAATAATATTAATACAGATAACTGAGGAGCAAAAGGAAGACTTTCGTCTATAAAAGGCGGTAATAAAGCAATAAAAAAAGCCCAGCCTTTTGGATTTGCAATAGCTGTTACAAAACCTTGTATTGCAAGATTTTTCTTTGAAACATTAAAACTATTCTCATCTACTTTAAGAGACATTTTACCACGTGATAAAAACATAGTAATACCTAAATAACCAAGATAAGCGCCACCTGCATATTTTAAAACTGAAAAAATAGCTGGATATTGTAACATTATTGCGGCAACTCCAATTACAGAAGCACTAGCAACTAACCCAACACCTAAAAGTTCACCATACATCATAAACATAGTTTTTCTAATTCCTATACTCATACCCATACTTAAAGATAGTGTCATACACATTCCAGGAGTAATTGATACAACAAAAAAAGTTGGTATAAATATTGCTAAAATTGATAAATTAATATAATCTAAGATTTTGAATCCTTTAAAAGTTTATATAAAAAAATATTGGGCTAAGTATAAAAGTTAGTAGAGGTATAAGCAGGTACTTTATATTACCTGCTTAGTATTGTTACATATATTTTTTAAGCACATCTGGAATACTTACGCTTCCATCTTCATTTTGATAGTTTTCCATAATAGCTACTAATGTTCTTCCAACAGCTAAAGATGAACCATTTAATGTATGAGTTAATACATTTTTCTTTCCATCTTTATATCTGATTTTAGCACGTCTAGATTGGAATTCTTTTGTATTAGAAATTGAAGAAATTTCTCTATATTTATTTTGACCTGGTAACCAAACTTCTAAATCAATTGTTGTTGCAGCTGAGAATCCTAAATCACCTGTACATAATTGCATTTTTTGATGAGGTAAACCTAATGATGTTAATAAATCACTTGCACACTCTACCATTTTTTCAAATACTTCTTCACTTTGTTCAGGTTTAGTAATAGCAACCATTTCAACTTTATCAAATTGATGTTGTCTAATTAATCCTCTTGTATCTCGACCTGCTGATCCTGCTTCTTTTCTAAAACAAGGAGTATATGAAGTCATTAACATTGGTAACTCTTCAGATGGAATAATTTCATCATTATAAAGGTTTGTTAAAACTACTTCAGCAGTTGGAATTAAATATAAATCTTCACCATCAATTTTGAATAAATCATCTTCAAATTTTGGAAGTTGACCTGTTCCTTGAAGTGTATTAGTATTCGCTAAAAATGGAACATACCATTCTTCAAATCCTCTTTTAGCATTAAAATCAAGCATATAATTAATTAATGCTCTCTCCATTTTAGCAGCTTGACCTCTCATAGCTACAAATCTAGATTTTGCTAACTTAACACCTCTTGGGAAATCTAGCGAACCATCAATTTCACCTAAGTCCCAGTGTTCTTTTGGCTCAAAAGAAAATTCTGGTTTTTCACCTATTGTTTTAAGTAAAACATTTTCATTTTCATCAGCACCATTTGGAACACAATCATCTGGCATATTTGGTACGCCAAGAGCAATTGAAGTAAGTTCTTCTTCTAAAACTCTTACCTCATCTTCTAAAGTTTGTTTTGAAGATTTAAGATCATTGATATTTGCTTGTAGTGGTGCAATATCAAGTCCTTCTTTTTTATATCTTCCAAACTCTTTTGATAATTTATTTTGCTCAGCTGTAACATTTTCCATTTCTTGTCTTTTTTGCTTTGCATCTTCTGAGATAGATTTTAAGTTGTCTAAAATTTCTTGAGCTACACCTTTTCTTTTTAAAGCTGCTGCTACGTTTTCAAAGTCTTTTTGTAATAGTTTTATATCAATCATCTTTTCTCTTTGTGTTAATATTTTTGGGAATTATATCTAATTTTTTCTATGTGATGGCTTTTTAGATTTTCTTTTTTTCTTGCTTGTCATGATAAGCATATAAATAAGAGTATATTTATCTTATTTTGATTATGATTCTCAAAATTATTGATTTTATAAATTAACAAGGAATATTTTAAATGCAACTAAAACAATTAAACAAATTATTACTTACTAGTATGATTAGTATTACTACTGCGAATTTTGCTTTTGCAGAATCAAATTCATCTGATATTACTCAAGATGTTATTAGTTTTGAAAATAGCGCTTATGGGGAAACAAAAGGTTATCTTGCAAAAAAGAGTTCTACTGGTTCTAAAATGGATGTAGATATCTCTGAGATACCACAATCTATATCAGTTATTACAAAAGATATGATAAGTACAAGAAACTCTCAATCAATTCAAAATGTAACTTCATATACATCTGCAATTGCTAACCCATACGGTGAAAGTGGAGATACAAGAACAAATTATGGAGTTATTCGAGGAATAGGATATATTTATAAATCATCGTTTTTAGATGGCTTAAAATTATTACATGCAGATCAAATGGTTCCAAAAATTGACCCTTATGCTCTTGAAAGGGTTGAAGTATTAAAAGGTCCTGCTTCTGTATTATATGGAGCTAGTGGACCAGGTGGTTTGTTAAACTTACAAAGTAAAAAACCTTCAAATACTCCTTCAAAGGAAATAGGTTTTACATACGGATCATTTAACAATAAAACTATTTTTGCTGATTTAAATGACAAAATTAATGATAAAGTATTATTTAGGATAACAGGTAAATATAAAAAAGGTGATAATGAACTTCAAAAATCTACAAATAAATCTTATTTCTTTAATCCTTCATTAACATATTTAGTTGATGATAATACAACTATTGATTTCTTGGCTTCTTTTGCAAAAGACCAAATAAAAGGTCTTGGGATGACATATAGTGCATCAAAAAACATAATCAATTATCATAATAGTATTATAGCAGCAGGAGGTGCTGCTCTTAATCCTACATTACCTGCACAAGCAACAGAAATAAATAATGCAAATTTATCAAGTGATATGTTAATTGGTCTACCAGATCAAGAAGTCTTTGAAAAAAATCATAAATCACTTGCTACTTCATTAAATAAAGTTATCAATGATGATTTAAAATTTAAATCTACTTTTAGATATATGAAAATGGATGGTAAAATGAACTATTCATCTCCATCTCCATCAAATCTTGGTCAATTATATGTAGATTTATCAAATTTACCTATGGAATTTATTGAATCAGAATCTGATACAAAAACTTTTGCTATGGATAATAACTTAGAATATAAATGGAATACTGCAAGCACTTCTAATACTTCATTATTCGGTTTAGATATTCAACAAGTAGATTTAAATGTAAAAACTAAAGATGCTGTTCAATATAACTTTGAAGTTTTAAATCCTGACTATTCTCAAAGAGTTACATCTGCAAGTACATTTAAAAAAGATGAAAAAACAAAAACTAAACAATTAGGTCTTTATGCTCAAAATCATATGAAAATAAATGATAATTTTATTATTTCTTCTTCTTTAAGATATGATAATTTAGAACAAACTAATACAAATAATCTAACAAATACTAGTTCAACACAAAAAGATAACAATCTATCTAGTAGATTAGGATTTGTATATTTATTTGAAAATGGAATTAGTCCATATATTACATATTCAACATCATTTCAAACAAACATCGGTTCTGATAAAAACGGAAAAAACTTTGATCCATCAGTAGGAAAACAAATCGAAATTGGAACAAAATATAAACCTAAAAATATGAATGCCTTATTCACAATTGCTGCATATAAATTAATACAAGAAGATAACTTAGCAAAAGATCCAAGTAATTCTAATTATAAAATACAACAAGGGGATGCTGAAGTTAAAGGTATTGAATTTGATGCAATAATGAAACCAAATGAAAATTCAAATATTGTTTTCTCAATAACAAAAGCAAAAGGAAAAGAAATAAATATGGCTAACTCTGCTTATGAAGGCAGAGATTTAGGAGATTTACCAAAACTATCTGCATCATTATGGACAGATTATACTTTCAAGAAAACATTTGTTGGAGATTTAAAACTTGGTGCTGGTATTAAATATGTTGGTAAAAATAAAGGTTTAAGTACAGATTATTTTTCTGCAGGAAGACCTCAAAAATTATTTGATGTTAAGCCATATACAATAACAGATGCATTAATTGCAACTAATTATAAAAATACAAGTGTTGCCTTTAATGTATATAATGTATTTGATAAAAATGCTCAAATTAATAATAACTTAATTCAAAGTGGTGAAACAAGAGGAAGAACATTTAATCTTACAATGAAGTATAAATTTTAATGAAAGAGCCTTTGCTCTTTCATTATAAAGATTTAATATGAATATACAAAATAACTTATTTATAAAAGATAAAAACTCTTCTATTGGTACAATTAGATTATTGTGTGCAATTTTTGGTGCTTTATTTTCAGCTTATCTCTGTATTTGTTTTATTGCCAATTTCTTAAATTTTTCTATCTTTGAAAATATCGTAATTGCAATAATAATACTTCCTTTTCTTTGGTGTTTTTTCGCTTTATGGATTATCTTATCTAATACTAAAATTCTAGCAATTGCAAAAACTATATTTTTATTAGCCATTTCAGGCTTAAGTTTATTTCTAATAGGATAATCATGAAACAAAAACTTTATAATATTCATAAACTAATAGGAATAAATGTTGCATTAATATTTTATATATCTATATTTTTTGGACTATTAACTATTTATAAACCATATGTTCATATTTGGGAAAGTAAAGGAAAACACTTTCAAAATATAGAAATTGAAGATATTGATTTAGATAAATGTGTAAATAAACTAATCAAATTTAAAAAAGAAAATTTAAAAGATGAGAATGTAAGTACTATCTTACTTCCAAATATTAACTTTACTGCTAATAATTCTATTTCATTAAGAGAAAAAGGGGGAATTGATTTAAATCCTTATACTTGTGAAGAAATAGAACACAAAGATTTTGAAATTTCTGATTTTTTTGAAGAATTACATTATGGTGGAATTGGAAGTATTATATTTACACTTCTATTTGGTTTTGTATCAGTTGCTGTTTTATTTTTAACTTTATCAGGTACTGTTATGGTATTAAAAACTAAGTTTTCAAATAAGAAAACTAAATCAGCTAAATCTTTTTTTGCAAAATATCATAGAATTTTATTGCTTTATACAATTCCTTTAATTGTAATGTTTGCACTAACAGGTGCTTTATTTAACCTAGGTGTTTATACTTCTCCTATAATTACTAACTATCTAAGTGATGGTAAAACATCAAATATACTAAGTCTAGAAAAAAATATATTAAGAGATAAAAAACTTGATATTAAAAAAGAAAATATAAATATAAAAACCTTAGATTATGATCTCTTATACAAAAGAGCAAAAAGTGAATTTAATGATATTTCCTTTTATAAAATGGAAGTATATAATCATAATGACCAAAATTCTAGAGTTAAATTTATAGGATATGAACCAAAAAATTACTTTTTAAGTAGTGTTTACAACGATACAAATATTGTATTAGACGGAACAAATGCAAATGTAATATCAAAAAAAATGGCAGATGAAGGAACATTTACAGAAAAGTTTTTGGATTCAGTTTTCTATTTACATTTTCTTAAAACATTTAATGACTTACCTAGACATATTTTTATTTTATTATCATTCTTTATTTTAGTTGGTGTTACTTTTTCTTTAACATTATGGCTTAGTAGAGCAAAAGAAAATACTTTATCTTATAAATTTCTAAGACCTTTTTCTTTTACTATTATTTTAGGTTCTATATTCTCAACTGCACTTTTATTCGCAAGCACTTGGGTTTTACCAAAAGAATATATTTTATATCAAGAAGATTTATTTTACTTGTCTTATGTATTTTTATATGTTTTTATTTATTTCAAAAACAATATTTATTCTAGTGTAAAAATTATATTATTTTCAAGTAGTTTTTTATTCTTATCTTCAATAATTTCTCATCAAATAAGTACAGGATTTTCAATAATTAGATCTTATAAAGAAAATTTAAATGAAGTATTTATTATGGATATTGCTTTAATATTTATATCATTAATACTTTTTTTATCTGCAATGAAACTTTCAAACAAATATTTTGATAAATAAGATTCTTTTTAGTTAAAATTGATTATGATTCTCAAAATTATATGTTATAGTGCATAATAAAATACAAATAGTTCAAAATAAAAGGAAACAAATGAACAACATATCTAAAACTCTTTTAGCTATAAGTTTATTACAAACTGTGCTTTTTTCAAATCAAATAGATAAATCTATTAGTACAATTAAAAAAGGTAATACAACTTTAGTAACGTATCAAAAGAAGATTGATAAAAATGAAGAAAAAAGAGAAGATTTACTAAATGAGTATAAATATATAAATGGCTCATTAAAAAGTACAAAAACTTACAATAAACAATTAAACAAAATTATTCTATCTCAAAAAGAAGAATTAACAAGTTTAAAACAACAAATTATTGATATTGAAGAAACTCAGAAAAATATTTTTCCATTAATGGTAAATATGATTAAGTCTCTAAAAACATTAGTAAATCAAGATACACCTTTTTTAATGAAAGAAAGACTTCAAAGAGTTCAAAGACTTGAAAATACTTTGGATAAAGCTGATATTCAAAACCATGAAAAATATAGAATTATTTTAGAAGCATTCAAAATTGAATACGACTATGCTAAAACTATTGAAGCTTATCAAGAAGAAATAGGAGATAAAACATATAACTTTTTAAGACTAGGAAGAGTTGGATTATATTACCAAAGCTTAGATTTAAAAGAATATGCATATTTCAATAAAGAAACAAATTCATGGCTTAAAATAGAAGATAGCATTTCAAAATCCAATATAAGAAAAGCAATCAAAATAGCTAATAAACAACAAAATGTTGATTTCTTAAACTTACCATTTTTAGCTAAAAAGGAATCAAAATGATTAAATATATTTTAGGCTTAACACTATTTGTTACATTTGCATTTTCATTAAATTTAGAAACTTTACTTCAAAGTGTTAAAAATGAATCTAATAAAGAAATTTCAGAAGAAAAACAGCGATTGCAAGTATTTATTGATGATAAAAATAAACAAGCATCTATATTAAAACAAGCAAAAAAAGATTTAATAAAAGAAGAAGCTAAAACAAAACAATTAAAAGATTTAATTGAAGTAAATGAATTGATTTTAATAGAAAAAGAAAATGAACTATCAGCAAAAGCTGCTAACTTAGGTGAAATGTTTGGAAGTGTAAGACAAATATCAGCAGACTTTTTAACAAATTTTCAAAATTCACTTAGTGCTTCTCAAGATTTACAAAAAGAAGAAGTTTTTGCAAAGTTTGCTAATTCAAAAAAACTACCAAATATAAACGAATTAACTACATTTTGGCATTCTATGTTAGGTGAAATAATAGAAAGTGGGAATATAGCTCAATATGATGCAAGTATTATTTTAAATAGTGGAGAGAAAGTAAATAAAACTATTACAAGAATTGGTCTATTTGCAGCTGTATCAGACGGTCAATATTTAACATATTCACAAGATATGAAATCACTTGTAGAACTAGCAGTACAACCAAGTGCTTCTATTTTAAAAGAAGCTAATAACTTTGAAAAATCAGAAAACATAGAAAATATTACTATTGACCCAACGCGTGGAACACTATTTGAAATGTTAGAAAATAACCCTACTATTATTGATAGAGTTAATCAAGGTGGAGTTGTTGGTTATATTATTTTAGTATTAGGTGGACTTGGTATTTTATTTGCTTTATACAAAATGATTATTTTAAACATTTATTCAGTAAAAATAAAAGCTCAAATAAAAAAATTAGATACTCCTGATACTTCTAATGCCTTAGGTAAAATTGCAAATATTTTTTATAAAAATATAGATGATTCAATTAATGATTTAGAAATCAAGATTTCTGAAGCAATATTAAAAGAAACAAACAAAATTAAAAAAGGTCAAAGTTTTGTAAAACTTCTAGCAGCAGTTACTCCTTTACTTGGATTATTAGGAACTGTAACAGGAATGATTGCAACTTTCCAAGCTATTACATTATTTGGTACTGGTGATCCTAAACTAATGGCAGGCGGTATTTCAACTGCTCTTATTACGACAGTTTTAGGTTTAGTTACTGCAATACCACTTCTTTTTGCATATACATATATTTCTTCAAAAGCTGAAGAGTTAGTATCAATATTAGAAGAACAAAGTATTGGTTTATTAGCTAAAACGTTGAAATAAAATGTTTGAATTATATATTGACGATTTATTAGCCTTCTTTGATAAAGGAGGCTTTGTTTTATATATCGTATTTGCTATTGCAATATTTTTATGGACTTTATTAATTGAAAGATATATTTATCTTAGTTTTGAATATAAAAAACAAAAAAAAGCAATATTAAAAGACATTAAAACTTTAAGTATTAATAATAAATTTAAAGATGAAGTAAAAAGATATTTAGTTGAAGATTCAAATTTAAAACTAAGATCAGGGCTTGATTTTATTAAAACATTAATTATTGTTTGTCCACTAGTTGGACTATTAGGAACAGTAACTGGAATGATTGAAGTATTTGATGTAATGGCAATAACTGGAAGTAATAATGTAAAATCTATGGCAAACGGTGTATCTATGGCAACAATTCCTACAATGGCTGGAATGGTAGTTGCACTTAGTGGAATACTATTTGAAAAAAGATTAGAGTTATCAATCACATATCATAAACAAAAATTAGAACTTGAACTTTCAAAGGTTATATAAATGAGAAGATTTTCACAAAAACATCATAAAGAAGAAACAGAAATAAACCTTACACCAATGCTTGATGTTGTATTTATTATGCTTATATTTTTTATTGTTACTACATCATTTGTTAAAGAAGCAGGTATTGAAGTAAATAGACCTAGTGCAAAATCAGCACAACAAAAAGGTAAAGCAAATATTTTAATAGCAATTAGAAACAATGATGAAATTTGGATTGATAAAAGAATGGTAGATATAAGATCTGTTCGTGCAAATATAGAAAGATTAAAAGCTTCTAACACTCAAAGTTCTGTAGTTATTCAATCAGATATTGAAGCAAAAACAGGAGTTTTAGTAAAAGTTATGGATCAAATAAGATTAGCAGGTATCTTTAACATCTCAATTTCTACATTAAAAGAGAATTAAAATGAGATTGTTTTTTGCACTGATTTTAGCCTTGTGTATATGTGTTTCAATTTTCTTTGGTATGCATTTAATGACAAGTAGTAATAATTCAAATATTTCAAAATCAAGCCAAAGTAAACATCTTATATTCTTAAGAGAAAAAAAAGACTCTAAAGTAGAAAGAAAAAAAAGAATTAAGCCAAAAGAACCAATTAAAAAGCCAATAAAAAAAATAAAAATGATTAAAACTAAACTTGATACAAAAGTAAATGAAAATGTAAAAATTAAACCTTTTAAAGTTCAAACTAAACCTATAGATATTTCTGCAATATCTTCTTTAAATGGTGCACAAATAGAAATGGGTAGAGGTTTTTTAGATGCAAATTCATTATTAGCTTTAAAAAAAGTAAATCCAAGATATCCAAGAAAAGCAAAAATTAAAAGACAAGAAGGTTTTGTTCAACTTGCTTTTAATATTGATGAAAATGGTTTAGTATCAAATGTAAAAGTATTAGATTCAAATCCAAAAGGCTCTTTTGAAAGAAATGCAATAAGAGCTATAAAAAGATGGAAATTCAAAAAAAATGAGATTACAAGAACCGCTAGTATCACATTTAATTTTAGGTTAGCAAGATGAAAAAAATAATATTAATATGTTTAGTTTTAATAAGTATTGTAAATGCAAAAAATACAATTTCACAAAAAAGTTATAAACAACTACAAAAAGTTAATAAACTTATTGAATTAAAGAAATATACAAATGCAAAAACTATTTTAGATAAGTTAATTGCTTCAGATACAAATGATATTACAAAGTCTTATGCTTATCAATCTTTAGCAAATATACATATTCAAAAAGATGAATATAAAAAAGTCACTTATAATTATGAAAAAATCTTATTATTAAAAGCATTAGAAGAAAAAGATTTAAATAGTATCAAATTCTCTTTATCTCAGATATATTTGTCGTTATCTGAGTATAAAAAAAGTATTAAATATTCACTTGAAAGTTTAAACTCAAAAACTATCAAACAAGCTAAAGTTCTTGAGAACCTAGCACTTGCTTATTACTATAATAAACAATACAAAAAGAGTATTCCGTATGTAAAAAAAATTATTAATGCCAAAAAGAAAAATGAGTCATGGTATAGAATGTTATATTCTGCATATATTGAATTAAAAGATTACAAAAATGCAATTAAAACTTTAAAGTTTATGATTGTTAAATATACTAATGTTGAAAGTTATTGGATGCAGTTAATTTCAATTTATCAAAATACAAAAAACTACAAACAATCACTTGCCACTATTGAATTAGCTTACAAAAAAAATGTTATTAATAAGAAAAAAAATATTATGTATTTCGTTAATATTCTTTTACAAAATAAACTTTATAATAAAGCTGGATTAATTATAGAAAATAGTATAAATAAAAAGATTTTAGATAAATCAAAAAGAAATTTTAATATTTTAATTTCTTCATATTTAAATGCAAAGAACTATTCAAAAAGTATTTCATTTCTTAAATCATCTGCTTATGCAAAAACTGATAAATACCAATTAATTTTAGGAAATATTTTTTATAATAGAAGTGATTATAAAAATACAATCAATATTTTAAAAAACTACAAATTTTCTAAAAATAGTAGAATATCTGGCCAAAAAGATATCTTAATAGCACTTAGTTATTATGAATTAGAAAATCTCAAATCATCAAAAAAATATTTAAAAAAAGCTATCTTAAATAAATATGAAAAGAAAAGAGCAAACAACATTGCAAGAGATTTAGCATTTAATATTTAATTATTTTTTAGCCCTTTTTTAGCCATTGTTTTAATTTATAATTAACACATGGGTAAAGAAGAGATATTTAAGTATTTAAAAAATGCAAAAATTCAAGATAAAATATTAGAGCAAATTTGTTACTATTTTGCTAAAGATTTAACAGCTAGTCAAACAGCAGTACAATTAAAAATTAGTAGACAAACTGTAAATAACTATTATAAAATCATTAGAAGTTTATTATTAGCAAAACAAGAAGAATTAATTTTATTTATGAAAGATAATAATCTTTGTAAAAATAGTTTTTCAATAAAATATATAAAAACAGCTAGTTCTTTATCTTACTTTATTGAGTGTAATGAAAAAGTTTTTCTTATTGAAAAGAAAAGTTATCTTTTACCAAAAATGGAAGAATTTATAGAACAATATTTAAATACTAAATTGTTAAAAAATAAAAGAGCAAATACTGCAAAGGTTATTTTTAATATTAAAGATGAAAAATATTTAATCACAAATCTATATAAAAGTAATAACTTTATGCAGGAGTTTATAGATAAGCGATTAAAAAAATTTAGAGGTTTAAATAAAGAAACCTTATCTTTACATTTGAAAGAATCTCAGTTTAGATATAACTATTCCCAAGAATTCTTATACCAAACAATTATTCAAATATTAAACCTCAACAATAAATTGCGCGCCTTTTAAAGTATTAGAAACTTTTATCTCACCTTTTAAATGAGATTCAACAATAACTTTAGACATATAAAGCCCTATTCCACTACTTTTGTCCTTTGTAGTGTAATAAGGTTCAAATATCTTTTCCATATCTTCAAGTTTTATTCCTTTTGCATTATCTAATACACTTAAAAAACTTTTATTCTTTTTTATTTCAAGTTTCACTTCAATGTATGGATTTTTTATATTTCTTGAAATTAATACATCTTTTGCATTTGTTAAAAAATTTAATATCACTTGTGAATATTCATTTTCATAAGCTCTTATTTTTTTATCAGCAATAATAGTAAAAGAAAAATCTATTTTTGATACATCTAATGAAGGCTTAATAATATCAATTGCTTTTTGTGTAGCAACACTTACTAAAAAGAACTCTTTTTCTTTTACAGGTTGATAAAAATCTTTAAAGTTATCTATCGTCTGCGACATAAACTCTATTTGATTATTTGATTCATTTAACTTATCTAATAAGTATTTTTTGCTTAAATCATTATCCTCTTGAGCAACTTCTAAATCCATATTTATAAATGATAAATGAGCTAAAGGCTGTCTCCATTGATGAGCAATATTATTTATCATTTCACCCATTGAAGCTAATTTACTTTGATGTACTAAAATCTTTTCTTTTTCATTTTTTTCATCAACTGTTTGTTTTAGTTTATAACCAAGGGCAAAACTAAGTATTAGTGATTCTAAAGGAAAACCAATATGAATAACATATAATTCATCAATTCCAAGAAGTTCATGTTCTGCAATAAATAAACTCAAAAATAAAACAAGCCAACCTAAAAAATAAAATATTGCTGTTTTTTGACCTTTAAATAAGGCAATTACTCCTGCTAATATCAAAATAGAAATTACAGCTGAACGGGGCAAGTATAGATATAATAAAGAACTTTTAAAAATAAAAATTGAAATTAAATCAACAACATTAATATAAATTAAAAAATTTAATAAGGTATCCATTTTTTTCATAATTTTTTTAGTATTTAAAATTTCTTTTGAAAATAGTATTGTTAATATTACACAAAAGGTTTCAAGAAAATCAATAAATATTTGTTCAAATGTAGTAACAACTGTTTGAGAATATAGTATCGTTATGTAAGATAATATAATTAATAAACTCAATTGCATTAAAGAATAATATAAAAATGAACGTTGAAAGGTATATAAAAAAATCACAAAGTTATATAAAAAAGCTGAAAAGATTATTCCATAAGCAACACCATAAATAAGACCTTCATGTTTTGTTATATATTTATATTCAAAGTCATTTAATAAAAAAAGTCTAAAGTTTAATTTTTTTTCACTTTTTGTTTGAATATTAAAAATTAATTCTTTAGGCGTATGTTTATCAATTTTAAAAATGATATTATCAAAACTAATTTCATAATCAATATTAGAAGATACAATATCATTCACATTACAAGTAACTTTTCCATAAAAAATATCTTCTTCTATTAAAGCTTTATTTATATTTATCTTAATAGAAAAAAATTTAGATTTTGTTTTTTTTAAATTGTAGTTATCTATATTTTT
>PJEL010001122.1_pt1 | contig 28331 bp, 25 predicted proteins | sample 1853271 | NCBI WGS metagenome assembly PJEL01 (sample SAMN08108733, study PRJNA415343) | Invertebrate metagenome, whole genome shotgun sequencing project. | host: Globobulimina | place: Sweden: Gullmar Fjord | collected 2015-08 | reverse complement strand
ATAGTTCTAGCTGAATAGTTCTAACTAAATAGTTCTAGCTTAATAGTTTTATTTAAGTAACCTCGCCCCAATAAGCATATTAAGGCTTTTAAAGCTTAATATGCTGCTGTTTTGTTATTCTAAAGGCTTTTACTAAAAGCTTTATTCTTCAAGTTCTACTCTTCAAATCCTACTCTTCAAGTCTAATTTTTTATGCTTTGCTAGACTTAACAACGATGATGTTTATTCAATCAAACATATGTTTCAGTGCTAGCTTCTATTTAAGCCATACTTTAACAAATTAGACAATTGTTAGTTAAATTGACTAACACTTATTTGTGAAACTCAAATTAATTGATTTTATCTTCCGTTAAGTTTTTGAAAAATAACACATAGTGTTGCTTGGCATAAAAGCTGAATAGCCATAAGCTTAAATTATACTTCTCATAAAAAAACTGTCTTAATAAGGAATACTTTTCATGAAATTTGCTCAACATTTAGTTTTATTGTCAGCTGCTACCGTGCTAAGTGGCTGTATAGTCATAGCTACACCTTCAAGTGCAAATTATCACGCTCAAAAAAGCTTAACTCTGGATGCTAGTAGCATAAATAAATTGAACATTGACGCTGGCGCTGGCTCTTTAGATGTTATTGGCGATGAAAATATTACGCAAATTGAATTAGTTGCCGATATTTATACCGATAAAAAATATAGAGAAAACTATTTGTTAGATCTTTATCAACGAGATGGTAAGGCCTATATTATTGCAAAAAATAAGTCGACAGCGGGTATGTGGGTTGGGGATTCACCGCGTATTAATATCACCATTAAAGCACCAAAACATTTACTGTTAGATATTGAAGATGATTCAGGCAATACCACTGTTTCAAACTTTAGTGGTGATGTTGTTATTGAAGATGACTCAGGCGATCTTGTTGTTAAAAATATTAGCGGTAATTTGAAAATTAATGATGACTCAGGTGATTTACTCGTAAGTGATATTGGCGGTAATGTTGAGATTAATGATGATTCAGGTGATATGACAGTAACAAATATCGGTGGTAGATTAGACATTGAAGATGACTCAGGTGATTTAACCGTTAAAAAAGTGAAAGGGCTTGTAATTGTTGATGATGGCTCTGGCAGTATTGATATCAATCAGGTCGGTGGTTTAAAAATAATTGATGCCGGCTCTGGTGGATTAAACGTTAAGGGTGTTGAAGGAAACTTTGAGATAGACAGTTAAAAGCGTTAAAGGTAATTTAATCGACTTATTTATAAGGTGTTTAGAATGTTTTGGTGGCTATATTCTTGAACTAATTGGCGGTAGACTGAGGTTATTGGCTTTCAGTCTTCGTTAATTAAAGGGAATATTCATTTGAACATGATTTTAATCACCGCATTCTATACCGGCTTGCTAACGCTGGTATTTTTGTTTTTATCACTAAGAGTTATAAGATTACGCTTTAAATTTAAAGTCGGCATAGGCGATGGTGATCACAAATTATTAGCGAAAGCTATTCGTGTACATGGTAACTTTTTTGAATATGTGCCATTAACGATATTACTTTTAGCATTATTTGAAATAAATGGCGGAACAACACTTTGGGTACATGTATTTGGTGCTGTTTTAGTCGTAGCTCGATTATTACATGCTATTGGTTTGAATCAATCGATTGGCACTTCGTATCAAAGAATGGCAGGAACAATATTTACATTTGTTGTAATGCTAGTGCTAGCTAGCGTTCATATTGTTCAATTTGTTTTTTAATTTTTTTATTGTTTTTAATAGATAAAACCGTTCATAAAATGGCACGATAGTCGTGCCATTACCCCTCAACTTTAGCTTTCCTTAACATGCCAATATGTGGGATGCCATCTTCTAAATACATATCACTCACTCGCTTAAAACCGTGCTGCTGGTAATATTTTTCTAAGTGCTCTTGTGCTGAAATTTTAATAGCAATGTCAGGAAATTTTAAAACGGTGACCTCTACGGCTTTTGCAATGAGTGCATGGCCAACTCCTGTTCCTCTTGCATGTGGTGCAATAATAACTCGGCCAATACTTACGTAGTCAGGGTAGCTTAATCCTTTTGGTAAAATACGTGCATAACTGGCAATTTTATCCTGATGATAATGAAACAAATGAATGGTTGCTGGGTGTCTATCTAGGTCGTCCAAGTCTGGGTAATAACACGTTTGCTCGACAACAAATATATCAATGCGTAGCTTTAGGCAATCGTATAATTCGTTATTTGTTAATTCATCAAAAGTTTTAGCGTGCCAAGAAATTATTGTATTCATAGATAGCCGTAAGCTGTTTTTTAAGATTCGTATTCTTCCATGAATATCTAAAACAGTACAGTAGAGCTTTACACTATATTTGTTGACACGCCATGGGTATTTATATCAATGGGTATTGTTAGCCTACGAACACTGATTTTAATTGGCTATGGGTATTTTCTTGAGAAATTTGTTGGCTAATTAACGCTTTATATTTGGTAATACATAGCTCTGGAAACTCTTTTTTTAAGATAACTTTGCAATCGTTAGGTTCGAGATGTAATAAGTATCCGAGTGGTAAATGTTTTGGATGAAAGTTGCATTGGTAAACGGTTGAACGAACTTGGCTGGCGTTGTAAGACGTTTGCATGCCATAACGTTTAACAAGAGAGGGCAACAGTCTTTTTTCGTATTTTCTTACGGTTCTAAATTTAAACATAGCGGGTCCTTTGCTCTAGAAACGGCGCTATTGTAACGGTGAAGAAGGGGAATTCAAGTAATTGGTTATAACAAAATTTATAAAGTTTAGTTGTTATTGTCTAAAAAAGTTTTTAGACCAACTTTCATAAGTTAATAACGGTGATCTCATTTGCGTCTTTAAAAAAACCAGCTTGTGTATAAGCTTTGACGATATATTTTTTTTGACGAAGTTTGTTTAAACCAATATTTATCGCTTTAAAGGCCGCTGATCCATAAGGGTGTTTGTTACTGATGACAAAATGACGACTGTCATCGAGCATAATGCCAATGTTTTTTACGGGCACCAAATGAATTTTTTCCATAATAAAAGATTGGTCTGTCGTGGCATTAAATGGCATTAACAGGATATCAATCCATTGCATATTTACCATGCGCGCCATACTCAACCATTCATCTTCTCTTATTAATTCCTTTAGCGGCAGCGCTTTTAGTGTCTGCCAATCTGTTCGCCATTTTGGTGTTGAAACAGCGGTGAATCTACTTAAATCTGCAAGTGTTTTTATTGCTAAGGTCGCTTTGTTATTAGGACTTGTATAAATACCAGCAATATATTCGCCTTTTCTTATTACTGGCTCTGATATATATAAATCGTCGCGCATGGTTTGTGCATCTCTAAGCCAATAAGAGTCGAAGCTGATCAGTAGCTTACCGTTTTGCAGCATTTTAGTATTTCTAAAATTAACTTTGCCAGCGGCATATTTGAAATGGTGATCAAAACCGCCAAGTTTTAAGGCCTGCTGTGCGATGACCATATCAACAACGTCACGTCGAACAGAGCTACCAATAAAGTTATCAATAGCTAAGACATCGCGATTGTTGACAAATTTGACATAATCTTCATAAACATCGTCTCTAATATAAATGAGGATCTCTTCTTGTCGGCCAAATACTGACGTTGCTATACAATAATAAAGTATGAAAAAACAAATGGATTTTAAGGTGAGATGATTAATATTCATTTCCCTCGCAGTATTTGTGATAAGTCTATTGTTCACTATAGTTTTAAAATAAAAAAAAGACACTTTAAGCTACTTTATATAACGTGCGGTGTCTTTTTAGAAGGTTTCAAATCAAGGTTTTGTTGTTAGTGCTAACTAAGTTTGAGTTATTTGTTATGACGTTTTTGTAGAACAGCCATTACTTCAGCAAGATCAATTTCTTTATCTTGTAGCAATACTAAGGTGTGATAGAACAAATCTGCACATTCACCTAATAAGTCTTCTTTAGTTTCGGCAACCGCAGCAAGTGCAACTTCAACGCCTTCTTCACCAACCTTTTGTGCAATTTTAGTGGTACCACGAGAAAATAAATATGCAGTATAACTGTCTTCAGGAGCATCGTTTTTACGACTTGCGATCACTTGTTCTAATTGGCTTAAAAAGTTTTGTTGGCTGATGTTTTGTTCAGGAAAGCAAGACTCAGTGCCTAAATGACAGCTTGGGCCAATTGGCTCACAGGCAATCAGTAAACTGTCTTGGTCACAGTCGGTTAATACTTGTTTTACGTTAAGAAAATTACCAGAAGTTTCACCTTTCACCCAAAGTGCTTGTTTTGAACGACTAAAAAAGGTCGCTTTTTTACTGCTTAAAGTTTGTGCTAGCGACGCTTGGTTCATGTAGCCTTGCATTAATACCGCACCCGTGGCGGCATGTTGGATGATCGCGGGGATCAAGTTGTCCATTTTTTCCCACGCTAACTGTTCAATATTTTCTAACGTTACTAACATAATCTGATCTCTATTTTTTCGTTGGCTAGGTAGGTTTTTAATTCGTTTATTGGGATCACGCCTTTATGAAAAACACTGGCAGCAAGCGCGCCATCAACATCTGCTTGTTGATAAACGTCTTTAAAGTGCTCCATAGTGCCTGCGCCGCCTGATGCAATCAGTGGAATATCACAACATTCACGCGCCAATTTTAGTTGCGCTAAGTCGTAACCTTGACGCACGCCGTCTTGGTTCATGCAGTTTAAAACAATTTCACCGGCACCTAATGCTTGTACTTTTTTGATCCAATCAAAGGTTGACCATTGTGTTTTTTGCGTACGAGTTTCGTCGCCAGTAAATTGATAAACCTGATAGCTTTTTTCTTCTTCGTTGTAGAAGCTGTCGATACCAACCACGATACATTGTTGACCAAAATGATCAGCAAGACGAGAAATGAGTTCAGGATTTTGCAGGGCAGGCGAGTTGATAGAAATTTTGTCTGCGCCCATCATTAATATTTGTTTAGCATCTGCTTCGCTTTTAATACCGCCAGCGACACAAAAAGGAATATCAATTACTTCCGCAATTCGGCTCACCCAGCTTTTATCTACTACGCGGCCGTCACTACTGGCAGTGATGTCATAAAAGACTAACTCATCAGCCCCCGCTTGCGCGTACTTTTGCGCTAGCGGCACAATATCGCCAATAATTTCGTGATTGCGAAATTTTACGCCTTTTACGACTTTGCCATCTCGAACATCTAAACAGGGAATTATGCGTTTGGCCAGCATGCAATCGCCTCCTCAAGGGTGAATTTTCCTTCAAGCAGTGAGCGGCCTAAAATTACGCCGCTTACACCCGAGCCAATAAGCGCTTTAATGTCGTCTAATGAGCCAATGCCGCCAGATGCTTGCCATTGAATGCTTGGATATTTGTCACATAATTCAATATATAAATCGACATTAGTACCCGTTAAGGTGCCGTCTTTACTGATGTCAGTGCACAAAACGTGTTTTAAACCAACAGCAAGATAATCGTCTAACAAGTCTTCAATTTTTACGCCACTGTCTTCAATCCAGCCATGTGTTGGCAGCATTTTATTGCCGAGTTGGTCAATTTTTACATCAAGGGCTAAAACGATTTTATCGCCGCCATAGGTTTGTAGCCATTGGCGAATAAGCGCTGGTTGTTTAATTGCAAGGCTGCCAATAACAACTCGGTCAGCGCCTAATGCTAATAATTCTTTTAGGTCTTGTTCGTTGCGAATACCGCCGCCAACTTGAATGGTCATTGTTGGGTGGTCAACAACCGTACTTAAAACGCTTAGTTGGCGTTTAGTATTATCTTTTGCGCCGTCTAAATCGACAAAGTGCATCACAGTTGCACCAGCGTCAGCATAAACTTGCTGGCGCTCTTTTGGTGTGTATTGATACTGCGTTTTTTGTTGATAGTCGCCTTGGAAAAGTCTAACAACTTTTCCGTCGATTAAATCAATTGCTGGGATCATCATAATTTATTTGCTCATGCTTAAGTTCATGGTCATGTCTATTGAAATTGAGGTGTGCTGTAACAGTTTACAATTTCAAAAAATTCTCAATAATTTTGCTGCCTAATGCACCCGAGCGCTCAGGGTGGAATTGACAACCGATGAAGTTATCTTTGGCGATAGCGGCGGAAAACTCACTGCCATAATGACAACTTGCGATGGTGTATTCGTTTACCGGTGCGGCAAAACTGTGCACAAAATAGAAATAGTCATCAACATTAATGCCAGCAAATACCGGATGTTCTGTAACCGAGGTTAAGGTATTCCAGCCCATATGTGGAAGGCGATTACCGTTCGCTTTAAGTGGCTCCACTTTTGTTGGAATCAAACCCAAACATTGCACTTTATTATTACAGCCTTCAGTTGAAGATGTTGTCATTAATTGCATACCGAGACAAAACCCTAAAACTGGCTGTGTTAACTGCTGTAAGGTGTCAACCAAGCCTTTTTTAACTATATTTGCCATCGCATGTTTAGCATTGCCAACACCGGGTAAGATAACTTTTTCAGCTTGTTTGATAAGGTGAATATCGTCAGTAACCGTGATATCAAAGCCTAAGCGTTCAACAGCAAATTTAACTGAAGATAAGTTTGCACAACCGGTATCAACAATGACAAATTTGGCATGTTTTTCGGTTTGCTTTACCACGGCATTGACCGTTGAGCTTGTCATCACAACGCTCCTTTTGAACTCGGTAATTCGTTACCTTTCACTTGAATAGCTTGACCAAGTGCGCGGCCAAATACTTTAAACAAACTTTCTACTTGATGATGACAATTACCTTTGCTAGTACTTAAGTGCAAGGTGATCGCCATGGTGTCGGCAAGCGAACGGAAAAAGTGTGGCACCATTTGCGTCGACATTGTGCCCACGTTGTTATCGCTAAACTCTGCATCAAATTCAAGCCAAGGTCGACCTGATAAATCAATGGCGCACTCGGCGCGGCATTCATCCATAGGCAAAACAAAACCAAAACGTCCGATACCACGTTTATCTCCAAGTGCTTCACGTAGTGCTTGGCCTAATGCGAGAGCTGTATCTTCAACGCTATGGTGTTCGTCAATGTGGTAATCGCCGGTAACGTTACAAACTAGGCTAAAACCACCGTGCGTTGCTATTTGATCAAGCATGTGGTCGAAAAATCCAAGACCGGTATTGATATCGCTCGCGCCTTTTTTATCTAAATTCACTGATACTTTAATGTCGGTTTCTTTAGTGGTACGCACAACGGTAGCTTCACGCGGTTGGTTGACTAATTGCTCTTCAATCGCTTGCCAGTCGTTTTCACTACGGTCGTAGCGAATGCCAACGATGCCCATATTCGCAGCAAGTTGCAGGTCAGTTTCTCGGTCACCAATGACATAAGAGTTGGCGAAATTCACTTTGCCTTGCTGTAAGTAATCGCTAACTAGCCCCAGCTTTGGTTTACGACAACTACAGTTGTCTTCGTCAAAATGAGGGCATAATAGGACGTCTTCAAATTTAACCCCTTGCGATGCAAATATATCCATCATTTTATCGTGCGGTAAATCAAAGTCGGCTTGTGGGTAGCTGTCTGTACCTAATCCGTCTTGGTTCGATACCATCACTAGCTTGTAGCCTTTGTCTTGCAGTGCAAGCAATACTGGAATTACTCTTGGCTCAAATACCAATTTCTCAAGGGTATCAACCTGCTTGTCTGAAACTGGCTCCTCAATTAAGGTACCGTCGCGGTCGATAAATAAAATGTTTTCTTGTGCTGCTGTCTTATTTAGTGCCATGTCTTTTCTCAATTAAATGCTTTGTTAACACATGTGCTGATCAGAGCTTTTTGTCGTTAATCAGCCAGTTTTTATTTGGTTTGTTTTACTCGTTCAAGCCTTGCACTATTGTTTGTTTTAAAGTGTTGAGCTCGCGTTCACTGCCAATGCTAATACGCAGACAGTTTTGTAATTGTGGCTGTTTTGATTGATCTCTGATCAATATGCCTTGTTCAGTTAAAAGTGAAAAAATTTCATCTTTTCTTGCTGTTTTAAATAGTACAAAGTTAGCGTTACTGCTAAATACTGTTTCACACCAAGTTTGTGCACAAAGCCATGTGCTTAGCTCTTCGCGAAGCTTTGATACTTCTCTAACGCGAATATCCATTTGAACTAAACCTTCTTTATTAAGGGCTTTGCTGGCAATGTCGGCAACAGGTGCTGAAATAGGGTAAGGCGCAATAACCTTGCTTAGCATGGTAATAATTTCTTCACTCGCTAGGGTAAAACCACAACGTAAGCCCGCTAGGGCAAATGCTTTTGATAGCGTTCTTAGTACTACCAAATTAGGGTATTTTACCAGCCATGATGCCGCACTGTTTTCGGGACTAAATTCTATATAAGCTTCGTCAACAACAACAATGGCGCTGTCTTGAAAGTTTTGAATAGTTTGCTCAACTTGAGCCGCAGGGAGTATGTTACCTGTAGGGTTTCCCGGCGAACATAAAAAGACAACTTTGGCATTACCCACTTGCTGGCTTAGCGCATCGATATCTAACTCATTATTCAGCAAGGGTATTTTAATTACACCGGCACCGTGATTTTCTGCGCTTATGGCGTACATGCCGTAAGTTGGTGGACAAATAACGATATTGTCTTGATAGGCGCGACAAAAGGTTCTGATCAAAAGCTCAATGCCTTCATCTGCACCACGTGTGGCAAGTATCTGTTTTTTATCTAGCTGACAATATTCGCTATAAGCATCGAGTAAGCTGTCGGGTTGAAAATCAGGATAGCGGTTGATGCAGTCACTGTTTACTTGATAAATACCTGAGCCAGAAGATTCGTTGGCGTTTAACCAAATTTTACTATTAAAAGCACCATTTCCTGCTTGTAAACGACGTGCTGATTGATAAGGCACCATGTCGATAAGCTCTTCTCGTGCGAGTTTTTTCATTAATTCGCTTGTTTCAAAGGTATCTGTTTTGAGGTTATTTGTTTTTAGGTCAGTGGTCATTAGCAAGTTTCCTCTTCTAAACGGATAGTAACTGCGCGTTGGTGCGCGTCTAACCCTTCAGCGTCGGTTAATTCAATAATGCAATCAGCTAGGCTAGCAAGGCCCTGTTTTGTTAAGGTTTGCACAGTAAAACGGCGCATGAAATCGGCTAACGATAAGCTCGAATAAACCTTAGAGTAACCATAAGTTGGTAAAACGTGATTAGTGCCACTGGCATAATCGCCAGCCGATTCTGGCGTATAAGCACCAACAAATATTGAACCCGCATTACGCAATTTTGGCAATAACTCGCCATCACATTCGGTTTGAATAATAAGGTGCTCAGGACCATAACGGTTTGAAACCGCTGCTGCTTGCGCTAAGTCTTTGGTTAAAATTAGGCGGCTTTCTTTCAACGCTGCTCGTGCAATGTTTTTACGTGAAAGCTTTTCAAGCTGTAGGTCTAGCTCAGTATTTACTTGGTTTAATTTTTCTTCACTGTCAGACAGTAATATCACTTGGCTATCGCTACCATGCTCAGCTTGCGATAATAAGTCGGCAGCAACAAAAGCGGCATTGCTGTCTTTATCGGCAATCACCAAAACTTCAGAAGGGCCTGCTGGCATATCAATAGCAAAACCAGGAACTATTTGAGATAACTGTTTTTTAGCTTCAGTAACATAGCGATTTCCGGGTCCAAAAACCTTATTTACTGGTTTAATAGATTCAGTACCTAAGGCAAGTGCAGCAACGGCTTGTGCACCACCAATGGCGTAAATCTCATCAACACCACAAAGGTCGGCTGCTGCAAGAATTTCGGGGGCGATATCACCATTTTTATTTGGCGGACAAACCAATACTGAACGCTGACAATTGGCAATTTTAGCGGGAACGCCAAGCATCAATACCGTTGAAGGCAGTGGGGCCGTGCCAGCAGGAATATATAAGCCAACGCTTTCAATAGCTTCTGATTTTAAAATACAGTTAACGCCTGGGCGTGTTTCTACTTCAATATCTTGTGGCAATTGCGCTTGGTGAAAGCAACTAATTTGTTGATAAGCTGTTTCTATCGCCGCTGTGCGTTCTGGTGAAAGCGATGCTTTTGCGGCATTTATTTGCTGCTTATTCACTTTTAAGCTAGTTAACTTAACCGCATCAAACTTCTCGGTAAGTGAAAGCAGCGCTTGGTCGCCGCCTTCTCTTACTTGATTGATAATCGCAGAAACCTGAGTAGCTAAAGTAGCATTATCAGCAATTGCTGGTCTTGCTAGTGCTTGGTTTTGCTGCTGCTCGGACAACTTGTCCCAGACTAAAATTTCATTACTCATTGCTTAGCCCATCATCTTCTCAATTGGCATGACTAGAATAGAGTTACACCCTAATCCGTTGAGTTCTTCCATGGTTTCCCAAAAGAAGGTTTCAGTAGCAACAACATGTACAGCAACAATGTCGTCGCGACCTGCAAGTGGTAAAATAGTGGGGGTTTCTTTACCCGGCATTAATGCACTAACTTCGGCAACTTTATCTTTTGGTGCGTGCAACATGATGTATTTACTTTCTTTGGCTTTCATCACGCCTTGAATACGCGGTAATAAGGTTGCAAGAATATTTTGTTTTTCTTCTGAAAGTGGTGTGATGGTTTGAATAAGCGATGCTTTAGATTTGAAAATTTCTTCTACTTCTTTTAAACCGTTAGCTTCAAGTGTTGCCCCCGTTGAAACTAAATCACAAATACCATCGGCTAAGCCAACACGCGGTGCTACTTCAACAGAGCCTTTTAATAAGCAAAACTCAACATTAATGCCGTTTTCTTTCGCGTAGCGATTAAGTAGTTGTGGGTAGGTAGTAGCAAAACGTAAACCGTTCAAGCTGTCGATGCCGGTGTAATTAAACTCTTCTGGCATAGCGAGTGATAAACGGCAGCCGCCAAAATTTAACTGTGTTGTTTTTACATATTTTGAGGCAACACCTAAAGCTTCACGCTCAAGCGCTGTTTCTTCTAGGGTATTGTCACCCACAATACCAAGGTCGCAAACGCCATCCATTACAAGGCCTGGAATATCGCTGCTGCGTACGCGCATAATATCAATTGGCATATTGCTTACGTGGGCAAGTAATCTTCGGTCTGATACGTTTAATTTCAGTCCACAACGTTTTAGTAGTGCTTGAGTTTCGTCGCTTAAACGACCTGATTTTTGCATGGCAATGCGTAGGCGTGGTTCGGTAGTCATAATTTTTTCCTATTAAATAATCTTGCTAAGTTTCTAAAATTTTTCGTATTAAAACTTTTCCTAAAAAGGAAAACCCCCGAGAGAGCGGACTCTTTCGGGGGCTTAGAAACTTATTCTTTATTGCTTCGCATTCCACTGAAAGGTCCATAGCCTCTCAGTGAACAAACCTGAGTGGCTAATTCATATGATGGTGATGATGGCGCGCTTTCAGGTTTAAAATCATAGTCGTTCTCTTTGCTTGTATATACCAGTGTAAATATTTGTTTACTATTTATTTACATTGGTTTGATTTGTATCTCTTTAGTTGGCTTTACATTACTGTGTTATTTGTGTTTGAGCAAGTATTAAAGTAAATATTCTATATATAAATAAATTCTAAGTTATTAAAGCTTAGGTATAAATAACCGATAAATAAGTTATAAGTATATAAGTCATCATTACTGCTCATTTAGTTTGAGTGAAATTGTAGCTAACAAATAGGATTGAAATGGATATTTTTACAACACAATTGACAAGGGTTGTACCGATAACAGTTAAGCCAGCGCAGTTAAAAGTTAAAGCACTGGTTAAAGAAGCTGCGGCCAGCAAGTTGAGCGATGACCCAGATCATCTTGAAAATCATGATTATTATTTTTCAGAAATTGATGCAAAGAAAAATGACGAGCAGCAAAATAAAGAAAGTGATAAACAAGAAAATAGCAAAAAAGCAAAAGGCTCAGTTATTGATGAAACTACTAAAGCAACTAAAGCAAATAAAAAAGAGCATAAAAGTGAGGACGAAAATGATGATGATGTTCATCATTTAGATATTTATGTTTAAATGATGAACTGTTTAAGATAGAGCTGTTTAAGGTAGAACTCTTTAAGGTCGAATTGCTTAAAAGATAGTATTTACGTAAGTGCGGTATAAGCTAAAGGAGTGCTCAGAGCTCTATAATTTACATTTTTAAGTATTTATAACTGTTTCTTGCATGATATTGCCAAAAATAAATAAATTATTTCAGATAACAATTCTCTATCTCGCAACTGCACTTTCATCAACAACACGTATATAATGCCGCCATTATTCAAATACACTTGTATTACATGACGCCTGTTGAACACGCATTTTCACCTTCTGGTTTTTTAGCTAAAGCTATTGATGGCTATTCTCCGCGTCAGGCGCAAATAGACATGGCGCTTGAAGTTGCTCAAGCAATTGAAAATAAAACGAGTCTTATAGTTGAAGCAGGCACAGGTACAGGTAAAACATTTGCTTATTTGATCCCCGCATTGCTTGCTAATGAAGCTGAAGAAGAGAAAAAAGTCATTGTTTCTACCGGAACCAAAAACTTACAAGAACAGCTTTTTCATAAAGACATTCCACTGATAAGAAAGGCTTTATCAACTAATGCGAAAATTGCCTTATTAAAAGGGCGTGCTAATTATCTTTGTATTTATCGATTAGATCAGTTTAAACAAACACGTGGCCAGCTAGACGCACTAGCCTTGCAAGACTTTGTTAGCGTACAAAAATGGGCGATATCAACACGAACAGGTGATATTGGCGAACTAGTTAATGTTGCAGAAGATTCAGCCATTTTCCCGGTTATAACATCAACCTTAGATAACTGTTTAGCTAAAGACTGCCCAAACTTTCAAGACTGCCATTTAGTTGATGCTCGTAAAAAGGCGATTGAGGCTGATGTGGTTGTGGTAAATCATCATTTGTTTTTTGCTGATATGGCGTTAAAAGATACTGGTTTTGGCGAATTGATCCCAAAATCAGATGTGGTGATTTTTGATGAAGCACATCAAATACCAGATATTGCCAGTGAATATTTTGGCGAAGCATTTTCTACGCGGCAACTTTTAGATTTATGCAGCGATGTTATTCAAGAATATCGTAGTACCTTAACTGATGTGAAGCAATTAGGTAAAGCGGCGGAAAAGTTACAGCGAACCTGTCAAGACTTTCGCCTAATGTTTAACCATGATCCTGAACGAGGAAATTGGCGTGAAAAATGTCAAAGTCAAAAATTTTCTAAGCCATTTGCTACGATAAAAACAGATCTAGATTTTTTGTATCAAGTGATCAAACTTTGTATTTCACGCAATGAAGCGATTGATAACTGCTTTGATCGCGCCATTAATCTTTTAGCCAAATATGACTTAATGGCTGATGTTGAAAAAAATGGCATTAGTTTTTGGTATGAAACAACTCGAAGACATGTGGTGCTACATCAAACGCCGCTGAGCGTTGCCGATAAATTTAGTCAAAATATAAAAGATTCAAATGCTGGCTGGATTTTCACTTCGGCTACTTTAGCGGTAAATGACAGTTTTACTCATTTTTCCAAGCAGTTAGGTATTAGCAATGCGGCACAGCTTTTACTTGATAGTCCATTTGACTACCAGCAACAGTCACAATTTATTGTACCTCGCTACTTGCCAGAGCCAAACCATGTAAATAGGGCACAAGCGCTTGTTGATATTGCTGTGCCGTTAATTAAGGCCAGTAAAGGTGCATGTTTTATGCTTTTTACCAGTTATCGAATGATGCACATGGTTAATGAATTATTATCAGAGGCCATCGATAATGAGCTTTTGGTGCAAGGCCAGATGGGCAAGCGTAAATTATTAGAAAATTTTGTTGAACACGACAGCTCAGTATTATTGGCAACGGCGAGCTTTTGGGAAGGCATAGATGTTCGAGGGGATAAACTTACCTGTGTTATTATAGATAAGTTGCCCTTTGCTTCACCTGACGACCCTTTATTACAAGCGAGAAGTGAAGATAACCGACGCCAAGGTGGCGATCCCTTTAGCGATATTCAATTACCGCAAGCGGTTATTGGTCTTAAACAAGGGGTAGGGCGGCTAATACGAGATGTAAAAGACCGCGGTGTTATGGTTATTTGTGATAACCGATTAGTTAATCGCCCGTACGGCAAAGTATTTTTGAAAAGTTTACCCAATATGTTTCGTAGTCGAGATTTAGATGGTGCAGTCTCGTTTTTAGCACAATTATCGCCTCAAGATAACAGTGACAATTTAGAAAAAGAATAGAGAGAATTATAGTGAATTATTTGGCCATAGACGCCTCAACCGAAGCTTGCTCGGTAGCCCTTTTATATGACAATAACGTATTTAGTCGATTTGATATGTGTCCTCAATCCCATAGCTTGATGCTTTTACCTATGGTTGATGAGGTGCTTAAAGAGGCAGATTGTAAATTAGCAGACCTTGATGGCCTTATTTTTGGTCAAGGCCCTGGCAGTTTTACTGGCGTTCGAATTGGTGTTGGCGTTGCCCAAGGTTTAGCTTTTGCAGCCGACTTACAAGTAGTTGGTGTTTCTACCTTACAAGCCATGGCGCAACAAGCCTATAGAAAACATCAACAAAATGATGTTGTTAGTGCGACTGATGCCAGAATGTCTGAAATATATACCGGGCATTTCATCTTAGATGAAAAACAGATAATGAGTGCCGTTCAAAAAGAAATGGTCATCGCTCCTGATTTAGCAAAGGAATGTTATCCAGAACTTTCTTCATCTGTTTATGGCGTTGGCACAGGTTGGCAAGCCTATGAAGAAGCTATTAACATAGCAAAATCAAATGTAGGTGAACCTGAAATTCAATTTCCTGATGCGATTGATATGTTGACTATAGGTATTGATGCATTTGTGCAAAATAAAGGCGTAAGTGCCGAGCATGCACAGCCTGTCTATGTCAGAGATACAGTTTCATGGAAGAAGTTACCCGGTAGATAGCTTGTATTAGTAAATTAGCCAGCTTAGAGAACGATTGATTAGACCGAGCTCAGGTGAGTTACATTAATAAAACAAGGGCGAGTTTAGGGCCTGAAGTTTTGGCGGTTAATTATGGTCATTAATCTCTATGGCTAATTTTGGTGATTTATTTTGGTGATTAAGATAAAAGTTTGTTAAATTAACCTCATGAACGTATTTCAAACCGCTCAATCAACACAAGCAACGCAATCAGTTGCCAATATATATGCTAAGGTCAGGCCTGATAAACAGCAGGCTCAGCCACATGCTGAATTGTTGATTAAACAGCAAAAAACACGTTTAGATACTGATGAAAAAACGCTTGCTATCCTTGATGCTAAACAAAATAATCAGCCAAGTATCAGTAGAGAAAATACCAGTTACGATCAACCTTCTAAACAAAATCAAACTGCTGTAGCTGCCTATCAGGCCATTAATCATGAGCAAGATAGGCAGAGTATTCAACAATCTTTTGGTGTAGATTTATTTGCCTAATAACGCTAGCAACAAGCACACATCTAAGCCATTAAGTTTTAGTCAAAAATATCGCTTTTGGCTGTTTTTACTTGCCGCATTTGCTCTTCATCAAGTGCCTTTTATTTCTGTGCCATTCAAATGGTTAGAAAGTTATTTTCATGAAATTAGCCATGGTTTAGCTGCTTTGCTTACCGGTGGCAAAATCGTTCAAATAGAACTTTTTCCTAATGGTGCTGGCTTATGTACTACACGTGGTGGTTGGAATTTTATCATTAGTTTTATGGGGTATGCTGGTGCTACTTTATGGGGAGTATTGATTTATAAACTGGCCTCGATGCAGCAACGACTGGTTATCTTGTTTTCTTCCTTACTGATTTTACTGTTATTAAGCTCAATTGTACTTTGGGTTAGAGATTTATTAACCTTATCAATTGTTGGCGTAATACTGGTACTTTTTGTTTTGCCATTTAAATTGAATAAGTTGCAATACCTACAGCCGCTTTTACAGTTAAGCGGCGTGCTTATTTTATTGAATAGTTTATATAGCCCAACCTATTTATTTGCTTATAACCGTCAAGGTGATAGCGCAGCATTAGCTAATATGACGGGCTTACCTGAATTCATTTGGGTATTGCTTTGGTTATTATTAGCACTGTTTTCGATGTTTTTACTTGGTAAAAAGCCCACGCGTTAAACTCTATTCACCGCTAAGGAAATTAATTTTGTCTACTGAAATAGAAGAAACTTGCTATGACATTGGTGCAATGTCGTTACATGGTTTGGCTTGCGGTGATGACAAAAATGATATTGTTTTGTGTCTGCATGGTTGGCTAGACAATGCAGCAAGCTTTTTACCTTTGTTGCCACAATTGTCTAAGCAGCACCGAGTGATCGCCATTGATTGGCCAGGGCATGGGTTTTCTTCCCACCGTAGTGCTGATGCGCATTATCATTTTATTGATTGGGTTTATGACTTATTGCAATTGTTTGAACTTAATCAATGGCACAACATCGACATTGTTGCTCACTCTATGGGCGGCATGGTCGCATCTGCTTTTGCCGCGGCTTTTCCTGAAAAGGTTAAATCTTTAACCCTAATCGACTCTATTGGCTTTATAAGTGCTGAAGCTGAGCAAACAACAAAGCAGTTAAGGCAAGGTATGATGAGTCGGTTGAAAGGGGTGATAAAACAAAAAAATAGCCATAGTTCACCTGAGTCGGCTATTAATGCCAGAGTATCAGTCTCGGATTTAAATGAACAACAAGCTAAACTCATTGTTGGAAGAGGCCTAGTTAGGCAAGGCTCTGGTTATATTTGGCGTGCTGACTCACGACTACGTGCAACATCGCCTTATCGACTTACGCTCGAACAAGCTAAACAGCTGATATCAGATATTAAAGTGCCGGTGCAACTTATTCATGGTGAAAAGGGCTTTGATATGGTTAATAAAGGTATTGCTATTTTTAGCCCGCTATTTCGAGAATTTGAACATTATTTGGTTGCTGGTGGACATCATGTGCATATGGAACAACCAGAGGAAACCGTCAGATTAATTGAGACATTTATTCAAAAAACTAAATAAGAGCTATATAAAATTAGAGTAAATCGAGGTTTTTTTCTAGTTTTTTTAAATGTCTGTAAAAAAATTAAATTTTTTTGTATTTTTTGTATTTTAAAACGGTTGTTTGATTTTAGCAATTGTGGTTCAATCAGCCACTATTCAAAAGAATATCCCATAAATTAAAACTATAAATTACTGTAAAAAATTAAGGTAGAGGAGAATCACGTGGACAAAATTTGGCTTGAAAAAAGTTATCCACCAGGTGTGCCATTTGAGATAGATCCTGATAAATATGCATCAATTGTTGATATGTTTAATAAATATGTCGCTATGTATGCTGATCGAACTGCATTCATTAATATGGGCGCAGAAATAAGCTATAAAGAATTAGACCAGCAAGCCAAAGCGTTTGCGGCATACCTGCAAACGGATCTGGGTTTAGTTAAAGGTGACAAGTTTGCTATTATGGTGCCAAATACGCTGCAATATCCTATTGCCTTATTTGGTGCTTTATTAGCTGGCCTAACGGTTGTAAATGTTAATCCACTATATACAGCGCGTGAATTAGAGCATCAATTAAAAGACTCTGGCACTAAAGCTATTTTAATTATTGAAAATTTTGCACAAACCTTGTCAAAAGTTATTGATAAAACGCCAGTAGAACACGTTATTCTAACTTCTGTTGGCGATAGGCTCGGCACTGTGAAGGGCATGCTAGTTAACTTTGCCGTTAAATACATCAAGAAAATGGTACCTGCTTTTAAATTGGCGAATACGGTAAAGTTTAATACGGTATTAGCTACAGGGTTAACTCGAACTTTTAAGCCCGTTGAGATTACTGGTGAAGATTTAGCTTTCCTACAATATACCGGCGGTACAACCGGCGTTTCAAAAGGTGCAATGCTGACACACCGAAATATGGTGTCAAATTTGCAGCAAGCAAAAGCTGCTATTGGACCACTATTAAAAGACGGTGAAGAGCTTGTAGTAACAGCGTTGCCGCTTTATCACATCTTTGCACTTACGGCTAACTGCCTAACGTTTATTACTTTAGGCGGAACCAACTTATTGATCACTAACCCTCGTGACATGCCGGGCTTTGTAAAAGAGCTAAGTAAATACAAATTTACGGCAATTACGGGTGTTAATACCTTGTTTAATGGTTTATTAAATACTCCAGGCTTTAAAGAGCTTGATTTTAGCCACCTTAAAATGTCATTAGGCGGCGGTATGGCAGTACAGCGCCCAGTTGCTGAACGCTGGCAAAATGTTACTAAAACACGTTTGTTAGAAGGTTATGGTTTAACTGAATGTGCGCCAATGGTAACGCTTAGCCCATATAATTTAGTGAGTTACGACGGTAGTATTGGCATACCGGCACCTTCTACCGATATTCGTATCGTTAAAGATGATGGCAGTGAAGCTGAAGTAGGTGAACCTGGTGAAATGTGGGTTAAAGGTCCGCAGGTGATGAAAGGCTATTATAATCGTCAAGAAGCAACCGATGACATTTTAAAAGATGGCTGGTTAGCAACGGGTGACGTTGCCAGTATGGATTTTAAAGGTACCTTTAAAATAGTCGACCGTAAAAAAGATATGATTATCGTTTCTGGCTTCAATGTTTTTCCAAATGAAATTGAAGAAGTGGTTATGATGCATGATGGTATTCTTGAAGCTGCTGCTATTGGTATACCACATGAAGTAAGCGGTGAGATCGTTAAGATTTTTATTGTTTGTAAAGGCGATAAAGTTGAAGAGAAAGAGCTTATTGAACATTGTCGAGAAAACTTAACTAATTATAAAGTACCAAGGCTGGTGGAATATCGTGATGAGTTGCCAAAAACGAATGTTGGTAAAATTCTTCGACGAGAACTACGCTAACAGTAAAATTAATTAGAAAAATAAAAAGCCAACATTATTATGTTGGCTTTTTTATGTATTCAATCATCAGTTACTTAAGTGAAATTATTGAGCATTTAATGATTGGCCGCTAATTTTTTTACTGTCATCACTCATTAAATATACATATAACGGCATGATATCTTCTGCCGTTTTTAATGTGGATTTATTTTCAGCAGGGTAGGCACTCGCACGCATTTTGGTATTAGTTGCGCCAGGGTTAATGGTATTACAACGTAGCGCCTTATTGTCGTATTCGTCAGCAATAATTTGCATCATGCCTTCGGTAGCAAATTTAGAAACGCTATACGCCCCCCAATAGGCGCGACCTTTGTGCCCAACACCTGATGAAGTGAAAACTATAGATGAAGACTCAGCTTTTAGCAGAGTAGGTAATAATGCTTGAGCCATTAAAAATTGTGCATTCACGTTAACTTGCATGACATCATTCCATATTTGCTCATGTATCTGACCAAAGGGAGTAAGTTCACCAAGTATTGAAGCATTAAGTAATACGCCATCTAATTTGCCAAATTGATCGGCAATTGTCGCTGACATATCGATATAGTTTTGCTTAGTGGCACCTTTCATATCAAGTGGCACAATTGCTGGCTCAGGATAACCTGCGTTAACTATTTCGTCGTACACGGCTTCAAGCTTTTTAACTGTTCGACCCAATAGGATCACAGTTGCACCCAATGAAGCATAAGTTAAAGCTGCTTGTTTACCTATACCGTCGCCAGCGCCGGTAATTAAAATGGTTTTATTATTAAGGCAATTCTCTGTTATTTGATATTCGAACATAATAAAAATACAGTCTGTTATTTATGGCGCTAATTCTACTCTGTGCAGCGTAGGCTGACGAGATAAAAATGAAAAATAGCAGGGAAAAAACGCTAAAAGTACAAGAATTGAAAAAAAGGCTAGCGAATTGATAAATCTTGAGTTAAGTTTAACTGGTCTAACAAGTTAATTAATTACAGTGTTACACTGATAAAAATACATAATAAGTTTAAAATTTATAAAAAAAATAGACAGCTTTCTGGGGAGAAATAATGAAAAAGCTAGTACTCAGCCTTGCTATACTCGGCGCACTTGGTTTAAGTGGTTGTGGCAGCGAAACAATCGAAGATGTAAAACAGGACGTGATCGATAATGACACTGCGGTTCCTATTTCAGGTCGAGTAATCTTCGATCCATCTAATGGTGTTTTATCCGTTCCAAATGATTTACTTTTTCAAGGTACTATTGACGGTACTTTGAATATTCCTGTTGATGATCCAACAAATGGCGGCGACCCATATGTTGCTTTAAATGGTCTTGACGGATGGTCTACTGCCAACCCTTTCGTATTGGATATTGGTTTTCCAGACGGGGTATCTCTAGATGGCAACTCAGTTTTTAGTCCAAATGGCGTAAGAATATTTGAAGCGGTAATGGGCGGTGGTCCTGATGAGTGTGCTGATGTAGCACTTGGTTTAGCTTGTAAAATTGTTGGTGAGCTTACATATACCGTAGATTTCATCACGCAAAAGTCGGGTAACGCCGTTGCTGTTGTTCCTCTTAAACCATTAAAGCCTAAAACAGCTTATCTTTTAGCGATGACCAATCATCTTAAAGATGATAGTGGCAAAAATAATCCGATTGCAGGTTCAACAACCTATGAATTAGTTCGTCAAGATATTGCAACTAAACCGTTAGGGAATGCGGCTCAATTAGGTTTGCAAGCGGTAATTAATAGTTATGAAGCTGCTGTTGTTGCAGCCGGTGTTGATAAAGATAGCATTATTTATACTTCTGCTATGACAACACAATCTACTACTGATGTATTGTTTACTAATAAACAATTGATGGCTGGAAATGCGCAATTATTTCAAGCAACAAGTGGTGCACAGGGCTCTATACCTCAAATAGGCATGGTTGATACCGGTATTTCAGTTGCCGATGTTTTTGCGATGTTAGGTGAAAATAATCCAATCCCTGATAGTTTAATGCCAATGTATTCTTCGGCAAACTATTTAAAAGGTAGTATCACCTTACCTTATTATTCAGGAATACCTACCCAAGCTAATCGAATGGCACCAGTAAATGAATGGTGGACAAGTTTGTGTGACTCAGGCGCGATGTTAGCGGGTCTTGCTGCTGCAAACCCCGCTGCAATTCCAGAAGGGCCTTTATCTGCCTCAGACGGTGCGTGTATGGCAGTATCTGCAGCAGGCAATTTGCCAGCGCCAGGTTTACGTGATTTAAGCTCTGTGATGCCGCTAGATGTTGATAGACATTTAACTAAATATAGCCCAGTAGTTGCACCAAAACCTGCAAGTGATATCGATGGCATGAAACACCCTGGGGTTATTGATATTCAAATGACAACGCCAGATCTTGCTGTTGCTTCAGCTGTGCGTATGGGCATGGGCTTACCTGCTTTAACTAAGCCTGAAGGTGGCTGGCCGATTGTTATATTGCAACATGGTATTACCTCGAAAAAAGAAGACATGTTAGCAATTACCGGGATTTTATCTCTGTATGGTTTAGCGACTGTTGCTATTGATCATCCGTTACATGGTTCTCGTGGTTTTGATATAAATGGTGATATGGTTGATGATATTAATGCATCTACTGTTTCAGCTACGCACTATATGAACTTAGCAAGCTTGCTTACTACACGTGATAATCTTCGCCAAAGTAGCTCTGATATTTTAGGTCTTCGCTTTGGTTTGAATTTTATGGGCGGGTTTGATGCCGGTATGAACCCTATCGATTTAGAAGTTAACCGTGGCAAAATACACTTTTTAGGTCATTCTTTAGGTGCTATTACTGGGATTAATTTCTTAGCATTAGCAAATACTTCGCTCGATGAAGCGATTGACCCGATGTTTAAGGTTTCTACAAATACCTTAGCGATGCCTGGAGTAATGGTGGCTAACTTCTTAATGGAGTCTGGTGCGTTTGGTGATGTAATCAAAGCAAGTGTTGCCTATAGCGGATATCCTCCATTTACAGCAGAAGTAGATGGTCTTTATCCAGTCGTTGATGGAAATTCTACCGCGACAGAAGCGCAACTTGTAGAAACATATTTAACGTATGTTGCAGCTAACCCTAGTGCTCAAGGTGATTTAGGTGGGCTATTTGCACAATTTGCTTTTGCAGCGCAAACAGTGACTGATGCGGGCGACCCGATAAACTATACTGCGACACTTGCTGCGACTCAAACACCAACGCATGTGATTGAAGTGGTAGGTACAGGTGTTGCTTGTATTGATGTGACAGATCCAAATAACTGTTCAGACCAAGTTATTCCTAATACTGTTTCTTCAGCACCTCTTGCTGGTACCGAACCTGCAATTGCGTTTTTAGGTTTACCGCCAATATATGAACAAACACAAAGTACCGAGTCTGTTTCTGGTGCGGTACGATTCCTGTTTGGCAGCCATAGTTCAATTTTGAGCCCTGCACATCAACCAGGTGTAACGGCTAGTCCAGAAATGGCAGGTAGAGCAACGCTGGAAATGCAAAACCAAGTTGCAAATTTCTTTTCTTCAGATGGAACACTCATTTCAGTGCAAGATACTGATATTGTGCTTAATCCAAACTAAAAGTTAGATGCTTTTATAAAGTAAACATTTCTATTTTAAAAAGGTCCGCAGTGCGGGCCTTTTTTTATAATTATGAAATGTAGTAATTAGCAAAGTGGTTAACCAGACATATAAAAAATAGTAATAAAATCAACAACTCTAATAGCAAAATGCGCTCAATAAAAGTACAGATTCTGTTATGCTAATTTTGGACTATTAACTTGGACGGATAACCAATATGAATAATAAAAAAAATAGTATTTATGGATTTTTGTTAGCTATGGGATTAACAGCGTGTGGAGGAGATAGTAGTGTTAGCCAACCTCCTGCGGTTATAGACCCTCCCGCACCAATAGTTTTACCACCGACCCTTGTCGCATTTGATCCTGATGGCTCATTAACGGCAGATATTAAATGGACATCTTTTGGTGTTCCTCACATTACTGCCGATAATTTGCAAAGTTTAGGCTTTGGCTCAGGTTATGCTTTTGCAAAAGATAATTTGTGTATTTTAGCTGACCAGTTTGTCAGGGTTCGTAGTGAACGTTCTAAATATTTTGGCCCTGGTGCAGGCTCAGAAAATATCATTTCTGACTTCGGTCACCTTGCAATGCAAGTTGTTGATTCAGCTGAAAAACTGTATCCGACAATGTCAGAAAACTCACGTGCTTTAATGGAAGGCTACAGTGCAGGCTATAACAAATATTTAGCGGAAACAGGCGTTGAAAATTTAGCACCTGAGTGTGCAGGGCAGCCATGGGTTAAACCTATGACCCCAATTGATTTAACTGCTTATATGTTTGCTACATCACAATATGCAAGTGGTGCAAGCTTTATACAATTAGCATTTTTTGCCAACCCAGGTGATGGTGCTGAATATCTACCGTATGTTGGTGTTAGCGCTAAAGGCACTGATAACCAATCAAGTGCTGAAGCGCTTGCCAAACCTATTTTAGCTGAGCTTGAAGAAGTAGCTAAAACCTTTGATTTACCAGATGGGAAATATGACGGTTTAGGTTCAAATGGCTGGGGAATTGGTAAAGATAAAACAGAGAATGGTAAAGGTATATTACTCGCTAATCCACATTTCCCGTTTACAGGGCATCTACGTTTTTGGCAGTCTCATAATACTATCCCTGGGGTATTAGATGTAACAGGCTCAAGTTTACAAGGTATTCCGGGCATTAACCTTATAGGCTTTAATGATAATTTAGCTTGGACTCATACCGTCTCAAAATCACGTCGTTTTGCTATTTATAATTTATCAATGGCAGATGGCAACCGAAGCCAATATATCTATGACGATGAAGCAAGAGATATAGATACAAAAACCTTCTATGTTGAAGTGAAAGCTGGAAATACTTCAGTGGTAATGTCAAAGGACTATTTTTATAGTCATCAAGGTTTGATGGTAGAGACACCACCTAATGTGATGGGCGGCTTAATGGGCTGGTCTGATTCAAATGCCTTCACCATGAAAGATGCCGCTGAGCAAAATGTTGATTTAATTGACCATTGGTTAGCAATGAACCTTGCAAAAGACCTATCAGAGTTTCAGCAGGCATTTAAAGATTATGACGGTATTCCGTGGGTAAATACGGTATATGCTGATGATCAGGGTAATTCATTTTATATTGATAAGTCACGTGTCTTAAATTTTAGTGATGATGCTTTAGCAATGATGAGAAATGATCCGACATTGCTTTTCTATCGCAATATGGCTGGCTTTGATATTTTGCCGGGTAATACTTCCTTTTTTGAAACTGATGGCTTAAATAGCTACGAGCAAGCACCTAAACTATTGCGTAATGACTTTGTTCAGAACTCAAACGACCCATACTGGGCAACGAATCCAGCTGAAATATTGTCAGGTTACTCAACTTTGTATGGTGATGATTTTTCTCAACTATCTTTACGTACACGTATGGGACTGAAATTACTTGATGAACAAGCCGGTGAAGATGGCAAGTTTACGCCAGAAGAAGTAGAAGCGGCGTTACTAAATAATCGAACTTATTTAGGTGATACTGTGTTAGTTGACTTACTTAGCCAGTGTCAAGCACAAGGTACAACGCCTGTGATGTTAGATGGTGGCATGAATGTCGATATTTCTGCTGGCTGTACAGCACTTGCTACTTGGAATGGTCGTATGGATAAAGATAGTACTGCAGGTCATTTGTTTAGAGAGTTTGGTTATAAATTTTCTCAAAGTAATCACTTTAGCGTACCGTTTGATTCAGCAAACCCTGCTAATACCCCAAGCACATTAGTAACCGATGGTAGTGCACTTAAAGCATTTGCTGCGGCGATAAAAAATGTTGAAGCTTCAGGTTTTGCGCTTGATGCCGCATTAGGTGATTTGCAGTTTACTGAAAAAACAATGGCCGACGGTTCAGCTAGCGGTACTAAGTTTCCATGGGCTGGTAGCATGAGTAGGATTGGCGGTTTTAACGTATTTAGCTCTGCTTCTTCTGACAGTACACTTTACCCTATTCACCAATACCCTAGGGTAACGGATGTAGAAACTGGGCGTACACTCTCATCAGGGTTATCAACAGAAGGGTATCACCTTAATTACGGTTCAAGTTGGATGTACATCGTTAACTTTACTGATGACGGGCCAAAAGCTCGAGGCATACTGACTTATTCTCAATCATCAGATAGTAGCGACGGCTCTGAACATTTTGATGATCAAAACCGTTATTATTCAGATAATGCTTCGCTTCGTCCTATGTTGTTTAAGCAAGAAGATATTTTAAATGATGTTAAGACTGAAATGGTAATCAGTTCAAACTAATCAATATTTTCTAACTCTGATCCTAAAGCCCTCTTTCGAGGGCTTTTTTATTTGCTTACATCTAAACCCTTTAATTGTATGCCGAACGCCCCATATAGGTATAATAGAGCGAATTATTTTGAATATATAAAATGAGTGTCAGCAACAAAGCACACTCATCTGTTTTGCATTGAGGAGAAAACCTGTTGGAATTTTTGTATGAGTACGGACTGTTCTTGGCTAAAACGGTGACTTTTGTTGCCGCTGTTATTGCTATTATTGTTGCGATAACTGCAACCGCAATGAAACAAAAAGGTAAAAAAGGCGAATTGGAAATAACCAATCTTTCAGAGCAATTTGCCGAGGTTGAAGAGGAAATCACTCATCATTTGCTAAGCAAAGAACAGCTAAAAGTTAAAGAAAAAGAAGAAAAGAAAAAAGAGAAAGAGCAAGCTAAGGCCGATAAAAAATCAGCAAAAGAAGAGGTTGAAGCGGAGCCTCGTTTATTTGTATTGGACTTTAACGGTAGTATCGATGCAAAAGAAGTATCGTCATTACGAGAAGAAATAAGTGCTGTATTATCAGTTGCTACAGCAAAAGATGAAGTCTTTGTGCGATTAGAAAGTGGCGGCGGTATGGTGCATGGCTACGGTTTAGCCTCTTCTCAATTAGACCGTATCAGAAAGAGCGATATTTCACTTACCGTTTCAGTTGATAAAGTTGCCGCAAGTGGTGGTTATATGATGGCCTGCGTAGCAAATAAAATTATTTCGGCACCGTTTGCCATTTTAGGCTCTATAGGCGTTATAGCTCAAGTACCTAATTTTAATAAAGTATTAAAGAAAAATGATATTGATTTTGAGCAATTTACTGCTGGTGAGTTTAAGCGTACGGTAACCATGTTTGGTGAAAATACCGAAAAAGGGCGTGAAAAATTTATTGAAGAATTAGAAGAAACTCATGAGCTATTTAAAACTTTTGTTAGTGAACACAGACCGAGTTTAGACGTGGCGAAAGTTGCCACCGGTGAGCACTGGTTTGGTCTTAAAGCGAAAGAGTTAGGGCTAGTGGATGATATTCAAACCAGTGATGATTATTTACAAGCGGCGAGTAAAGATAAAAAAGTTATTGCTATTAAGTACGCAACTAAGAAAGGCTTAGCTGAAAAACTTTCAAAAGCTGCATCACTTTCTGTTGATAGCGTTATTTCAAAGCTGTGGCAGAATAACCGTACTTTTCCAAGTTAATTGAAAACATTATGAAGAAAGAGTTCTGGCACAAATGTTGGGAAAAAAATGCACTTGGTTTTCATCAAGAACAAGTGCATCCATTTTTAGAAAGCTATCTAAAACCTCGACTGGTAAATTCAAATAAACATGTGTTTGTGCCGCTGTGCGGTAAATCTCTTGATATGGTTTGGCTAGCTGAGCATCTCAGTGTAACGGGGGCAGAATTAAGTGAAATAGCATGTCGAGACTTTTTTAAAGAGAAAAATATTGATTATCAGATAGCTGAAAAAGGTGAATTTAAGGTTTTCTCTTTTGATAACATTCAACTTTTACAAGGTGATTTTTTTAAACTAACGAAAGAGCATTTACCAAGGGTTGATTGGGTCTATGATAGGGCTGCTTTGATTGCCTTACCAGCAGAAATGCAATTTCAATATGTTCAACATTTGTCGCAGCTAATTAACGCAGGAACGCGGCTATTTTTACTGACATTAGAGTTCCCCCCAGAAGAGCTTTCAGGGCCACCATTTTCAGTATCACCATCACAAGTAAATGACCTCTTTTCTGGCTTTACGGTAGAAATCTTAGCGTCAAGAGAGTTAAAAAATAAACAGTTTGCACAACGTGTATTTGATGTTAGCAAATTAACAGAGACGCTTTATATCATTTCTCGATCTTAGTTATAGTAGTGATGGCGATGTGAAAAAGTGTCAACTTTCTTTGGGACGGGCTATAGAGATCAAAAAAAAGCGCTTTAAGCGCTTTTTTTATGGGTGATTCTCTGGCTTGGCTTTGAGCTGAACTCGTTAGCCATTTCTATTTGATTAGCTTAGCTTTGAGGCTTATCCAAATGTTGAAAATCAATGGTCTCAATTTTATGACCTGCATTTTCATCTAAAAATATGCTCTCATCAAATTGGTCTTCCGATTTAGCAACAACAACAGAAACCATGCTATCACCTGTGACGTTAATAGCGGTTCTAGTCATGTCTAATAATCGGTCAACACCAATGATCAAACCAATGCCTTCAATAGGTAAGCCGACCTGCTCCAAAACCATGGCTAACATGATAAGGCCAACACCAGGCACGCCAGCAGTTCCTATTGATGCTAATGTCGCGGTAACTATTACCAACAGGTAATCGGTCATGGTCAAGTCAACATTAAAAACCTGTGCAATAAATACCGTCGCAACCCCTTGCATAATGGCGGTACCATCCATATTAATAGTGGCGCCAAGTGGCACAGTAAAAGAAGCTATAGAGTTTTTAACGCCCATCTTCTTAGTTACGGTTTCTAACGTAACAGGAAGGGTTGCATTACTACTTGAGGTTGAAAATGCAAAAATAGCGGTGTCACGCATTTTTTTCAAGAAAATAACAGGGTTAAGTCCAGTCAATAATTTCAATATAATCGGATAAGTTACAAAACCATGTAACATCAATACTGAAAATACCACTAAGAAATAGACAATTAAATTGCCAAACGTATCTAACGAAACATCAGTAAATAAACCCGCTAATAAACAAAATACCCCATAAGGAGCAAGATTCATTAATATGGTGACAAGACGCATGATCACTTCATTCATGTCTTCAAATAAACTGGCAACTCGTTCACCTGGCTTTCCAGCTAACGCCATTGATATCCCGAAAAGTAAAGCAAATACAATTACTTGTAGCATATTCCCTTGAGCAAATGCTGTAAATGGATTACGTGGGAACATTTGAATTAAGGTTTGTACCAATGAAGGTGCTTCTCTGCCGGTAAAGGCAGTATCAGCAGTCATATTAACCCCTTCACCTGGGCCAATTAATAGCGCAATAGACATGGCAAGTGAGATAGCGATAGCAGTTGTCA
>PJEL010001121.1_pt1 | contig 28334 bp, 20 predicted proteins | sample 1853271 | NCBI WGS metagenome assembly PJEL01 (sample SAMN08108733, study PRJNA415343) | Invertebrate metagenome, whole genome shotgun sequencing project. | host: Globobulimina | place: Sweden: Gullmar Fjord | collected 2015-08 | reverse complement strand
TGAGGGCTCACCATCTAGCTTGCTTACTCGATAGGAAAGACGGCCGGATCGCAGGGTACAGTTCTTCGGAAGACATGCGATCCGACCGATGAAGACCTCGCAGTAAAGCTCTAGTCATCACGCTTCATTCACTGAAATTGCCGTCGGGCGCTTCGCAGAGACCTCGGGAAGACATTTTCCCAAGGGTTCTCGGCCGGTCGTATGCCCCGGCTGGCGTTCAATCCTTCGTTCATCAGGGAACGTGCGGCCTTGGGCCCTTTGGGATGCCCGCTCCAGCGCAACCTGTGTCGCGCGCCCGGATTGGCGGAAAAGTGCGATAAAACTGTCCTCCGGCGGCTTGGGGACGGGGCCCGGGTCGTTTTTTCTGTCGCAGGCTACAGCCATCGCCTGTCTTTACTTGTCGTTCCGGTCTCTCCAATCTAAGGTTTGAAAACAGGGGCAGTCAGTTCCTAATCATGGAGATTGACGGATGACCAAAGTGGGGATGAGGTCTCTCGTTACGGTGATGGGCATCACATTGATGGCCGTGACCTTGGGGGCCTGCACAGACAATCGCGAATTGCCGCCGGCGGTAGTCGAGGTAGCAGAGGTGCCGCCGCTCTATCAGATCGGTGCTGGCGATTCTCTAACGATTTTCGTTTGGCGCAATGCGGAATTGACCACCTCGGTTACCGTTCGACCGGACGGACGCATTTCGGTTCCCCTGATCGAAGACCTCTATGTCGAGGGTAAGAATCCCAGCAGTCTCGCCCGGGAGATAGAATCGGAGCTTGCGGTCTATATCCAAGAACCGCTTGTCACGATCATTGTCGGCGGCTTCGTCGGCACATTCCCGCAGCAGGTGCGTATCGTCGGCGAAGCGACGCAGCCGCAAGCGATCCCCTATCGCGCCAATATGACTCTCCTGGATGTGGTTATTCAGTCCGGCGGGCTGACTGAATTTGCTGACGGCAACAACACGACCCTGGTTCGTGTACATGACGGCGACACTAAGGAATTCCGCGTCAGGCTGGACGATTTGCTGAAAGACGGCGACATTTCCGCGAATGTCGCTCTGCTGCCCGGTGACATTCTCATCGTCCCTGAAGGCTTCTTCTGATCCAGGAAACGGAAGCTTCCAAGCCGCTCCCGAACACCGACGTCCTCCCTCGCTTCGGCATCACCCTTTGCAGGGTTGAAAGTCAGAACTTGCCTCGGTTCCCGGCGCAGGCGACTTGGCGGCCAAGCTCCGGCGAGGCGCCCTGCCGCTAAACGACGCCGACCGAACCGAAGGCGCCTCTCCGACCTCCGTTTCTCCTCTCGACCTTGCGAATAGGCCTCCGCAAGCCTCGACGAACCCGCTATCCTCACAGCAACTGTTCAGCAGCGAAAAGGTAGTAGTGCGGCATGGATGCATCACAGCAGATTCATCCGGTCATCCTGGCGGGCGGCAGCGGGGTACGGCTCTGGCCACTGTCCAGGCCGTCCAAGCCCAAACCCTTCCTTCCCCTGGCCGGCGAGCGCACTTTTCTCCAACTCACGGCCGCGCGGCTGTCGGACCCTCAGCGCTTCGCGGCCCCGCTGGTGATCTGCAGCAAGGCACACCGTTTCTTCGTTGCCGAGCAGCTGAACCACGCGGGTGCGCGCCCGCCTCGGATCGTGCTGGAGCCCGCCGCCCGAAGCACCGCCCCGGCGGCCTGCACGGCAGCGCTTATGCTCGCAAAGCAGGATCCCCAAGCCCTGTTGATGCTGCTGCCCTCGGACCATTTCATAGACGACGAGCAGGGATTCGCCGCGGCCATCGACCGGGCCGCCGAAGCGGCCAGGAAGGGCTGGATCGTGACATTCGGCGCCCGTCCGGACCGTCCCGAAACCGGCTATGGCTACATCCAGCAAGGTTCCGGCCTGGAGGGTTGCAGCGGCAGCTTTCGCATTGCCCGCTTCGTCGAAAAACCTGACCTCGCCACCGCCAAGCGGTATGTCTCCAGCGGCGACTTCGCCTGGAACAGCGGCATGTTCCTGGTATCCGCAAAGCTCTTGCTCGAGGAAATGAAGCGCTTTGCGCCGGAGATCCTGACGGCCTGCGAGAAAGCCCTGGATAAGGCCGCGACCGACGAAGACTTCCTGCGGCTGGATCCAGCCGAGTTCGCCGAGCAGCCGAGCCTTTCCTTCGACCACGCGGTGATGGAACGAACCGATCGCGGTGCCGTCGTCCCGATCGATATCGGCTGGTCGGATGTGGGCTCCTGGGACGCCCTCTATCAGCTTGGGGACAAGGACGAGAACGGCAATGTCCTGAAAGGCGATGTTGTGGCAATCGACAGCCGCAATACCTATCTACACAGTCAGGATGTTCCAATCACCGTCCTCGGCCTTGATGAAATTGCCGTGATCTCAACGGGCGACGTTCTATTGGTCTGCCCACGCAATCGTTCACAAGACATATCCCTGATCACTGACCAGCTCAAATCGGATCCGAGATATGCCATGCTAGTCGCCACGAATTCGACCGAAGAAACGAACTGATCCAATGGGAGACCCTGGGCAAGTGACGTTACCGCGGGAGATGCCCGACCAGGCCAGCCAGGATCGAGATCCCGGTGCGATCCCTCGCCGTTCTTCATCCCAAGGTGACCGGCGCCTCTTTGCGAGCGCGCGGGACTGGGCAAAAAGGTTCCTCTACTTCTTCTATGAACGCCGGCTGGAACGAGAGCTGCAGGGAGGAGCCATCCCAAAGCACGTCGGGATCATCCTGGACGGCAACCGACGCTTCGGGCGCCGCCGCCGGATAACCGATCCGCACGAGCTCTATACACTAGGGGCAGACAAGCTCGACCACGTTCTGGATTGGTGCGCCACCTTGGGCATTCCAGCTGTGACACTCTGGGTCTGCTCAACGAAAAACCTCCAGCGTTCCTCCGAAGAGATCACGGGCATCCTCGCAGCAATTCAGGAGAAACTCACCGCGCTCGCGGACGACCCCTTCGTACGCCAGCATCAAATTCGCGTTCGCGCCGCCGGGCGCCTGGATCTCTTGCCGCCCGCGACCCGCGCGGCTATCGAAGCCGCCGAAGAGGCGACCAAAACCCATTCGGCGATCGTCCTGACCATTGCCGTCGCTTACGACGGCCGTGAGGAACTGGTCGATGCGCTCCGCTCGATCCTGCGTTCGAAGATATCGGATGCGCAGGACCCAACGGCGGCAATTGATGAAATCACGGCGGAAACCATCGGCCAGCATCTCTATCTGCCCGACCTGCCAGATCCGGATCTGATCATCCGAACCAGCGGTGAGTTGCGGCTTTCAGGCTTTCTCCTCTGGCAAAGCGCCTACAGCGAGTTCTATTTTTCCGATATCGATTGGCCCGAATTCCGCAAGATCGACTTCCTCCGGGCGGTCCGGGCGTACCAGAACCGGCATCGCCGCTTCGGTATGTGACTCAGGGAGACAGCTTGCCCAGCAGTTCCGCCGCCTCGGCTCTCGCCGAGAATGCCTGCTCACCTGCCAGCAGGGGCTGCAACACCTCGACGGCTGCCGCGTCATCGCCGCTCCTGTGCAGCGCCACGGCATAGTGATAGGCAATGTCCCTGCTGGCAGGAACAGCCAGGTGGGCTTGCTTGAGCAATGAAGTCGCCCGTGCAACCTCCCCCGCATCGAGCAAAATCCAACCGAGCGTATCCACGATAGCCGGCTGATTCGGGGCCAGTTCCAAGGCACGCTCCCCGTGGGCCGTCGCGCGCCCATCACCGGCTTGTTGATAGAGCCAGGCCAGATTGTTCCAGACGACAGGATTGGTCGCCTGACTTTGTTTGAGCGCCTCGTACTCGCTGCGCGCCTGATCCAGGGCGCCAAGAGAAAGCAGCCCTTCCGCCAAGGTCAGCCGCACAGTATCGTCGCCCGGGTGCTGGGTCAGCCATTCCCGGAGCGAGGTCAAAGACGCTTCGTCCAGATCGCCCCGCTGCCGGCTTTGCCGCGTACGCACCCGAAAAAGAGCAATCGCCAGCCCACCCGACGGTCGCACCGCCCAAGCCTTCTGATAGGCGGCAATCGCTTCATCATAACGGCCCGCACCCAAGTGCAGATCCCCCATCAACTGATCGCCCCACAAGGCGTCGGGATAACGCCTGCGAAGACGCTCGGCGTAGGCAAAGCTTGCCTCGGGTCCTTCAAGCCTCTGCAGCAGTCGGAAAAGAGCATCCACGGTGGCAAGGTGGTCGGGATCCGCAGCCAGGGCTGCTTCGAGAACCCGCCGGGCCTCTTCCGCGTCACCCGCGGCAAACTCAGCCTGGGCCAGGAGTAAACGCGCGTCGGCGCTGCCATTGGTCGCTTCGACCAGGCGCTTGTAAGTCCTGACCGCCTCCTCCCGCTGGCCCAGCTTGCCCTGCAGGGCCCCCAACTCGAAAAGCACCTTCGGCTCGCTTGGATGCCTTCGTGCCAGCTCGGCCAGTTGTTTCGCGGCGGCCGGCAGCTCTCCCGCCGCCTCATAGTCCTTGGCCAGCGCAAGGTTTGGTTCAATCGCTTGCGGATTGGCCTCCACCGCCCTGGCAAGCCAGCGGCGTGCCTCTGCCCCCTCCTGGCGGCGGTTCGCCACAGCCGCCAGGCCTATCATTGCCTTCGCATTGTTCTCATCCGACCTGAGAATCGTCAGGTAGTCGGCCTCAGCACCCTCGAGGTCGCCGGCTTGCGCCTTGAGCGCCGCCAAGTTTGTGCGCGCCTGGTGAAACTCCGGCTCAATCGCCAGAACTGCTTCGAAGGATGCCCTGGCGTTGTCCAGTTCGCCCAGGGCCGCATAGGCAGCTCCTTCAAGGTTCGCAGCCACAACGCTGTCCGGAAAGCGCTCGCGCAAGCCTTGCGCCACCTGCAAAGCCTCCTCGAAGGCGCCACTGCGAAGATGAGCAAAAGCCAGAGCGTAGCCGATCGCGCTGGCGTCCGCGCCGAGGTCGAGCGTGGTCTCAAGGGCCGCGAGCGCTTCTTCATGTTGGCCCGTCGCAAGATGGCTGATTGCGAGCTGGCTCAGGATTCGCGGATCCTGCGGCGCAAGTTCGGCAGCCCTTTGGAGTAGCGCTTCGGCTTCCCTTGGCCGGCCGCTTCGGATGTAAGCGTTGCCGAGTAGAAGCAGCAGCTGAGGATCGTCGGGCGCCTGCGCCAAACCGGCCTGCAGGGCTTCGACGGCCTCCGGTACCGCATCGATGCGCAGGAGGGTTGCCGCTAAGAGCTTGCGGGCCTGTAGATTCTCCGGGTAGGCACGAAGGTGACGGTTCAGCCAGGACCGTGCGATCTCATACTCCCCAGCGGAGAAGTAGACGACCCCAAGCAGGAATTGCGCCGGGGCGAAGTTTTCCAACACCGGGCCTGCGGTGCTCAGAATCTCCCTTGCGGCTTCGGCATCGCCTGCGCGCAACTTGATCAAGGCAAGAAGATAAGCGGCGAGAGGAGAACCCGGGGCAAGTGACTGAGCCGCCAGCACCTCCGCTTCCGCCTCCTCTCGACGATCGAGCGAGATGAATGCGGTAGCCAAGCCGAGATGAATGCGCAGCGCAGTAGGCCCCGCAACGTTCTCGCCATCGAGGGCACTGCGGTAAAGCGCAATGGCGCCCTCCGAATCGCCTTTCAAACGCCGCACCTCGGCGAGCAAAGCGATGGCGTTGGGAAGATCGGGGGTCCGCGCCAACGCAGCCCTGGCGTGATCCTCGGCAGAGTCGAAATTTCGCTGCTGCAATTCAAGGCGCGCGAGGCCTAAGTCGACCCGCGCATCCTCGGCATCGCTCCTGGCCGCTGCCTCGTAGGCTGCCCGCGCCGCCTCTACCTGTCCGAGACCGGCATGAGCCTCGGCGCGCAGCAGACGGATATCAACGCCCAGCTTTGGTTCGTAGGCCTCTGGGTCGAGACTGTCCAAGAGCTCTTCGAAGTGTCTTTGCAACAGCAGCGCGCGGCCGAGGTGGACAATCGTTTGTGCCGTGGGCGTACCGTAGCGCTCGGCCGTCCGTAGTTCTTTTTCGGCCGCCGCGCCGTCGCCGAGCCGCAGGTAGACCTGGCCCAGCAGAAGCCGGGCGCCCGCGTTGGTAGGATCGCGCTGGAGAGCATTCTTCAGTTCGACAACCGCAGCACGCAGGTTTCCGGCAGCCACATGTCCGACGGCTTGTTCAAAGTAGGCGCGGGCTTCTTCGGTCTCAACATTGGCCTGACCCGGACGCACCGCCGAGCACAGGATCGCAAGCACAAGCAGCGCGCGCCCTGTGCCGCCGAGCAGACGCCAAAGTGCTGCCTTGGCTGGGAACTCGCCAATCGTCCTGCCCATTTGATCTTCACCCTTCAAGGGACCGTCGCCGACACCGGTGGCCACTGCGACCGCGCCTCTGCCGGCTCCTTTGGTCCGGCGATCCTACCCAACCTCACAGCGAGGCAAAAGCCCAAGTCGAACAAGCTGCTATCCCGCCTCCGCGCCTCCGGCCGGCAGGGCAAAATCGGCCAAACTGTAAAATCCAGCGACGCTTTTTTCTTACCACCTGAACGGACATGGTTAACGAGAACATAAACTCCAGGTTTTGTGCGCCGATTGCGAATTGGTCCAATTCTTGCTCGTTTGGTTGCAAGAGAATTGCTGTGGGTTTGAGGTGTAAGGATGCTTTACAGGCTGATTTCGGTACTGCTGGGACTGCTCTGCTTCGGGATGGTGAGCACCTCCCAGGCGGTGGTCCTTTTCGATCAGAACGTCACCAACGAGGTCATCTTCGGCAGCGGCAACGCAAACGGCGACTTCACGGTCGACCGGGCCAATGGTATCGAGCTCGGCCTGCGCGGCAAACTGAGGTTCGACCAGAACAATCAGCCGCAGAACGTGTTCAACAGCAACGGCGACGGCACCTACAGCTTCTCCGCCGGCACCCCACCCACCGGCTTCAGCTTTGCACCCAATTCGCCGACCACGCCGGTATGGAACTTCGAATGGTCGATCAATTCGAGCTTTGACGCTAGCGGCGGAGCGCTGAATTCGGTCCTGTATCTCATCCAGATCGATTTCGATCCGGGCGCGGGAACCAACTTCCGGTCCTTCGACCCGATCAATCAGACTGTCGCGGATCATGCGATCGGCAACAACGCCACAGCAAACGGCGGCGGCAGCGTGGCCGCCAACGCAGGAGAGTATTCGGCGCTGATCGCGGCCAACAATCTGGCCCAGAACTCCTGGAACATGGAGTTCTTCAACGATGCTCCTTTCGACATGTTCGACCCGAATCTGCCGGGCATCTATACCATCGTGCTGTCGGCTTTCGATTTCCAGACCGAGGAAATGCTGTCGAGCGTTTCGATCGACGTGATCGTATCCGCCCTCGCCGTCCCGGAACCTTCGACCCTTGGCCTCCTGCTGCTCGGCCTCATCGGCCTCGGCTTTCTGAGCCGACAGCGTCGCCGCCTAAGCTGACGCGAAGCGCGAATTCCAAGCGTTCAAGCCAAAGGCTGCGGTAAGCCCTCGCCTTTGGCATAATCCTCCGCGGAAGCGTTCCTGCAGCCGGAGGCAAGCCATCTATGGGCGAAAGACGCGGCAAGCTGGCCCTGGCTGGGCTTATAGCCCTCCTGGGTTTCTCCGACGGCCCCGGCCAGGCGGCGGCCGAGACCTTTACAGCGACTCCGGCCAACTACCTGTCTTTCTTGGACAAGCTCAAGCCCGGCGACCGGTTGATGCTGCAAGCCGGCAGCTACCGCAGGGGCATGATCCTGAAAGGCCTTCACGGTGAGCCTGGCAAAGCGATCGTCATCACCGGCCCGCCGAACCGCTCGGCCGTTTTCCTGGGGCGACCCGGAAGCAACACCATAGAACTGAGGGACGTCTCCCACCTCGAGATTGGCAGCCTCACGTTGGACGGTCGCAACACACCGCGGGTGGACGCAGTGAAAGCGCAGGACGTCACCCACCACGTCACTCTCGAGAACCTGGAGATCATCAATTACGGCACCCATCAGCAGACAGTGGGAATCAGCACCAAGGCGCCCGCCTGGAACTGGGTGATTCGCAACAACGTCATCAGGGGGGCCGGTACCGGGCTCTATCTCGGCAACTCCGACGGCACCGCCCCTTTCGTGCAAGGTGTCATCGAACACAATCTCATCGTCGGTTCCATCGGTTACGGCCTGCAGATCAAACACCAGAAGGCGCGCCCCGGCATAGCGGGCATGCCGAGCGGGCCGGGTTCGACCATCATCCGCTACAACATCATCAGCAAGGCGAGCCAACCCAAGCGCGGCTTTCAAGGCCCGCGTCCCAATCTTCTGGTGGGCCACTTTCCGCCCAGCGGTCTTGGCGCCGAAGACGTCTACGAAATCTACGGCAACCTGCTCAATCAGAACCTCGTCGACGAACCGCTGTTTCAGGGTGAAGGCAACATCGCCTTTCACGACAACCTCCTGGTCAACGACCACGGCGATGGCATCTGGATCCAGCCGCACAACGATCGCCCTAGAAAGATCGCGGTCTTCCACAACACCGTGCTCGCCCGGGGCCGCGGTATCTCGATCACGATGGCCGACCCTCGCTTCGAGCAGAGGGTGGTCGGCAACGCCATCTTCGCGCAGATGCCCATCCAATCGCCTGATCGAAGCGACAATGTCATCGACCGCTTCGATGCGGCCGGCAAGCACCTGAAGAATCCCTTGGACGATTGGGCGACGCGCGACCTCCGCCCCCAGCCCGGAGCGCTGCTAGGCCCGCCGATCGATCTTGCGCCCTTCGCCGACTTCCTGGACATCGACAAGGACTTTGCCGGATCTCCCCGCAAGGGGACGGCCCGGGGGGCCTATGCGGGCGATAACGTCGATGCCGGCGATTTCTCGGGTTTGCAGCTGGATTTCTAGACAGAAAAACGCGTTTAGGCTTTGACCTGGACAGGGCTTTCGATAGAGGATTCCCCGGTCCGAGCAATAGCTCCACAGTCAGAGATCGGCCATGACGTCCGAAAGTCAGAATGCCGTCCGCTATGCCATAGGAGACCAGGACGACCGGCCCTGGGGAAACTGGCGCGTGGTCGATGTCGGTGCCCGCTTCACCACCAAACGTATTGAGGTAAAGCCGGGCCATCGCCTCTCCCTGCAGACGCATCAACATCGCTCGGAGTACTGGGTAATTGTCTCGGGAACCGGAGAAGCCACGATCGGCGACGAGCGAATCAGCGTCGAGCCGGGGCACTCTCTTCATATTCCCTGCGAAACCAAACATCGGATACACAACACCGGTGACGCAGCGCTGGTTTTCGTCGAGGTGCAGCTTGGCGATCTACTCGACGAGAACGACATCACACGCCTGGAGGACGACTATTCCCGAATCACGTAAGGCCGCGCGTCGCCCCTGCCCGAGGTTCCTCGGTCGGCAAAGCTTCGCTCAAGTTCAGCGCTTGATTGTTCGCCGTAGCAAAGCAGCCGGAAGCGAGTAAGGCAAAGCATCATGGCCCGAGCCTCCTTCGCCGATCGCATGCATCAATCCGCTTTTGCGGCCCTCTACCCCTGGGTCATCCGTCTGGCGCGGCTGGCCGGCTGGAAGTCGGACGCGGCAGCTGTCGCCGTGTGGCACCGGGGCCGCCTTCTGGTCGTGGAGCATTCATACATGAAAGGCCTGAGCCTGCCGGGCGGTCACATCCGGAGCGACGAATTGCCTGTTCTGGCGGCCGCGCGCGAACTGGAAGAAGAGGTCGGGATCGTCATCGCGCCCGCAGAGATCCGTCCTTTCGGGTGCCTGGAACGGCGCCATACGCGCTTGAGTCTCTTTGAGTGTCACCTGGCCCAGGCGCCGGAAATCAGGATCGACAACCGGGAGATCACGGCGGCGGCTTTCAAGTCTCCCTCCTCGATTCCCGAACCTTCCCGAACGCTGCAAAGCTACCTCCGGGCCCGGCGCGCAGCCGCCTAGACCGGATCGGCTCTCCGCTCGGAAACAGAATTGCTTCAATCTGGCTAGGAAAGGCTCTTAGAGCGCGTCGCCGGCGACCACGTCTCTAAGGAAGGCTTCAAGGCGCCGGTACTGGTCGTCTCGGGAAAATCCGGCCCGGGCGCTTTCCGGCACCGGCGGGAGCAGGCCCTTTTCCTGTTTGATCTCGAGCCAAAGAGCGAGTTGTGCGGCGATCTCCTCGGGGTCGTTGGAGAAGAAGCCTGCATCGCGTTCGCGAAGGATGGTCGCAGGTACGCCCTCGCGCAGCCCGAGGACGAGGATAGGCCGGCGGGCACCCAGGTACTCGAAGAACTTGCCGGGGACGTTGCCCTGTTCCTTGGGGTCGTTCCACTGCAGGAGGACCAGGATGTCGGACTCGCGTTGGCAGCGTAACGCTTCCTCGTGTGCCAGGACTTCCCGAATTTCCACGAGATGCGCGACGCCCTGCGCTTCGGCCAAGGGGGTGACCGCTATGGGTCGAACCCCATGGAAGATCATTCGGCAGGCAAGCCCTCTGTCGTCGAGCAGTTTCATGGCGGCGAATAGCGGCGAGGGATCGCGGTACCCGGGATAAATGCCGCCGGTATAGACGATTTCCAATCCCGGACGACCGGCCGCCCCGTCGAAAGGCCCCTCGCCACAAAATTCGGCATCGTAGCCGTTGTAGACAACAGCGGTGGGCTTGCGGTCCCGGGCGCGATAGTCCGCGGCCCAGGGCTCGGATACCGTAACGATGGCCTTGGCTTGGTCGATAAGAGCCTTCTCCGCCAGGCGGTTGCGCCAGCGCCGCCAGAAGAAATCCGGCGCGTAGGGTTCATCGGACCAGCGATCGCGGAATTCGATGACCAGCGGCAGATCGAAATCCTTGCTCAGTTCCTGTCCGATCAACAGCGTGGTGAAGGGCGGGCCGCTGGCATAGACAATGTCGGGCTGCCAATCGACCAGCAGATCGGCGCAGTGGCGTAGGGCGATGATTTGCCATGCCGCCCGGGAGTCGGGAAATTCTGAGAAGCTCGAGTGCAGGCGCCAGAGTAACTTCTTCAGCTTGGTATGCCTGACGCCCCCTTTCGGCACCGTGCCGGTGGCGGCGGGGCCCTGCCGCTGGCCCGCGGGCGCGGCCGTCTCGGCTTGCCAGGGAGTCCGAAGGACTCGCTCTTCCGGAAAGTCGACTGTCAGGTCCTGCGGCAGAGGCGGATCTTTTGGCGTGACCACACGCACGTCGTGTCCCTGCTCCAGGAAATAGCGGGCGAGCTTGCCGAGCCTTACAGCGGCGATGGTCCGGCTCGGCGGGAAATACCAGGTGACCAGAAGAAGCTTCACGATATCCGCTCTCGACGCTTTCAGCTGCCGTTGAAGAATTGCCGGCCGACTTCAGCATGGCAAACGATTTGCTCGATCCGGGCAATCTGATCCTGAGAGAGCTGATCGCGCCACTTGTCCAGGGAAGCAAGAGGAGATCGCTGAACGTCGAAATAACCGACATCCTGAGCGTCTTTCGCTTCCAACTGCTGAATGAAGTGCAGCGTTTGAGGGTCCCAAGAGAGGCCGGCAAAATCGAAAAGCTGCCGCGTGGTCGCCTCCAGGTCGCGGCAGAGATTCTCGTAGATCACCATTTGGTATCCTGCGCGGCCCGCCATATCGTCGTGGATCCGCTGGTTGCAGGCCATCCATAGGAAGGCCGCCTTCTCCTCATAGCTGCGCGCTTCCAGCTCTTCCAAGGAAAAGGGGTAGCCCTCCGCCATCCCGGCTTCGAACACCGGGCGCAGATAAGTTTGCGAATCCATCAGCTTGCTCTCGATGCCCCTCAGCCTGGAGTTAATCACCGCACAGGGATGGCGCAGAATGTGAATGAAGCGCCAGTTCGGCATCGCTTCGCTGAACAGCCGCGTGCGCCAAGGGGAGTTCACCGATTTGATCAGGTACAAGATATCTTCGTTTCGGTTCGCGTCGATGCAATCGGCTACGCTCAGAGGCTTCTTGAAGAACCGCCGGCCGACCTTCTCCGCTGCCTTGGCAAGATAGAGCCCCGCCAGGAAGCGCTGTTTTTGCAGAGGCGAGCGATAGGACTTGTCGAAAATGGGGCGCTGACCGGCAACCTTGGTCGCCCGCACATGACAAAGCGCCTCCAGGTAACTTTTCGCCGCGCCAGCCAGCTTCGGCAGATCCTCCCGCCGCGGCAGGAAGGGAATCTCCGTGTTGACCAGCAGCCAATCCGGTTCGTGCCGGTAGAGCACATCCGGGTGGCTGTCCAGCAGCTTGGCGAGGAAAGTGGTGCCGGAGCGCGCACCGCCAACAATGAATACCGGATCTTTAGGCGCCATGCTGCGGTGTTCTCCGCTACCTGCCACTTCCGTCGGGAAGGCGGACCGCTCTTGCTGGCCCGCCTATCTCGACAGTTTAGAACAGTGTGTAGATGAAGGGCGCCACGGCCGTGCCCGAGAGTACGACCAGAGTGCCGACCAGCAAGAGCCCCAGCAAAATGGGAGCAAGCCACCATTTCTTGTTGTGGCGCAGCCACTGCCAGGATTCGCGCAGGACTCCCGGCTGGGATTGCTCTGCGGCGCGCATAAAATCTTGCTTGTCACGCGGTTCAGCCATGTCGGGCTTTCCTTGACCTTGAATACCTAAAACTGCTGGAAGTATCGATCGGATTTCGGCTTGGCTTCGACAGCCGTCCAATATGTCGTGGCGGCAGGATCAAACCCTTTTCCCAGAGCATCGCGTCCGGCCAGCCTCATTCCCAGCGCCACGGGTGTCACAAGGAGATAGTAGACCATTGCCATCAGCAAGTGGGAAATGAGCCAACCGACCGGGAAGAAGAGCCCCATCCAGAGCCGGAACATCAGATAGCGGAAAGGGGGTAGCGCGTAGTAGACCAGCGCCAGCAGCAACCCGACGGCCCAGACTATGCCGGCCCCCGACCAGTTGCCCGACAGGTGTAAAACCAGCCCTCCCACCACGGCGGCGAAAGCGGCAAGCATTAGGCCGAACCACCGCAACTCACCTGATGTCGGCTCGTGTCTGTCAAGCATGGACCAGATCCTCTTTGCCGTCTTTCTTACGCCCGACCATCAGGAAATATCCGCCTTCACGACCGCCAGTGACAACTTCGCTGAACTGCACAAGGTCATGATCGAGGCGCGACCCGGGCGGCTCCGCTTCGAATATATTCTTCTCGCTGAGTTGGTTGGGACCTGGTGTCACGGAGGGAACCCCACGCAGGAATTCAATACCTGATTCCTCGAACCAACCCAGCACCTCATCGATGCTGTGCTTGGTCTCGTGCGGATGCCGATACTGGTCGGCGAACCAGGCCTCGGCCTTGGTCTCGCTGAGGGTTCCCGATCGGATCGTCGGATCGATCCACCTGGCCTTCCCGCCCGTAGCCCGGAACACCTGCCGCCGCAGGTCGGTCATCAGTCGGCCATAGCGGTTGTACAAACCAATGACGATGTGCCCACCGGGCTTCAGGAACGGCAGCAGTTCGCGAAATCCGCCATAGGGATCGGAAGTGTGATGCAGGACGCTGTTGCACAAGATAACGTCGAACTGCTCCGGCTTGAAGGCCAGCCGAAAGAGGTTCATCTGCATGAAGGACACCCGGTCCAACCCGTGGGTGGCGCGGAACTTCTCCCCGAGGCGCAGGGAATTTTGGCAGATGTCGACACCGATAACCCGTCGGCAAGAGATCCCAAGAAAATTGCTGAGCTGGCCGGTGCCGCAACCGACGTCCAGTACAGTACTGTTGTAGGGGATCGACTGATCGAGCGCTCGCGGATAGAGCCCGGCGCGCGCCTTGTCCAACAAGGACCGGATCGTCTCCTGTTCATCATAGTTCGGAAACGGCGTCTCCTCGTAGAAGGCCTTGACCCGCTCGGTGACGTCACCCGCTTCGCTGATGCCGTCGTGCGGCCAGAACATCTGCCAGACGCCGTTTTCCTTGGTAAAACTATGGTCGCACTGGCTGCAATGGAAGCTGCCGTCGCGAAACGATAACTCGGCGCCAGAACAGCAAGGACTGGAAAGCAGCTGCCCGAATGCTTCGTCGCGGCTTTCCCCGTCACCCGTGGCAATCCACGCAGGCTGGGCGCGTTTCCGAAGGACGTAGTTTCCCATGCAGAGAACGTCCATGTCGCAGGACATGAAGGTTTCATAGGCATCCTTGGGGCTGCAGACGATGGGAGCCCAGCCAAGGTTGAAGCTGGTATTGACCATCACCGGACAGCCGGTCCTGCGATAGAAGGTCTCCATCAGTTTACGCAGCAGGCCGTGGCGCTCGCTATCGACGGTTTGCACGCGCGCGGAATAGTCGACATGGGTGACCGAGGGAATCTCAGACCGAATTTGCAGCAGCTTGTCGGTGCCCGCAGCATCCACCAATTCGGCGGGGATTTCTCTGCGCCGCTCTTCCTTCACCGGTGCCACCAGCAGCATATAGGGGCTTTCCTGGCCACTCGGCATCTCGAAGTAGTCGCGCACGTGTTCGCGCAAAACAATTGGCGCAAAAGGGCGAAAGCTTTCTCGGAATTTGACCTTCATGTTCATGACGGACTGCATTTCCACGGAACGCGCATCGCCAATGATGCTGCGCGCGCCCAAGGCCCGCGGACCGAATTCCATGCGCCCCTGGAACCATCCTATGACATGGCCGGCCTCGATTTCCTCGGCGACGGATTCGCAAAGGGTCGCCTCGTCGGAAACCAGTTCGTAACTGGCGCCGGTGGTTTCCAGAAAGCTCCGGATCTCGTCATTTTCGAAACGGGGGCCGAGCAAAGAGCCCGCCTGGCTGTCGTGGCCCGAGACCTCGCGGGGATTTCCGAGCAATTGATGCCAGGCGAACAATGCAACGCCCAGGGCGCCGCCGGCATCATCGGCAGCCGGTTGAATCCAAAGGTCCTCAAAAGGCCCTTCGCGCTGAATCCGTCCGTTGCCCACGCAATTGAGGGCCACACCACCGGCGAGGCAGAGGTTCTTCACCCCCGTTTGAGCATGGGCATGGCGCACCATGCGCAGCATGATCTCCTCGACGACAAACTGGACCGAGGCCGCCAGGTCCATTTCACGCTGGGTCAGCAACCCGCCTTGAGGCAGCGGCGGCGCACCGAACAGGGTGTCGAACTTCTTCGATGTCATGGTCAGGCCCTGACAGTAGTTGAAGAAGGACATGTCCATCCGGAACGACCCATCATCCTTAAGGTCGATCAAATTCTCCAGGATCAGGTCGGCATAGAGCGGCTTGCCGTAGGGCGCCAAGCCCATCAGTTTGTACTCGTCGGAATTCACCTTGAAGCCGCAGTAGTAGGTGAAAGCGGCATAGAGTAGCCCGGGAGAGTGGGGAAAACGCAGCTCGTGGGTCAGGGTGATTTCGTTGCCCCGCCCGATGCCGAGGGAGGCGGTCGCCCACTCACCTACACCATCGAGAGTCAGGATCGCCGCTTCCTCGAAAGGCGAGGGAAAAAATGCGCTAGCGGCATGGGACTCGTGGTGTTGAGTAAAGACAAAGCGCTTGCGATAGCCGTTTCTAAGGCCTTTCCGCATTTCCCTGGGCAGATGAAGCTTCTTGCGCAACCACTGCGGCATGGCCTCGAGAAAAGACCTGAACCCCTGCGGCGCATAGGCAAGGTAGGTCTCGAGCAAGCGGTCGAACTTTAGGTATGGCTTATCGTAGAATCCAACCAGATCGATATCTTCGGGCCCTATACCGGCCTCTTCGAGGCAATAGTCGATGGCATGGATAGGGAAGCTCTGGTCATGCTTCTTACGTGAAAAGCGCTCTTCCTGCGCAGCCGCGACGATCTTTCCGTCAACCAGAAGAGCAGCAGCACTGTCGTGGTAAAAGGCGGAGATACCCAGGATATTCATGGCCAGAGCTGTCCATTAACGATGTTGCATTTACGTTGCGGAAAATCCCGCACCGCCGACAATCCCAGGCCACGCCGGCCGGCACCCCGTTGATCAATAAAATCGCTCATTGGGAAGCTTTTTTGGACAACTCTACCCATTGCACCACAATACTACTGCGAGCGCGGGGCTCTGTTGAATTGATTGATTAATCTCGCAAATGAGGTCATGCCGTGTCCAGCCGTTTTCCCGGCAAATTCGAGCACACGCTATCGATTCCCTCTGGACACGGCAAGCCGCGAGAGACCTCTCGGGCCTCCAGCCCGCTCCAGCCAACCAAAGGCTTAACTTGGCGATTGCTCGGACCAGAATGCAACGTGAAAGACATGCCGGCCGACAGGCTCGAGGGCCGGCTCCTCACGGCCCCGGGATCCTCGGCGTCGAGGCCCTTCACCAGCAACCGGAAGTCATGCGCCTGACCAGGCGCCTTGGGTCAGATACCATCACCAAAAGCCGGGCGGTCGGGCGCTTGAGTTCGTCTCGGGGACCCCATAGCATGTCGCCGACACAGCTCATTCGGATTCCGGCAAGACGAGAAAATACCCACGATGATCAAAAGAGTTCTTATCGCCGCCTGTTCATTTCTCATCACCCTGGTCATCGCCGAGATAACGGTCCGAGTACTCTTTCCCGACTGGGCGCCGCGTACGCCACGGCTTGTGCAATTCTGGCAGCACGACGAGCTCTATGGTTGGTCGCACATTCCGAGTACAAGCGGCCGCTTCAAGTCTTTTGGTTTTGATGTTCAGGTGGACATCAATGCTCAGGGGTTTCGCGGCCCGGTTGCGACACCTGTAAGGGACCCTTCAAAGAAACGCGTGCTCGTCATCGGCGATTCTTTCGTCTGGGGATTCGGCGTCGAGCAGGAGGAAACCTTCGTTTCCAGAATGGCCGAGCAGTGCCCAGAGCTCGAGGTGATAAATTTCGGCGTCAGTGGCTACAGCACAGACCAAGAGTTGCTGCTCTTCACCGAGGTCGGTAAGCCCCTCGAACCCGATGTCGTGGTCCTGGTCGTCGCCAGCAATGATTTCTCGGACAACATTCGCTCGACCGTCAATGTCTACTATCAAAAGCCGGTCTTCCAGCTTGAAGGCAAACGCCTCGTGCTCTCCAACCGACCAGTCCCGGCACCCAACTTCTTCGTCGAACAGACCTCTTCGCTCGCGCGTCAATCTTATCTCCTGACCCAGATCGGGCGAACGATCCAGGGCCTTTCCTTGTCCCGGGAAAGGAAACCCGCAGAAAAGAAAAAAGACGCGCAGGCGCAAGGCCGAACCCCGACTTTCCCGCGATCAAAAGCGGAGTACGTGACAACCCTGTTGATCCAGAAGTTCCTGCAGGAGGTCGAAGCGACCGGCGCGAAACCCGCCTTGGTATTCAATGATGCTCGGGGTCAGCACATCAGCGCTTTCCTGGGCCTGGAAGATCTTGCGGTTGCACAGCTGGGAGACCTGAAACACGAACCCGATCCCGAGCGCTATCACCTGCGGGGGGACTACCACTGGAACGCCGCGGGTCATGACCTCGTCGCACAAAGACTGCTGAGCGCCTTGATCGGAGCGGGAACGCTTGAGCCCTGCAAGCCTTGAGCAGCCAGCTCTGCTCTTGTTGCTCAGCTCTTCCGAAGTTTTTGAGCCGTAGCGAGCCTTGGAGGCGGCGAACCGCGCCGCGACGCGGTTCTCAGTTGCCTCCCGTGCCGGCCTTCGGCGGACTGTCAGGCTGAACCTGGGATACCGCCAGGCTTTGATTGGCTTCAAGAGCGCTCAAGAAAGCTTTCAGCCGGTCGCGAGACCTGCGCATGTCATTCTCGGCCCTGGTCGAAAGGGCAAAGGCCGTGGCAGCGCGTGAACCGCCACTGAGCGTATGCCAGATCTCCAGGAGTTTGCCGGTAACCGGCGAGATCGTCGGCGTTCCTCCGACGTCGTACCAAGACCAGATGAGACGTGGCCCGGTCGGCGTCTGGACCAAGGTTTCCCGCAAGACCTGCGACCGGCTCTCCAGGTCGACTTCAATCGGCTCGAAGAGCGTCACCTGACGCTTGCGCCCCCGGCCGACAAAGCTGTTTCGCGTCGCTACTATCTCATGGCTGTCACGTTGGTAGAGATAGTGGGCGACGAAAAGTATCACCTCTTCTTCAGTGGCCCGGTACGACCGCAAAAGCTGGTAATCGGCGCCGGGAAAAGCCGGCTCCCAATCCGACTGGGCGCTGTCCGACGGGCTCCAAACTCCCCCCGGCTGAAGAGTGGCCAGTTCGACAGAGCCGCCAAGGGTCGGCGGCGACTGAACGTGCAGCGTCCAGGCCTTACCTCCGCCCAGCAGAAGGACGATCAGGAGCGTCGCCAGAAAGCTGGAGGACAGGCGGGACTTCGACAGCGGGGCCGCCACCGGCTCCGGCGTTGCGTCCTGGGGCCAGCGGTCACGAAAGAGCGCACCCAGGCCGGTCAGGATCAGAAGCACCAGTGAAAGAAAAATCATTCCGTAGACGATATGATCGACGGAGATCGCCAGGCGGTAGTCGCTGAGGTGTGCCAACATGATGATGCCGTAGGCCCGCAGGCCATTGGCCAGGATCGGAACGATCAGGCAGAGCAGCATGAAGAGGATGCGCCGCCCCCAGGATTCAAAGAAAAGGTGCGTCGCCAGGGTTCCCAGAACAAGCGCCGTGATAAGGAAGCGGGCACCGGAACAGACGTCGGCAACGACGAAGCTACCGGACGGGATTTCGATAAGGACGCCGCTGTGAAAGGTCGGCATCCCCGATGCGCGCAGCAGGAACACTGTGATTTCGGCCGTGATCGTCTGTAGCAAGGGGACCACTTCGGCCCCCATCGGTACGGCAAGAAAGAGAAAGAGAATCGGGAAAAGCATGCGCCGCACCACCGCCCACCCGATGAACAAAGCGAAGAGACCCTGCCAAATCGCAATGAAGGCAAGCTGCTTGAAAAGCATCACGCTGCCGATGCTTCCGATCAGATACAGCAGCAGAGCTCCGGTAATCCAGATGAGAGCCCAATAGCAAGGCTGGGGCGCCAGGAGGGCAAGTTGTTTGCGGCGCTGGTAAATAAGAAAGACCACCAGCGGGAAGATGAGAAAGCCGTAGCCAAAGGTGTCCGAAGTCGTCCATGTGATGACCATGGCCGACACGGGCTCAAAATAGAGGGCAAAGAGCAAGGCCGTGGCCAGGGCAAAGAACAGCCCGGCCCGCCGCCAAGCCTGTTTCGGCTCGGCGGGCCCCTGGCCCTGCTGCGCTGTCTTCGCCGCCGCGATCATCTCTTCGCCCCTTCCAATCCAGGCACGACTTGCATACCGCAGGCCAGCCCGGCGATCGCCGTACATTGAACTGCGAACCACCGAAACATCAAGGTCGTCTCGGGCAGAAGCTCTTCACGGTCGGGCCCCAAGAGGAAATCAACGCCAGAAAAAACCTGGCCATACTTGGTTACCGCCGGATTGAGGCCGTTCTTGAACAGCAGCCAGCCCACCGGCAATGAAACAGCCAGGACCAGCATCGTTGCCGCCGCAGTGCCGACGCGAGGACGTCGCAACGCATGGACGACAAAGAGTGCATTGAACGGCAGCAGCAGCAAAAGGAAATAGAGGATATGGCCGTGGCCGCCGATCAACTCGTTCAGATTGTCTGTGGAGGAGAAGTCGAAAGCGACAAGGTTAAACAGCACCAGCCACGGCGCAGCAGCCAGCAGAAAGGCAAGGACGGCGGGAAGAAGCAAACTTGCTCTGGAGGTTGCACTTATCTGGCTCTGGGCAGTCAGCCGAAAATACAGGGCGCTCAGAATGCCAATCCATAAAATGGCCTGACCGAACAGCGCTGCAAAGCGGACAAAGCGTTCAACGGTGTGGATCAACGGTTTCGATCCAATCGTCTCATATAGCCAGACCCCCGGGTCGCCCCAGATATGCCGGTTCATGACAAACCAGTGGGTGTTGGCCGATCCGGTGATGTCCCAGATGCTCTCGGCACTCACGCTTAGAACCAGCAGCAAGTAGGTTGCCAGACAGGCCAGGATGGTGGCGCCGGGCAAGGCCAGGTAGACACGCGAGCTCTCGGCGACGGTCCGTCCGACAAGCGCTCCGCCCAAACCTATCGAGAGCCCGGCCAAGGAGAAGATGAAAAGTCTCCACCAGGCGTCCTCGCCGCCAAAAAGTTCCCGAACGTTGTAGGGAATCTGAGGCAGCCCCAAGATGACCTGCATGATGAGGGTCGCCGCCAGACAAGCCGCCAGCGCTATACCAGCCCCCTGCCTTGTGGCCGGAAAACCGAAAAGAGTAGAGGTCTGAGATGAGCCTGTCCGATCGGCGGCTTGGGCCCGTCGCCTCGGCGGCTCACTGCCTCTGGGTCTTCGACCGAGCACTGCGGTTCTCTCCGTCCCCGCCCCGCCAACCGCTTCTGGCGTCTGGTTGAACACGACCAACACGGCGCCAAGAAACAAGACCATCAGCGGATCGGTTATCTCCGGGGTATGGTTCCCGATCCAAACCTGACTCACCTCCAGCGTCATCATCAATAGAACGACCAGAACAGTAGCGACCACAGGACGGAATCCGCGGATGCCCAGCAGATACAAGAGCGAGCCGAGGATGAATACCTTTGCTGCCACCGCTTTGGCGTTCACCAACATGGAGCCGGTCAGGGCGCCTGAAAATGGAGTCCACGAGAAGGTCAAAAGCGTAGAGCGGATATTGAAGGGTTCAAGCGACGCCGCCACGACAAACAAGATCAGAACAACAAGCAGAACCACGACCCGGTGCTTGAAGGTCCGCAGGAAAAGCAGCCAGGAAAGAAGCGCCAGCAACACAGCCAAGACATCGCCTGAACTGACGGAGTTCTGGATGATCACCACTTTTGCCGCCAGAACTCCGGCGGCTCCGCAGAAAAGCCACAGGGAACGTAAGTGGTCGGGCCACAACCGCGTCACCAGGTAGAAAACGACAAGCCAAGAGCTGTAGACCCGATAGAACTCAAATGTGAAGACGCCGGGGCTGTCGATCAGCGGCTTCAGGCTGTCCTTGAAGGACTGCAGGTCGACCGAGGGGACAAAAGGCGCCAGTTCGCCAAGCGCCCAGCCGGCGAGCAGGCAAAAGGGAAAGACCTGAATACTGGAGCCGGCATGGCTCAGCAAACGTGCCCGAATCTGCCGCGGCCAAACCAGTACGGCTCCCAGAGACCAACCGCAGGAATTCCAGATGACATCGCCCAAGGCAGCGTCTCTGGTGGGCAGAAAGATCTGGAGCACCTGCACGCTGGTCGCAACGAAAAGTCCGATCAGGGAGAGGAGAACGAACCGGGCGACAGGAGAGCGGTGCGGCAGGAGGGCCAGCATTCCCACACAGCCGTAGGGAACGAAGAGAGCGAAGTTCCCAAGTATATCGCCCGGCCTCGAAACAACTCTCCAGTGAGTAATAAACTTCTCAACATCGAGAAATTTTATATTCTCAGCAGAGAAATTAAACGGGTAAAGAGACCCGTAAATCACCAATGCTATTATTATATAGAAAACAAATATGTATTTTTTTGCATGCGAGTACTCCAAACTTCTTTCGCTTGCGCCCCGAGAGAGAGACGCAGGCGTCGAAACGGCGCGGTCGGCATTTTGAACTGGCTGTCTCATGTGAAAATGCCCGGGGAGCACGCCCTTGGGGAGTTGAGCGATCTAGTGAAGATGTGATCTTACCGTACTGCTAGATAGAATCGACGATCACGTTGTCTTGGGCCGAATGGGGAGATTTGGCCCCGCCCAGAGGCTTTCCTTGTCGATCGCGTCCGCTTCGGTCTTTTCGGCACCGGACTTGATTTCCTTAGTGTTCTCCTTCGGTGGCAAGCCTGCAAAGCCCGTGCGGGCGTTCTGCTCCTCACAAACGCCGCATTGATCGACTTCCCTGGAAATTCTGCTCATTTTTGTTCTTTCCATGTCCAACCCGCGACCTTCAACATAGCGCCCTCCGGAGACGGAGGGATAGGCCTTCGAGGATTCTAGCAAACGCGATGCCCCTTGCGCAGCAGACGCCAAGTCGACTGAAAAAAGGCCGTGGGATGAGATACTTTCTGGCGGCTTCCCTGCTTGCCTTTCTCTTGCCGGGAGAGGCTTCTGCCCAGAGCGACCGCGTGGAGTCGCAAGGGCTCGAACACGCCCAGATCAGCAGCGCGGAGATCGAAGCCATGCCGGCGGGCTCGTGGTTGCTCTACGGGCGGCCCTGGAGCGATATCGACCCGGGGCGTGAAAGCAATTGCGGACGCAATTTCGGCTCGGTTCTGGGTGCCTGGAACGGCATCCTGTGGGACGGCCGCTACGCTTGGAGTTGGGCGGCCGGCGGGCACGGCGACGGTTGCTTCAACGGGATCATCCGCTACGACCTGCAGACCGGGAAGCCAGAGATGATCGTTCCGCATCTGCCGCTCAACGTCCCGGTCTGCCGACCCTTTGTCAAGGCCAGCGGCAAAGAGGACTGCTATTGGGAACCATACGCTTCCGACCGTCCCTATCCAGGTAGCATGAAAGAACGCATCCCAAGCTGGGATGGCGAATTTCTGCGCCCACGTTCCAGTCACCTCTACAACAACATGGTTAAGATCGGTGACTGGGTTTATCTCCTGACGGGGCAAATTTTCGGTTCGAGCAAAGGCGATTCTCAAGTATGGCGCTTCAACGCCAGCGCCGAGGACATCGCTTCGACCATTGAACGTCTGGCCAATCGCTTCAAACCGGACTCCGGCCCGGATCGCGACGGCGACGGCCGGCCTGACGGAGAGCTGATCGGCTCCTACGCAGTCAATTGGGTCAAGCGCCCCGGTAAACCGGTCCTGATGTTCAGCGGCTCAACCGTTTGCCTGCCGGACTTGGTTGCCGGCCAGTACAACTGCAATCGTCAGAAAGAGCTATCTTTCTCGACCTCGACGACGATAGCCTGGGACGAGAAACGGCAGGGCATTTGGGGCCTGGACCCAGGTCGCAACCGTTTGACGTTCATGAGCGAGTCGCAAGGACAGTGGGTCATTGACAAAGCGCTCTCGGTGACCGACACGACCAGGATCAGCAAGGGCAAATACGGCTCCGGCGGCCTTTGCATCGTACCTACGGAGACGGGGTCGAACCCGGTATTCTGGGGACAAAGCGCGGGCTTGCTGCGCTGGGATGGCCAAGAAATTCAGGAAATCAACACATCCGACGGCCCCAGCAAGGCACGCAGGCGCGTTTTCAACAAATGGATCTGGCACGAGGATCTGAGAGTCTGTCTGGGAACCTGGTCAATCGACGAGGGCTTTTGGGTCTATAAGCCCGACTTCGCGGCCGGGAGCATCCCGAGTCCCGACCTGACCCCGCCTCCCAATTCAAAGATCGCTCCGAAACCGCCTACAGCCGTCTCGCCAACCACACCCAAGTTACCACCCGCCCCAATTTTCAAACAACCGACAGGCGGTCCCCCCTCGCCGTCCGCCGAGTCGGTCGCGGGACCTCAATCGACATCCGACCCAAAGGCCGCAGAGGGCATCAACCTGAAAGACGAGTGGTGGATCGACCCGGCGGACTACCCGACCTTCGCCGGACATCGGGTCGCCCCGGCTCCTTGGAAGCCCGCAGCCTGGAACCAGCCCATAGAACGCTTGCCTGAAGCGCCGGATTACGACGCTCTCTGCCCCGGCGCCTGGGCGGAGTTGCATTACCGCAGCGATGAGCAACTGGCCAACAGCGCACGGCAGATGAGCAAAATTTCAAATAGCGGAATCCCCAACGTTCGGGTCTATCTGCACCCTCGCGTCGACGCTAGGGGACGCGTGATCGCCTACACCAACGGTATCAAGTTCAGCAGGGTGCAGTGCTCCGAGATCGTGGGCGTCCCACTCAATGGCGAAAAGCCGCAAATGGCCGGCGGCGGCGTGTCGGCGGCAGGTGTCGGGATCGTTGCGCGCGGTATTATGTTCAAAGGAACATCGGTCCGCTGGAAAGGCAACCGCTCCACCAACAAATATCCGTCTTTCGCTGTCCTTCATGATCTTGATGTCTACGCAGCCGGCCATCTGATGGGAGACAGCCGGCCTCAGGCTCCACTCACCTATTTGGAGTTTCGCGGCAATGTCATCGGCAACAACACAGATTGGCATGTCATCTACCTCGAACGCTCGGTTGGCAAATTGGTAGCACTCGGTAATGTGTTCTATGGTTCCAGTCGCAACAAACATACCTTTAAGAATTTGGCGCACCAGTCACGCATCGAGGGCAACGTCTTCTCCAACGTCGGAATCGATGGGCAAGTGCTCAAGGTACGCGACAACGGAAATGCCGTTGTCGGCCTTATGCCGCTAGATCTCTATCTCTGCACCGAAACGGTCGTTCGCAACAACACCGTCCTCTTCCGCACCAGCGGATCGGTGAAGGCTTTCATAGCCTATCGAGGGCGACGGGGTTGGGGCAACTGCGACAAGGGACGGCGCCTCGAAAATGGCCGCTGGGAGCTTTGGCCACCGGAAGTCCCGGAGTATCATGATCCAACCAAATGGGCCGAGATTGCGGCGGCCTCCACAGCTTTCGATCTGGGCTATGAGGCAGCCAAGGCGGAGCCTTGGCTGTTCACTCATAAGGTTGAGGATAATCACTTCATCGTTTTCAACGCTTTTGAGCGCGCTGGAGTGCCTGCCGACAATACGAAAGCGGCAAAGGTCGTTTCGTTAAGACCTGTCGCAGACAATCCCATCAGAGCGGAGTTACTTAAGGAAGCCCGCGGCCTGTCCCAGAGCTGCGCCAAGTCGGATGATCGCGCCGCCTGCGTGCTTGCCAGCATGAGTCCGGGGCTGCGCTATGCCTACGATCATCTCGCACCCGTCCACCAAGGTGCCATCGTGGCCGTAGGCGACCTCCCGCGCGGCGCGCCTATTCCCGCACCCGACGAATGGATCGAACGTGCCGGCGTATTCTGGGGCGTTAACCACTTCATCACCTGCTCAGCCGACGGCAGCAATTGCCGGAAAACCGACCCGCGTCCGGTTGTCGCCTCACCGCACCCTTGGGATCCGGTGGCGGTGGCAAGCCCGCCCCGCGTGATCTTGGAGTAGCTGCCTCTTCGGCCCTTCCCGCAGCCTTTGAACTCCGTCCTCTCAATTCGAACAATCAATCCGGCGGCCCCGACACTGCCTAGCCGTGCGGCCCCATGACAAGGGAAGTTCCCGGCCAAAGGACCCGTGGAGTGGCCAAGCTGCGCCTGGCTTTTCCAACTGGTACAAGGCTGTTTCGGATGACACAATCGGCTGCCTCGAGCAGAGTCAGCAACGCGGTTACGACAAGCCGGACCTTTTGAGAAAATCAACCAGGCCGACCACGGCAAACCCTTTCCGAGTGAGTGAGAATGTTCGAGGCTTTGCATGATCTGATCGCATTCCAGGCGATGCAGCGACCGGACCAGATAGCCTTGGTCCACAAGGCAGACCAGCTCTCCTACCGCGCCGCCTGGGATGAAACGCAAAGCCTCGCAACCGGGCTTCTGGGCCTTGGGCTGGGGCGCAACGATCGCGTCGCGGTCTTCCTGGAAAAACGCATTGAAACGGTCTTGGGCTTCTTTTCCGCCAGCGCCGCCGGCGGGGTCTTTGTCCCGGTCAATCCGGTTCTCCGGCCGGCCCAGGTCGGCCATATTCTGAATGACTGTGCGGTAAAGATACTGGTCACCTCTCCGGAGCGATTGGAGACCCTCACCGAAGTTCTCGAGAACTGCCCCTCCTTGCAGACCGTGGTGGTCGTCGGCACGGCCGCGGCCCCAACCCTGCCCGGCCGCCGGGTGGTTTCCTGGAGTGAACTTGCCGCTGAAGTTCCGAGCGACACGACCTTGCCGCAGCCTGTGGACTGCGACATGGCGGCGATTCTCTACACCTCGGGCAGCACCGGCCACCCCAAGGGGGTCGTCCTGTCTCACCGCAACCTTCTGGTTGGCGCGGAGAGCGTCAGCCGGTATCTGGAGAACGACCCTACGGACCGCATTCTGTCCGTCCTGCCGCTGAGCTTTGATGCAGGCCTCAGCCAGGTCCTCACTGCCTTTCGGGCCGGCGCCCGCTGTGTCTTGATGAACTATCTCCTGCCCCGGGAAGTGCCGCGGATCTGCGCGCGTGAAGGCATCACGGGGATGACCGGCGTTCCGCCGCTTTGGTTCCAGCTGACCTCTCTGGACTGGCCCAAGGAAGCGACGAAAGCTCTGCGATACTTCGCCAACACCGGCGGCCACCTGCCACGGCCGGCGGTGATGCGGCTGCGCGAGATCTTTCCGCAGGCGTCGCCCTATCTCATGTACGGCCTGACAGAGGCCTTCCGCTCCACCTACCTTGATCCAAAGGAAATTGACCGCCGCCCGGATTCGATGGGCAAGGCCATCCCGAATGCCGAGATACTGGTGGTGCGCGAGGACGGCACGCCAACGGCCCCCGGCGAGGTTGGGGAGCTGGTGCACCGGGGCCCCTTGGTCGCGCTGGGCTACTGGAACGATCCGGAGCGCACCGCCGAGCGATTCCGGCCGGCGCCGGGCCAACCGGCCGGGCTGCCCCTGCCGGAGATCGCCGTCTGGTCCGGCGACCTGGTCAGCCGCGACGAGGAGGGCTTCCTCTATTTCGTCGGCCGGCGTGACGACATGATCAAGACTTCGGGGTATCGGGTCAGCCCGATCGAGATCGAAGAGGTGATCTTCGCCTCTGGGCTGGTCGACGAAGTGGCCGCCATCGGCTTGCCCCACGACACGCTCGGACAGTCCATTACTCTCCTTGTGAAGCCGAAAGCCGGGGCGCGCGCGGACAAAGAGGCTCTCCTCGCCGTTTGCCGTCAGCAACTCCCGGCCTATATGCTGCCGCAGCAGATTGAAGAGCGAGCGGATCTCCATCGCAATCCGAACGGCAAGATCGATCGCAAGCGCCATGCGCAGGAGCTCAAGCTAGGCCTGCAACAGAGTGAGAGTAGTTGATATGAACAGCCATCCGGCACTGCTGGGCTGGGAGATCCGCAAGGGCGAGCTTCTTGTGGGCGGCCTGCCGCTCACAGGCTTGGCCCGGCGTGTCGGACAAACGCCTTTCTTTGCCTATGACCGTGCGCGCCTCGAAACGCGTGTCGGCGAACTCAGAAGCCACCTGCCAGGCAGCCTCAACCTGCATTTTGCCATCAAGGCCAACCCGATGGCCGCCCTGGTCTGTTTCCTGGCGCCTCTGGTGGACGGCTTCGATGTCGCCTCGGCCGGCGAGCTGACCAAGGCCCTCGATACCGGCAAGTCGCCCGAGCACATCGGCTTCGCCGGTCCCGGCAAGACCGATAAGGAACTCCAGCAGGCGCTGGCGGCAGGCGTTCTGATCGAGGTCGAGTCCGCGGGCGAACTGGGACGTCTTGAGGGCATCGCTGCCGACATCGGGGCAACACCCAGAATTGCCCTGCGGGTCAATCCGGACTTCCAGCTCAAGGGGTCCGGCATGCGCATGGGCGGCGGGGCCCAGCAGTTCGGCATCGATGCCGAGGACGCGCCGCAGATCATCCTAGACTGCCAAGCCCGGGGGCTGGAGATTCACGGCTTCCATATTTTTGCCGGCTCCCAGAACTTGAACGCGGAGGTCATCTCCGAAGTTCAGGGCAAAACGCTGGAGCTGGCACTGCGCCTTGCCGACCACCTGTCGGGGCCTCTGCGCTATTTGAACCTCGGCGGCGGCTTGGGGATCCCCTACTTCCCGAAAGACCAGCCCTTGGACCTGGCGCGGGTAGGCGCGAGCCTGACCGAAGTCGTGGCCAAGCTCGCCGAGGCCCAACCTCAAGCACGGCCGGTGCTGGAGCTGGGACGTTACATCGTTGGCGAGGCGGGCCTCTATGTTACGCGGATCATCGACCGCAAGGTTTCACGCGGAGAAGTCTTCCTGGTGGCCGACGGGGGCCTGCATCATCACCTCTCCGCATCGGGCAACTTCGGCCAGGTCATCCGGCGCAACTTTCCTTTGGTCATCGCCAACAAGATGGCGGAGGAAGCGCTGGAAGAGGCTTCCGTCGTCGGTTGCCTTTGTACACCGCTCGACCTGCTGGCCGACAAGGCCACCCTGCCCCGGGCCGAAGTCGGCGACCTGGTCGCGATCTTCCAATCCGGCGCCTACGGCCTCACCGCCAGCCCCACAGCTTTCCTGGGCCATCCTGCCCCCGTGGAAGTCCTGGTGTGAGGGACCGCAGGCCGCATTACGCGCGGAACGTTTGAGAGGCTTGCTCCGTCAGCCGAACCGCTCAACACGAAAGCCCCAGCCTCATAATCGACGAGGCGGCCCCTCACCAGCGGTTGACGACCGTAAGGTACATCTTTCGCAGCTTGGTCAGAAAGGTGGGGTTGAGGGTCGCGGGTTCGTAGCCGAAGTATTCCAAGGTATCCAACTTCTCCAGGTCGCCATAGGTCCGCAATTTGCGGAAGAACTGCGTGATGAACACCGTTTCGTGCAGTACCGCCAATCTGGGGTGGCTGTTCAACATGAGGCGCAGCATCGTGGTCCCGGAGCGTTGCGCTCCAAGCACGAAGAACGGTTCGCTTCGAGAC
>PJEL010001120.1_pt1 | contig 28343 bp, 22 predicted proteins | sample 1853271 | NCBI WGS metagenome assembly PJEL01 (sample SAMN08108733, study PRJNA415343) | Invertebrate metagenome, whole genome shotgun sequencing project. | host: Globobulimina | place: Sweden: Gullmar Fjord | collected 2015-08 | reverse complement strand
GCCGGCTCGAGGAGGATGGCAAACTCGATGAGTCCCAGTGCGTCGTGCACGTCGCTCATCGTGTGGGCGTGATGGGTTCCGAGGACCCCCGCTTGCGCTGTAGACGCCAGGAAAGCCAGTAATAGAGTCATACAATCGCCTCTCGGGCCCGGGGTGTGGGATGTGCTTCTTTCGTGGGACTCCAGCTCCGCATCATCGGATCACCTCGGCCAGGTTCAAGAACTGGGCGTCCAACGATGCGCCCTCCTTCTGTGCTGACGTGAGGTTCACAATGATCACTGGTCGGTGTCCCCTCATGACGATAGCGACGCTCGCCCCTGCTTTCACGTACTCCTCCCCCGAAGCCAGGCTGAGCACTTTTGCGGCCCTCGTCTTCTCGGTGAGCAGAGCCAGCTGCTCCTCGAGCCCGCTCGCAAGGTAAATCGCCACAACCCCAAGCTCGGAGAGGTCGAGGTCGTCTCTGTACTTCGCGGCCGCGCACTCGACAGGGAGCCCGGCAACGGTCATCGTCGTGGACGCGCTCGTCAACGCGCTTGTCATTTCTCGGCCTTCCAAGGCTGAGCTGGGGTCGCTCTCACGGGAGAGCACGAGGAGCTTCACCTTGTCCAGGCCGCGATCCGGGATGCTGCGGTCGTAGGCGAGGACCTTGAGAATCAGCCTCGCGCGCTGTTCGGCGGAGAACTCGGCCGCTCGAGCGTGGGTCGAGACCATTGCGAAGAGGCCGAGCGTTGTGAAGACGTTCCTCAGGAGAGTCCCCGTCATCGAGGGGCACACGTCGTAGCGCTATTGAAAATGAACATCATTCTCAATAGGATAGCCCCTGTGTGCCCCCGGAGTAGTCCGCACTTCGACCGACGGCGAGCGCATCATGTAAAAACAAAGGAGCCAATGCCGATCAGCGGCATTCCTTCGCGTTGGCGCCACCCGATCCATGTCGGGTGATGGTCCCGTGGTTGGAGGACTGACTCGAGAGGTTCCCGCCGAACCAGAAGACGTCCTCGCCGTGTTTCCAGACCGCGTGCAGGTCATCCCAGGTGAGTGCGAGGTCCGGGCATTCCCAGCTCTCTCCGTCCCAGCGGCCCATGGGGGCCATCACCAGCCACGGGTACCTCCGGCAATGGCGGCCGCCATCAGGAACCCAAGGTAAAGACCGGGTCGCTGTCGCATGTTCTCTCCCTCCGCAGACTACCGTGTTACGAGCGGCACAATTTCGCTTTCGAATGTAGTCTGCGCCGTGCGGATCGCGTCCTGGGCGGCCTCGATGGAGGTCGCCGCGTCACACATCTCTCCGGGAGGGCTGCTAGTGCATCGGGCTATCTAGTTGCAAATGAAAGTTAATTTCATTTACCCAAATACGGCATTTGACCGACTCCGGACTGGTCGAGCTGGAAACCGGGCGATCAAACGCGACTACGCGTGGACGGACGACCCGTCGACCCCCATGCCGCTCTTCAGCAGTGCGGGAACTCGTGCACGATGATCACCAGCCCGGTGGCCTCATCGACCAGGGCAACGGCGTCTTCCGAGCACTCGAGCATATCGGCCTCGAAGCGCAGCTCGATGAAGCCGTCCGGGTTTGCGAGCACGCCCGCGGCCAGGGTCTGGCGGAGAGCCTGGCGCTGCCCATAGAGTGCGCTGATCGCGGGATCTGCAGGATCAAAATCGCCATCCTGGAGGTGCTCGTCGATGGACTGGAGCGACGTGTCGAGGAGGCCGAGGAACTGGTCGCCTCCGTCTGCGAACGGGTGCACGACCTTGAAGCGGTCGGTCAGATCGTTCCAGTTCCAGACATAGGTGACGTTCCAAGCCGCGGCGGTGAAGACCTCCGTCGCGTAGGCATCGGCGCGCCAGGTCGCCACCGAGCAAGCGCTCACCGTGTAGACCTCCACCTCGGAGAACGGTGCATCGACCGTGGTCGTGAGCGCCATCAGCTGGGAGAAGTCCACTGCCGCCTGGTTCTGGGCCGGTAGCAGCTGCGGCAGGCACTCCTCTTCATCGTCATCGTCGGGGATGTCGGTGTCCTCGTCCACGTCGGGCGGCTCGGGTGGGGCGCCGGTCCAGATCACGGCGTAGTCCCGTAGTTTTTCGATGGCGCTTGTGCCCACATAGCTCACATCTGCGACGAGCTCGATGGTCGCGAAAGGACGCCCAGCGACGAGGTTGTTTGCCGCCCGCGCGTCGAGTCCAGCCTCCTCGTCCAGCTGGTGCAGGCTCGCTGCGTTGGCGAGACCGACGATGGCGTTGGCCTGGGCCGCAAACAGGGGCACGCCCTCGATCACGAAGTCGGGAACTCCGCAAGTCGGGTCGGCGGTCACATACTCCAGGAGCTCCTGGGCGGCGGCGGCTCCGAAGTAGGAGTAGGCGGCGATCTCGTCGCAGCTCACGCCGTCAGAGATGCCGTCTTCGTCGCCACATCCGGTGCAGGTTTCGCCGATAGCGCACATTGCCGCGTCGTTGATTGCGTCCTCGCACACGCGGGAGTCGAAGACACTGCGGCAGGTCTCGCAGTCCAGGCCCTCGAACAGCGTCAGGGCGCACTCCATCTGGTAGTAGTGGAAATACACGCCATCGATGGTGCAGCCGTCGAGCACACACTGCCCGCTCGGCTCGCAGACCTCTCCGTCGATGCAAACACCGCACGTGCCCCCGCAGCCGTCGTCTCCGCACGTTCGCCCGTCGCAGGAGGGGGTGCAGGTCTCGCAGGGGTCGGCTCTGACCTGGTCGAGGAGCTTCTGGGCGGCGACTGGACCGAAATAGGAGTACGCGGCGATCTCTTCGCAGGTAACGCCATTATCGCGCCCGTCTCCATCGTCGCAGCCGGTGCAGCTCGCCCCCACCGTGCAGGTTGCAGGGTCGTTCACTGCGTCCTCGCACACTCGGGAGTCGAACAGATCCACGCAGTCATCGCAGCTCATGCTGACGAACAGCTGTCGCGCACAGGTTGCCTCGTCCCCCGAGAAGCTCACACCCTCGATCAGGCATCCTGTCGCTGGAGGCGTGAGCTCGTCGTCGATGGGGCAGATGGCGGCGAGGTCCTTCCACTCGCTCTCCGTGAAGTAGGCGAACCCGGCCATGGCCTCGCAGTCGCCGATCGTATCGATTGTGTCGGCGTCGTCACAGCCCGAGCACTTGCCGCCTGTCTGACAGCTCGCCGGGTCGTTGTGCATGTCCTCGATAGTGCTCGTCGCGAAGTGCTCGCCGTCTCCGTCGGGATCGAGCGTCCAGTCGCATCCCGCAGCTTTCAAGTAGGCTACTGCACAGTCGAGGTCGAAGCGGTAGCCGGCGCCGAGGCTGGTCGTCTCGTGGGCGACCGAGTCGCAGACCCGCTGTGGCGTCTGTCTCGCCTGGTGGTTGGAGACCGCCTTTGGATCGGGATCCGAGGACCCACATCCCACTGTGAAGACGGCGGCTAAAAGGAGCGTGGTACGGAACATCACGGCGACCTCTGTGACCGAGCCGACTCTAACTCAGGTGACGCCCCGATCTCGTCCTGGCGCTGTACGACCTGCGGCGCTGGCGCGGCTGGGCTAGTTGGCGGCATGTCCCGCTCCCGCTGGTCCATCCTTGCAGTAGCGTTCTCGTGGTGTGTTGCCTGCGGGCCCGATGAGCCGCACGAGACCTCGGAGCCCGGGTGGTCTGATGCGGATGGCGACGGGGTCTCCGATGCCCAGGAGGCCAGCGACGGCACAGACCCCAATGATCCGTCGTCCGCGCTGAGCTGGCATCCCGAGCTCACGGCGCGGCCTAGGTTGCTGCTTGATCCCGCGGATCTCTCTGATTTGGTCGCCTCCCTGGACCGCTCGGACGAGCCGTGGACCACGCTACGGGCGCGCTTGGAGTCCCGTTGTTCCGACGAGGAGCAAACGGCGGACGAGGATTTGAGCTCGGCGACGACCAATGGAAACATCGCTGTGGCCTGCGCAGTTCTCTTTGCTGCGGGAAATCTACCAGCCGGCGATAAAGCGGCGCTGATTCTGGATAACTGGCCGAGCGATGTCATCGTGCCTCCCGAGCTCGTAGACAAGGTCGACCTGCACGCTGGCCAGGGACTTCTCCAGGCGGCGCGCGCTTGGGATCTGCTCCTCGGCGTCGGCTACCCCGAGGGCCGGGATCCCCTGGTGGCCGAGGAGCGCTTGCATGCCTTTGCCGCGGACCTGTGGGATTTCTACGTCGAGGACTACCCGGTGTTCTTGGCCTTTGCCCGGAATAACCACAGCACCAAGCTGATCTCTTCGTGGGCCGCCCTCGGCTTTGCAGCCAACGACGACGAGCGCTCTGCAAGGTATGTCAACCTCGCCGCTGACCAGCTTCCGAGGCTCAACGACGCGCTCCTGGCCGAGGACGGTGGCTACGCCGAAGGACCGAGCTACCTGGTCTATGGCGGCCAGAGCGTGCTCCCGTGGCTGGCGGCCTTCGATCGCTGGCTCGGCGATGGCGAGCTCCTGGCGAAACCCAACTGTCAGCTCAGCCTGGATGCCGACTGCACCGAGGAACTCATTGGTGTGACTTCGCCGCTGCGGGATCCGCGGGTGTGCGCCGGCTTCGACCGCTTTGTCGAGATGCTCATGCCGGCTGGCTACGGGCCGAACATCGACGATGGCAACCTGGCGACAGCACCGCTTGGGGTCACCGCGGGACTGTGTGATAGCGCAGTGCAGTCCTGGGGATGGTCTTGGCAGGCGGTGCCCTGGGCTTCGAGCGGCTCTGTGGATCTCAGTGCCGACGCCCTGGTGCACTGGCCTCGCGCTCCCGTTGCGGTCGAACCTGTGGCGGGGCCGCTTGTTCTCGAAGGCTACGCCGTCCTCCGGGATCGGTGGGACCGGAACGGGGCCTATGCCTTGCTCGAGGCGGAGGCCGGCGTCCTGCGCGCGGGTGGGGGGCTCCACGAGCAGCCCGATGGCCTGGCCTTCCTGTGGGCGACCCGCGGGGAGTACCTACTCCTCGACTCCGGCTACGGCTCGTGGGAGCAGCGGGAGCAGGTGAACCAGCCCGAGGCACACAACGTCATTCTCGTCGATGGCGAAGGCTCGGGGGCTGTCGACGCCGAGGTCCTCGAGACCTACACCGACGGTCCGTTTCAGGTGGCGCGTGGGACGGTCACCTTCGGCGGAGTTCGCTGGACCCGAACCCTGGTACTTGCCTCGGACTCTGCGCTCGTAGTTCGGGACGTGACGGAGTCCGTTGACGGCGCCTCCCACGACCTGCTCCTGAACCTGCACGGTGCCAACGACACACTGTCGTTTGCTGCGGATGTCGCCCAGTGGCACGTCGGCGACCTCGATCTCAGTGCTGCGGTCATCGCCGATGTCCCGCTCTCGTATTCAACGCGGGTTGGAGAGCACGCGCTGCACCACGGACAGATCGAGGTGCATGGCATCGTCGAGGCCGGAGCCCGATCTTCGGCAACCGTCACCTGGCTCACGGTCGCTGTGGCTGACGGTAGTGAGCTGGCCCTGGACGGCGACTCGCTGCGCTGGGACGGCGGGTATGCGTCTTTGGACGGCGAGGTTCAGCTGAATGCGAGCTCCCTCACGCTGCCGTAGTGGTCACGCTGCCGTAGTGGGGTCAGGTCTTGAACAACAGTTTCGAGGCCGTCCAAAGTGAAGGGGAATGCGGGCCTTTCATAGGGGTCAGGTCTTGAACAACAGTTCGCCATCGGCCCGGAACGGTTGAAACTGGGATATCGGCGAGATTGTTGTTGTTCAAGACCTGACCCCGTTGTGCGGTCCCTGATTGTTGTTGTTCAAGACCTGACCCCGTTGTGCGGTCCCTGAATCGGCCCGGAACGGTTGAAACTGGGATATCGGCGAGATTGTTGTTGTTCAAGACCTGACCCCGTTGTGCGGTCCCCGTTGTGCGGTCCCCGCGGTCGTCTCGCCGGAAACGAACAGATTCGATCAGGAAGCGGTCCCGATGATCGGGCACAGATAGCCCCACTGAAACGGCCAAGGCAGGAGGAGAACGTGGGCTACATCTACAGCGTGAAAGTGGCGGACATCGGGAGCAAACATGTCGACTTCGACATCACCGTCCTCGATCCGGATGCAGGGTGGATCTGCGATGCCCATACCCTCGCTTTCTCGTTCCTGTGCGATCCGATCATGAAGTTCATGGATGACGAGCGGATTCAGCAGACGCCGCTGGGCCAGGAGGTGGACGACGACGATCTGCTCGATTCATCCTTCATCATCGACAACGCAGCCGGATTCATCGTCAACTCCCAGGTGGTCAGCGGTGATCCGGGGAAGCAGGCCGTTCTGCGGGTAACGGTCAGCCACTCCGGCTGGCTCGAGCAGCTCGAGAAGGGACTGTCGTGGGAGAGCGCCTCGTGCGAAGACGGCGACCCAGCCCCCTGGAGCGGGCCGCTCCGCGAACCGGGGGACACACGGCTCGAGGTGTCCGACGACCCGCTGGAGGGCATGTTCTTCGTGTCATCCAGTGGCAAGCCCATCGAGGCCTATGAAGAGGGGTGCTTCGTCGTTCCGGCGTTCGGACCGAAGCACTACGTCACCAAGGAGGTCGCCACCGAGGAGATCACGCTGGATGATGTCCGGCACCTCTTCAAGGGTGCAGTGCGCATCGTCGGTGGCACCGGTGGGTTCAAGGGCGAGCACGTGGGCTGCTTTCTGAAGGGGAGTCCGGACAGCATCGGCATCTACCAGGAGAGCCGCGATGGTTCTGCCCGCGGCACAATCGGCTTTCCGTTCGGCGATCTGCAGAGCGTCGGACAGGCCTGGTATGTGAGGAGGATTCGCGATTCTGCGCCCGGTCGACCACAACGTACCGACTAAACGCAGTTTAGACGGTGCTTGTGCAGCGACCGGGTCAGAATCATTTCAGATGTGGCGCACGCAGTGCGTCACTTAAAGTTTAGTTTCGATGGGCACAACCGGAGCCTGCGACGGTTGGGCGCGTCGATTAGAGGTAGCTAGCGCCCGGCCACTTCCTCGAAGTTCCGGATCCCCAAGCGCAGATCGGTGCTCGCCCCGAGCTCGGTCTGCATGAGAGGCCCCTGAAGGAGCCCTCGGGCCTGCCGCTCGAGGCGCTCCCGCTCTTGGGCCGACTGCGCCTGGCGCGATCTGGCGAGGAGGATGTGAGCTCGGGCCAGCACCCCAACGCACTGGGTTTGGGGGTTCAGCGCGACCTCGGCGATGCTAGCGCCGTAGTCAAACCTCCGCTGGGCCTCCTCCAGTTCGTCTTGGTCCGCCATGGCGGCGGCGAGGATGTAGGAGAAGTGGGCAGCGGAGAGGGTGTCCCGGTCGACGCAGCGCTCGATGGCATCGCGGAGCATTGGAATCGCCTCGTTCAGCTGACCTCGATCCCGAAGTACCAGGGCGAGGTTTCCAAGCGCTATGCCCATTAGACGCTGCTCCCCCAGCGTGTGTGCGAGCTTGAGCACGCGGCGCGTCAGCTGCTCAGCCCGCTCCAGCTCGCCCGCCTCGCGCAGGAGCTCAGCCAGGTTGCCAGCCGTTCCCGCCTCGGCCGCCAGGCTGCCCATTCGCCGATTACCTTCCAGGGCCTCCTCGAAGAACTCTCTGGCTTCTATGTGCTTTCCCTGCCGGCAGAGGTTGGAGGCGATGTTGCACAGTGCGTAGTGCTCCAAGCGCCGATGTCCCAGCTCCCGGTGGGCCGCCAGTGCGCGGTGATTCAGCTGCAAGGACGCTTCCAGACGACCCGTGGTCGCGCGTACCGCGGCGAGGACCAGGCAGGCCCATCCCAGCCTCTCCTGGTGGCCCGCCGCCTCGAGGATGGTGATGGCGCGCGAGAGGTTGCTCTCGGCGCCGTCAATGCGCGTCTCCCTGAGATCGGCCATGCCGGTGAAGCCCAGGGCGATGCCGACCTGGACATCCATCTCCGAGCGCTCCGGGTCGTCGATGATGCGTCGCAGGATGGTGCGTGCCCCCTCATAGTCGTCAGCCTGGATGAGATGTAGACACGTGGCAATCCAGGTTCGACCAGCAATTTCCTTGTCCTCGCAGCTCTCGGCCATGGCGCAGGCCCGCTCGAGGAATGCTGCACCCTTGGCTGCCCGTGGACCGGTGAGCCAGGCCGCGCCCTGCTGAGTGACCACCTCGATGGTCAGGTCGCGGTCCAGCCCCTCCGTGGACACAGCCTCGATCACGCTCACCCGCAGCGCTCTCGGCCCGCACGCGGTGTAGAGCTGAACCAGGATCAGGCTGAGCCGGGCGATGGCTGTCTGGTCTCCCCGAGCCTTGGCGGTCTGCAGGGCTAGAAGCAGGTTTTGCTCTTCGCTATCCAGTCGCCGCGTTCCCCTGCCGAACCGGAAGCCCTCCTGTCGAAGTGCTTCTCCCAGGGTGGCCATGGCCTCTTGGTGGCGCGCCATGACCTCGTCTGTGTCGGTGAGGCGGCGGTTGGCGAAGGCACGGACAGCTTCGTAGAGGCGGATGCGGGTTCGCCCGCTGTCTCGCGTCACTCGCAGGAGGCTTTTATCCAGGAGGGAGTTGAGCAACTCGGAGGCGTTGCCGACCTCCAGAACGTACTCGGCGGCCTCCACGGTGAAGCCTCCTCTGAACACGCTGGCGCGGCACAGTGCACGCTGCTCGTCTGGGCTGAGCATCTCCCACGAACAAGCGATTGTGGCCTGAATGCTCGCGTGTCGGCCGGCGCGACCCTGGGCAGTGACTTGCAGATAGCCGTCGAGGCGCTCGCAGATCTCTTCGAGAGAGAACAGACCCAGGCGTGCAGCGGTGAGCTCGAGGGCCAGGGGCAGGTAGTCCAGACGCTCGAGGAGTCGCTCAAAGACAGGTTTCTCAGCGTCGTTCGGCGCGAAGTCAGGTGCCCGCCTCCGTGCGCGCTCCAGGAACAGACCCCGCGCCGCTGTCGGGTCGAGGCTTCCGATGTGCAGGATCCGCTCCTCGGCCAGGCCCAGCGGCGCGCGCGAGGTGACCAGGATCTGAATGGCCGAAGAGCTCTGCAGCCAGTTCGCGATGCTTCGAGCGAGCGCTTCGGCGAGGTGTTCCAGGTTGTCCAGGATCAGGAGGAGAGGACGGCCGAGGTTGGCCAACATCTGCGCCAGCTGCTCCGAGGCCTCTCCGGTGTCCTGCAGGTCGGCACCGAGAGCCTTGAGGATGGCGGTGACAGCACCGTCTCTCGCTGCACACTCGGTGAGATCGACGAAGCAGTGGTCTCCGGGATGATCCGCTGCAAACCGATGGGCGATGCGCGTTTTTCCGGAGCCACCCGGACCGCGTAGGGTCAACAGCCGCGCCCCTCCGCTCAGGGCCTCGGCGATGCGACTCAGCTCCTCCTCACGTCCGAAGAAGGGCTCGGCCGGGAACGCGAAGCGGTCGTTATGCAGCTCCAGAAGCCAGCCTTCTCCGTGCACAATGTGGAGGCTTCCGGCTCTCTTTGGGTCGATCTCGAGCTTGTTCCGGAGACGGCGCATCGCGATTGCGACCGCCTCGGACCGTACGGATGGGCCGAGCTTCCACACCTCGCGCTCCAGCTCGAAACGCGTCACCAAGCCTCCGGGTCGTGCCGCGAGGTAGCGCAGGACCTCGACCTCGCGCCCCGTCAGCTTCATGACGCCGTCGGAGCGGCTCACCTGGCGGGTCTTCAGATCCACCACGCAGTCGCGAAGTTGGAGGATCTGGGAGCTTCTCGCCATGGTCCGCAGCGTCCTGTGGTTCACGAGGAGTCAGCTTATCGCGTCGCGGCCGCCAGCTGCATCGCGACGGGCTCTACTCCTTGGGCTCCTTGGCCTTCTTGGCCGCCTTCTGGATCTGGATGTTCCGCACCAGGTAGGTCTTGCGGTTCCGCGGATCGCCGTAGCGCAGATAGACCGAGTTGCCCGGCTCGACCGAGAGCACGTCCTCGGTGTTCGGGTCGCCGAGGTGGGCGATTCGAACCTCCCAGACCTCGTTCTCGGAGCCCTCCAGGCGCAGCAGGTAGGAGGTGTTGCCGCCGATGACGACGGTATCCACGTCGCGAACAACGCCGGTCTTCTCTACGTCTTCGAGCACATTCGAGCCCACTCGCTGGGTCTGCTTGAGGTAGAGCTGGGCTTCATATTCGGTGAAGGCCTCGAGCTTGGAGTCGGCCCAGACCGCGTCGGCCGGGCGCAGATCGTGATCGGCTTCGAGGAGCACGGTGCCCGCATAGAGCGAACCGTAGCGGTTGGCGTTGTTGTCGTAGGCGGGCTTGGTGAGGATGCCCTCCCAGGTGCGCACGCCGTAGATCGTGTGCAGCGTGAGATCCTCGACGCCGTAGCCCCAGAGTGCGGTGGCCTGGTGGATGGTGTTGGTGGCGGCCGACTTGGTGGCCATTGCGGTGGCGGAGCTGTTTGTCGGGTGCAGCACAGCCTTGCCCGTCCGGGGGTCGATGAGCATGACGCCGATGACACTATTATCGGCGTAGGTGCTGGTGATATAGGCGACGAAGACCAGGTTGGTGTTCTCGGCATTCATCACCAGGTCGAGGTGCGTGCGCCGGTGCCAGCTGTCGCCGCTCTTGAACCACTGCCCGTCGGCCTGGAACCAGTCCAGCTTCGAGGTGACCCCGTAGTTCTCGAGGTTGTAACCCCAGTCCGAGATCCATTGGTTGAGGAGACCCCTGGAGTAGACGCGGTCGACCCAGTCGGGAATCGTCTCGGTCTCATCCGCTGTGGTGTTCGGATCATCTAGTTTGAACGTGGACAGTTCCCTTGTCTGCGCGTCGACCACCAGCAGGTCGGTGGGGTATTGGCCGTCGCCGAACTCCGCCGGGCAGGCATCCTTGGCCACGTAGGTCGCCGTGTAGAAGGGGCGCCACTTCTCGTCGACCTCTAGTGTGGGATCATCCAGTATGTAGCACCCATATGTCGTGAATCCCGCATTCTTGAGGAACCGGTAGATGTTGTTCTCGTCCCGGAGCTCCTGGGTCTTGAAGCGCAGCACGATCTCGTAGGCCTCGCCCGCTTCGTCGTGGGTTCGGACCCAGGCTGGACGGGTCTCGTCTTCGGCGTCGACGACGGCGATGGCCGGGATCTTTCCCTCGACCTTCTTGAAGGCGCCGCGGGTCTCGCCGCTGGGGAAGTCGAGGAGCGCGATGTAGTAGTAGTGGCCGTTCACGACCACGTCGGTGACGGTCGCCTTGCCGGAATCCGACCACTCACCCGACTCCTGCCCGAGCTGAAACACGGTGGTCAGTCGGTAGCCCAGGTCTGTGTCGTAGCTCTCGAGCGCCTGCTGGATCTTGGCGGTCGCCAGGGCAGGGGAGACGTTGGAGATCTGCGTCTGGGTGGTGCCGATGGCCTCGTCGGGGCCGGCTTGCCGAACCTGGAGATACTTCTTCCAGCGGCCGCGGTTGGCCAGAGATGGCGCGCCGCTCTCCCACTGGGTCTCACGGTGACAGGCCTCGCCGAACAACGAGACGCAGAACAGCAGAGACAGGCTTGCTAGTAGGGTCCTCGGACTCATGGGATCTCCTCGATTCGCAGCTCGGCGGCACCAATCGCTTGGAGCTTGCCGGCGTCGTCGAAAGTGAAGGCTTCGGATTTGTAGTTCTCGAACAGGAAGACCTGTCCCGGGTTGACGGCGAAGCGGTTGTTGTGGGGATCTCGGAACACCACCTGGCCTGTCGCCTCGAGCTTGGCGTGACGGACGCGATCGTGCACTGCCCTTGCCTCGAATCCGTCCGGCAAACCGACCACCCGCTGTGAGTACTGGGCGCTCCCGTCGTCGGACAGCAGGGCGAGGTTCAGGAAGTCGGGCTCGGCGACCTCGGAGAACACCTCGCCGCGCTGAAACCAAGGTCCGTAGTCCGCTTCCTGCTTGTCGGCGATCTGGGGCTCATACGCCACTTCTACCGGGGTTGTCGGCTCGGCGGGCAGCTCGGCGACGCCATAGGTCGTGCGGGCAACGGTCCAGGTCGACAACACCACCACGACAGCGATGAGCACGTGGGTTCCCACTACAGCTGCCGGCAGCATCGCCACCAGGGTGATCAGCAGCACCTCGAGATCGATCGCGTCCGCCTGGAGAGCCGGCAGATCCGGGATCTCGGGAACCCGCTCTTTGAGAGCGTCAATCTTGTCTTTCGCCGCCCTCTGTGCCGCTTCCAGGTCCCCGCGCACCTGCGGCACGAAGGCGTAGGAGAAGACGTAGCGTAGGTGGCGCCACACCAGCGCCCACAGCGCCCGCAAGCGCTGCCACGGTCGATAGGCTCGGGCGCCGACGAAGGGCACGGTGAGCAGCGACAGCAGCCCGACCGCGATCTCCACCGCGCTGATCACCACTGTGAGCGGCAGCACCACCGTGAAGAAGAACAGCTCGGCCACGTACAGATTGCTGGTGAGGGCCGCAAAGCGGGTTCGGCTGGGCAGTTCTGGGGGCATCGGACTTCAGCGGCTCCGGGTCGCGCCGGGAGTATGCCACTTTGGGACGGGTCGCGCCCTGACGCCTCAGTGTCGGCCAGACCGTGCAGCCCAGGCCGCCATGCCGCGGATGTTGCCCTTGATGACGCGACCGGCCGCGGCATCTGCGCCGCGGGTGAGGGCCTTCCACTTGATGAACCCCACGTCGCCGCGCTTCGGAGCCGAGCTCAGGGCGTAGCCAACCACACCCGGCGCCGCGAACCAGGCGCCGATGTTGTAGTCACTGCGGAAGCCATCCCGGGTGGAGAGCTTGTCGGTCTCGGGCTTGTTCAGGCTCCAGGCGGCGACCTGATAGCCCTTGTGCTCTCCCATGCGATGCAGCACCAAGTCCTGCTGGACCGCTCCGAGGATCGGGATGTTGACCTTCTGATAGAAGCGGACGGCGTCGGGCAGGCAGTGGCGATCGTCGGCGATGGATCGGCTCACCGAGACGTGATCGATGTTGCCGACGTAGTGGTCCACGTCCAGCACTGCATTGATGAGCTTCTCGGGGTCTGCCCCCAGGATCGGACACAGGCCAAAGCCCTCTTCGGTTGGGCGTCCTGCGTGTTTCCAGCTCTGAAAAGAGTACTCGCGTATCGGGCCGGCGGGCATGCGTGCCAGTACCCGCTCGACGAATGCTTCGTGTTCCATAGGACCTCCGAGGCCGGAGGCTATATCACTGGTCTAGCGCCGCCGCCTGACGCTGATGGCGAGCAGCCCGATCAGCCATGCAAGCCCGGCTGGCGCTGTAGAACCGGAGTCACAGCTGCATCCGGTCGCGGCATCGTCCTTGTTGGCGGTCTCGCAGTCCGCGACACCCTCGTCGATCTCGCCGTTGCAGTTGTCGTCGATCTCGTTGCAGGTCTCGGTCGCCAGGGTGAAGACCGAGGCGTTGGTGTCGTCGCAGTCCCGATCGTTGTCGACCATGCCGTATGGAAGCGTGCATGCCTGCAAGGACTGGGAGGCGTCGCCCTCACCATCGGCGTCGGAGTCGTTGTAGTAGGTGGCGCCGTCGGTGGGGTCCTCGTCGATCTCGTCGTCGCAGTCGTTGTCGAGCCCATCGCAGATCTCGGGGGCGTCGTCGTTCATGGTGGCCTCGCGGTCGTCACAATCGCACTCGCGGCCGAAGGTGTCTTCGTCGTTGTCCTGCTGGTTCTGGTTGTCGGCGAGCGGACAGTTGTCGCAGTCGTCCGGCCACCCGTCGCCGTCGGAGTTGAGGGTGTCGTCGAAGCCGTCGCACCGGTCGTCGGTGTCGCAGACTCCGTCCCCGTCGGAGTCATCGAGGGCGTCGTAGGGACAGATGTCGCAGCCATTGGCGACGCCGTCTTCGTCTCCGTCCGCGTTGTCGTCGAAGCCCGCGCACACGTCACAGACGTCGCCCACAGCGTCTTGGTCGTCGTCTAGCTGGTCGGCATTGGCCACGGCTGGGCAGTTGTCACAACCATCGACGATGCCGTCGGCGTCTACATCCACCAGATCGTCGAAGCCCGCGCACACGTCGCAGACGTCGCCAACCGTGTCGAGGTCCCCGTCGTCCTGGTTGGGGTTGTCGTCGAAGATGCAGTTGTCGCAGTCGTTGGGGACCAGGTCTCCGTCTGCGTCGATGGTGTCGTCGAAGCCCGGACACAGGTCACAGAGGTCTCCGACACCGTCGGTGTCGCTGTCGAGCTGGGCCAGGTTGGACGCGAGGGGACAGTTGTCGCATCCGTCCATGAGACCGTCGCCGTCGCTGTCGATGAGATCCGGGCCGTTGGGGCAGACGTCGCAGTCGTCGGGGACCGAGTCGTTGTCCGCGTCGAGCAGATCGTCGTATCCGGCGCATTGGTCACACTGATCGGGGATCGTGTCGCCGTCTGCGTCGATGGCGTCGTCGAAGCCCTCACAGAGATCGCAGCCATCGGGGATGGTGTCGCCGTCGGTATCGGCGATGTTGTCCCCCAGAGGGCAGGGGTCGACGTCGGCGCACAGGCCGTCGCCGTCGATGTCGTCGTCGGGATCGTTGGGGCAGATGTCGCAGTCGTCGAAGATGCCGTCGCCGTCGGTGTCCGTCTGGCCGCACAGGTCGAAGGTCGAGCCCCACACGACCTCGTTGTAGAGCACCATGCCGGCGTCGCCAGCGCCGCAGGAGCCACACGTCAGCTGGTAGCACTCGTAGGTGAGCCCGCCATAGATGATGACTCCGTTGCCCCAGAGGCGCTCGAACAGGACGGCACTGTTGGTGTTCTGCCCCCAGATCAGAGGGAGATCCGTTGGATTGCCGGTATTGGGGTAGTTGTCGTGGGCCAGTGAGTTGCCCGTGGGAACGGCGCCGATTCCCGCCATGATGGGGTGCAGTTGCTCGAGGTTGTCGCCGTTGGTGTTGGTGGTCGGGCTCTGGCTCGGGGTACCGCCCGGAATGTCGGCTTGGATCGTCGCTGCGCTGCAGTTGCGGGTCGCGTGTACGGCGAGGAAGCCGCCACCGAATACCCAAGCGTCGAGCTCTGGAAGCTTGGCGTTCCAGGCGTTGTAGGTGGCGTTTTCTTGGCAGTCCGCGAGGAAGATCATCGTGTACTGGTTCAGATCGGTGCCTGGGAGTGCTGCCGCTCCGACCGTGTCATAGGGCACGCCTTCGTCGAAGAGCTGCTGTTCGACGCCGGCGCCCACGGGGCAGGCGTTTGCCCACCAGTAGGAGGAGTCGCGGACGACCATGGCGTTCTGGGCGAGCGCTTCGCCGGAGAGGCTGATGGCGAAGACCGTGATGGACAACTGGATGAGATTGCGTTTCATGGCGCCCCTTTAGGCCACGGCGACAGACCGTGCACGCTCAGGCAAACACATCAGAACCCCATCCGCAGCATGTTTGTTCTGTCCGCCTCCCGGAGTCCCGATCAAGGTTCGATCAGTTCCTTGGTCGGCGCGATGCGCCTGATATTCTCTCGGGGATGCGCGCTTCATCCCTCTTCTGTGTGCTTCTGCTGACCGGTTGCGGCGGCAAGCCAACGCCCGTGGACAGCGCTTCTGAGACTGATGCGGACACCGACGCCGATGCCGACAGTGACACCGACACCGACACCGACGCCGACACCGATTGTGTTGTATCAGAGGTTCAACTTACTCATTTGCTCGCCCAGACGGCGCCGGGCACCCTGCCGTTTCCGCTCACCAGCCTCAGCCCGTCCACCCACTTCCTGCTCACCGAGCCCGTTCCACTCGCCGCGGACGAGCGACTGTACTTCTACGCCGACTACAACCTCGCGGGCTACGCTTTCGGGGACCAGTTCGTGTTCTTCGCCTACGCTCTCAACTCCGACTATTGCGCCTTGGAGGCGGGCAGTGATCTCGACTCCGAGCCGCTCCTGAGCGTCCCTGTCTGGGACATGACCGGCGCCGCACCGGTCGAGATTGCGCAGTCCATCCGCGGTGGCGAGGGCGACTGGAACACCGACATCGCCGTCAATATCTGGGATATCACCGAAATCGACCCAATCGATGTCGACTGTGCTGCCACGGTCCGCGACAGCGTCGACTACACGCCGCAGGGCCAGCCCATCATCTTGCTGTGGCAGTACGGAGGCTGGGGTGTCGTAGTGCGAGACTTCCGCATCTATGTCGGGAACGAGATCTGTCAGTGACTCGCCGAACTGGCTGCTATGCTGCCTGCGATGCGAACTTCCTCATTGCTCTGTGTTCTCCTTCTGATCAGCTGCGGCGATGCCAGCGATGGCAAGCACAAGTCTGGCGACACCGCTGTGGACGGAGATGCCGACACCGACACAGATGCCGACACCGACACCGACACCGAACCGGAAATGCCGTGTATCGCCGTTCTGGACACCATCGAGCCTGCGAACAACAGCCAGTCCCAGCCGGTTGACGGTGGGGTGATATCCGCGTTCGATGTGGCGATACCCGCAGACGGCTACAGCATCTCGGTGTTGGATGCGGCTCAGACTCCGGTATCGGGCAGCTCGGTGCTGGCCCCCGACGGGCTGACCGCGACCTTCACTCCAGACAACGATCTGGCCTGGGACGCCGACTACGAGGTGAGCGTCGAGGTGTGTGGCAGCACGTACCCGAGCCGGTTCCGCACGGTGCGCGAGCCCGTCGATCCATATCTGACAGTCGGGCGCAGCTACAACATCCCAATCGCAAGCGTGAACTGGATCGAGCCCGGCGACGTCACGTTCATGTTCCTCGAATTCCAGCAGTTCATCGTCCAGGTCCGCGATGTCGACACCAACGCCAACACCATCGACTTGCTGGCGGCCACCGGCTACGACGGGGTGCGGATCTCTCCCGAGTGTGTTGGGGCAATGGATCCGGCTCCGGCCGACTTCTCGACCAATCCACGCTTCGCAGCAGGCCCTGGCGACCTCGGCTTTCCAAATCAATATGCACCGGGGCACTTCGAGGACTTCAAGCTTGCGGGTCAGTTCAACGCCGACGCATCGGGTCTGGTGGATGTGCGGATCACCGGATTGTGGGATTCAGAGCAGCTGCTTCCTGGGGTCCCCTGCAACCTCGCGGCGCAGCTCTTCTACGGAAACTGTGTTGCTTGCAACGCTCCGGGTGGCCAGTGTCTGGTGTTGGACGGTAGTGTTGCCGTGGCTCCAGAGCTTCTCGAGACAGATCTGATTACCACTTGCGGCCTATAACCCGGGTTATCCGGTATCCGCACCCCCCAATGCACCGTCGAGGAACCCATGAACTTGCGCCTGAACCTCCTTGTTACAATCGCCCTCGTTGCCTGCAGCGGCTCGCCCAAAACCCCCGGTGATACCGATCTTCCGGTCGACACCGACACCGACACCGATTCTGACACCGACACCGACACCACCTACGTGTCGCCGACTGCCCCCGTCGCGGTGGACGACGACCTGGAGGTCGAAGAGGGGCGGTTCGTACGCGCGGATCTCCTCCTCAACGACACCGATCCCAATGACAGCGTCGACCCGGCTACGGTGGTCATAGTCGACGAACCGGTGAACGGAACGATCACGGTGGCGCTCGCCGGCATCGAGTACACCCACGACGGCACCGAGACCCTCTCCGACAGCTTCACCTACACGGTGGACGACATTACGGGAGAAACCTCGAATGTCGGTGTGGTCTCCATCGATGTGACCCCGGTCAACGACCCTCCAGAGGCCTTGGACGACGCCGGGGCCATCGTCGACGAAGGCCTGTCGGTGACGATCACGGTTCTCACAAACGACACCGACCCCGACAGCATCATCGATCCGTCCTCGGTGACGGTCACCGGCCCACCGAGCAACGGAACAGCGGTGCCCAATCCCGATGGCACCATCGAGTACACCCACGACGGTAGCGAGACCCTGGACGACCAGTTCCGCTACACCGTCCGGGACCTCGACGGCGCCGAGTCGAATGCCGCGACCGTCGAAGTGACCATCAACCCCGTCAACGACCCACCCACAGCAACCGATGATGTCATCGGCGTCGCGGTCGGCCAGATGATCAGTCGCGACCTGACCCTCAACGACATCGACCCCGACGATGGGCTGGACCTGACCTCGATCGCCATCGTTGCCCAGCCCACCGAGGGCACCCTGGTGGTCAACCTCGACGGCAGCGTGGACTACACCCACAACGGCAGCCCCAACTACGTCGATGCCTTCTCGTACACCATCCAAGATCTTGCTGCCCAGGTGTCCAACGTCGCGAACGTGACCGTCAACGTCAACGATGGCCAGGGCACCCACATGACCGAGCCGTTCTATCCGACCAACTCCGACGGGCAGTTCTGCAACGGCGGCGCCCAGGTGCACTGGGCCTACCAGGGTGAGATCACCTTCGACGAGTGCCAGGATCTGGCGAACCGTACGGGCACCCAGTGGTATGTCGGCCAGTCCACCAACTACACGGCCGGCTGGATCGGGGACCAGGATGTCGCGAACGCAGCTGCCACCGACCCCTTCAACTGGGGAGACGAGAGCATCGTATCCCGGTTCTCCTCATACAGCTGCGTGCTGGGTCAGTTCGAACATCGGACCGAGGCGACTGTCTTCCCGATAGAGGAGATCTACTTTGATGCCGCAGGTCGAACCTGGCATTACTGGGACCTCCAGAGCCAGACGGCGAGCCAAGCCATCTCCTTTGCCGACGACGTCGGTGGCCGCATCATCAACCCGAACTCCGTTGGCTTGAATGGCCTCACCCGGATGTCGGCCCCCACTCACTGGTGCCACGCCAGTGCCGAGTACAACGGCCTGATGGACTGCAACACCGACATGATCTGCGACTTCATGGTCGGCTTCTACGAGTAAGCGGTTCACCCGTCCGAGGGGCCAATCCACCGGATGCCCCGCTCCTCGATCTGGATCTTCCGGGCCTTGTAGAGTCCGCCAATCGCGCGCTTGAACGCCTTCTTGCTCATTCGAAGGGCGCGCCGAATGTCGGCGGGAGAGCTCTTGTCCGTGAGGGGCAAGAAGCCACCCCGATGCTGGATCTCGGCGGCGAGCGCAGTGGTGTCATCGGCGATCACCTCGCGCTTCGCCTTTTGGCGCCCCAGGGTCAGATCCAGGCGACCATCCTCGCGAATCTCTTGGATGAAACCCTGGACCTCTTGGCCCATCGCCAGGTCCACATGGGTCTGGTCGTGGAACAACATGCCGCCCCAGCGCTGGTCGACCACCACCTGAGTTCCGCGGTCGGTGAAGCCATAGACCATCATCGGGACCTCTTGGCCGACCTGGAGCTTCGAGGTGTCGGTGCGGAAGTAGCCGTGCAGCCAGGACACGCCCATCACCCGCCCCTGGCGACCGAGGACGATGGCGACCACCACTCGGTCTCCGATGGAGAGGGGGTGCCGCATCTTGTTGTTTGGAATTAGCAGATCCTTGTCCAGACCCCAGTCACAGAAGGCGCCGGGCCCGGCGACATCGACGACCTCGAGACAGACGTATTGTCCGACGGTTCCGTACGGCTTCTGGATGGTCGCGACCTGCTCGTCGTTGGTGTCGGTGTAGACGAAGACCTCGAACTCGAGGCCGATCTGGATGTCCCACGGCGCGTTCTGGGTCGGCATCATCACCGTGTCCTTGCCATCGGTGAGGAGCCAGCCGCCTCGCACTTCGCGGTGGGCTTCGAGGGTGTTGAACTGTCCGACGTGAATCATGTGCTGCGGCCTAACACGAGATCGCGCCGGACCCGATTATCCGAGCGGTGCTACCCCAGGACGCGGGACATCTTCGGATTGTAGATCTCCGACGAAGGCCACCTCTCGTGCGCCCAGGGCGTGGAGGAGCTCGGAAACGACCTCTCTTGCATGGGACTCGGCTGCCTCCTGCAGGCCCAAGGAGAGCGCTTGGGACTCGAGTTGGAGGTGTGCTGCCCGGCGAGCTTCGGACTCGAACTGGGCGTTTGCGCGTCCGAACCAGCCTCTGTCCCGGGAGAGGACCCGGGACCGCTCGAGATCCAGCTCGACGCCGAAGATCTCGGCCTCCGGCAGCTGGACCCACACGGTGCCCTGGCCGTCGGTCCAGATGTCCTCGTCTGCAATCCGACCCAGGTCCACCCCGGCTCGCACTTCTCCGACTCCCTGGAATACGAGGCTTTCACCCGCGACTTGCTGAATCCAGCCCTCCCCACGGGCACCCTGGATGGTGGTCTGAACGGGCACCGAGGCCGTCTCTAGGCGGGCAAGGGCTTGGATCTCGCCGACGAGGACCACCGGATCGAGGATCTCGGCCTGAGAAGGAGCCGATGGCGGAGTCCACAGGAAGTACAGGGTCGCTGCCGAAGAGGCGAGAGCGGTGGTGAGGGTCAGCCAGGCAACAGTGTCGTAGCGCATCGGGATCTCCAGGGTCATCTGGAGTGAACTGCAAGGGGTGGGCCAACCCGCACGTGGTAGTGTGGAACAGATGCCCTCGAATCCGCCGGACAAAAGCCAGGATCAGGTCGAGTTTCTCGGAGAAGTGGATCTGTTCGACGAGCCGCCACACGACTCGTTCCAAGATCTGGAACGGGTCGAGGGAAAGTGGCACTTTGCACCTCCCGAAGGCCTATCGACCTGGAAGATGGTCGGCGTCATCGTCCTGGTCGGTGCTGCGGCGCTGTTGGCGGCTGCGCTGCTCTGACGGGCCCTATTGAGCAACCTCGAGGTCCACCCAGGTCAGCCGATGATCGGTGGCGGGGAAGGGGAATGTGCCGACCCAATCGAACTCCGGCTCGGTCGTGGCCGGCCAGAACACGCCGCTGTCCACAATCGTCAGGTCGTCGGACGGCAGGGTGTAGTCCAGCCGCAGGTTGCCGACCTCCCAGTCGCTGAAATCGGCGGTATCCTGGGCCGGATCGGTGATGTGGCTGTCGTTGATGCCACCTTGAAGGCCCGCCTGCTCCGCCCCGCCGGCGCTGGTTGGCAATGGGTCTTGGACACGGGGGTGATCCAGCAGCAGAGCCATCGGTCGGTCGCTGGAGCCGCCGTCTCGGGGATCGGCGTTCAGGTCTCCGGCGATCACAAAAGAAGCGCCGCCTAGACCGCCTTGGACCCCCAGGTCATCCACTGGCCAGCCATCGGCATCGGCGTCCAGGTAGTGCGCCCAGAATGCGATCTCGTCGTGGTTGCGCCGCCCGTTGCGGTCCTCGGGTCCGTCGAAGGAAGGTGGAGTGGGGTGGCTGATCAGGAAGTGCACGGTCGATTCGCCGATGAGAACCGGCAGATCAACGTGATTCTTGCTCGATAATCGGACGACGTCCAGCTCCTCGGGAGTGAACCAGTCGTCGGGAAGCCAGGCGTCCGGAAGGTCCTTCCAGAGGAAGTTCTGAAATGTGCGTGGGGTGCCCAGGGGGTGCTTTGACAGCACGGCAAAGGCGTACTGCCCCTCGAACTCCCCGAATCCGAAGGCGTCTCCCCCGTACTGCTGCGATCCCGGCGTGGAGGCGGTCGAACCGTCATTATCCAGGTCGAAGCCTGAATGCACGCCGGTATTCGATGGGGCAACATAGACGTGTTCATAGTCCTGCTCGAGGAAGTTGGACTGGAGCAGTCGCACCGCGTCCCCAGCCGCGTCAAAGTCGACCTCGTTGACCAGGAGCACATCTGGGAGCACGCTGTCGATGGTTTTGCCAAGAAGCACCGCCTGCTCCAGAGTCGGGTCCGACAGGTCGCTCACCAGCTGACCTTCTCGGTCTCGAAACAGCGAGACATTGAAGGTGCCGAAGCGCACCGAGATCGGTTCGACTTCGGGTGCGACGACGGCGTCGCTGTCCGTGTCCTCGGCGATCGCACTGTCGTTTGGAGTGCCGCTTGTGCAGGCCATTGCGAGGAGGAAGAGCATCGCCGCGGACTAACACGCCCGACCGTGCGGCATCGAGATCGGGTAATCTCAGAGGGCGCCCTGGAGGGGCTGGAGTGAACGCGGAGGAACAGTGGGAAGAGCAAGGGCTCTCCAAGGGTGACTCCATTGGAGATTGGGTCGTCGTGCGCATCATCGCCGCTGGCTCCCAGGCGGTCCTGTACGAGCTCGTCCACTCGGATACTGGAGTTTCAAGGGCACTAAAGCTCCTGAGGGATCTGCGGTCCGAGAGCCGGCATCGCCTCAAGACCGAGGGCGCAGCTCAGTCCCGGCTGCATCACGGCAACGTTGTCCGCGTCTTTGGGACCGTCGAGATAGGCCGCTATTCGGGTCTGTTGCTGGAGTATGTGAACGGGCCGACCCTCAGCCAACTGGTGGCGCGGGCGCGCCCCGATCTCGGTGTGGCTCTGGCGGTCTTCCACGGGATCTTGGCTGCGGTGCACGCCGCTCACCGCCAGGGTCTGATCCATCGCGACATCAAACCCGAGAACGTGCTGATGGCGCGCGACGGCGGCCGGTGGATGCCGAAGCTCACCGACTTCGGCTTGGTGCTCGACGCCAACGAAGGCAGCCGCATCACGGTATCCGGGGCGCACATGGGAAGCCCCAGGTACATGTCACCCGAGCAGATCCTCAATGCGAAGCGGGTCGACCACCGGTCCGACCTCTTCAGCCTGGGCGCATTGCTCTATGAGCTGGTCGTAGGCCGCTATGCGTTCACGGGTCGCAATCAATTCGCGACCATGGGTGCGGTGGCCGAGTGCCAGTACGAGCCCCCGCGGCGGGTCGTACCCGACCTTCCGAACAATGTCGTCGAGACCATCGAGCGGCTGCTAGTGGCCGACATAGAGGAGCGGCTCCAGTCCTGCGAAGAGATCGAGCTGCTGCTCTTTGGCGAGGTGTCGTTGCTCGACGATCCGTTCCTCATCGACGAAGCCGATGACGTGTGGTCCGAAGAGGTCGAGGCCGAGGTGCCAGCCCTCGAGAGCGGGGCTGGCAAAGCGATCGCCGTTGGGATTGGTCTCGGCATGGGTGCGGCGGCCGCTGTGTTGATGTGGCTTTGGTGAGCGAGGAACAACCCAACAATCCGCTCCACGGGATCACACTGAAGGCCATAGTCGAGGATCTCGTGGCCCGCCACGGATGGCTCGATCTGGGGGCGCTCATCAACATCCGCTGCTTCACCCACGACCCGACGGTGAAGTCCAGCCTGAAGTTCCTGCGCAAGACCGAGTGGGCGCGCACCAAGGTCGAGGCCCTCTACCTCGAAGATCAGCGTCGAATCGAGCGAAACAAGAAGCGGAATCGGCGTCGGGCCTCCCAGCGGGCGCACCGGGCTGCCGAGGAGTGAGTGGCACGCGACGGGATTCAGATGGCGGCACCGACATCCTGGCCGCGTTAGTGTGGCCTATCCTCTTTCGACCTAACCGCGAGGCGTGGTCGTTTGGCCAAATCCCAACCCCGCCCTATCTACCGATTACAGCTAGAACACCAGGAGGCTGAAGTGCACGCCATGCCCGACATCCCCCGGGCGACAGCCTGCTGACTGGCTCGTGTCCCCGCGCGAGTCGCGTCACTCGCAGAGACCGCCAGTGACGGATATCGAGACCCGGATCGACACCCTCCTAGCCGAAGGGGCCTTCGAGCTGGGCCACGCACTCGCACTGGAGACGCTCGATGGCGGGGTTCCCACACCCGAGCCTCTTCAACAGTTGGCGTGGCGTGCGGCGCGGATCCTCGGTTTGGGCTCTGCGTTCGCGCCACCCGACGATCCGATCATCCGCGAGGGCCTGTCGGTCGATGAAGCGGTGGACGCCGGCGAACCCGAGCTCGCCCGCCAACACGCGGAGGCCGCGGCTGCCCTGGCAGCAGACCATCCGAAACGTCGGGGGTGGTCGCGACGGAGGCTGGCCGAACTCGACGTCAGGTGGGGAGACCCGAGGTCGGCCCGAGCCGTGCTGGCTTCGCTCCGCCAGGACGCGGCCTCCTCGGGCGATCGGTACGGCACTGCGCGTGCTGACGCGGCGATCGCCGAGGTCGACCTCCAGACCGGAGATCTCGTCACGGCAGTGGAGCACGCCATGGCGGCCTTCCTCCCAGCCAATGAGGGAGGCTGGCGCCGCCTCAAGCATCGGACCGCCGCACTGTGTCGCGTGCTGGGCAAGCCGGTCGGTCGGGTCCCCAGGGACGCCCACCCGGAGGCCCACGCGTTGGACGAGCTGGCTGGATTGAGGGAGGTCGGCGAGCCCCTGGTCGCGGCCGAACGACTGTGCGGGGGTATGCGGGCGATTCAGACCCTTCCCCCCGCCAACCGCGCGTTCGTGCTCCGGCTCGCCGCTCCCTCGATCGAGCACGTCGAGCTCGACTGGTTGCAGGACGGCAGTTCGCCACCGGTGGTCCTGGTATCCGGCGCGCGGGAGGTGTGGCGGGACGGGCGACCGATCGCGCGATGGAAGCGCTCCAAGCTGCTGTTCGCCCTCTTCAGCGAGATCGCTGCGGCGGGCGGCACGCTGGATCGGCCGGGGCTCTACGAACGGGTCTGGGAGCTGCCCTATCGCCCGCCAACCTGTGACAACCAGCTGTTCGTGGCGATCAGGAGGGTGCGCGAGCGGGCCGACCTGAGGGATCTCGAGCTGGTGGTCCGCGAGGACGGGCGCTACTGTCTGGAGCCGCAGCCGGCCGTCGTGCGCTGGCGAGGCGACGCGCGTCGCCTGCGCGCTCGTGTCGAGGCGTCGACGAAGACGACGGTACGGCCGAGACCGTCCGAGATCGTGGGGCGCACGCACGACATGGAGCGGCTGGAACAATACGTTGACGACCATCCGCTCACCACGCTGGTGGGCCCACCAGGCGTGGGGAAGACGCGGATGGCGCTCGAGTGCGCCCATCGGTTCGAGGGGCCGGTGTGGTGGTGCGAGCTGGAGTCGGCCAGCGACGCGTCCGACGCCCTGCGCGTGGTGGCCGCGGAGATCGGCTGCGTCCTCGGGCAGCGCGAGCCGGCGCGCGCGGTGGCGATCGCGCTGACCCAGCTGGGGCACGGATTGTTGATCCTCGATAACGCCGAGCACGTCCTCGACCTGACGAAGGCACTCGAGGCCATACTGGAGCAGCCACTTCCGTGCCGGATCCTCGTCACATCGCGCCGCAGCCTGCGGTCCGCGCGCGAGACCGTCCTGCCCCTCGAGCCGCTCCCGCTCCCCGATGCGATCACCTTGTTCGAGGCCCGATGCGAGGTGGCCGGCAAGGCCACGAAGGTGCGAGCACTGCTCAGACGGGTGCACGGGCTCCCGCTTGCGATCGAGATGATCGCGGCGCTCACCCGTTGGATGTCGGTCGAGGAGCTGCTCGCCCGGCCCGGCGTCGGCGACCTGCAGCAGGCCATCGAAGTGTCCTGGGGCCTCCTGGACGACGCCGAGCGCGCAGCGCTGACCCAGTGCACGGTGTTCCGCGGTGGGTTCTCCCTGACGGCGGCAGAGCAGATCGTGGACCTGTCGGGGATCGCGGGTGCCGGAGCGGTGATCGAGGTGATCGAGCGGCTGGTGGACCAATCGCTGATCCGACGCTGGAGACCGGCCCATGACCCGGGGCAGGTGCGGCTCGACCTGTACCCGAGCGTGGTGGAGTTCGCGGCGCCGCGGCTCGCGTCGGCCGAGGCCGTGGAGCTGCGGCACACCCAGTGGGCTGGGCGGGTGGCGGTCACGCTCCTGCCAGACCTGATCCGCAACGACGCGAGCGCGAACCAACGCGGTCGGCAGGAGTTCGCGAACCTGCGTGCCGCGTTCGAGCGGGGAGGCGCCGACGTGGCTTCGATGCAGTGCCTGCTCGCCCTGGACGCCTATTCGCGAGGTCGCGTGCCCACAGCCGACCAGGAGCGCCGGCTGAGGGATGGTCTCGAGCGAACGCCGAAACACGACGCTGCGGCTAGGGCTCCGCTTCACCTGGCCTACGCGAGGCTGCTGTCCTTCGAATCTCGTCGCGACGAGCGCGCGGAGCAGGCCCAGCTGGCCCTCCAGGCTGCGCTGGCGGCGCAGGACACGTGGGTCGAGGCGTGCGCACATGTTCACATCGCCATGACAGGGCGGTACACCGAAGGGGATGCACACCACCTCCAACGAGCGCTCGAGCTGGCCAGAGATACACGCAGTGCCTCACTCGAAGGCCACGTGCTCGCCAACTACGCCGGTTGGCGGCTCATGCGCGGAGACCAGGATGGTGCCCTGCGGGACAGCCGGGCGGCCAGGGCGCTCCTCGACACCTCCGGCAGGCCCGCGGATCGACTGAAGGCGCGCCGCACCCTGCTCGAAGTCCTGCGGCGCCGCAACGACTGGGAACGGATCCGCAAGGAGAGCGCAGAGCTCGAGGAGCTCGCCCGTCGGCAGCGCGCGCACTTCTACCAGAGCTTCGCGGCGTTTTACCAGGGCATGTACCAGCAACTGCACGGTCGAACCGACCGCGCTCTCGAGGCCTTTCAGCGCGCCCTCGAGGTCTCGCGGTTCACGGGCTCCGTCTCCGGCGAGGCAGTCAGCCTGACCCTCATCGCCACGGCGCACCTGGACGTCGAAGACTGGGCAGCCGCCGAGCGGGCGCTTCAGCAGGCCCGCCTGCTGGGAGAGGACCTCGGGTCCTGGATCCTCGGGGACGTCCTCGAGGGATTGGCCATGCTCCGCCTGGACCAGGGCGACGTCACTCAGGGTCTTGCAGACCTGGAGCGCGCCCACGAGACCAACGAGGCCCCTGACGCGCGCGCGGCTTGCGCTATCTGGCGGGGCGTTGCGCTGCGGATGGCTGGGCAGCGCGTGGAGGCAGACGCTGCGCTGGACGAGGCTGTGGACGGGTTGGCGGCACAGAAGCACTCGCTGCAGGGGTGTCTCGCGGCGATCACGCGCGCAGCGCTCCGGACCACTCCCGGTGTTGATGCTCGAGCTGCCCTCCACGCACTGGAGGTCCCGGTCCGCAAGCTCGCCCTTCCTGAGCTGACGGCGATGTGGCAGCTGTGCTCTGGTCAGTCCGTCGAGCTACCGCCCTCGGTCCGGGTGAGGCTGGTCCTGCGCGCCCTGCACGCAGACGAATCCCTCAGGCAGGACCCGACAGCCCCTCCCGCGCCGTGAGGGGTTGCGGGCTCGGGCTGCTCAGTAGATGTAGATGCCGTCGATGGCGACACCGGTGTCGAAGACCTGGTCTCCGACATCGGCGACGGTCAGCACCAGCGTGATGACCTCTCCGGCGTGCTGCGAGATGTCGAACCGCGTCCTGCGGAGAGGGTGGGTCCGGTGCGATCGGACAGCAGCATGCCGTCGTACTGGCCACCGTCCCCATGATCGACTCGACCTCAGGTGTCGATTCGCTCCGAGTTCCGTGGCATCCGGGAGCCGTTGTATGGAGGAGCCGCACCCAAGACGTTTGGCGTCGCGTGCAAGAAGGAGTAGGGTTGTGTGGACAGGAGGCGAGCCCATGTTTCAATGCGCCTATGAGGGCGTGTGTGCTTCCCCGCGCCGACACATCCCGCTGCCAACTGCATGGCGGTGCTGTAATGGACACGTCGCACTTGAACCGCCGTTCAGCGGTGCCCGCGCCAGCTTCGCGGGTGGAACGGGGCGATCGAGTTCATCGCCGATCGGCGTTGGTCCGCGAATGGCAGGGAGCTTGACTCATGCAGCCGTGCTTGCCCAACGATCAATAGGAGAATGCAATGGTGTTGCTGGCAATAGGGTTGATTGGATGCGAGCTATCGGAGGACCGATACTTAGACGAGTACGCGATCGAGGTGTGCGCTTTGGACCACGAATGTGAGCCTGACTACTTCGACGGACTTTGGTCGGATCTTGGAGAATGCCAGGAGGACTTTCCCGTCCTTCTGGCTGCAGAGGTCGCCGATTGGTGCACAGGCTACGACGCTGAGCAAGCGAAATTGTGCCTCAAGGAACTCGCAAGTGTGTCCTGCAGCGACTACATCGAGGGAACCGAGCGTGAGCATTGCAACTCTGTTTACGTGTGCGAAGGACCAGCGACATAGTGCGAGCGCAAGTGTGCATGTCAACCACCTACTGGCTCGCAAGGGTTGACAGGCCAATCCAGCTCTACAATTGGCGATCAAGTCCTCCGTCTGCACCCATGACCTACAAACTGACGAACATAGGTAGCTTCGCAAGCCGGCAATTCGCCGCCCCCCTGACGGGGAGGCTACGAACCTGCCCACTATGTACGACAGCTCACAGCGCATGGCCTTGCCTCCGGCCTTGACCTCCGAACACTCCAGCGAGGTGTCAGTATCAAGGAGTGGCGCGGCGCTCGGGCGTTGGCTCTCTTGCGACTCGGCAAGGGCAACTGCGCGTAGCGATCGGACGCACCGGGGGCCATGGACACTATCGGGGCTACCGGCATCTATGGACAGCAAGCTGCCCACAGCCGCCTTGGGCGGCAAGCTGCCCACAGCCCGTGTGCCAGGCATGGCGCGCGGTTCGGTTCCGGCATTTGCCGGGATCAAACCTGAACCGGCAAGCGAAAGCGACCCGGGAAGTGACTTTGAGGTGAAAGTCCTCTGGAGACCATGGATGACAGGAACTCCTAGCCGACAGCAACTGCGGTATCGCAAGGTGTCCGTGGGAAGGAAGCTCGAAGCAAACCTCGGATCCGAGGCATGGTTCAGGAGCTGAGAATGTTGTAATCGAAATGTTTGATAACGGAACTCATGG
>PJEL010001119.1_pt1 | contig 28380 bp, 17 predicted proteins | sample 1853271 | NCBI WGS metagenome assembly PJEL01 (sample SAMN08108733, study PRJNA415343) | Invertebrate metagenome, whole genome shotgun sequencing project. | host: Globobulimina | place: Sweden: Gullmar Fjord | collected 2015-08 | reverse complement strand
TCCTTCCAGCCCTCTCCTATCTCGCCAAGGATTATCAAAGTTTCCGGCGGCTTATGCTGCAAAGAATGTCTCAAATCATGCCAGAATGGCGCGAAAGAAATGCAGCAGATCTTGGCATAACCCTGGTCGAAGCACTATCTTACACGGCAGATCGACTAAGCTATGCGCAGGACGCAGTTGCGACAGAGGCCTATCTCGCAACCGCACGCCGCCGTAGTTCAGTGCGCCGTCATGCAAGGCTGGTTGACTACCATATGCACGATGGCGCCAACGCAAGGAGTTGGGTGCATGTAACCGTATCTCAAAATGGTCGATTGGTACGAAAAGGTACGGAAAGGTTCTTCACGCGATTAAGCGCTCTACCCACCGTAATCGAGCCAGCGAACGAGCAACGGGCAATTGGAAAAGATCCAATAATATTTGAACCACTTCATGATAAAAACCTTCTAATCGCCCATAATATAATGAATTTTTATACATGGGGTGATGCTGATTGTTGTTTGGCAAAAGGGTCGACCAGAGCAACTTTGCGAGATGAAATTCCCGGTGAACCGATCGCTCTTCAGATCGGAGATGTGCTGATATTTGAAGAACGCCTTGGACCGCGAACCGGTTCTGAAGCGGATGCAGATATCAACCTGCGGTGCGCCGTCAGATTATGTGCCGTTGAAACAGGTCTGACGGATACATTAACCGATATGCCCATTGTTGAAATCCGTTGGGCAGAAGAAGATGCTCTTCCCTTCTCTTTGTGTCTGTCTTCCAGAATAGATGAGAATGTTGGCGGCGGGCGAATTACGGATGTTAGTCATGCTCTTGGAAATATTGTTCTTTGTGATCATGGTTTAAGTATTACCGGAGAAGATCTCGGTACAGTTCCACAGCCTCACCTAACCCTCGTAGCAGATAGGTCGGGAGCAATTTGTGAAAAATCGGAAACGAAACTTATTCCGCCGCGTTTCCATCCAAAACTCACCGAAGGCCCTGTAACCCAAGCAGCTTCCTATGAAGAAAATGCGGCCTCTGCTTATGCCCTAACCCATATCAACCCGCTTTGGCGAGCGCCGGCTGTATCACTGCAGGGAATAACAACTGTTCAACCGATAAACTGGAAAAGCCGCCAGGACCTCCTTCAATCTTCAAATACGGATACTCACTTTGCCCTGGAAGTGGAGCGAGATTCCAGCTCCACCATACGATTTGGGGATGATGTAAATGGATTGCGCCCTACTGCAGGTTCAACATTTACCGCAGAATACCGGATTGGAAATGGTCTTACAGGCAACATCGGCGCAGACGCTCTTCATCATATGGTCACTGATCAAGGGGGAATTGAAGCAATCCGCAATCCACTCCCTGCACTGGGTGGTGTTAATCCTGAAAATATGGAGGAAGTTCGCAGATCAGCCCCTTATGCATATCGCCGGCAGGAACGGGCTGTAACACCAGCCGATTATTCGGACATCGCCCGCAGGCATCCTGACGTTCAAAGAGCCGCGGCAACATTCAGATGGAATGGACATGGGCATACGGTTTTTATCTCCATCGACCGCTACGGCGGAAGATCCATCACAACAGAATTTGAAAACGAGCTCAGGGATTTTATCAACGCCTTTAGAATGGCTGGATATGATCTTGAAATAGATGCGCCTCGTTTTGCAGCTCTTGAGCTGGATCTATTTGTCTGCGCCTCCCCCGATCATATTCGAAGCCAACTAAAACAGGAAATTATCACTCGATTACATGCAGACGGAAAATCCGGGCGCGGCAAGGGGTTCTTTCATCCTGATAATTTCAGTTTTGGCGATCCGCTTTACCTATCATCCGTTTATGCAGCCGTCATGGAAATTGAAGGGGTGACATCTGTAATCGCCACCCGTTTCAGACGGCGCGGCAGACCCGACCCTGTCCCTCTTCTTGATGGTATATTGCGTATGGATCGATTGGAAATACTGCAGCTTGAAAATAATCCTAACTTCCCCGAACGAGGAACGTTCAGTATTGAGATGGGAGGCGGGAAATGAGCAATACGCCTATTCGCATTGGTCAACCTGATAATAGCCAAGCACTTGATATTTGCGGATGTTGTGAAGGTATCGCATTATCAACGTCGCAAAAACTGGAAAACCGGCCACATTTATCCAGTATTCAATACCGTGTGGGTAATCATGCGCAATTTAAAGCCTCCATGCTTGCCGCGCTCAATTCTTCAAAATATGGTGCGCTCAATACACTCGGCACCCGTGATGAAGATGATTTTTCCATTGCCTTAATCGATGCATGGGCGTCGGTCTGTGAGGTTTTGAGTTTCTATCAGGAAAGAAACGCCAACGAAGCCTATATGGAGACCGCGACTGAACGCTTATCCATCGGCGAGATTGCGCGGTTGATCGGATACCGCCTGCATCCGGGTGCTGCGGCTGAGGTGGATCTTGTCCTCACAATGCAGGACCCACCGGGCGGTGAAGCTGATGTTATGGAAAGCACCATTCCAACAGGAACTCGCGTACAAAGCCAGCCTGGCCCTGACGAGACACCACAGACATTCGAAACCGTGACGGATCTTCCTGTCCGTGTCAGCTGGAATAACTTAACGGCCCGACAGGATAAATACAGAGCTCCCAGAGCGGGCGATACAGGAATTTGGCTTGCAGGTCAGGCAACGGGCCTCGTGATTGGCGATACAATCCTGATCATCAGTCCCCAGCGCTACAACACCGCCCTCCCTGATTTTGACATGCATACAAGTCTATGGGCTATGCGCCGAGTGATAGAAGTTGAGCCTGACAAAGATCTCAATCGCACCCGGATTACCTGGGATAAATCATTGGGGTCGATCAGCACACCGGGCATGAGTGATGAAGCGGGTCATAAGTTTTTTGTCTTAAAAGACAGAGCCTCTCTCTTCGGTTTTAACGCGCCGCATCCCAAAGTATTTTCCAGCGAACAATTGACCAATTTTGGATTTTCAACACCGCCATCTGATTGGACTTTTAATGTTCAGTCTGCGCAAAAACGCCTCAATCTTGATATTGTCTATAAAGGATTTGTTAGAAACGGTTGGGCCGTTACTACAAAACCAGGATCAATCAACAGACTTTACCGGATCACCAATGTTACAGATGATGGCCAGTCCCTTTACGCAATAAGCGGACGCTCCACAGAAATTACTGTCGATACCAACAGCGGCCTATCCACGCTTGCCAGTGCTTATCGCAGTATCTCGGTATACGGTTCCAGTCAGGAACTCGACATCGCTGAAGCCCCTATCAATACATGGGTTTCAGGGAACGAGGTGATACTGGACCGTCAGGTTGAGTTTCCAAAGGACAAAAAACTGATAGTTCAGGGCCGGCGTGCCCAGGTTACATCTCATGCGTCCGTATTGCCGTTGAGATCGAAGGATGGGGAAACGAGATTCATTACCCGTGGCGCGCGCCTCAGTATTCAGAGCGAGCCAAAGCCCTTCTTTATGGGGATCAAGTGGGTTTTGAGAGACGCAGACGGATTTGTCGGAACGGTTATTACACTACCCGGCGCCTTCGGCTTTGTCCCGGCATCCGACAAGGATGAGGAAATAGCAGAAAACGCTTTTGTCGAAAATATGCTGCCTGTCGATCCGGAACATTCAAAACTTGTCTTTAAAGAAGCCCTGAGTTCCGTTTATGACCGCAAAACCTTTCAAATTTTCGGAAATATCGCCACTGCCAGTCACGGCGAAGGAACAAGTGAAATACTGGGAAGCGGCAATCCAGCAACTCCTTTTCAGAAATTCCTTCTCAAACAAAACCCTGTCACTCAACGACTAGCCGCAACCGAGAGCGGGATTAAAAGCACCCTCAGTGTGCGCGTTGACGGGGTTGAGTGGACTGAAAAACCGGACCTATATGCCCGAAGCGCAACGGACCGTATCTACACAACGATCTTAACGGATGGAGGGCACACAATTATTCAATTTGGCGATGGCCGGTCCGGAGCCAACCTACAACCCGGCCGAGACAACATTGTTGCAGAATATCGTCGTGGTCTTGGCAAGGCTGGCAATGTCAGAAAGGGGCAGTTGTCTCTATTGCTGGACAGGCCATTGGGACTAACCGAAGCGATTAATCCATTACCAGCATCAGGCGGAGATGACCCTGAAACCTCAACAGATGCCAGACGAAATGCCCCGATTTACACCCTGACCCTTGGCCGGGTCGTCTCTATTACCGATTACCGTGATTTTGCTTTAGGTTTTCCCGGTATTTCCAAAGCAGACTCGCGGTGGATCTGGTCAGGTGTGAACAGGCGGATTATCGTCACTGTAGCCGGATTGGATGGAGAGGCTTTAACTCTGGATGGTCCGACCCTGCCAGCACTGCTCGCGGCCTATAAAAATCTTGGTGATCCTTTAGTGATGGTCGATACCGTTTCCTACCAGCCAACTCATTTTAAGCTCGCCATGAAGGTTTCCGTCGACCTTTCGTATGTGAAAGAAGACATTCTGATTGCGATCGAAGAAGCCCTTCGAAAATATTTTTCTTTTGAAAACAGAGAGTTCACAGAGAAAATTGCATTAAGTAAAATCGCCTCCATTGCCCATACGGTTGCCGGTGTGCAGGCCGTAGATATCGATAGTCTATACCGTGAAAGCGGTCCCCAATCGAATGCAATTGCGCATCCTAGCCTGATGGCGAGGACATCTAGATTGGATACTGACGGGACTTTTCTACCCGCTGAAATCCTGACCCTGTCCCCCGTCCCCTTCGATGCACTTGTGGTGATGTCATGAACCGGATTACACAAGAAAACCTGTATAAGTTATTGCCTTCCATTCATCGTATTCGGGACAGCGAAGAAGGGCTGCCACTGCATGCATTGATGGGGATACTGGCCCGAGAAGGCGCCGTTATCGAAGAGGATATCGAGCAGCTTCTGGATAACCTGTTTATTGAAACATGCGCTCCTTGGGTTGCGCCTTATCTTGGCGGTGTTATCGGCTACAAAGCCCTTCATCAAATCGACGAACAACCCTTATCCCAGCGTACCGAAGTCGCCAATACGATTGCTTATCGTAAAAGAAAAGGCACCGCGGCAGTTCTGGAACAATTGGCAAGGGATGTCACTGGCTGGCCTGCAAAGGTGGTTGAGTATTTTACTTTAACAGCGACGTATCAGCATATGAACCATATCCGGCCCAACCATTTCCTGACGCCAAGCGTAAGGAACCCGCATCCACTGGAATCCCTTTGTACCGCTTTCGATCAGGTCGCTCACACGCCCGATATGCGGTCCATTCAGCCTGGGACAGATCGCAAAAGCATCGGTGGAAAGTATAATTTTCCAAATATCGGAATATATTTGTGGCGGTTGGAAGCGCAACGTCATTCAAATATGCCCGCAACCAGAATTGATGGTCGCCGCTATCTGTTTGATCCTCTTGGGGCGCCGCGCCAGCTTGTCAACAGACCTCAAGCCGAAGAAACAATCACCAGCCTCGCGTCCCCTCTAAATGTCCCCGCCGCTATTTCGCGGCGCGATTTTGATGCCTCTTTATCGGATTACTATGGCCGAGATGATAGCGGACAGTTACTTAGCCTTGAAATAATGATCGATGACCTTCCAATCCCTCGCTCAAGGATTTTTGCCTGCGATTTATCCGACGATGGTGCAGATTGGAACCACTCACCTCATGATGCACTATCAGCAGCTGACCTCGCCGCAATTGAAGGGGGAGACCCTCTTAGTCCCCCTGCTAATGCTTTGGTTCGTGTTGATCCTGTTCTGGGACGCATTGCCTTTCCCAACAACGAAACAGGAGCCGTAAGGACAAGCTTTTTCACAGGATTTCCAGCCCGTATGGGAGGCGGAGAATATGATCGGGGCGCAGCGTTTGCTGTTCCAACGGTAGAAAGGCCTTTGTTACAATATCCTGATGTTGCTTTCGCAACTCTTCAGGACGCAATTGATGCATTGCCCATAACGGGCGGTATTGTCGAAATTATCACCAATGACACGATTGTAGAAACACCGTCGATTACATTATTGCCAGGCGCTCAATTGGACCTTCGAGCCGCGAATAAGACCCGCCCCCTCCTTAAGCTATCAGGATCCTTCAATATTTCTGGAGATAGTGATTCCGCTGTTACCATAGACGGCTTGATCATTGATGGTGGTTCAGTGCAAGTAATACCGGATGGCGGCAATATGTTAGGGGCCGCAAAGTTCAGACATGTAACTTTGGTTCCCGGCCACTCACTATCTGATACTGGCGCCCCGGCAAATCCAGAAGCTACCAGCTTGATCGTCACGGCAACAGGTGTTGAGCTCGATATTGAACGATCCATTTTTGGCTCCCTTCGTCTTAATGACACCACAAATACAGTCATTGAACATTCAACGGTAGATGCAGCGGCAGCCCGATCCATCGACAGCCCAGAAGCAGTTGCCATAACGGGCGATCTTGCAAATCGGTCTGCAGGAAACCTTTCTATCATCAGCTCAACCGTTATCGGACAAATCTTTGCGCGAAGTTTTCCCCTTGTCTCCAACTCCATACTGTTTGCCCGTAATGAAACGGGCCCGCCAATTCGGGCACTAAAACGTCAAGAAGGATGTATGCGATATTCCTTTGTTCCAAACGGATCGGTTACCCCAAGAAGGTATCGCTGTCAGCCCCAACTGGCGATCACAGCCGCCATTAGCGATAAAGAAGCAGAAACCAATATCCTGATGACGGCGGCAGAGAAAGCACTGCTTGCCAATCGCATCGCCCGTTCATTGGTGCCAAGTTTCACAGCCCTTCGTTATAGCAATGCGGCTTATGCGCAGCTGCGCCTCAGTGCGCCGCCGCAAATACGCCGCGGAGCTTCGGATGAGAGTGAAATGGGCGTTTATTATCAGATTTTCCAACCACAAAGAGAAAGTAATCTGGCCATCCGGATCGAAGAATATCTTCGTTTCGGACTTGAAGCCGGAGTCTTTTTCGAAAATTAGAGGGAGCTTAACCGATGGGTGGCGATTATAGCAGAGACAGTTTCGATAGTTTGCGAGACAATGCCGCACTTCTGTTGCAACAGGGCCGTCCGGCAACTGATGCTGACTGGAATGAACTTGTTAAAACCCTCGTTCGCCGGCAACATTCTGAAACCGTTGATACAATTGGCCGTGCCGTTATTCCCCGAGAAACAGAACATGGCTTTGAAATCCGCCTTAATGGAGCAAATGTTGAAATCGGACGGGGCCGAAAATATCTGGCCGGATTACAGCTTGAAAATCATGGGAGTGCCAATTTCAGGGGTGAAGACACGGCACTTGCTGACCCTGTTCTTGATCGGGCGCGAAATGACGGGAACGGCCCTGAAGGGGTTCTCAATGAGATGATATCTCATTCTTCCGGTGATTTTGTGGATTATTTGCAGCAGCCTTACTGGCCAACGCCGGCCCCGATACCGCCAGATGGCCGAACCCTTGCCTATGTCATTGCTTGGGAGAGAGAAGTTACAGCCCTTCATGCCCCGGAAATACTGGAGCCTGCTTTGGGGGGCATTGACAGCTCAACCAGACTTCAAACCGTCTGGCAGGTTCGCCTTGCTGAAAATATTGCGGATGACGCGACTTGCACATCCCCCGATGCCGACTTGGGTATCGACGATTGGACAGATGAAATCGCTCCCTCAACGGCGCGTTTGAGCACCGACACGATTACCATCGAAGATCCAGAAAATCCGTGTCTCGTTCCTCCTACCGATGGATATACGGGACTTGAAAGTCAGTTATACCGCGTTGAACTGCACATAGTTGGCGACAATCAGACCGATGCCTTTTTTAAATTCTCACGGGAAAATGCCTCCGTCGCCGCGTCAATCGAAGCAATCTCCGCGACATCGGATCGGGTCACTGTTGAGCGGATTGGCAGAGATGAAATTCTCCGCTTTAAGGAAGGAGATTGGGTTGAAATCACTGATGATCACCGTGAGTTTAACCATCGGTCCGGACAATTGCTCCGTGTTGCTGTTGTCAATGAAGAAACCCGTGAAATTGAGCTCGAAAATACAATTGACGCCGATTTAATCCCCAGCGGTGCGGCAGATGATACCTTTGTCTCAAGGCATACCCGGCTTGTTCGTTGGGACCAGAAAGGCACCGTGCGCCTTGAAGACGGTAGTGAATGGATCAATCTGGATGCCGCAGCATCAGATGGTTTAATTCCTGTTCCTCCGATAGGCACAAGAGTTATTCTGGAATCCGGTATTGTTGTGAGCTTTACGACATCATCGGGAGATGGGCGTTACCGTGAAATGGATTACTGGCTTTTCGCAGCGCGTACCGCTGGAACGCAGATCGAACAATTAAGAGATGCCCCTCCCGACGGAATACACAGGCATATATCCAGATTAGCTCTGTTCTCCTTTCCCGGTAACCTGACAGATTGCCGGATCTTCTGGCCCCCGGAATTCGAAGGGGATGATGGTTGCGCCTGTACGGTTTGTGTGTCTGCAGAAGGTCACAATTCTGGCGTACTGACACTTCAAGAAGCGGTTAATCAGGTTGGGCCAAACGGGGGAACTATATGTCTGGACGGCGGCATTTATGAGGTGCAAGAACCCATCATCATTGAAAACCGGCAAGCCATTACCTTCAAAGGTCAAGGCTTGCGAACGATTTTAAGATATCGCGGTAGCGGCAGTGCAATCCTTGCGTTTAGATGCATCGATATTCAGTTTGAACGTTTCAGCCTGTTGGTCGTATCCGCCTCAAATGATGAGGACAATGTTCCGCAATATAGTGCGGGCATCCACCTGATAAACTGCGCAGGGTCTGCTTTGCGGCGGATCGCCTGCATTGTAACAGGGGGGAATGACAGGCAAAATTACGGCGTTGCCATGTCTGGGCTTAATCTGGGGACAAAAATCGAAGAATGCTTGATGGTTGGGTCGATTGCTATCGGATCTCACCTGGACCAATCATCCGATCGGCTCCCCAGTTCAGCTGCATTCGCGGAGAGTAAGTTCTACGACAATATTCTGTTTGGCAATCTTGCCGCGATGCGGTTTTCAGGCGCCATACTCAATATAGGGGCCTTTGATCTTTCCCGGAATATGATTGTCGGGGTTCGGGCAGGACTTCAATTGGGCTGGTATGAAACACCCTCCGGCTCCACATCCGCTGACCGAAACACGATCATATCCAATGACGATGCGGCCGCTTTTAGTGTTGGTAATCTACGCCTGCAGGATAATGAAATCAGCGGTGGCCCACAGGATGGTCATGGGATCAGATTAATCCCCTCTTTCGTTCCTGAACTCGCAACGGATGCGCAGATTATCGGCAATCAAATCACTGATCTTGGTGGATCGGGTATTCGAGTGGATGCCCCTTTGGCATCTCTTCTCATAAAAAGGAACATCATTCGGCGATGCGGCGTATCGGCGATTTCCAGTTCTGGAAAATCTGAAATAAATCAAATATCGATTGATAACAATGTTTTGGAAGACATTGCTGAGAATTCAGGAGAAGGCGCAGCAATCGCGCTTAGTCAAGTTCTGAATGGGCGAATTGCCGGAAACACAATTCGAGGCGTCGGCAGTGATCAAGACCCAACAGGGATGTTTGCGGGGATTGTCCTTCGCGGGACAAGAACCATCACTGTTGAAGGGAACAATATTTCTGAACTCCATCCAGAGGCGACCACATCTCCTGTTTCTGGAATATCTGTGCGCGCCCCCTACCGAAATCTGTCCATATCAAATAACCAGATAAATGGCGTAGATATAAATAACAAAACGGGACAGGGTTGGAGTGGAATTGAAATTGGACCTGCAATCACTACGGCTAGAATATCCGTGGCCACAAATATGGTACGCGCGATTAATTTTCCAGCACTTGCCAGTGAAGACGAACTTCTTTTTGCAGAATTCGAAGGCGAGATCTTTGCACTGACAGCAACACGATTACGGTCGTTTGGACCTGCAATTGAAAGGCAAATTACGCTCAATGCTAATCAAATCCATCAGAGTGCAGACATCATTCGTCCGCTGGTCTCAATAAACGATCCGCAGCAAGCAAGCTGCGTTTTTACGAATAATCAATGCCATTTGTCGGCTGCTGGAAATGTACAAGCACTGGTTCATATCATTGCTCAACGCATTGTGGCCTCAAACAATGTGGTGCGCCGTCAATCCGACGCGGACGCCATGGCGCTAGTTATTGGCCGAACAGGCCGGGCGACAGTGGTTGGTAACCTAACTTTCGGCAATATCAAGCTCTCTCCCCCTGGTGATCTACCGGCGCCGTTTAAAGCCCTTAACCTGCTGGCTCAATAAAAGTTAGAAAAGAGAAGGAAATCCAATGCCTCAACGAATAGCAAAAATTGGCCGGGAGAGATCAGTTAAAACCCTGACACGAAATCTGTTTGTGGTTGACCAACAGACAAACCGCGCAACCACAAAGCGGGCAGAAGCCGCCATCTTACGGGCCAATCCGCAATTGAGAACTGCAAAGGGATTTAAATCTGGTACCAGGATTGTCATTCCAGGAAATATCCGCTTGAGGCCGACCAAGCGGATCGAAGCTGTTGAAACGTCCCTTCCCGGCGTTCTTCAGGAAGCTTCCGAAAGACTTCAAATTGGAGAAAAAGCCGCACGGGAGGCTTTTTCAAAAAGCAATCGGGAAGCCGGTATGGCTATGGTTACCTTAAAAGATCGAAAATTCAGACAGATCATTTCCAAGCAATCTGAAAAAGGAGCGGAAATTCTGAAAGCCGCAACACGCCGCCAATCTCAACTGCTTGATATAAACAAAAAACGCGAACAGCAACTTACTGAAATTGTTGACGAAAACATGAAGGAAATTGCTGTCTTGCAAAAACTGATGGAGAAAGCGAGAGGCTAAAAAAATCAGCCTCTCATTTATCTGATTACTGAGCGCTCCAACCGCCATCCATCACCATAGATGCGCCGGTCATATTGTCCCCCGCAGGGCTGCAGAGGAATGCCGCAGCATCCGCAAGTTGTTCTGGCGTCGTAAATCTCAACGAAGGCTCTTTCGCTGCCAGCAACTGTTTTGCGGCTTTTTCTTTTTCAAGGCCGTCCTTCTTTGAAAGTGCATCAATCTGAGCTTCGACCAACGGAGTCCGAACCCATCCGGGACAGATCGCATTGCACGTTATGTCTTGAGTGGCATTTTCAAGGGCGGTCACCTTGGTAAGACCTATGATGCCATGCTTGGCGGCCACATAGGCTGATTTTTCTGCCGATGCCACAATGCCGTGAACTGAGGCAATATTGATGATCCGACCATAATTGCGTTTTTGCATGCCCGGTAGCGCCGCAGAAGATGTGTGAAAGGCACTCGACAGATTAATCGCAATAATGTCATTCCATTTGTTACGTGGGAATTCATCGATGCGGGCTGTATGTTGAATACCGGCGTTATTCACTAGAATATCAAGAGAGCCAAAATCACTTTCAATATCAGCAATCATTGTATCGATTGCATCCGCATCCAACATATTGGCACCATCATATTTCGCGGGCAGATCCGACACAGATGAAATCTCGTCTTTGGCTGCCTGAATGGTCGCCTCATCCCCAAGGCCATTTATGACGACTTGCGCGCCCAACCGGGCAAAGTTCTTAGCCATTGCCAAACCAATACCACTGGTCGAGCCTGTTACCAAAGCTACCTTACCGGATAAATCCGCTGTCATCGCCATCTCCCCTACATATAGTATATACAAAATGCTGCAAAGCAGCATAGTGATGCGCTGATGCCAATTGATCAAGGAAATTTTCTGGCACTTTATTTCGGCCTGAACCGATTAGCCAATGCCCCCACTGAAACTCATCAATTCAGAAACAGCCCTTTTCAGAAACGCGTCATCCGCACTTTCGCCCTCTTCTGCCAAAACACCAATGATGCGTGAATCTTGTTTTTCACCCATCCAGCGCATCAAGAGTGGATCTGTCCCACCAAGCAACAGAAATTGTGGATTTGTCTGTAAAAGCAACTCAAGAATTTGCGGCGCTGGCTGGCCCTGTATTTGCGGCATATCTTCAACAATAATCAACGTGGACTGCGAATAGGCAAGACCATATCGCCGGATCCTATCCACTTCTTCCATAATAACAGCGGCTTCCACCATTCCATTCCATAGGACTGCATCAATATCAGCCGTGCCTTTTTGTTGAAGAATGAGTGGACACTCCTCTATTTCAGAATGTGTTTTAGCGCGATATCCGACCTTGAGCCCCTGCCCGGATAAGGTATCCACCATTTTTTTTGATATATTACTGTCCTCACCCATTACGACAATCACTGGCAGAGAGACATTTTCCTTAGGCGGAAAACTCAAATTAAACGCTTTTTCAAACAGTTTTTTCAATTCAGGTGGAGAGGATGGAAACATTACGTCAATGGCCGGACTGACATTCACTTCACAAACACCGCCCCCTGTTTCCCAATAAGGTTTCGAAATATCAGTCGTTAGATAATCTACTCCGGCAACTTTGAGATTTAACACAGAAGCCGCCCGTTCCGCCATTTTGATATTATCAGGATGCACTTCATCGCGAAGTTCAGTACAGGCCCCGCCCTGGCTTAAATTGGGCACTATGTGAAGTTTGACAACATCGCCTTCAGCTGGAACACTTTCCCAATTATACCCCTGCCAACCCAGGCATTCTGTGACAATGTCCAGCTTGCGCACATGATATTTCTGATCACCATCAAATTGATTGCGCCACGGCTCCTTGTTCAGCTCATGGGCAAGCTCGTTGATTGTGGTTACCCCATCTCCGGTAACCACCGATATCGACCGGCGGACACATCCCACGTAGTCACCATCGATAACCAGCAGTCTGTGATCATCCCCCTCAATATGTTTTTCAACGATATAGTGTTTGTGAAAAGGGACAACGCGGGCATAAGCACGTTTTAATTCCTCAACATTCTGAATATTTGGCGTAATCCCATACCCCTGTTGACCGGCCAGTGGTTTAATAACAATCGGATAACCGATAACCTCTGCGGCTTTGATAGCGGCAGGTTCAGATACAACGCGAATTTGTCTGGCTACTGGAATTCCCGCGACACCCAATAAGGTCGTGGTCATTTCCTTGCTATTGGCAAGCTCCGCTGACGTATGACTTTCAGTTCCAGTGATGGAGCGCTGAAAAATCTGCTGGTGTTTTCCATAACCAAACTGAACATATTGCAGGCTTCGGTTTATTCTGCGCCACGGTATATTGCGCCTACCCGCAAGCTCAATGAATTCCTGAATAGCAGGACCAGGATATCCTGCAATATAGTCCTTTTTGAGATTTGTTATGGCTTCTGATATCTGTACAAGCAATTCTTGGAAAGATAGTTCAGGATTTTTGGCATTTACCAGTTGATTCATGACATCTATTGCAAGCGAACCTGCCCGACGGCAAATGGTTTCAAATTCAAACTCGTTGAATACATCCCATTGGATTTGATCATCCAACTGATGGCACCTAGCAATCGAAACATCGCTTCCAGCCGCAATTTGAATATGCTTGATGAACTGGGAAAAGAAAGAACTTAAAAAATCAGAATTGCCTGAAGATCTCCCGGCTCTAAACAAAGAAACACTCTTCGAATTAGCCCCTGACACATACGCAAGACAGCGAACAAATTCATCAACAACCTTATCGGGAAGTTCAGCATTTAGATTTTCAAAACGAAGTCGACACATCAACCCCTGAACGGGTGTCGCCAGGTTCAAAGGATGCAAGGCTTGTGCACCCACGACTTTAAAACTCAGCATCTTCCCTCCGCATCGCTGTATTTTTAATTACAATACAACAAGATATACCAATCAAAATAAAGAACTTTAATACATTCCCGCTTGTTGTTTAGTTGACTCTACTGAACATTATTCTAATCTTTATATATCATTTCGCTGCGGCATTTTGATGGTTCTGGGGAGGACTTGTCTTGACTGAATTTAATGTTACAGGACCGGATGTCGTTATCGTTGCTGTTATTGTCTGGTTTCTAGGCAGCTTTCTTAACAAAAAGATCAGAGTTCTCGACAAATTTAACATTCCAGTCGCTGTAACAGGAGGATTGCTTTGCAGTATCCTCGTTGCACTCGCTTATAATTTGGCAAATATTCAGATTAATTTTGATTCAACACTGCGAGATCTGATGATCTTGACTTTCTTCTCGACCATTGGCCTCACTGCAAAATTTCGGCTTCTGGCCTCTGGCGGACGGACTCTTCTGATTTTGCTGGTCCTCGCCGCAATCCTCCTCATTTTACAAGATATTGCTGGGATGACGATTGCCTGGGCATTAGGGGCAAATCCAGCCTATGGATTATTTGGAGGTAGCGTTTCATTTGCGGGTGGATTTGGGACAGCTGTTGCCTGGGGTAATATTGCTGAGAAAGCTGGTCTCAGTGGCGCCGGTGAGATCGGCATTATATTCGCAACAATAGGCCTCATATTGGGCGGTGTAATTGGAGGTCCTGTTTCAGGCTATCTGATCAAGAAAAACAAACTGGAGAAATCACCTGATACAGCCACTACAAAGGTGGAGAATTCTGATCCTGTAAATTTCCCACCTGTTGGCGAACGTGTAAAGGCAACGCTAGGAACGCTTCTCATCCTCGCAATATGCGTGCAAGCGGGCGATACAATAAATGATTTGCTTTCAGGCAGAGGTATAACGTTACCAGGTTTCCTGACCGCAATGATTGTCGCCATCATATTCACAAATCTGGCCGATCTTACGAAAAGAAAACTCTCTGATGACGCGATCGAAATGGCTCAGGAAATAAGCCTGCAACTGTTTTTGTGTATTAGTTTGATGAGCATGCAGTTGTGGATACTCGCGAACGCACTCGGCCCCGTTCTTCTGGTCGCGGCCGTACAGACAATTGTCATCGTCGTATTTTCCCTTACCATCGTCTTTCGTAGCGTTGGTTCAGATTATGATGCCAGCGTCATTGTCTCCGGATTTATAGGGATGGGTCTTGGTGCAACACCGGTTGGCATTGCCAATATGAATGCTGTTACCGGAAAATTTGGTCCCTCCCCCCGTGCCTATATTCTTGTGCCTTTGGTTGGTGCATTCTTTATCGATTTGATCAATGCAACGGTTATCCAGCTCTTCCTGGAACTCCCCTTTATCCAGGTGGGCGGCTAAACCGAAAGACCGATTTTCACTACGGCTTGTAAAGCCATAAGAAAGGCAGGTTTATCGTCATCTGCAAGTGTTTCATAAATCGACATTAACTCGGGGATCGTTGCCATATTTTCCGGAAGAGTGTGAGGAGAAACCGGGAAGAAAAAATCCGAAGAGTTAGTATTTACCCACGTCACCAATTCTTCATCATCCTCATTATAAAGCACTGCTTTTGTTGCCGTTTTGGCCACAAGAGCCATAGCAGTCAGCGCAGCTTCACCATCTTCAAATCGAGGCATTTGTTCTAAAATAACACAATCAACCTGCCAATACCCCAAACCTTCCTTACGAATTGCTTCAGGACTGCCAATAAGGACCGCCACTTCTACGGCTGGGTTCCACAAAACCGCTTTGCAAGCATCACAAGAAGTCTCAAGTCCAACTAACTGGCTTCCTCCAACCGTCGCTTTATTATCTGTTGCACAGCCAACATTCAGACCATAATTACTGAATATTTCTTTCAACCATTTGATCGATTTTGGCTCTTCATTACTGACAATGGAAATCGTCGGAATTGAGGCTGCCTCTTTCGGAAACATCAGTTCGAACGCTTTTTCAAACTGATACAAGGGTTGATCAGCAGAGGGTTCCATGCCGTCTATTGCCGGCATCAAATTAACCTCACAAATTGCGCCGCCGGTCTCCCAATAAGGTTTGCTGATATCCGTTGTTATAAAATCCACACCGGCGATATGAAGGCCAATTGCCGCTGCTGCACGTTCTGCCAATTTTGTATTTTCAGGATGTACTTGGGACGTGATGATCTCAAAATCTCCGCCCTGGCTGCTATTGGCGACATCCTGCAGGTAGACTTTCTCATCCTCTTTGGGAACACCCAGCCAGTCATACCCGCTTTTTTTAAGGATGTTTGTTGAATCTTCGGTTTTCCGAATACCATATTTCAGTTTGCCATTTGCATCCCAACGCCAGGGGGCTTTATTGATCTCGTCTGCAAGCGCCTCAACTGTTCGAGATCCATCTCCGACAACCATGGCTCTGGTGCGCAATATCCCGGCTTCAAACTTACCGCCAGTAACCTGAAGGCGGTAATCCTGCCCTACAATATGATCTTCGATGATGATGGGTTTTTCGTATTTATGAGCCTTTTTAAGGGCTTCGATCAGTTCTTCGGAATTACAGACCTTGGGAGAAACCCCGTATCCTTTCAACCCGTAAAGTGGTTTCACTGCAACAGGGTATCCTATCCTTTTTGCCGCTGCATGAGCATCCCGTCCTGATGTAACTACGACCTGGGTTGCAACAGGCAACCCCGCTTCGGCCAACAAAAGAGTTGTCATTTCCTTGTTATTGGCCATTTCAGCAGAAATCTGGCTTTCTATCTGCAAGATTGTGCGATGTATCGTCTGGCGATTTTTGCCATAAGCAAAATGAAAATAAGGTTGACCGGCCTTTACCCTTTTCCAGGGAATATTGCGGCTTTCTGCAATTTGAATGAATTCGGCAGTAGGAGTCTCGAAAGAAAGATCTTGATAAATTTCTTTCGCCACCCCCCTGATCTTTCGGGTGTTTTCTAACGCGTCTTCGATGCTTATTTTTTTATAGTCTGCATCGAATGCATAATTAATCGCCCGGAACACTTCTTTGGAAGAAAACTGACCAAGTTCCTTGATTGAAAATGGAATGAAGCAATTCCAGATTTCTGTATCCGATGTCTCTTCAACAAATCCGTCAATCAGTTCACATCCAACCTGACGCTGTAGCTCAACAGCGCACCATGTAAAGAGCGAGGCGAGCATATGGGCCTTGCTGGAGAAGTTTGATGGCAAATTGCCAGTATCTGAATTTGTGCCTTCGGTTATGAGATAAATAAACCGGGCAGCAAATTCTTCATTCACCTTATGATCGAGATTCTGATACTTGAATTGATACCGGATTACGGGAGAAGGGCAGAAAATATTCGGCCCGTCAAATACGTCAATAGCAAGCGTTCGCTGATAATCCAATTCAAATCCCCAAGTTTGAAATCATCTGTTAAAACGAAATCTAACTTGGGTCTGTTAAATTATGATTTAGCTAAATCAAATTTTATGCAAATTGCCTTTCTTGCAGCGGTTTTTCCTTCACCGGCAGATGAATAATCGCAGAAAAAGCGCCAACGCCAACGCCGATCCACCAGACCACATCATAAGTCCCGTACTGATCATACAAGGTTCCCCCAAGCCAAACGCCTAAGAAAGCACCCAGTTGATGGGAAAAGAAGACAATACCGTACAGTGTTCCCATATATTTTAGACCATATATATGCGCGACCAGTCCGGATGTCAGCGGAACCGTCGCCAGCCACAAAGATCCCATAGCGATTGAAAAGACTACAACCGTTGTTGGTGTCATGGGCATCAGAATAAAGACCACTGCGGCAACTGTTCGACCAACATAGATAATCGCCAGAAGATATTTTTTGGAATAATTTTTTCCGAGTGCACCCGCAACAATCGTTCCAACAACATTTGCAGCCCCGATTAAGGCGATAGAAAAAGCGCCGAGGGCTGAAGTGGAATTAATGCCCAAACCTCGCAAGATACTATCTGGAGGAATAGACGAGCATATTTCGGTGACATAGGCCGGAAAATGAGCCGTGAAAAATCCCAACTGAAACCCGCAAGAGAAAAAGCCCAGAAAAATCATAATATAGGACGGGTCATAGAAAGCCTTCATGAGAACCTGTCCCATACTTTCTTCCAGCTGAGCATTCGTTGCCTGTTGTCCATTTGACCGTAAAAAGGGCAGAGCCAACAAAACTGTCATGATAAAGGCAGCAAAGATCAAGAAAACCTGTGACCAGTTCATGTTTTGCAAAAGATAATCGGCAATTGGCGGACCAATGATTTGCCCCGCAGACCCCGCTGCTGTTGCTATACCAAGAGCCAAGGATCTGTTTTCATCGGATGCAGCGCGGCCAACAACCGCCAAAATCACACCAAAACCAGTACCGGCGACACCAAATCCCACAAGAATTTCCAGTACCTGATGTTCCGCTGGTGTCACGGCATAACTACTGAGAACCAAACCGAGAGCATAAGTAGCTGCCCCCAAGATAATCGCTTTCTTCTCACCAAATTTTTCCGCAAGAGCGCCAAAAATCGGCTGTCCTATACCCCAAGCCAGGTTCTGAATGGCGATAGCCAGCGAAAATTCTGACCGTAACCAGCCAAATTCTTCAGCAATCGGAATCTGAAAAACGCCAAAACTTGCGCGAACAGCAAATCCGGCCATAAGAATAAAACAGCCGGCAAACAGTACCGGTGTAAACAAACTTGAATTTTGTTGTGTCATAACGCGAATAAACTCAAATGGAATGATTGGTCAAATATAAACCAAAAGTCAGGAAACGCCACATGATGGCGGTGCAAAACACCTTTGCTTCAGATGGAATAAACTGCTGTTATCTCTTTGAAAGGGCAACAGCAATCAGGAAAAAGACAAGCCCCAGAATTGGTGCTGCGAGTAAAACTTTGAGAACCAGATCATACCCACCAATCCCCCAAATTAAAGAGCCAATTAACGCTGCAAAGGCAGAGCCAATCATATAGGGCACAGCTTGTGCTCCAGATTTGAGGCCATAATTTTCAGCACCCAGTATTTGCCTTGATACCATGGGTTTCATTATTGTCATGATGCCAACGCCACTCCCCTGAAGCACGATAAAGGCAATAATGAGTTCTGGGACAATAGCAGCGCCCATCATTGATGCTGTTGCCAGTGATACAAACACGAAGCTCACCATGGCTCCAACAATGCTTGAAACAAATCGCTCCAAAATCATCATCGTGAAGCGTCCTAAAACCTGCATCGGTCCCATAAAAGTGACGGCGAAGATCGCCAGATCGGGATCAAACTGTCGGTCCTTCAACAGAAGAAGGAAGTGATTAATAATCGCACTGTGGTTCATGTATAGAAGCATAAACCCAAAGGCGAGGAACCAGAATTTGGCTTCAAATAGAAAACCATACCGGCGTCCGTTTTCCTGATGCTTTATATCCGTTTCATCAAGTGTGATATTCGCGTTGCGCTCTATCGCGCGCGCGCCAAACCAGATGAGGGGGACGCCAACAAAACAAATCACGGCAACAAAGACGAATAACGCCGTCCGCCAGCCAGCCACATCCGAAATCAAATGAGAGACCGGGAAAGTGATGGTTCCCGCTAATCCGGCAACTAAAGTAATGATGGTTATCGGTCGTTTTGCCTCTAACCCTTTATTGCGAAGCAGAAAGGAAAAACAGGGCTCATACAGGCAGCAGGCCATGCTAGCCCCAAGCCCTACCCATATCCCGTAAAAAACCGAAAGATCTGTGACAAACCCAAGGGCACAGACAAGAACACCGCCAAACGCCCCGCCCCCAGCCAGCAACAGCGCACCATGCCCTTTGTCAATTAACCGCCCGGCAAGGGGAGATACTATCGCCGATGTTACCAGCCCCATGGTAAGAGCTGCAGTCAGTTCTGATTTTGTCCAGCCGAACTCCGCTTCCCAGCGAACGATCAACGCGGGGAATATATAATAAAGCCCAGCCCAGAATATCGTCTGGCCAAAAGCCATAGACCAGATAGCGCGTCTATCATTCATGAAAAGCTCAAGACTTGTTATTAGGCACGCGGAAGACGCCCCTTTTTATCTTCTTAAGGACATATCCTATTGCGCCAAATACCCGCCATCAATAGGAATTGCACTACCGGTCATAAATTTGGCTTTATCGGATGCTGCAAACAGAATACCGGCGGCGATATCCTCTGGCTGTCCAAAATGTCCGATTGGATGCATTTTTCTCAGCTTTTCACCAAAAGATCCCGGCTCCCCTTGCGTTTTCAAAACGCCTTCAACCATCGGGGTTTCAATGTAGCCGGGCATAATTGCATTCACTCGAATTTTATAACCATATTGGGCGCAATAAAGCGCCGCTGCCTTGGTGAAGTTTTTAACCCCAGCTTTGCTGGCGCAGTAACCGGGCGCTGCAAATATGCCCACATCCGCCGCGATGGAGGCAATATTAACAATAGAGCCCCCATGCCCCTTCATTTCCTTGATTGCAGATTTAACGCCTAAGAAAGTGCCATCCAGATTAACTCCGTTTTGCATTTGCCATTCCTTGAGGCTCATTTCCTCAAGCGGGGTTGAAATGGCAATCCCAGCGCTGTTCACCAAGATGTCCATTCGTCCAAATTTTTCATTCAAACAGGAAATTGCATTTTCCCATCCCTCTTCCGTGGACACATCATGTTTACAAAAGGCAACGTTTGTCGGACGTGGCGCACTTTCGCAAAATTCCAATCCAGCCTCTTCATTTATATCTGTGATGAGAACTTTGGCGCCCTCTAACAAAAACTGACGGGCGGTTTCTTTGCCAATGCCAGACGCGCCGCCCGTAATCAGCGCAACCTTTCCTTCAAAATCACCAGACATTATTATCTCCCCTTTTTATTTTTGATTTTAATATTATCGGATTTAAGGCTCTTCTCTACATACGTAATAAAAACTTCGGCTGCGGGCGTCAGATGCTTGGATTTACTTCTCATAACCGCCAGCGCATGTGTTGGTATCTCTAGAATATTGTCCAATAATGAGAATTGACCTTTAAGATGTCCAAATTCAGGATCCGTATAAAAAACAGGACAAGCTGCGTCGGTATTTTTAATAATGCTCCGCGCCAGATCAAAATCATCGCAAAAATAATGCGGCTTCACCAGCTTGCCTCCCTCTTTATTTAGTACTCGCATCAAATCGCTATCAATAGGCTCAATTGAAGAAGCTTGCATCCAGGGAAATTTGAGAAGATCTTGCAATGTGGGCTTTGTGTACTTGGTTATCGGATGGCCTTTGCGAACGAGAATACGGCAATGAAGATCACGCACCGGTTGGACATCCAGTTCGGGCCAGCGCGCAAATTGTCGGGCTGACCCTAAAATAATGTCCAATTCACCGCTCAGCAATTGTGGGGATTGGTTTTCAGCAGAACCGTGGAATAGTTCAACTCTGATACCAGGATAATCAGCAATAAAGTCAATAAGGGCTGGTGAAAAGAATTTCTGAAAAGCGCCCGGCGAAAATCCAATGCGTAGCTTACCGGTATTCAGTTCCCGATAATCTGTAACACTACCGACAAGGTCATCGAAATCCCCAATGATACGCCTTGATTTGGCAATAAAATCACGTCCAACATCCGTAACTTGCACACCTCTTGGTAATCGTTGAAATAGGGACAATCCCAGTTCTGCTTCCACATCTGCCACACTACGCGTTAGTGCCGATTGGGTGATACCAAGGTTATAAGCCGCCAGGGTAATACCTTTTGAGCGGGCAACTTCCACAATATGTCGGAGTTTTTTTAGATCAATAGCCATTCTTGTCATTCTTGTCATTCTTGTCATTCTTTTTATGCATGACACTAAGCGTATTTTGAATTTGTAAGAATGGCAATTTTTCTTTTTAATAATTCTATTAACAATAAAAAGGATTGGTAATGTTCCCGCTCGCAGAAAAACTCGGTATTGAATTCCCCCTCTTCGCTTTTTCGCATTGCCGGGATGTTGTCGCTGAGGTTTCCAAAGCTGGTGGGATGGGTGTTTTAGGCGTCGCCGGATTAACACCAGAGCAGCTTGAGACCGAGCTTAGCTGGATCGACGATCATGTGGATGGCAAACCCTATGGCGTGGATTTGATTGTTCCGGCCAAATTTGAGGGCAAGAACAAATCAAAGGAGCAAATCGCCAAAACCAATCCGGTTCCTGAAACCCATGCCACCTTTGTACGCGACCTGCTCACCGCCCACCAAATTGATGCCTCAGACTTGACGACAGAACGCTTTAAAGGCGGGACACGACTTGGCGACAATGCGCATGAAGATGCCGCGGACCGTATGCTCGACATTGCATTTGGGCACCCGATCAAACTGATTGCCAACGCGTTGGGCGTCCCCCCTAAACACATGATTGAACGAAGCAAACAGGAAGGTGTTCCGATTGCCGCCCTTGTCGGGGCCAAAGATCATGCAATTAAACAGGCAAAGGCGGGCGTCGATATCATTATCGCGGCAGGCGGCGAAGCGGGCGGTCATTGCGGGGATATCTCAACACTGGTTTTGGTGCCTGAAATTGTCGATGCCGTTCAGGAAATTTCAGACATACCAGTCCTTGCCGCCGGCGGTATTGTGACAGGCCGTCAGATGGCTGGATGTATGGCGATGGGGGCTGCTGGTGCCTGGACGGGATCGGTCTGGCTCACCACGTTGGAGGCTGAAACATCCGATGTAGTAAAGCAGAAAATGCTCAAAGCCACATCACGTGACACGATCAGGTCAAAATCCAGAACAGGGAAATACTCTCGGCAGTTAAAATCCGCCTGGACAGACGCGTGGGAGACACCGGACGCCCCCACTCCACTTCCCATGCCTTATCAATTTGGTCTTACAGAACGCGCACTTCGGAAAGTAAACAAACTGGCCGAAGGCGGGCATTCAGGGGCAGAGGAACTCGCTACATATTGGGTAGGTCAAGGGATCGGCATGATGAACCAGAGCCTGACAACCAAAACCGTTATGTATGATTTTATGGAAGATTTTCTGAAAGCTTCTGACAGGCTAACCAAACTGACACAAGAATAAGCGGACAACGTGAAAAGAGGACAAAATAATGAAAAATAATCTTCAAGGGGTAAGCGATGCAGATTTAAAGTCTGCCCTGATGGATGCCAATATCCCAACCCTGCTTCTCGTCATTTGCCAGATTACTGGTGATATGGAATTACTGACCGGGAATGAACTTCCCTCCCGCAGTGTCGATGGTATTCGCCGCATGGATGAAGTGCGGCGCCAAGAAATACGTGATCTTGCCTATGACATATTCAGAGACGTCCGCGATGGCAAACGGGACATCACGGCGCTTCCGGACACAGCTACTTTGAAGAAAATGTTATCCATTTATGTCAATGAACCTGTTGGCACAGAATATGTTCCTATGTTTATGGAAGATATGGGATTTGTCAGTTCAATCGACACTCATATCCAGTGGCAGGAAAAACCAAACGAGAAAACGTTAAGCACCTATCCGGTTTTAATTATCGGGGCCGGCATTTCTGGAATCAGCGCCGCTATTCATCTAAAACGAGCCGGCATTCCTTTTACCATTATCGAGAAGAACGATAATGTGGGCGGAACCTGGTATCAAAACACCTACCCCGCCTGTGGCGTAGATACACCCAATCACTTTTACTCCTATTCTTTCGAGCCCAATAATAATTGGTCTGCCTATTATTCCAAGCGGGATGAGCTCTTCCGCTATTTAAAAAATGTCGCAAAAAAATACGGCATTCTTGAGCATATCGAGTTCGACAAGACAGTAAGTGATGCCCGCTACAATGAGAAATCTCAAACCTGGAATATTGATATCCGGGATAAAGATGGTACGACAAAAACCACGACAACAAAATTCCTGATGAGTGCGGTGGGACAGCTTAACCGTCCAAAGGTCCCGGATTTCAAAGGTAAGTATGCGTTTAAAGGACAGGCTTTTCATTCATCAGAATGGCCCGAAGGATGTAATCTGACGGGTAAACGTGTTGCGGTTATTGGAAGCGGAGCGTCCGCTATGCAGCTTTGTCCGGAAATTGCCAAAAAAGTCGCCCATCTCACGATTTTGCAGCGATCCAAACACTGGATCCGAATTTTGCCCGATTATCATAAAGCGGTTGGGGATGGTAAAAAATGGCTATTGGAACATCTGCCCTTTTATCAAAACTGGTACCGGTTCAAACTCTTCTGGAGTTATGGAGACGGTGTTTGGGAATCCATTCATTATGATCCTGCATGGCCCCATAAAGATCGGTCCATGAATGCGGAAAATGATCGCCACCGAAATATCTATATTCAAAACCTGTCTGATGCACTTGGCGGCGATGAAGAATTGCTTGAGAAAATCACGCCCGACTATCCACCATTTGCAAAACGCATGCTGATCGATAATCACTGGTGCGAAATGCTGAAGAAAGACAATGTTTCCCTGGAAAATGTTGGCATTCAGGAAATCACCGAACATTCCGTGATTGATGATCAGGGGATTGAACATGAAGTGGATGTGATCATCTATGCCACCGGTTTTCATGCGGGTGAATTATTGTCACCAATGAAAATCACCGGTCGGGATGACAAGCAACTTGATAAAGTTTGGGGAAATGACGCCCGGGCCTATCTGGGCATGACAACCATGGATTTCCCCAATTTCTTTATGTTTTATGGCCCGAACACCAACCTCGCCCATGGTGGAAGTCTGATTTTCCATGTGGAATGTCAATCCCGCTACATCACTAAATGCCTGATGCGGATGATTGAAAATGGTCATGGTGAGATTGAAGTCAAACCGGACATTCATGATGCTTATAACGATAAGGTGGACGCTGAAAATAACAGCCTCGCCTGGTCGCATCCCAAGGTTGGCAACTGGTATAAAAATGACAAAGGGCGTGTTGTCGCCAACTCCCCGTGGCGATTGGTTGATTACTGGACCATGACCCATGAGATCGACATGAATGATTATCGATTGAAGGGTTAAGTCGTATCATGTCCATAAATATTGCACAGTTGAACGAGGCGATTGCGGCGGCCATTCCGAACCGTGAAGCCTTGATTTTTCGGGATCGCCGTTTCACCTACCGGGAGTTTAATGAGCGAAGCCGACGGCTGGCTAATTTTCTATTATCTCATGACATAACGATCCAAAAAGAACGAAGGTTTTTGAAAAACTCGGAATCCGGTCAGGATCATGTCGCTCTGTATATGTATAACGGCAACGAATATCCCGAATGCATATTAGGAACTCTCAAAGCCCGCGTCATTCCGGTGAATGTTAATTATCGTTATGTCGAGGAGGAATTGCGCCATCTTCTAACCGATGCTTCAGTTAAGGCGATTATCTATCACGCCTGTTTTGCGACAGTTCTCAAAGAAATTCTGGCTGACCTTCCAACGGTTAAGCTGCTTATTCAGGTCGCGGATGGGTCCGGTAAAGAAATGCTGGAGGGTGCAATCGATTACGAAGAAGCACTCCGTCTTTCGTCCCCTGAGAAACCTGCAACGACCCCCTCCCCGGATGATATTTATATGATTTATACCGGCGGCACGACGGGTATGCCAAAGGGAGTTTTGTGGCGGCAGGGTGATTTTCTGGCGTCCATGTTGGGCGGCCGTCATGAAGATGGATCCCCCATCACAGAAATTCAGGAATTTGTGGATCAGGCGGTAAATTCAAAAACGTCATCCTCTTTAGCAGCTCCGCCTTACATGCATGGAACCGGGCAGCTTGTCTCCTTTGTTGCATGGCATAATGGGAATACTGTTGTTTTGCAGGATAATGTAGAACATCTGGATGCTGCGGAACTGCTCAGAACAGCTGAGCGAGAAAAGGTGAAAACCATAGCCCTTGTCGGTGATGCATTTGCAAGACCGATTGCGGAGGAGCTTAAAAAGCAAGCCTATGATTTATCATCACTGCGGTTATTCGTGAGCAGCGGAGCAGTTTTCTCATCTCAACTAAAAGATCAACTTATAAGTCACTTGCCACATATAAGTATTATCGACGCTTTTGGATCAACGGAGACCGGCCCGCACGTTCACAATGTGTCGAATTCGGTGCAAGGAAAAGCATCAAAGAAGTTTCATCTCTCTGCTAACAGCCTCATCCTCAACGAGACAAAAACTGACATCGCCAAACCCGGCCATGAAGGACTGGGATGGTTCGCGGTTCAAAAAACCATTCCTCTTGGTTATCTCAATGATGAAAAGAAAACCCTGGAGACCTTCCCAACGATTAAGGGAAAACGGTACACGGTTCCTGGGGATCGGGTTCGATTATTAAATGATGGTAGCATGGAATTTATGGGGCGGGATTCCGTTACCATTAATTCCGGCGGTGAGAAAATATTTGCAGAGGAAGTCGAGCAGGCCATCAAACACCACCCGGATGTTGTTGACGTCGTCGTCACATCCCGACCCAGTGACAAATGGGGGCAAGAAGTTGTCGCAATAGTCGAGCTCCGGTCGGACACTGTCGATCTTTCAAAATCTCTGAAAAATGAATGTTCTAAGCATATTGCCCGCTACAAACTCCCAAAGGCCTACCTGTTTGTTGAAAAAGTGAAACGCGGAGAAAATGGCAAAACGGATTACCGCTGGGCCAAAGAACTGGCAAATCAATCTCTAAGACAAGAGGTCCAAGCGTATGGTGCATGAAGATACGCCAATCCTCATTGGTGTCGGACAGCAGACCGAACGCGGTAAAGATCTTAATCTTGCCGCTTCCCCCATGGATCTTATGGAACAGGCCGTATATCTGGCCGCAGAAGATGCTGGAATTTCCAAAAAGTGGTTTGACGAGCTGGATGTGATTGCTGTTGTTAAAAGTCTTTATCCATTCACAAAAAATCCGCCGCTTACCCTTGCCAAAAGAATTGGTGCAGGTCGGGTAACACCTATAGAAACACCGATCGGTGGGAATATGCCGCAATTCCTCATCAATAAATATGCGGAAGAGATATCAAAACGTAAAATTCGTTTTACATTATTTGCCGGTACAGAAGCCATGGAAACCAGCCGACGATTTATAAAAGCAGGTGGCAAACCAGACTGGTCGGAAGAAGAAGCGGATCATCCATGGCCGATTGTTCCAGAATTGCCAATGGCAACAGCCCACGAAAAATCGCATGGGATATGGCCCGCCCGCAATGTCTATCCGTTATTTGAAAATGCATTGCGCGGGCAATATGGCAATTCGATTGAACAGCATCAGCTGGAGATGGGGGCTCTCTTTTCTCGTTTTACTGACGTTGCCGCAGAGACACCTTTTTCATGGTTCAAGGAAAGAAGAAGCCCTGAAGAGATTGCCCATCCGAGCTCAACAAATCGGATAGTCGGCTGGCCTTATACAAAATTCATGAATGCTATGAATCAGGTAAACCAGTCTTCTGCCATTTTGATGACTTCTGCCCAATTTGCCAGAGAAATGGGCGTTTCAGAAGATAAATGGATTTATCTGCATGGATGTGCCGATGTGAATGAGAAATGGCATGTGTCCCACCGGGTGAATTATCACTCATCCCCTGCCATAAATCGTTTGGGAAAGCGTGTCTTTCATATGGCAAATAAATCGATAGACGGTATGAACTATCTGGATCTGTATTCCTGTTTTCCGGTGGCTGTGGAAATTGCCCGCGATGAGCTTGGGATTGCAAAGAATGATCCACGCCCCCTAACGGTGACAGGCGGTCTTCCCTATCACGGCGGGGCGGGTAGTTATTCGATGAATGCGCTTGTAACAATGACACAAAAGCTTCGCGACAATCCGGGTAGTTTTGGCCTGATCACCGCGAATGGTGGATATTTGAGTGAGCATTCAGCGGGCATTTATTCGGCAGTTCCTCCCTCCTCGTCCAATAAAAACGATTTTCAGTGGCAGCGGACTGCTCCGTCTGAAGACCAAGCCCAAATCGACACGTTAAACGCACCCGCCTTCACAAAATCACCCACTGGAAAAGCGGTTATTGAAACCTATACCGTTGCCAGCGGCAGGAATGGTGCGCCAAATCTTGGTATTGTCATTGGTCGCCTTGGTGATCCTGCCGATCCAAACGCGATGCGTTTTATTGCCAATACGCCGGTTGATCCGTCTCTTCTTAAAAGTATGATGGAAACTGATTATCTGGGAGCACAAGGCACAGTTTCCCAAAACGGTGATACAAATCTCTTCATTCCCAATTGAGGTCACAAAGATGTCCATTCTCGACTACTCCGTTAAAGATCACATTGCACTGATTACCCTTAATCGCCCTGACGCGCGCAATGCTCTCAATCCTGAACTTGTTGTACGGCTGGCGGAAGCCTGGAGAAGAGTACGGGATGATGACGATGTTCGCGTTGCCATTCTCACCGGCACAGGGAGTGTCTTCTGCTCTGGTGCGGATTTGGGGGAACTTATTCCCATTATCTCAGGCGCGAAGACACCAAAGGATGAATGGGATAAACAGGTTGCCGAAAACCGCGGACTGATCTACGACGCGCTGCTTCGTGATTTTGATACTGAAAAACCGGTTATCTCAGCCATTCAGGGGCATGCAATAGCAGGGGGTATGGAAATTGTTCAAGGCACAGATATTCGTGTCGCCGCACCGGGCGTCAAACTGGG
>PJEL010001118.1_pt1 | contig 28392 bp, 21 predicted proteins | sample 1853271 | NCBI WGS metagenome assembly PJEL01 (sample SAMN08108733, study PRJNA415343) | Invertebrate metagenome, whole genome shotgun sequencing project. | host: Globobulimina | place: Sweden: Gullmar Fjord | collected 2015-08 | reverse complement strand
TATGGAAAGGATGTAGATTGTCTTTTGAAGATTAGCTAATCTCTCTATATAGATTTGAACCCCATATATATATGGGTTGACCCAACTAGTTGTAGTACTGGTGATTGCTATTTTAAGTTTCAGATACACGTGAGATGGATGCATGAAACTTTTATTTTCTATTATTAATTTGGATTACACATGTTTATATGATGATTGGAACGATGGTATCGCACGATGTTGGAGAAAATCCAAGTCAACGCGATGTGTCGATCGAATCAAGTTTGAAAGTCCTCGAACTAGAGGATAGTGACGAGGAAACGATGATACAAGAACTACAAGGTGATGAATATGACATGTCGGATGATGATGGGGTGTACATTGCCTGGGAAAATAAGAATCTCGGGTCTGGAACCGAATGTGGGTCAAAGCCAGGGGATCCTCTTCTGGAGGACGAGAACGTGCAGCGTTTGAAAGCTATGGGGACCGACTGCTTCAAAGATAAAAAGTATCAAGACGCTCTCAAATGGTATATGGATGCTATTGAAATCGCTGGGGGAATAGATGAGACGATCCAGCCAACCAAGGCTGTTTTGCTTTCTAATGTTTCAGCTACACTTTTAGCCTTACATCGGACTCAGGAGGCAATTAAATATGGTAGTATGGCTCATAAGGCGAATCCGAATTGGAGTAAACCTTTTTTTAGGTTGGCAAGGGCATATCTGGCCATGGGTGATTATGGTGCAGCTGTCGAGGCGTGTCAACAAGGTGAAGCTTTGTGCAAATCAAGCTACACCGGGACCACCGAGTTCACTCCATTGTATGATGAAATCGTGATTCATGGATCTGCAATGGGTCATGACCGTGTATTGTTTACGGGGAGAAGATTGGAAGTACGGTCTGCTGGTGAAGATGCTTGGCTTGGAAAACCAGCTCCTCACATTCCTGAATTAGATGGGCCACTTGACGAATCGACTGCTCTTCCTTCGGATGATGTAGATACTATACGACTACACGATTCAAAAGGGATTTCTAGCCAAACACCTGAGCTTGATGGTAGGTTACCAAGCTCCAGGGGAGACCAATTGGCTGAATGGAATTTTGCAGAATCACAGTTGGCAATGCAGGCTCACAGAACGAGTTTCAGGTGTATAAAGGAGGCATACGAAGCTTCAAAAGATGGTGATAGAATCGTTCTTTTGAGAGGGACTCACAACGGTATGGGAGAAACCGTCTGCATTAAGAAAAGGGTTCTCATTGAAGGAGAAGGCCAGCTTGGGGAGACGGTCATTGATCAGAGGGCAAACTCGCCAACCTTTAAAATTGAGCGTGGCGGTGTTATACTTCGTAATCTTGAAATCGATCATACAGGATTCAGGGAAGCAATATTGATAGATGGCAATGAGCATGTGAATCCTCTGATTGAGAATTGTGAAATCAAGTGTAGTGGAGATGACTCCCTCCATTCTGGTGGAAAATCAAGACCCATTATTCGATATTGCAGATTTAAGGCGAAGAAATGTGGCATACGAACATTTGATTCCAGCAGGATTACACTGGATAGATGCATCATTGAAGATTGTGGTGCTCAAGGGATTGAGATAATGGATGAATCCAGACTGGCAGGACAGCGCTGTCTCATCCAGAAATGTGCAGAAGACGGAATAGTCGTCATGTCTGATGCGAAATGCTCGTTGATCGAAAGTAGGGTAGTAGATAATAAAGGTCCTGGTATTGACTGTTCTGGCAATGCTTTTGCCGCTTTGAGTCGATGTGAGGTGTTGAATAACACAGCAGGCTGTTGGTCATGGGACTCGTCATCAATTCTAGCCAATGGTTGCAGATTGGCAGGGGGTTCCTCCCACATCATTCTCATCCACAGCAACGGCAAGGTTGATACCAGGTCATGCGAAATTACTGGTGCCATCCATGCACCTGAAAAGGCCTGGAACGAGGGTCTTCTTAACAGAGGAAATACATTCAATGATCCTGAACAGCCTGTTGATTTCCCAATAGAATCCGGACCATTTGTGTTTATTCCAAGTCCATACACAAGTATCTGATTGTATTAACATAGGATATATATTTATACATGTAAATTTACGAATACTTTCTCGATGCTACTCTAGTTCTTTGGTTGCCTAACAATACCAGCCTCATTGTCAATAATGATGTTCAATTGTCCACTTTCCTCTGGTGGATGGAATGCAAAGCTTGAAGAATTGACAGCATCAGCCCTTCGCAACAGTGCATTTGTATCATTTTGATCTAATATATCCTTTTTCTTACGTATTAGTGCTCCCAACTCTCTCAAAACAAGGCTGCTAAGCAACAATCCGGCAGATAATGCTGATCCATACAGCATTGTGAAAACATTATCAAAGCCTCCTTCAAGCTCTGAGATATACCCAGTTGCCATGGGCCCTAAAGCTGCTCCAATAGATCCCATCCCATCGATGATTGCTGTAACTGTTGCTAATGCTTTCTCTCCTTTTACAGAATCCGAGGAACCAAGGTCTGCTGATACTGCCGTTGTGATCAAGGCATATGGACCATTCACGAGAAATCCTGCAGCCATCATCAATCCAATATTCACTGGGAAGGATAGACTGCCATATTCTCTGTAAAGATACAGAATAGGAATAGCTAGGTATACAAACGAGCAAGACACTATTGCGGGTGAAGAAGAAGCATCGGACAGAAACCCAGCAACAATACCACCAACTACACCACCGACATCAAAAAGGATTGAAAGTCTACCTGCCTCGGCGGCAGAGAGAGTTTTCCCTCCAACTTCAGTGGATGAGATATAATAAGGAAGCCAATACAAAAATGTATATGCCACGAGTTTTGCAAAAAATAATGCAAATGCATACACAGCAACTCCGGGTAATCTCCACGCTGCAAAAAAAGACACCCCGGATTTCCCCCTTGATCCTCTGGAAGTAGTACCACCGAGAAGAGCGTCCTCTTCATCATCAGATCCCTGCATTACATACATACATTATGTCAATATGGAAAACACACATTGACATGAAAGAGAAAAGAAGTAAACGTACGTCGACTGAATCTCTATCATCATTCACCATGACCAATGTGGATCCCATGGCAATCATCCCATGCTGTGGTCTTCGGATATGGTGATGCGCTTTCATCGAGGCTGCAACCTGAGACGGGAGAACTCCATCCCGACTTTCTGCTATAATTGCAAGGCGACGCTCCAGAAGGGCCTTGTCCTCGGAAGATAGAGGCTGTCCGACCCTCTGCGGAGTACCAGCCTCTGATGCCGCAAAACTTCCAATATTACTGCCTGATTGTGGCATGAAACCGATATCCTGGGGCTCAACGACCAGAAACAGCCATATTAATATTCCAACAATGGCAATTAAAAGACCGGGAACGACAAAAGACCAGCCCCAGCCATACTGCAGCATAGATGCTGCAATCAAAGACCCTAGAATATTACCAACAGATGTGTGGGCATTCCATACACCCATGATCAGACCTCTCTTGCCATGTCCAAACCAGTTTGCCATGACAGTGACAACACTGGGCCATCCAGTAGCCTGAAAAAAACCACCAAGGATTTGAACACCCAAAAAGTATGGCATGGAGTGAATGTTCCAGAAAAAGGCCATGCCAAACAAACCAACACAGGCTCCACTCCCAAGCATGCCCCACGTCAGGAACTTTCTCAGATCGAGCCTATCACCCAAATGCCCACTGACAAACATTCCAAGTGCATACGCTCCCAAAAATGACACGTCCAGGTCTCCCAAGAGCGCCTGTCCATTGTCTGGATTGTTGAATGGCTGCCATCCAGAGTCAGAGCTGGTATTCTGATGATGGTGCTTTTCCAAGTCATCACCCGGTGCAAAGATCTCAAACAACCTGCGACGATTTGTATCAGAATCCATCATCCCTTGACGAGGAGATCCATGCAACACGCTCTTTACAATGGATGGAGGCTTCCTCGAAGCATGGTAGGACATGTAACATAAAAATGTCAACACCAGCACAAGGGCCCTATTCGCTCTCAATGACAAGCCACGACCCACTTTACTCCCTTCTAAAAATCTATACCCGTAAGGGGCGTTGTATTTCCATTTACTCGCATCCATGGATTTCACAAATTCTTCTCTCTTCTTGTCGGTTTTTTGCTGCAAGGGTTCCTCCTTTCCACTCGCCAGGTCAAACACTGAATCCGAAAAAGATACTTTACCGTCCTTCTTCTTCCCTATAGACTCTTGAATAACAGGGACTGTACCTGAGGCCCCGGATGATGAGCGAGATCGGTTCGTGAGAGATACAAAACCTCTTCGACGAGAAAGGTCTTCCGACAAAGGTCCCTCCAAAGACAGAGGGGATATTGCAGTACCCTCCCCACTGGTCAATTCTATATGACTTTCTTGATCTCTTTGCTGTCGTCGACGAGTACCCGTTCCTGCACCAGAGGAAGCCGGGGGACCACTGGAGTCGATGGGCGTCCGAGCCAGAGTTCCAGAGTCACGGAGTTACCAACTCCGCCACTACGAATGCTGTCCAATGAAATAAAACCAAGAAAAAGATACAACGACGACTATCGCTGCACCTCTGTTACCGAACGTTCGAGATGATTTTAAAAAAACGTGACCTCGTCTGGTACGTATACTAAAGAAGACACACTTGTGCAACAACTACAACTGCTATAATAATTCTAATTGTAAAGAAACGTGTCATGCATGATATTCATATGAAATTGACCTGATGATGATGGTTGAAATCCAACAGTCAGTCAGTAGGTAAAGCAAGCACGTCTCCATTGCAATTGATTCATGATCATGAGATGGAGTCTACTCAACACTCTATAGATATACATGTGATCATGATGACTGACTAATCAGTCCTTTATAAAGGAGGAGATCTAGATCTAGATCTACTAGTATTTATTATTTTCAAGTCTTATATCTTGACTGACTGACTAGATTCTCTACTGAGATTGGAATTTGTTTGAATCTCTTGTAGATAGTATACCACAGTAGTACCAATCCCATTAAAAAAATAGTATTACCTACTTTAGATATAAAAGTACGTACGTATGAGTAAAGAAACAGAGAAAACAACTGTTCCTCTTGTGGAGGAGACACCCAAAACGACAGGTACGTCTGGTGCCCTTTTTCATATACTCTGATCAAGTCTAGTGGTCCATTATTGATGCAACATTACATATTATATATAAGCAAATGGTTACTGTCTATCGAGGTTGTCCAAGGGGTGTGGAGTATGAAAGTAGCCTCACCACGTTTGGTCTCGAGTCCGGGTCACGGTGGTGAGCATGCTCATGCATGGCAACATGTTCATGCATGGTATTATGATATGCAGGAACTCATGATTCTTCGAATGCATCAAGTGATTTGGTGGACTTGGGGAAGTCTCTGAGAGGTATCGAGTCGAGTATACATGCTCCTGGACTGCAATCCTTTGAAGGGGCATACATGCCCTGGTGCAGTGGATTCAGATTCGAGAAAGACGAAATGGCAGCCTATCGAAGCACGAGGAAATTCTTGGGTAACCCAACTGCAGCTGCATCTGACGAGGAAATATCATACTACTATACTCTGGACAATGGGGAAATGTCAACTGCAGCAGGGGCTGCCAATCCCCTGGGATACAGGGAGCATGTTAGAAATTCAAAGACAGCAAGTCATGGGGGGTTCTTCAGACGAATGATGCGACCAGTCTCCTGATACATGTTTACTACTGATATAATCATATCACGAGATGAGAGTATCAATGCTAGGCCTGACTTTGTGTTGACATGCCACCATGCAACTTGTTGCTTTTCCTTGTAAGAATTCAATCCATAGTATACTATAGTAGATCCAATTATTATTACTATTTACCAAATACTAGCTCTGATGGATCTGGAAGAGTTTGCAAACTCTGGTTTCGATCCAAAGGACTATATCAATAGGCTCTGTGAATCTCAGCCAGATGGGGTTTCACTGGACAGGTAGGTTCCTTCTGGATAATGAGTATGGTTTGGAATTGATTCTATATGAATGCTCTGTAGGCATCTTGTGGATCATGAGATGAGATTGCATATTGCAGCAGAAGACCTTGGATTGTACCTGCACGAAGAATCTCTTCGATCAACTGTCAAACTTCCGTCTGCCGCTCGAGAACTCGCTCGGATAAAAGAAGATATTGCTATAGTTCAGAAGAGTATAGAAAAGGCTATGAAAACGGTGGAACCGGAAGGGGACAAGGACTCGAGGAACCACTCTGGTGGAGTGTATGCTCAACTGCAGGACATGTTTGAAATGAAACGAGACATGGTGACTGCTCGGGACACCTTGGAGGAAGCCGTGAACCTTTCATCGTTGTTCAAGACTATAGATTCCATGCTATCCTCTAGCGATGATCTTGTGAGGCTGTCAGATGCACTCGAGAGGTTTCAGAGAGGGTTGTCTATTGTAGGAGGTTCCTTGCCTGAATTTAGGCAGGGCAGAGTAAAAGTTGCAGCTTTGGAAGAGCGCGTGTTTGATCTAGCCGTACAGAAATTGGATGTTTCTTTGAAAGTTCAGAATGGGGATTCTTGCAAGAGTGCATGCCTTGTGCTGGATCAGCTTGAGCGTTCAGGGTTAATTGCTCAACATTATTCAACTATTCGTTCTCAGCACCTGCTTGTGCTTTGGGAGGGGTATTCTGCAAGCAATCCGTACGCTTCGTGGATTCCTACATTCTATGATGAAGTTTTACGGTCAGTGGTACTTGAATGTGACTGGTGTCAGATGTATCTTGCTGAATACTACCCGGGTATAATTCTTGATATGCTCTTGTCATTCTTCAGGCGTATTCAAGTACCCTGCAAAGCACGCCTAGCTGGAGCGACGTCTCAGTCATCTATATCATCATTACAAAGTATTGAAACAATGGAACAGACAATAAATTCCACTGCTGAATTCGTGGATGCACTGTTTGACTCTCTGAGAAGTGCATCTGGAATCACAGATGCTGCAATTGAAAAAGACTTGATGAAAAGCATCATCGTCCCATATGACGATGTTTTAAAGCATTATCCGTCAAAAGAAATGAATCATATGAAAAGTTATCTCGACCAAACGATGGACATGGTCAGAAAAGCCTTTCAGCAGAATCCAAAAGAGGGTGCATACCGGCCGAGGATGGATGTGTTGGCAACTTCAATCAATGATGTGCACTCCATGGTCTTGGATTCCCTTGAAAGATGTTCTGCAACGACTTCTGGGACAGGGCTTCCTGGTCTTCTTGACGTTGTGGATACCATCATTGCAACATACTGCGATGAGTTGTCTACAACACTCACTGTAGATGATGCATGTGATGATGATGTGGCAGATGTGGTGATGCTATTGCCTGTCGTGCACAAGTTGGAAGATAAATTGGCCGACCTTGAAACAACTATAAAAGATAAGATTGATAGTCTCTCGAAAGGACTTGGGAGGTTTGAGGAGCACCAATATGACTACACAGGGTCAGAACGTTTGAACTTTGTACGCACTACTTGGAATCCTGATTTGAAGAGTTCTATCCAGATGGTTTGCTCAGTAGATTTCAAAGCATTGAAAAAATCTGTATCGGCTGTAGAAAAAGTAAAGGATTTCTCTGAGCAGTTGATTGAAATATCGTTTACAAAATCGCTAGGAAAATACTTTCACGACGTCTCTTCAGTCATTTCTTCTGCTGCACCGTCACAAGGAACCCAAGATGGCATGTCACCCAGCTTCTCAGCTTATCCGCTTCAGTATGTTATTTCTGCTGGTGAGCATTTGATGATGTTGCCACAGCTTTTGGAGTCGTCTATAGAAGAAATTAGTATTCAAGAGGACGTACAAGAGGATATGGTCAATGCTTGGATTGACAGACTGACAGGGGTATCGTGTGAATTATACTCCCACGAGTTGGAAAAGCTTTCAAGCCTATCACTTGACGCATCGCGCCAGTTAGGTGCAGACATAGACTATTTTTGCAATATACTGAACTCACTTGGAAGTGATGTTCCCGTGAAGATAAGTGCGTGGCAGGCTGGATTGGCCACAACTGATGAGGATGGCTTGAAGTCGCTGCTTGAAAGCATTGGAGACAATAGCGAGGCCACTGCAACTGTCACACGTATAGCAAAGTTACGTAAATCATAATTGCTCTCCAGTCTCGCGAGTCGTTTCGACGTGGATATGGACTTCATTGGAAGATTTTTCAGAGTTGATTTCTGGGTTGGGCTTGGACTTCTCTCCCTCTTTTCTCTCTCTCCTGCGTTTCAAAATCTTATGGATACCCAATGCCATAGAAATGATCGCAATGAAGCATATAATTGAGGACAAAAAGAGCTGAACAGCGGCTAGGGCTTTTAATCCTCCCGTGCTCAAGCTTGCCCAGGTGGATGCACACCCAGAAATCAGCAGCAAATTGATCACTGCAAATAGTCAAATCATGATAATACAACGTGTCAATAATGTTCAAGACGTCAATACGTACCTATCTGAGATGCAATTTCAATATAGTTATCTGATTTTGTAGCAAACGGCATGAACCAAACGGTTGCTACAAGCAGAAACATTGCAACAACTTGGGCAATTGTACCCTGCAGACTGCCACTGGCATTTGCACCAACGAATACGGGTATCAACGCAAATACGAATCTCCTCAACATCTGCACAGTCTCCCAGTAAGGAGTTCTTCTATCATAAGAGCCGTATAAGAATCCGAATCTGGTTGCAACATCTTCCTCGTCAAGTGAATAACGATGCTTCCAGATTGCTGAAAAGCAGAATAACGGAACACCAAGTGAAAGCAGTGCGAGCAGAATTGCTCCCGGCACCATGTAACCTATGTACGTGCTGGTAAATCCTCCACGCAGATCCGTGACTTTAATGGACAAATCGGCGCTCAAATATGTGCCAATATCGAGTTTTTTCCTCGCAAACATTTGTAGAGCAACGAAACATGCTCCAGGATATAGCAATGTGATGATCCAATATGCATTTTTGTAGCAACGGACCTTCAACCCTTGAAGCCAGGTCGTCAGCTTACTGCCACTTGGGTGGGTTTGATTCCTAGATTCTAATGCTACTGTTGCGATTCTATACAGTCCAAAACAAAGGATCAGGACTAGAATGGGAAGACTCATTTGAATGATCCAGTTCATCCAAAAGTTATATTTCTCCCCAAAGATGCATTCTGGTGCCATCATACTAGGTCCGAAATCAATCACAGAAAGCCACGAAAAGCCTTCTGATGTTTCGGGCGGCCAAAGGATGTCGTATTGCTTTAGTAAAGAAATGATCTGGAAATGCATCAGGAGGATTTTTACCTTGGAAAGTAAGCCAGGGCTGGCTGGATCACCGAATTCCCAACTTCTGGCGAACAAAAGGATGATAACAGCCACCAAAACAATGGCAGAAATGGTGATGAAAATTTTGGAGGTCGGATTAGAATTGCATTCCCTACATTTCCCGCTAAATTCAAACCAACCACTTTTGCACACTCCGCACAGGGGTCCTTTGTGGCCATTCGCGCACGCCGAGTCTCCAGACGCTGGTCCTGCTTTGCATACATCTGGGTATTTGCATGGATAAAGGTCGAAACTTGTATCACTTGACCTCCACCAATTGGGTTTGGATTGAACAGCAAATCCTCCTGGACAAGTGGCTCCTTTCGGACATGTTTCGCACTTTTTCCCATCAAAATTATAAGACCCGTATTGACAGACCACACAGATGTCCCCTTCTCCTGACCCTGCAGGAGTAAAGCCTTTTGGACAGTCTGCCATTTCGATTTCAAAATCAAGAGGTGGCAGTTCTAGAGAAGTCACCACTCCAGAGAGATCTTCTATTTTTCTTGTGCAGAGAATTTGCATTTTGTAGGTGTCACCAATCCTCCCGGTAATCTGAACTTGAGTGAAGTGGACACTTCCAGCATCCACAGGAAGTTTCGAGCCAAGAGGTCTGACTGATGGCAGATAACCAGACTCGTCTGAATCGCGACTGATAATCTGGCAATCACCATTCTCTGAATTTGACACTTCGCCGTAGTAATCAATGATGGAGATCGAGAAAGGTTCTGTAATGCTCCCAGATCGGATCATTCGAGGCTTTTCTGACGTAAAGACGACCTCAAGGGCCTCTGTTGCAATGCTTGATGGAGTAAAATTGGAAGATATCAAAGAGCTTGTATTCAACACAGCACGAGACCTGAGTTTCTCCCAGTACAGATCAAAGCCATTGATTGCCATATTCGCTGACATGAACACATTCTCCATTATCATCGAATCCGATTCACTAAAATTGGAATTTATGTATATACCCCCTCCCAAAGGAGCTGTATTGTTTGCAAACTGCACGTACGTTAAATTGATGCGGGGAGTTTCAACGTATATGCCCCCTCCAATTCCTTTGGAGAAAGCATCACCCACTCTGTTTGCCACAAATTTTGAATTCGATATCGTGCAAAGACTTTGCTCATTCAGTCCAGATACATACATTCCACCTCCCGCGAGCTGAGCTATGTTGCGTCCCATCTCGATATCTTCAAAATCAGCAAGAATCACAGAACACTCGCTTTCTATACATCTTTCTGAGAGCGCGACAGCACCGCCATATCCATCCCTATTATCCAATGTTCCCGCGCGGTTGGCTTCAAATACTGTCTTTGAGAAAAAATATTCGCCGGATTCCGCAAAGAGGGCCCCTCCGGCCATTCTGGCAACGTTTGCAGAAAAACTAGTCTCCTCAACTTGCAACACAGTTGTTTTGGCAATGCTCACGGACGAGCACACATCTTCCAGAGCATCAAAATCTTTCACTCCAAAATTAATCGCACCACCAGCTGCAGGAGTCTGCCGATTGTCACACGAGCTTAACCCGTTCTCAACAAAATTCGATGAAGAGATATGAACCCGAGTGCCTTCAGTTGCAAGTATAGCTCCACCGGCATCCGTCGCACCATTTCGTGTGAATTCGCTACCCTCAATGTCGATTTGGCAAGGTTCACCAGCATAAATTGCTCCACCTTCTCTGGCAAGATTTTCCATAAATGCCACACCTTGGAAAAGAGCTGGAGCATTTGATCGGCACCAGACAGCTCCTCCCCTTGATGCTGCAAAAGTGTAATTGCTGTCATAAGAAATGATTATTAACAGATGTATTGTATGACACGTACCTGAGTTATTCCTGAATATACTTTGTGTTACAATAAGGTCATCAAGATCGTACAGATAAAGCGCGGCTCCTCTGTCTGCCGTGTTGCCAGAAATGTCGCATTGATTCACGTACATAAGGGTCTTCTCTGAAGAGAGAGGCCCTTGAGTCGTCACATCAAATGCAGCTCCATACTCACCCGCAAAATTTTCGGCAACTTTTGACGTTGTAATATTGAGGAATCCTCCTAATAATTTGATAGCAGCACCTCCAATGCCAGCATAGTTGTTGATGAATTCTGTCTCAATGACAGTCACGTTAGAAGAGGTGCAGAGCAGTCCTCCGCCAAAGACAGTTGAATTGTTCTGGACAGACAGAGAAATATCAATCAGTAAATCAAATCATACTTATGATTAGATGAGTTCATCGTACCTCTGAGATTCTTGAATTCATAATAGTTGTTGTAGAGCCAAAAAGGTTGATACCAGCTCCCGTGTTGGTCACAGCATTTCTGGACACTTCAACTCTGTTCAACGTTACAACCGAGTCCTGGAAAAGCATACCACCTCCTCCAAAGGCTGAAATAGAATTCCTGACAATCGAGTCATAGATTGTGATATTGGCATTTTGACCAAACATTCCTCCTCCCAAACCAGTGCCAGAAGGGCAAATCCCGAGATCAATTATCGAGTTTGAAAACTCCAGTGTGGAGCCATTTGTCACGTGGACCGCACCTCCTTCGTTGGCTTGATTGTAATAAAACATCGAGTTCTCAATAACTGGCTTGGAGGCGGATCCCTCTATAAAGATACCTCCTCCTCTTGCTGACCCCGACAGTGCCTTGCAATTGATGAAAACCATTTGATTGAGTCTTGGGGATGAATCACGAATGAATATGCAGCCTCCATCGCTCGCTTCACCTCCAAGTATGGTAAAGCCTTCGAGAATAGTATCTTCTGACTCCCCTGAAATGAAATTAAATCCTCTCTTCATAGCATCTGGATCTGTGCAATTTATGATACTATATTGGGGACCATTTGTAGACCTGATTTCTACGGAGAGACCCCCAGTGTTGATGTCAAAGTTCCCGTCTCCCGAGAATTCACCAGGAGTTGCATAAATCTGCGACCCAGAAGCCTCAGCCGAATCTAATGCAGCCTGAATAGATTTACAAGGCCCTGATTGTAGATTACCGCATCCAGAATAATCGACTCCTTGCGGCGAAACAAAAACAGCACTGTTTTGGTCAATTGCCTGTAGGGGAACTGAGACATCAATAACCTCATTGCTTGGCGAGTATACAGCTACCCGATAATACATCATTGTGCCATTCCAGGCATCTATTGCAAAGTATAAGCCATTTGAAGAGCTTTGAGGATCAAACAAAACGGTTTCCCCGGTAAAAAATGAAGCATCTTTCGACTTTGTCACCTCAAATCGTAATCCAGTACTACCAGGCAAGGTTGGCCACACCTGAGGGAAAATAACCTACAAGAAAGCATCTCCTCTTATTCCAACGAACTCTCACAAAGATTTCATGTAATACGTACTGTTGTATATCCAGAGTTTCGCACCGCAAACGACCAATACCGAGGTGTATCGAAAACGGATGCTTGCGCCTGAAACAGGGCCAAGGCTACCACAAATGCACGCACAATCAATACTGACAGAGATTGCATCCTTCACAATGATATCAGGAGCCAATCTTTGGCGTAAAATATATAAACAGTATTTGAATACATTCGTCGTGCAATAGTTACTCCTTAGATGAACACGGTCTCCCAGAAAGTCGCCTTTTTGTCTCCCTAATGTATTACTCGGTCAAATTGGCTACATCCTAGAGCCATCGGAGAAACCGAAATAACACATACAAAATTCCCAGTACAATACTACCAAATATACATGGAACAAAAAGTAGATGTCTGCATTATTGGAGGTGGTATATGTGGGATCCTCGCTGCGCATGGATGTATTGAGAGGGGACTGTCGTTTATTGTACTTGAGAAAGGTCAAGAGCTAGGGGGCTGCTGGCAAACGCTCGCAAACTCCTATTCCACGTTACAGGTAAAAATGATCAATTTCTTATGATAGATAGCACAAGAGATATGCTAACATGATTATATTGCACTGTAGGCATTTGAGCCAAACTATCGCTGGCATGATGGCTACAAGCTTAGTCAGGATCCGTTGACCAGAAACTCTGCAGAGACTGTACGTTGTGAAGCTTGCACATCTCTTCCCATTATCTGCGAATATTCCATATAACAGTCTAGAAAAGTTTTACATATAGGTAAAAAATAAGCTCCTTGAGTTTGTGCGGGATTATGGCATTGAGAAACATGCTTCTCTTCTCACGAGGGTAGACTGTGTAGAGAGGAATGGTCAGGGATTTTTGATCAAGAGTACAGACTTGATATCCAAGAAAGAAAAAACAATCTCCAGTGACTTTATATGTGTCACGTCTGGAATCTTATCTCACGATCAGTGGGAGATTTCGGAAAGAGGAGTCGAGGTACAAGATGATTTCTTGGGAGACATTGTCTATGCTGCAAAACGGGATGGCCAAGAATGTCCCCTCGGCTCCATGGATCTCACCGGCAAAAAAGTCGTGGTTCTCGGTTCTGGCTCCTTTGCAGCAGAAGCGTTTGAGATTTCAGAAAAAAGAGGATCATCTGATATCACCGTTATTGGAAGACCTCGATATCGCCTCATCCTGCCATTCTCACGTCAATACACTGTGAGTGCAATTGCCAACGCACCCTTCATTCCATGGAGTGTGAGAATGAGAATGGCACTTGGGTATGTCAAGAAAAGATTCTATAAGCCATGCAATTTGATGCATTGGGCCCCTCAGGGAAGCCCAAAAGATATGGATTTCTCTGGTCAGTGCAACGATGCCTACTTTAGACTTGCACATCAAGGGAAATTGTCATGCCTTGTTGACCAAGTTGAATGCCTCTCAGGTTCAACAGCATTTCTTAAATCGGGCAACTCCATACCCTGTGACGTTTTTGTTGTTGCTTCTGGATTAAAGTACAACCTAAAGCCGTCATTCCTTGAGACGATAGATTTGGACTATTCGAAATTGCACAACTTTGCCTTTCTAGGAAAAAACCCCAGGATTGGATGTGCAGCAGATTTCTTGTTCGCCTACGTTCCATACGGGCCTCTCATGCAGCTGGAAATGTTTTTTCATTCTATCAAGTGCTGTAAAAATGGTCTGGAAGAAGCCATGTGCGAGTCGCTGCAGCCAACACCCCTACCAAATCATGGAGATGGCTTTCTAAGCGGAGGCAGAATGGCTGGAAGCTATACTTTTTTCGAATACTCCCACTGGTGGTCATTTCAAAGCAAAGCTGTATCTGCCCGAGTCGATGCGATGCTACGTACCCTTGATGTAGGAAGATCATTGTGGCAAAGAACTGCTCTACGCATACGATTCATGTCTCAGAACATGGCAGAATGGATCAGGTGCCTTGGCAGGTCTATGCAGGAAATCAAACGATTCAAAATCTTTGGACCAGATTATAATTCGAAAGACACGATGCAAGAGCAACGCATTCATGTCAAATGTTAATATTTACAAGATTCATTGCATTCAAGGTCATTTTGATGACTTTGCCTTGGACTTGGTTTTTGTAGCGTCCGACTCCAATATTTCCACTGCTGCTTGCAATGCTTCTCTGAAAGAAGCTGTGGTATCCTTTATCTGGTCTTTCAACACATTATTAACAGCTTCTGCATTGCGAATAACCTTAGTAGAGGTTGCCTTTTCTGCCTCTGCATTTGCCAGTGCTCTCCGGAGCCTCTTTGCTTCCTCTCGTGCAAGCCGAGCTTCTTCCTGAGCCGTGACAAGTTCCATTCGCAGCTTCCTAAGCTCTTGCCTCTGCTGAATCACCTGATTTTCTAAATCAGTCGCCCAGCTCAGCAACTTTTTCTCTCTTGTCACAGGGAGGTTCTCTCCAGACACCACCTTGGCACCAGGATTCCCACCCCAATTATCATGCACCTCTACCTCGTCCTCATTATCAGATATAGCCAGTACAGAGTTATTACCACTCTGCCAGGACACAGCATGCCCACCTTGTCCAACCACGACGTATTTGTACTCTAGCACACTTGTCGAGGGCAACTCTACAGTCGCATTCCACAAATCCCCCTCAGACCATGTCAGAGATATCCCGTCCGCCAGAATCCAAGATCCAAGCTCCGGCATACTCCCTACCAGTACAATATGCTGCCCATAGTCTACGTGAAATTTCATCCAGAATGTCACCTTGACCATGCTCCTTGCAGACACTTCAGTCGTTCGAGCTACTGGAGGAGGCCCAGGAGCCTGCGTCACCGCAACAGGAATGTCCCCATTCGTGGATGTCATTTGACTTTCAGCACGTTTCTGAAGAAGCTCCCTCAGAGCAGCGCTACTCTTGTGCAATTGTTGCAACCTCTTTGCAGGTTCAGACCCATTCGTGGATTCAGCACGTACGATAATTCCCTTCGACCGTACATCTATAGCATACAAATACTCATAATGATACTGCAATAGCATTCAATAGAATCAGTTGATTTAAACACGTACGAGGTCGTAGAAAAGAGCATCTTCTCAGTGGCAGTGCAGAGAGACAGCACCCAGTGACTGTTGTCATCGTATATCTATCTGTACTATAATAATTAATGATTTTTTATAGTAAATTAATGGGATTATGACATATGATGTGATCTACCTTGTATGAAGAGGTCGTGATGACAGATACTCAAACCCTCTCTGATCAGAATCAGAGGGTCACACTACCCATCATACTCAATACCACGACTTGTCGTGTATAGGGTTCCTGAGTAATCCAAGACATAGTTGTCTATTCTTGGATAGAATCTAGTAGCAGACTACTAGATACAGAGAGAAGAGATCAAAGATCTAGTCTTGCCAATCAATTGGCAAGTGCCATCTACTTGCAAGTGGATGTACTTTCTGATATCCATCCATCACTCAAAAACGAACAACTAGCCGAGTACATTGCAATTATAATCATTACTATACAAGAATAATGATGATACGAGTACGTAGATGTCATGATGAGTGAGAAATCTAATGGTGCATTGGTGGAACATGGTGATGGTCATGCAACGACACGTTCGAAACCTATTAGAAGAATCATAGGTCAGCAGGTATGGGATGAATGTGATGTAGATGGTAGTGATAGAATGGTTGATTCATAGAAAGTTTCACATGCTCCATGTCCATTGGATGAACAACCACACTCGTTGTATGTATGTAGATACCAGATAGCATTTTACATAATGAAGCACTTCAAAAGGCCATATCGATCCTTCCTTTGAATTATAATTTTGAAATTCACAAGACAGTGTGGAGGTTGCGTCAGGCTGGATGTCGCAGGGTTGCCCTGCAGTTTCCTGAAGGTTTGCTCATGTACTCTTGTGTCATCGCGGATATCCTGGAGAGTTTTGCTGGGATAGACTGTGCTTTGATCATGGGGGATGTTACGTTTGGGGCCTGTTGTGTGGATGATTACTCTGCGGATGCACTGGATGCTGACTTTCTGGTTCATTATGGACATAGCTGCCTGGTTCCAGTGAGTGATACCATGATACCTTGTATGTATGTGTTTGTGGATATCAAGATGGATATAGATCACTTTGTGGACTCTGTTCGTTTGAACTTTGATACTACAACGAGGATTATTCTGGCTGGTACAATTCAGTTTGCGAGCTCTCTGCATGCTGCCAAAGGGTTTTTGAGTGAATATCAACATATTACTGTTCCTCAGGAGCGTCCTTTGTCTCGTGGAGAGACTCTTGGGTGTACGGCTCCAGTTGTTCCTGGAGAACATGATGCCATTATATTTATTGCGGATGGAAGGTTTCACCTGGAGGCATTGATGATTGCAAATCCAGGGATTCCTGCATATCGTTATGATCCATATGGGAGAGACTTTACGGAGGAATCGTACGACCAGGACGGAATGAGGGAGCAAAGAAAAAAAGCAATAGAAAAAGCTCGCAGTGCTAGGCGTTGGGGAATTATTCTTGGGACCCTTGGTCGGCAGGGAAACCCCAAGATTCTAGAGAGCATCAAGAATATCATGGAAGATCGTGGGTATACATACATTCTGGTTCTTTTGTCAGAAATATCACCTCAAAAGCTCTCGATCATGTCGAAAGATATAGATGCTTGGGTTCAAATAGCGTGTCCTCGGCTAAGCATAGACTGGGGGGATGAATTTGAAAAGCCAACCCTGAATCCATACGAGGTATGTGTACATTATTATTTTCAACATGAAAAATACATGTTGATAAACACACATTTTCATTCCTATACTATTGTGTAGGCTTTTGTTGCATTGCGTGAGATACAGGGTTGGTACGAAGATGATGCAGCATCCGACTATCCCATGGACTATTATGCATCCTCTGGTGGTGCATACAATAGCTCGTACCACAAGACAAAGAAGAAGAACCCCAGATGATCTCAACAACATGGAGGTATTATCTTACATGAATCAATCAGATTGTATTTATTTCAATCCTTTGATTTCTAATCCGCTATTTCTCTCAATCAGATCCTCAAGTACATGACATGAGATTGGGGTATCTGCCAGGCATAGGACTTTCAAACTTGGCAAGGCTGACAGCATCAACAACATACCGGGTTTAATGCGACATTCAGAGATGTTTAAGGAAGAGAGATGCTTCATACCTAGCAAGAATGGCACACAATCATCCCTAATGTGGTGGCAATGTGCAAGGGATAAATGTTGTAGTTTGGACAGTTTTGACAATTCCTTCACTCCTGCACTGCTTACATCACCCCATCCGATATCCAACTTTTTCAAAGATTTGATAGTTGAAATAATAGAACAGACTGCATCTGTAATCCTGCAGCCGAAAAGATCCAGTGTTTTCAAATGGGCAAGGTGCACTAGATGCCTCAGGCCAGGTGAAGAAAACCTATCCAAAGATTCCAGAATCAAATGATGCAGACCATACATTCTCCCTATAAATTTGAGCCCGATATCGTTAATACAATTTGTAAAGGAGACATCTAATGTGGAGATATGCTGTAGATGGCTGAGGGCTTCCATGGTGTCATTTCCTGCAAGAGTATCTGCAATATGAACTTTTTGCAAGCCTTGAGCATGCCTGAGGTGCACCAGTCCGATATCAGACACGTCACACGACTCAAAATTAACATATTCAAGGCTTGGTAAACGGGGCAATGCTAGAGAGAGGCCGTCATCCGTGATATTTGTGAACATCATCGATAGAATCTTGAGAAAAGACTGGCATGGGGAAGAAGCAAGCGATGCAAGTGTCCCATCACCAGCCATGAAACATCGTGAGACATCCAGCTCCTCCAAGTACATCATGCTTTGTACACAATTTGCTATGCTTGAATCTCTTACTCGTAACCCAGGGAGCAACAATCGCTTCAAATTCTTCAGGGTACTGATACATTGGATTCCTACATCTGTGATTCCTGTACTTCCGATGTGAAGCACTTGCAAACCAGCACAGAGCGAGGCAATCTCCATTGCATCATTATTTCGTAGTAAAGGGCAACATGATACGCGGAGCTCGACAATGTTGCTGGCACCAATCCGTTTCAAAAACATACCAAGGTTGGAGACCCTCAAGCAAGATTCAAATAGTATGGTATGGAGATTGCGTAATGGTGCACCTTGTTCCTTTCCATCACATTGCCCCATAGGTGATGTCATGTCTTTAATATTGTGGCAATGTCGCACTTTCAGCATCTCTAGTAAGGACAAGCCAGGAAGGATTCGTGAGAGAGACTTTTCAGCCACATCATCGCAATACTCTAGATGCAAATGCCGTAACTTTTTGCATCCCATGACATGATGTATCAAAAACGCATCATCATACATGGAATGAGGGCTGTACAAGACCCTCCTGGCTGTTGGCAATGGCTTTTTATTCAAAATCATCACCCTCTCTAGGGTGTTCTTTGGAAATAGATTCTGACGGAGACGGTGCAGTTCTTGCAAATCAGCCCAATAATAGCCATCTTGTTCGATCCTTGTATATCCAGCACCATCCAAACAAACGTCATAAAATTCACACCCCTCAAATGACCTAAGAATTTCAGCATCATGAAGCACATGTCCATCCCCCAGACCAGGGTCCCAACATCCTGGCACCAGAATTCTGACACCATCAAGTGATCTATTTGACATCCTGATGTGATTCCCACCCGCCACCAGTTTGTCCACCAGCAATTGCATGACTTCTGCCGGAAGGCTCTGCATGATCCTCATCCCATCTCCAACAAGATTCCCCTGGAGTAACTGTTCACATACAATCTCTACACACCTCTCCATTAGAGAACCTTGTTCGTAATAGCAGCTTACTTGTTTCCTTGGCGAGCCATTCGGCTTTATAGGAATCTCATCCATCACTCCATCAAGTGATTGCCTCTCCTTGATTGATACCATCAGGTTTAAATATTGCTCTCTCGTCGCCATATTACTACGAGATATGATACCATCTCTACTATACCATTTAGAGATTGTCGCTCCCATGGTTTCTGATGCTACGGGAACTTTTGAGGCTATGGAGTTGGACCCAACACCTTGTGATGATGGTTCAAACAGGTTCTCGATCTATACGCTATCGTCGGGTTCTTGTCGTTATGAAAATGAAGTAATATTGATATAGAATCCAATGTATCTATTATTCGAAACGATATCTATAGAGATGATTGTGGGTTTATGGGTACAGTCCAACGTCACTTATATCCAATGCCAGTCAATTCAACGTTTTCCTGTGCCACATCTCATCACATGTCCACATGAAAGAGTAAACATATCTAAATGTATGTCATTCTGATGTCAACATCGTGGTATATGTAATGCTATACTTGGCAATGTCGTTCTCCATTTGGGTTTCCTGGAAATATCTGTCTTGTCCCATCCAGCATATCAGTCAATGGGATGGTCACCTTACTTCACTCCATGGAGTGATGATGATGCTTGGCCATGGTCAAACGTGGCATTCTAAATACCATTTTACCAAATCTGCACGCGCCCTTCGCACGTCACATAATCGACCTCTCGGGTACAACATTTGGACAGGTTTCTGCATGAATAATAATTTACAATAATAATTCATATATCTGACGGAGTAGGGGATACCAGAGGAAAGAGGGATTCTTATGGTGGACAGTTTCCTGGAGTAGACCTGAGATATCTGGGGTGGGACCGTGTTGTTCTCATCACGGTCTGAACTAATATAGGTAGCTATTTATCTATATACAAATAGATAGATTAGCTTTCTGGTTGGCAGAGCACGTCAACTGACAAAGCTATCTCAAAACGAACGAACACTGACCAGACAAACAGACACTTGACTTTGCTTCTGTGCTCGTGTTGTCAAGAACTTTCAATACATAGGGAATCATGAATCTTAAAGAATCCTTCGGAACAATATCGTGTAGAGTATTGTGTCGACAGCGCTGCCTCCGTACCAGCTGCAGGTCGAGAGACACAATTGTGGCTGAATACTCGAATTCTCATCGACAGACTGTGGGTGCAGCCATGGTGGATGTCCTTGGCCCCACGAAGAAAGTAGTGCCAATGACGGAGCCATCCTCGCAACCATCATACGAACATCGCATGAATCAGTGGAATGTAGGCTGGTTCTCGAGAGCTGTAGAGGAGATTGTGCGTCGGTTGGATGGTACTCAGGCTTCAGACCAATTTGTCCATGTCGTGACAAATCACACGAATGCAGATGCAGTCATATTGGTGAAAAAGATTGTGACAAAGTATGATCTAAAAACGCATCACATCGTAGGAGATAAATCAATCAATAGAGGAGAGCAGCCACCAGATAGGCGGGATGTAGAACATGCGTGTGACCAAGTGATCAAGAGTCATGGGAGGATGTTGGTGAATACTGGTCATGTCGGAGAATGTTGTGACCCTATAGAAAATATATATGGCAACGATGAAATGAATCATTTTAGTGGATCATCTGCCCAACAACAGAAACATAGAAAGATAATAAGGAAGGAAGCATTCCATGGCTACTGGGGGGTAGTTGTCCAGACAAAGGATCGATCAAGCGTTGAAGGCTGCTACCTTTTGAAAGCTGGATGTTCTGTTGTAGAAGGTGGATGTTCATGTACACACTATTCCATGACAAAGGTGGAAGAGCCAGGGCAACCTGTAGCACCAGCTGGCATTGGACCTGGAATAGGAGATGATGTGGTACCTAGCATTCATCAGCAATTCGTAGACTCTTGGAGAGCACCTTACCTTTGAGTACGATTGTATATTTATTACATTAGTTAACGTTATCCAATATCAAATCATTGTGAAGTATCAATTTCATCCTGTTTTCTTTTCCTTGTGCTACCTTCACTTTTCAAAGATACATCCTTGTCATGCATGCTGTTGACATCAACATCTTGTACGTTATTCGCATGGGATGCAATCGAACTTGCACACGTCGCATGTCCACTTACTCTGTGACCACGTGAGCTTGCAACTAGTTCTTCAATCGATGTTGCATCCGGTAAGGGTGTGGTTGCAGGTCTGTATGGCCCAGAGGAAGCATCTTGCTGGTTTCCTATTGATGATGTCCCTACAGCATCAGCGACTTTACTCAATGTTTTCTGTGCCATTTCAAATTCTATAACCGGATAAGGATAGTCATCTCCCAATTCGACTCCAGCATCATCTAGTACCTGTCTAGGTGCCTTCCATGGGCAGTGGACATACTCTGTAGGTAATCGTGCAAGTATTGGTATCCACTTTCTCACATATGTGCCATTGGGATCATATTGTTCTACTTCTCTTTCTAAATCCATGACCATGGAAAATTCATGACCATCGGCCAGACATCCTGCACAGTACTGCCATCCCAACGTATCACATTCTAAATCTGCATCAAGCAATGCATCCCAGAAATGCTTCAGTCCCCATTGCCATGGGAGTAGCAAATATTTCACAAGAAATGATGCACATATAACTCTACATCTGTTATGCATCCATCCTGTTGACCAAATTTCTCTCATAGCAGCGTCAATAATAGGATATCCAGTGTTTCCAGTTCTCCATGCCTTGAACATTTTTTGATCATATCTCCATGGCACAGCCCTGAGATGCTCAAGCATTGCTCGTTCGTGCGTGAAAGGAAAATGAAACGAAAGATACCTAGAGTATTCGCGGTACCCCAATTGCTTGTAAAAACTCTTCAAATGTGCATCTCTGTCTTCAGGTTGCCATGAGGATGTTGCCTGGATAATGGAAAGTTGAACCTCTCTGACACCAATTTCTCCAAAGTGCAAAAATGGAGACAGCTTTGAAGTAGAATATCTATCTGTTTTAGCCTTGTCTTCACTAAAATTATTGAGTTTGTCCTTGATAAACCTCTCAAGTTGAGCCACACCTCCAGCCCTTCCTGGTTTCCAGTGTACCTCCAACTGAGCATTCGAGGCCTCTTCATGAGAAGACATAATATTGAGATCTTCTATGCTGTGGTATACTCCTCTGCATTCATATAAAGGCTTTACCAGCCTTTCTGGCGCAGGAGCCGGAATTGCCACTGGCTCTGACACAGATTGGTGTGCTTTCCAAAACGATTCAAAACATGAAAATGGCTTGCCTCCTTCTTTCACCACATTCCACGGCTCCCGTAATGTGTCACTATTGAAACTCTGACACATAATATTCTTCTCGCATAACATTGCCTTCACCTCATTATCCCTCACCATTGAAATTGGATCATATAAATGGTTGAAAAACACCCCATCCGCATCATACTCTTTTACGAGCGTTTCCAGCATAGCCGCAGAATCTGAAGCTCTAGCGAAGACCATTTTAGAAGAATACATAGAATGAAGTTCCGCGTCCAACGATTCTAGGCTCTTTTTCAACCACCAACGGCTGCAACGACCTGGCTGAAACTGACCCTCCTCCTCTGGTGCATATACATAGACGGGTACAACCTCCTCCGCCACGAGCGATCCCGCGAGCAGCGCAGGATTATCATAAACTCTCAAATCTCGTCGAAACCATACCAATATCCTTTTGTACATGTACTCTGAAGGAGACCCGTGTCCCACAATTCGCAGTGCCTCTCCGGTTTCGACACGACACACAGATGAGTCGCTCGCGTCGTTTCTTTGGTTGTATACTAGGAAACTGCTCATTGAATTTTAGCCATATTTCAGGTCTATGTGTCGTGCTCCAATATAATAGGGTCTCGACGTGAACGTGATTCGTGCCGGGTTCTTTCAGTATCTGTAGGCGAACCCTATAAATACGGATTAGATACGATAATGTAAATTTATTATCTTGAATTTCATTCGTCCGGAAGCCTGTCTTTGTTCATTTTTCAAGAACATTCTAGAACGTGTTTTTTTTTCCATTCTCCAATTTACCTTTTTTTTTAGACTGACCAATTTAAAAAGTTAAATTGATGACTGTTTCGAGTCCATTTCTTCTGATTTGTATCAGCAAAAGACTCATTATTCTTATTAGATTTAGAATCCATCTACAAGGAATAGTGTCTTGTATCACCGTGGGCCAGTTGAGGAGCTACCTAGGGGACTCCAGATTTTAGAAAGATTAGAATGGCGACAGCAGCAGTATCGGGGGGACCCCGTCGTAATGATGTAAGATTAGAAGATCAGGAAAATATCAATCTATTCAGCAGATTGAACCTATTATCCAAGGAGCTGAAGGCAAAGATAGAAGGTTTGAAACGGTCAATAGAAGACTCAGAAGAGGCAGGAAATGAAATAATGTTAATGGATGATGACACAGTCCCGTTTGTGATTGGAGAATGTTTTGTTAGATTGTCACAAGAAGAAGCCGAGAAAAGACTCGAAGATTTATCAGAGGCTGCCAAAGAAGAATGTGAAGGCTATGAAAAGAGGCTACGGGAGGTGACGAGGGAAATGGGGAGGCTCAAAGAGAGCCTTTACGAACGCTTTGGGAATTCCATTCATCTGGAAGACGATTGATTGGTTGATGCATGTTTAGGTACGATCGATCGTGTCTGATGTATCATTCTTGATGAAACACCAGACAGGTGGCATGCATGTTGGTGGCTTGGTTCTCCTCCCTTTGTTTATGTACAATCAAATACGCATTACATTGCAATATGAAATAGATAGTTTTTACATTTAAATTTCAACCAAAGTGGTTGAATGCATTCTCAGTAGTTCTACGGATGCACAGCATGGCGCTGTTTGTACCCTTCCGAGTTCTTGGTCTAGTGACAGACGGGAATACACCTTTTGTCACTCAATGTCGTGGTTCTGAGACTTTTATTACAACAAGCGTGGGGACATCATGGCAGGTGCGTCATCCGAGTCTGATAATTAGAGGTATTTTTGTCATGCAAAAGGGTGGCTCTTCAGATGTGTGGGTCTATTACTGATTTTGTCCAATGCTATTGCAGATATATAATTCATCATCATTGCGGGTAAGATTGATTGGGCCTGATGTCTGCCATGCCTCCTCTAGAAGGAGGGATGCCAGGATATCTTGCCTCGGGTGCAAGGGCGACCTTACATTTGCTGCTGTCGGAGACTGTGTTGTAGAGTGCAAGAGACTGCACAGACGTGGTGTGTATACCTTGGAGAAGGGCAGTGGTGATAGCGTTAGAGAGATCCTGGTGTTGGGATCAATGCTTGTGGGCAGGACGCAGAAGGATATTGTTGTGTGGAATATTGGAGAATATGGTGAGCCCATTCACTCCATGCTGATTCCTATTCGTGATGCAACATTTGAACCAACATGCATGGCGCACCCTCCAACGTACGTTAATAAAATCATCGTGGGTTCGAGTGATGGGAGAATGCAACTATGGAATATTGTCACGGGGAAGTTGCTGTATGAATTTGCAGCAATGTCTCATTGTAGTATTGAATGCCTTGTTCCTTCATCAGCACTAGATGTCATAGCAGTGGGATTAATGGATGGCAGCGCTGTCGTCAAAGACATTCGAAGGGATGTGACAATGCTAGAATTGAAAAATGCTGCAGGGGCTGGTGCGAAAGCAGATGCGTACTTGACCAACTCAGTGAATAATATCGCCAATAGATCGTTAGAAAGCTCATGCTCATGTATAGCATTTGATAGTGGATCTCTTATGGCGACAGCTGGCACTGCTGGTGTCATATCTGTCTGGAATCTGGAGACTCAAACTATTCATGCCATAATTAGAGATGCACATGATGGTCCAGTGTCCCATATGGAGTTCTTAGCAGGACAACCGATTTTAGTAACTACTTCCATCGATAATAGCATTAAACAATGGATATTTGATGGTACAGATGGTCAGCCTAGGTTGCTTCGATTTAGGAATGGACATTCCTCCCCTCCAACAATTGTGAGGCATTATGCAGACAGTACCCGCCTTCTTTCTGGCGGTCAGGATAGAGCTTTCCGGTACTTTTCAACGATCCAAGATTCTCAAAACAGAGAATTAAGTCAAGGGCATTTGAAGAAACGAGCCAAGAGGCTAAAAATTGCAGAGGAGGAACTAAAACTGACTCGCATTGTTAGTTTAGATGCCTGTGATGTGCGTGAGAAGGACTGGTCGAATGTGATCACTGCACATGATAACGATGTAGCTGCATATGTCTGGAGAATTCAAAAGTTTGCACAAGGTGAATTTGCTCTGGTGCCACCACAGAAGGACATAGATGCAGCTATTGAACCAGTGACTTGTGTCTGTCTTAGTAAATGTGGAAACTTTGGTTTCGTTGGCTCACAGGCGGGAAGAATAGATCGATATAATATGCAGTCAGGGCTACATAGAGGAAAGTATTCCATGCTAGATGCAGATCATGCGCATACGGGAGCTGTGACTGGGCTTGCTACAGATGGGTGTAATAGATACTTGGTCTCTGGAGGCTTGGATGACAAGGTTAAATGTTGGAATTTGAAATCGAGAAAATTAGAAGGTGAAATTGATCTAGGATCTAAAGTTAGTATGATTTCATTTCATCCAACCACATGTCTTGTTGCTGTCGCTTGTGATGATGGCACTATTCGACTATGTGATGTTGAAGCGCGTACTATTGTCCGCAGATTTAGAGGGCACCAGGATAGGATCACTGATTTACAGTTTAGCCAGGATTGTAGGTGGCTTCTTAGCTCTAGTATGGATAGTACACTGCGCGTCTGGGATGTACCAGGTATGTATTATATCATTATTGAGGGCAATGATGGTTTGTCTCGTTCGTCGTAATGCGATTCCTACCAAGATCACAAAGCTTGACGACAATCATAATATCACCACCCATAAACTGAGCCCCTCACTGTTGTATAAAAATATGTTGCAATGATGATCAACCAAATTAATACACGTTAGACTACGGATTGGCACTCGCCAAAATGAGTTATAACTCTCTTTCTGAGCAACAATGTATTTCTCGAATTCAGACATTGTGTTATGCATATTCCTCACTATGGCTTATATCCTATTGCAGGCTCAACAGTTCTTCAGGTATTGAAGATGGAATCTCCCATCACCTCTTTTAGTCTTTCACCAAACATGGATGTCCTTGTCACAACTCACACTCAAAAGGTGGGCATCTATACATGGGCAAACCAATTGATTTTTGGTGCATTGGATAGTATAGTGGCCTCAAACAAACCCATATCAGCTAGATTACCCCGCGTGTCCCCCAAGCATGTATCTAAATCAAATTTGGATGGGAAAGGTGCTCAAACACCTCATGCTGAGATGCTACAGCATTCCACCAGAGGAAAAGGTCAAGTTCAAACTTCATCTTCCTCCTCAATGAGTAATGATACACAAGAAGAATCATCTATAGTGGACGAGTCATCTTCATCAGACAGTGATGATAATGATGAGGCAGAGGAATCTGGCAAGAAGAATGGAAAGGCAACCATCAGTGAGAGAGATCAGGATGTTTTACATGGCAAGATACCGGTGGCTCCGAAGATGATTACCCTCTCCATGCTACCCAGATCTCAATGGTTGAATTTGATACACATTGATACAATTAAAACGAGAAATAAGCCAATCGAGCCCCCTAAAAAGCCCGAGGCAGCCCCATTCTTCTTGCCCACTGTATCAGGTGCCAATGCTGGAAGAGATCCGATATTTGCCACCCAATCTCCGGAAGAAGAAGAAAGAATTGCAAAGGATGCTGCGGCAGCATGGGGTCGAGAAAGCGATGATGAGGATTCAGGTGTACCAGATCAAACAAGGATCCTTTGCTCAAAGGATGCCAAAACAACTGCAGGTCAAGAACGGGACCTCTCAACCTTATTACAGTCTTACCACGTTCAGAAGACATGGAAGCCTATCTTGAAGTTTCTCAAGTCTATTTCTCCATCCAAACTTGACATACAGATCCGTGGTCTGGACCTAGAGGCACCCATGGCTCAAGATGAGAGGAATGAGGATGAACAAGACACCAATCTCATGGTCACATTTTTGACCTTCCTTGCCGATGCAATATCTTCAGACACAGACTTTGAGTTTCTCCAGGCTCTTTTGAGGGCCTTCATTCTCATACACGGTGACACATTGGCACAAGATGAGAATATGAAAGAAGTTGCCAAGACTGTTGAGGAAGAGACACACAAGGCTTGGGCCAGGATCTGCAATACCTTGCAACACACCCAATGTCTAGTGGGCCTGCTTGGAAGCATGCACCAGACATAAAACTCTACATATAATGTAAAACAATCACTTGTCCCAGAGTGTCTTTGCTGACTTTTTCTTCGCCAACTTCACCCCACTCTTTTTCACCTTGGTCTGAGTACGCTCCGCCACAGCAAGTGCCCGTTCAACATTCTTTTTCTTCTTTTTCTTTTGCTTCGTTGTTCTATGTCCCCGTTTCCCAGGACCCTGCTTCTGGCTCTTCTTTGAACCCTCCGTGCCTGCATGTGAGTTGTCATGCACCATGTCTACATCATCATGATCTGCCATGTTTGATTATTCTACCATAAATATATATCAAATACGGTTTGCTATATCAAATTAGCGGCAGATCGTTTTGATCTAACTGGTTTTGATTGGTAAATGTGTGGTTGGGGAACAATGGTGGATCCTTTGTCTACAGTAGTAAGCCAAGCTCAATTGGAGTTTATGTTTGAAGTTCTCTGGGATAGCTGGAATGCACCCAAAGAGCCTCGCCTAGAGACAGCAATTCACATTGTGCGATAATGATTTTTTTCCAGGTCGTGCCTCCATCGTTAGATCCGTAGTGACGGCCTGCAGATAC
>PJEL010001117.1_pt1 | contig 28416 bp, 18 predicted proteins | sample 1853271 | NCBI WGS metagenome assembly PJEL01 (sample SAMN08108733, study PRJNA415343) | Invertebrate metagenome, whole genome shotgun sequencing project. | host: Globobulimina | place: Sweden: Gullmar Fjord | collected 2015-08 | reverse complement strand
CACCATTTTCGTCCACTGCGATCTGGTTTGGTTCAGGTAGGGTCGCTCATCTGATGATTGCACATCAGGATGGGCAGCGATGATGTGCTCGATCATCGTGGTGCCGGACCTTGGGAAGCCAATCAGGAACGATGGTGTAGGGCCACATTTGGCTACATCGTTTCGCGAGAATCTTTGAAACCGCTCCGAAGTATTGAACCCAGCCTTGAGTGATTCGATGGTGCGGAGTCGCACTTGTTGATCACACTTTCGAGCCACACCGGTTTGCGCGGTAAGTGCGTTGTAATGTCCAAACGATGAATACGCATCATCCCATTGTTCCAATTTGTCTTGCGCCTGCCCCAATTGATGCCAGGCCTTGCGAGCAGTATCTGCCGGCAGATTTGGTTGATGCACAATTTCCTGTAGAGCTCGGGAAGCGTTTTCGTGCTGACCGGCTAATGCCAATTGTCGTGCATGTACCACTCGAAGTGTGACATGAGAAGGTTCAATCTGGAGTGCTTTCTCGGTTGCTTGTAGTGCTTGCCCGCCACAACCTTTTCTCTCAAAACAAACCGTCCGGGTCAGATGGGCTTCAATACATTCTGGTTGCTGCTGAAGAACCGTATCACAGTGTTCAATAGCTTGATCCATCGCTCCATGATGCAACAACATGGAAGCGATGGTCAGATGGCATTCAATATGATCCGGATGCTTGCGCAGGGCAGTCTTGGCTAACTGAAGCCCACGAGCGATATCTCCAAGTTTGGATGCAGCATGCGCAACGCCACACATCGCATTGACCTGCCTTGGCTGCATCGACAAGACACGTTCGTACAGTCGCTGCGCCTCAGCCCAACGGGATTGACGCTGGCACGCCAATGCCTGTTGCAACCACTCCTCGACCTTTGATCGATTGTTGCCCATCTGACTTGCCATCCACGATATCACTTTCTAAATGTGCTTGCGAACTCCAATAGGATCAGTGCATCAAGAACGAACAGCATCAGGAATAACCGAAGGCACTGACAAATCGATCGAGGTGAGAGGAGACAGCTTGAAAATGCGATGCATAATTCCTCCATCGATTCGTCGCACCCGTATGGACTGGCTCTGCAACCGCAGCATAACTTGGGGTCGAAATGAACTTATCACTCGCCTCTTGGTGAAACTGCAGGACCCGTTCATCCCAAGACGAACCCAAGTGATCGAGCAGCAACCTCGCTTGTCGTTCCAAGTCAAGAACGGTATCCTCATACCGCACTTCGAGAATCGAAAGAGAAAATCTCTCTTTGAAAGCCAAGTACAAATCCATCACATGAGCGTAATAATTGGCGGCATCTTTCAACGTGAGCATATGAATCATCGCGTTGTTCAGTCGAAAGTCCTGCATGTAGCAACTCAAACAGACATCGCGTGGATCACGAAGTGCAACAATGATCTTTGCGTCAGGAAATACCATTTTGATGAAGCCGAGATTCACTATGTTCAAAGGCAATTTATCGACAAACGTAATGCCGTTGTAGCGTGATCCCATTGCCGATTCGACGCCGTCCCAGTAGGATCGTCGTAATTGCTGCACCTGTTGAATGGTCGTTCGTCCAACCATATTGCTCATATTCTGTTCTTTTCCCACCAAGCCAAACCACTGTTTGCGAATCTGATTTACAAAACCACGTTCATCTGAAGTGGCGATATTTGGATGCGCACCCAAGACTTGCTCCGTCAACGTCGTCCCTGAACGAGGAAAGCCAACGAGGAAAGCGGGCGCGGGTTCGTCGTGGCCAATTGCTTCGGACGTAAATTGCGCAACTCCCTCCGGCGTAAATCCAAGCTTGAACGCGTTGATAAGATTCAGGCGAGTTTGTCGATTGCATTGCTTGGCTTGCGCAGAGTTTGACACAATGCGAACGTAGGATTGCATTGCAAAGAATGCACTTTCATATTCGCCAATTTTATCACGGACCACCGCCAGCTGATGCCATGCAGATCTCCCCACCGTGGGAGGCAGGTTCTCATCTTGGGTTATCTGTTCCAAGGTCGTCTGCGCTTCTGCATACCGCTTCTGCCGCATCAAGAATCCCGCTTTGGCGGTTGCCAATGAAGGATCAGCGGAACCTGTCGTCATGGCTTCATCGATTGTAATGATCGCTGCATCAACATTGCCACACCGATCTTGACAAGTTGCCTTGATAAGAAATGCGTCTGTGTTGGATGGATCGAGTTCTATTGCTCGCTCACAATGTGAGATCGCTTTGACCGGTTCGCTTTCCATAAGCGCAATATGGGCCACCACATATTGGCATCCCGAACTGTCCGGGCAAATCGACGCCGCCTGTTCCGCCAATCGACGAGCCTCTGGTATTTTTCCGAGCTTGGCGGTTGCTAACGCTCGTCCAGCCAATGCACGATCTTGACTGGGGTTCTGCTGTAAGACGAGATCAAACAATTGCAATGCTTGTTGCCACTGCCCTTGGCGTTGCACCGTAAATGCATTGGCCAAGAGCGCAGCTTCGTGTTGTTGTACGTTTGGTTGCTGCATCATCATTCCGTCGTTCCCAGCCTTTATGAATGTACGCCCTTGTTGTCCGAGGCATACCCAAAGGCCTCAATGAATGGTTCAAGCTGACCCGTAATAGGTGCGATGAATTTTTTGTAGTTTTTCCACCTTGCGATTGCACGACCGTGAATGGGCTCGCGGACCGCTGCTGCGCTGGGAGTTGAGATCATCCTTGACTTGGCTTTCTCGTGAAATGAGAGCAGATCATCGCTCCACTGCAAGCCCAAGTGGTCCAAGATGCGCTTGCCTTGTTCAGCGAGATTGCCCACGGTATCTTCATATCGTACCTGCAAAATAGAAGCTGAGACTTGATCTCGCAACTGCAGATAGAGCGTCATGACCGAATTATAAAAAGCCGCGGTATGTTCCAACGACAAAAAATGAATCATGGAGTTGTTCAAGCGGAAATCTTGTTGAAAACAACTTAAACAAACATCCCGTGGATCTCGCAAAGCCACGAGCACTCGGGCATCAGGAAAGATTCGGTTGATCAATCCAAGGTCAATGATGTTTAAAGGCATCTTATCCACAAAGACGTTCCCTGATTGCAGATTTGGAAAGTGTTGGTGAACTGCCTTCCAGTATGTTGCGCGCAAAGTGCAAATATGCTCGCGACTCAACGTATCTAGCATCGGGCCCGCGGGCATGTTTCCCCCAACCATGCGCAGTGCTTCATTGCCTGCCACGTTGAGAATGGGCACTTCGTCTGCGGTGGTAACATTAGGATGCGATGCCAAAATCTGTTCGGTCATCGTCGTCCCGGAACGAGGGAATCCAACTAAGAATGTCGGTGCTCCCATTGGTTCATCTACAAATGCAGATGGACCATACTGCTGCAACGATTCCATCGTACAAGCTGATTGATAGGAACGAATCCGATCGTATCTGCGATTGCGATCAAACGCTGTTGCGGCAGCGGACTGTTGGGAGAGTTGGCCGGACTCATGGAACAGCGCATAGGCCTTCTCGTACTGTCCCACTTTGTCATGCACAAACCCTAGTTCATGTATGGCTCTCTGACGAATCAATGCATGGCTGCTCGACGACTCGGAAGTTTGATTTAACACAGCCTGCAATTGTGAGGTTGCGTCATCAAAACGTTTTGCCCGCTGCAACAAATGCCCGCGATGAATCCCAAGCTCCGCATCATTTGGCAAGATGGCCAAGCCAGCTTCTACTTGTTCGATTGCTTCCATCAACTGATCCATTTGCTCAAGACAATACGAAGCGAGGAAGTAAGAGGTGCCAATGCTAGGATCGATTCTGATCGCCCGTCGCGCCATTTTCAGTGCGCTCTCGAATTGGGTAGCAAACATCAAACCATTTGCACAGGCAACCAAAAAATCTGCTCGTCGTGGGCTCAACGCTACTGCTTTTTGAAGATGAGATAGGGCCGCCTCTGGCTCATTCATCGCAATGAGACATTGCCCCAGATTGAAGAAAATCACAGGGTCTTTTGCGTTCTGCTTGATGGCGGATTCGTATTCTGCTCGGGCAAACGGTAATCTGCCTGCCCGATGGTGGGCTATAGCTGCCTGCAAGATTGTTTGAACTTTTTTTGAGTTTTTGACTCGGGGCGTCGACGCACCCCCCCCGGACGAAACCCCGCCCGGCCGCTTACTCTTTCGTGGTCGTTCTCTGCGCTTTGCCACCGGACCTCCCGTGTGATACATCCTGCTTGAATTCCATTCGCCAACACTCTGTCGTGATGGTATGTAATCGGGCTTCTCGGGACACATCTTGTGCCCCCATTCCATGCGATGCACAACGGTTCTCGGACGATTGGCCACCGAACTTGCACAAATGCTCTTCGATGTAGAGAAAATGCCAACTCTGCAGTCTATTAGTCCGTCTATTATCCCCGGCGATTTGGTGGCCATCCACTGGCAAAAAAAGACAACAGAGCCACCAACTCCTCGACCGAAGGATATATATATGAACACCCCACTTCTGCACGGTATTCGATCGCCCAAAGATATTGCCCACCTTTCCATTGAGGAATTGGAGGGCGTTGCAGCTGAGATGCGAACCGCCATTCACGCCCAAGTGTCAGCATCCGGCGGGCATCTTGCTCCGAATCTCGGTGTCATTGAACTCACTTTGGCATTGCACTACGTCTTTGATTTTGCATCAGATCGATTGCTGTTTGACGTTGGTCACCAATGTTATCCACACAAACTACTCACCGGGCGATTTGAATCCTTGGGTCAATTGCGCACACGTTCAGGAATCTCAGGATTTCCTGAGCCTCGTGAATCTGCTTACGACCAATTTTCCGTTGGACATGCCGGCACTGCGATCTCCACTGCAGTAGGGATGGCCAAGGGAGATTCGATCAACGGCGACGCATTTCATCCCACAAGTAAGCCGGATGGCAGACGTGTTGTCGCACTCGTCGGCGATGCTTCGATCGTAAACGGCTTGGCGATGGAAGGCCTCAATAACGCCGGCACATTGGATCGGCAATTCTTAGTAGTCTTGAATGACAATGGGATGTCGATCGCTCAGCCGCAAGGCGCCGTTGCTGCATACTTGGATCGCGTTCGCACGAGTCGAACATTCCAAAGCGCAAAACGCAAAGCTCGCACCGTCGTTTCTCATTTGCCAGGCAAGGATCTCATCAAAGACATGTACCACACTTTGGGCGATGTCGCGAAGGCGTCGTTGCATGAAGATGCGTGGTTTGAGAAATTCGGGCTCGTTACAGTTGGTCCGGTTGATGGACATGATTTGCGAGGATTGATCGAAGTCCTCATTGAGGTTCGAGATTTTGATCGGCCGTTGGTATTGCATACCCACACGATTAAAGGCAAGGGCTTTGAACATTGTGAGAAGGACGCGACAACTTTTCATTCACCAAAACCATTCAAAATGCAAGGCACTTCTGTCGAACTCGCCTCGGGCGGCAGGAGTTTTACCTCTGCATTTCATGACGCTATCCATGACATCATGTTGCAGGATCCGAACGCAGTGGTCGCTACTTCGGCAATGCCTGACGGAACAGGTGTCAATGACATCCTGAAGGAATTTCCTGGTCGGGTGTGGGATACAGGCATTTGTGAAGGGCACGCGATGGACATGATGGCGGGCTTAGCAAAGACAGGCCAGAAGCCATTTTTTGCAGTCTATTCCACGTTCCTGCAGCGGGCATTCGATCAAGCATTTCAAGAAGTAGCCCTCCAAGAACTACCCGTTCGACTTTGCTTGGATCGGGCTGGCTTGGTAGGCGGCGATGGCGCAGTCCATCATGGTTTCTGTGATATTTCTATGCTCAGCATCTTACCCAAGGCGGCCATTACCGCAGCGATGGATGAACCAAGTTTGCGCGCAGCATTGGCCTTCATGCAACAGTATGACGAAGGCTTGAGTGCGGTTCGATACCCCCGCGATACGGTCGATGACCGATTCACCGATGTCGAATGTCCACCGTTCAAACTCGGATGCGCTCGACCCTTGATCGAGCACAAGAATCCTGACATCGCAGTCCTTGGCCTCGGCACGATGGCGATGAATGCGATCGATGCATGTGAATTGCTTGGCGGAAAAGAAAGTGAATATCGAATCAACGTGTACGATGCACGATTCGCAAAACCGATTGATATTACTCTAGTCACATCCTTGATTGAAAAGCAGATTCCGATTGTGACCATCGAAGATCATGGATTGTCCGGCGGGTTTGGTGCACGAGTTCTCGAAGCGTGCAATGATGCAGGCTTGTCCACCCAACACGTTCACCGCCTTGGCATTCCAGAGCGATGGATCTACCAAGACAGTCGCGTCAATCAATTGGCGGAAGTCGGGCTTGATGCAGCATCCATCGCGAGGACTATTTCAGACATACTTGATGTAGAGCCGAACGAATCGGATGTCCGGCCTGCAACATCAATGCAAATACCGCCGAAAACAACAGCGTCGACATTCTCCAAACCCACGACAGAGTGACATTCGCCGAACAGAGTCTCGAGTGAAGACGCCCCCTCGATTGTACGATCCGTTCAATGGCCTATGATTCGGCAATGGCTGTACTCCTACGTGGCAGAATCCTCACTTCGACAGCGGACATTCCTCAAATTGGGTGGATCTACATTGTCGAGGACCGTATTGCCGGCCTTGGCACAGGTGATCCGCCCGCGAGATATGCGAATGCGGACGAAACTGTCGCAGGTGATGAGCGCACACTTATTGCACCGGGATTTATTGATGCCCACAATCATCTACCGCAATTCAATTCGATCGGCTGCGATGGATTGGAATTGCTCGATTGGCTCAATGAGATAATCTTCCCCGCAGAGTCAGAATGGCAGGACTCTGATCTTGCTATCGACGACACTCGCCGCTCTTTGCAGCGCATGCTTAAATCCGGCACGACAGCTTTTGCTGGAAATCTGACTTCTCACTCAACCGGCATCCCTGCGTTTTCCCATCTTCAAGATTCTCATCCGATTCGCGCAATCATCGGCCGTGTCCTCATGGATCGAAACGCCCCTGCAAACCTTTGCACACCAGGCCCGTGGGAAATTAATGAATACCTACCAACTTGTAAACCACTACAAGCACATGGCAGCCGACTTTCTATCAATCCTCGATTTGCGATAGCATGCTCCAGCGAAGCTCTTCAGTTTGCGGGTAAACAGGCTAGCCGCGAATCCAACGTATGGGTCCAGACTCATCTTGCAGAGTCGATCGCAGAATGTGACCAAGTGCACTCCCTCTTTCCAGATGCACCACATTACGCGGGTGTGTATGATGAATTTGGATTGCTTCATGAACGTACACTCTTAGCCCATTGCAATCATTTGAGTTTAGATGAATGGAAACTCATTGCATCGCGCAAGGCTATTGTGGTGCATTGCCCCGTTGCAAACATCTTTCTTGAATCTGGTTCGTTTGATCTCAAGCAGGCACAATCACATGGTGTTCGGGTTGCATTGGGAAGTGATGTTGCAGCAGGTGTCGAGGTTGCCATGCCGCGTGTCGCCCGCTCGATGATCGAGACCGCAAAGTGGCGCAGGCGAACCATCGATCCTGATGCGCCGATCCCGACTCCTGCCCAAGCATGGAGCATGATTACAAAAGGCAACGCCGCCATGCTCGGCTGGCCGGATGCAGGCGTACTATCAAAAGGCGCACGGGCCGACATCCTGATCATGCAGCCTGACATCACACGATGGGATGAGCATACATTTGGGCGACTCATGTATGGCTGGGAAGATGAATGGATTCAACACGTCTTGCTTGCTGGCCGTGTGCGGAAGACGAATATCTAGTGCATCACTCACACATACGCACGTCGGCCGTACACCCACCACTCCAATGTCAACACGAATAGGCAAGCGATCAAGAACCATGACCACAATGGGCGTTTGCGCAAACTTCCCTCGTCTGCCATGGTTGCTTCTGCATCACCTTGAAATTCAATGGTTGATGCGGATCGAATATCACTTTCCTCAAGGTTGAACAGATTCACCGCAAATGCACGTGAATGTACCTCATCGCTGCCGGGCTCTTTCCACTTCATTTCGTACTGCCCAACATATTCAATCGGATCGTAGGTTGTATAGGAAGGATCACTTGGAGTAAGAGGAATTGTTCGACTTTGTTGGGCACGTGGAAACACCAGTTGAATGTCAGTGGCATGCTGCGGTAACCGCGCCACCAACGATTCGCCCGGACGAAACGATTTGTGGGATATTGAATCTCCAAGATGCCCGAGATAGTCAACCGCATTTTGCATGAACAACACGAAATTCGGATCCCAAGGCCAATTTGACTGCACCACTTGGAAAGGGGTTACGATCGCGTTCACGCCGTTTGCGCTGATTTCTGCGACCATTGGGCCATTCACCCCTTCAACCAATGCAGTGGCAGAATCGGGTATTCGCATCGGGACATTGGACGTGGTCAATTGGCTAAAGTTAACGTCATGATTAAGTGGGTGATTGTTGTCCCACGTCGCGGGAAAATTGACCTTTCGATCGGTCCCTTCATGTGAAAACCCTGAGGACGGCGGCAAACTTCCAAGGCATAAATATCGCCCGGGGAGCAATTTCTGCGGTTGATACCCATCAAATATGATAACGTCGTACTGATCCGTCTTACCTTCAGATTGCCGTCGCTCAAACTCCGCACCGGTGAGACTGTCCAGCTGACTAATAAATGGGATACCCCCAAGTGATGACTCCACCACGAAATTCTGTCGCGCTACCAAAGCAATTTTCAACTGCTTGGCAGGCGGGATAATGACATAGGCCTGATTATCGGAAAGTAAGTCATCTGCGTATTCGATCTCAACTCCAAGTACCAACCCCAATGGCTGCGCCAACTCAAACGAAAAATCAAATGTGCCCGGCACGATCGATTGCAATTGATTATCCGTGGAAGAGTCTCCGGCCTCATTCTCAATCATGGTGGCTGCAGGCACTTCAATAGGCTGCGAATCGAGCAATTGATCGGCCACGGAGAACATGAGCGTGACCACTGCCGGCTCTGTCCTAAAATTCGCCACCCTTGTATACACGGAAATCTGATCCATGTTGGCAAAATTACGTTCCGCATCAAATGCTAGAATTGCTACGTTTCGCTCGGCTGTTTCATCTCCAACTCGGCGATAGACGACATCCTTTTCCTTCTTGACCTGCTCTCGAATATCAGATATTCGGCCGTCAGAAAACACAATAATGTTCGCCGGAGGCCCCGTGCTCTTGCCCGGATTTTCAGGGTCCGTCACCGTTGCATACGCTCGGGCCAACTCAAGTGCATCATTGAGGGTGGTGGTTCCGTCGGTTGGCTGAATTGATTCAATGGCTTGGTGAAGCTGAGTTTGATTGCTCGTGAATCTACTCACAACTTCTGCATCATGAGCAAACGAAATCACCATGACGTCTTCAGATTCTGAGAACGACTGGAAGAATCCGCCATCTTCCATCGCATCGACATAATCCATCGCCTGGGTTTTCGCCTCCGCCAATCGCGTCGGCCCACCATCGGTCGCAGGTGCATTCATACTCGCAGAACGGTCAATGAGCAGGATGGTGCGCTGTCCGTGACTTTGATTAGATGCCCATTCAGGCTGCGCAATAGCCAACAGAATAAATAACAATGCCAGCAACTGCAGGAATAGCAGCAAATTTGGCTTGAGTCGCTGAAATGGTGCGTTGGCTTGCAGGTCCTGTACCGCGTTCATCCACAGCAACGTCGATGGAACCAGTTTTTCCTGGCGACGCAATTTTAGAAAATACAACAACACCAGCGGCGGAATTGCGATCGCAGCAACAAGTAGAGCCAAGGGCAAGGCAGCAAAAGTCACGAATCAATTCTCCATTCAATGCAAACGCTACTCAGTATGACGTGGTTATCGAAGTAATCCGCGTTTACGCAAATAGTCCAACACCAGTGTTTCCATCGACATGTCAGTACGCAATACCATGTGAATCATCGATCGCCTAATACAATATTCGCGTAGGCTCGCACAATATGCATTCATGTTTTCCTTATACCGCTTCACGAGCGCGCCGGACATGGTCACCTCTGCGATGTTTCCATCTTCAGCATCACGCAGCTTCAAGTCTCCCGCCAGAGCGTTCGTTCCCACCGGGTCAATCTCCTCCGGACTGAACACTTGCAATGCGTAGGTATCAAAGCCACTTCCCATCAAATACCGCAAGCCTTTTTCGTAACCACTCTTGTACAAGAAATCAGACAGGATCACCATGACTCCGCGGCCTTCTCGGCTGAGCGCGACAGTCTTCATGGAAGATTCAAAATCCACGCTTCCACTTGGTTCCAAATCGAGAATCCATTGGCCCATCTGTCGTGTCTTGCGTCGGCCGCGTAGATTTGGAAGACGATGAACACCATTCTCATCGAGTGATGCGATCGTAACGCGATTGTAATTCACCAACCCGATATATCCGAGCGACATCGCTAGCTGCTGACAGAAAATGAGTTTGTCAGGGTCGCCATAATTCATGGATTCCGAAGTATCAATGACAATGTATAGGGATAGATCCTCTTCCTCGAGAAACAGTTTGAGAAAGAGTTGATCGAGTCGACCATACACATTCCAGTCAATGTAGCGTAAGTCATCGCCGGGCACATAGCTTCGATAGTCTGCAAACTCTACCGATTGGCCTCGCTTCTTACTACGACGTTCGCCCTGCAATTTGCCTTGGAAAATCTTGCGCGAGACAACATCCAATTGATCGAGCTTGGCCATCAATGTGGAGTCAATCAGTTCTTCAATTCGCTCCGGCCGTTTGATACGACGGGAAGGAAGAGAGGACGAGGCAGATGAAGAGGTTGTGGTCGTGGGTACTTGGGTCATCATGGTTTGGCGTACGTAGTGTGGTGTGGTGTTCAACTTGCTTTAGAGTAGGTCGTCAGCGGGTCGTCAAATCTCGTGAGGCACGCGGTCGATCAGTTCGGTAAGCACTTCATCCGTGGTAACGCCTTCTGCTTCCGCTTCGAAGTTCAACATGGTTCTATGCCGAAGGGCGGGGAGTGCCATCGCATCAATATCTTTGAACGATACCGCAAATCGACCATTGATCACCGCTCGAACCTTTGCCGCGAGGATCATGGATTGTGCCCCTCGTGGACTAACGCCGATCTTGATGTACCGATTCGTGATGGCATCGGAAAATTCACTCTCTGGATGAGTCGCCATCACCAAACGGATCGCATAATCCTGCACATGATCCGCCGCCACGACATGCTTCACCAACTGTTGCGCTTGTTGAATATATGCGCCATCCAAAAGTGGTTGCACTTCGGGTGTTTCATTCGAAGTCGTGCGCACCAGGATTTCTGTCATCTCTTCACGGGTGGCGTAGGGCACAACCAACTTGAACAAAAATCGATCCAATTGCGCTTCGGGGAGTGCGTACGTCCCTTCCTGTTCGACCGGATTCTGTGTCGCCAGCACGAGAAACGGCCGATCGAGTTGGTGCGTCGAACCAGCGACGGTTACACTTTTTTCCTGCATAGCTTCCAACAACGCTGCCTGCGTTTTTGGAGTAGCGCGATTAATCTCATCTGCCAAAATGATCTGGGCAAAAATGGGGCCAGGTCGAAATTGCATCGATCGCCTGCCCGTAGATTTGTTTTCCATCACGATCGTCGTACCGACGATGTCAGCCGGCATCAAATCAGGGGTAAACTGCACACGTTTGAACGGCAACGAGAGTGTTTTCGATAGTGTACTAATGAGAAGTGTCTTGCCTAAGCCCGGCACACCTTCAAGGAGAATATGGCCATCTGCGAACAAACCGATGAGCGTATGCTCCACAATCTCATCTTGCCCAACCATGACTTTCCCGATTTCTAAGCGCAATCGATTGAATATTTCGCGAAATGCAGCGCATCGCTTTACCACTTCGCTCGCATCATTCAAAATGAGATTTAGATCGGGAAGCGAATCGTCCATCGTTCGCTTTGCACCGGCGGTGACATCATCCAGAGGCATTGGTATTGCCTCCATCCTCTTTGTCAGGATCGGATTTTGATTCACGCTGTGCACGTTTCTTTGCTGCGAGCAATCTTGACATCGGCTCCCCTTCGTCACCTTCGCTGGCTGCTGGCTGCGTGCGCGTCGGTCGTTTCGTCCGCATCAAACTCTCATCAGCGCTCGTCGCATCCGCACTCGTCATGTCTTCGACAGATTCAGAAGTGTTGGCGCCCTCTTGTGATTCGAATCGAGAACCAGATGCCTCTTTCGCGGCGCGACGTGTTTCTGCGGCAACGTCCGCTCCCCCTCCTGCTCCGGTTCGTGTCTGTTGTACTTCCTCACGTTTGCTTCTCAATCGGCCGATGGATTGTTCTGCGGTGATGTCCTTGCGATTCCACAAAGAATGCCATCGGCGACGGGCCGCCACACCATCGAAGGCCAAGCGACGGGACGCGACATCAAACAACAACAACGATGCAGCTAACACTGCTATCAGCGTCCACATGTCCGTCATGCTCATTGGCACTTCCAGACCTTCTCGCTCAAACAATTCTGCCTGCGAAGGATCGGTCGGCAATTGGCGACCTCCTGTTCGAGCGGCGAGTTGCTGCAGCAATGGAGTGTTGTCTTTGACTGCGCGATATTCCTGACTGTACGGAATTGACAGTCCCGCTTGAATGGTCCGCATCGTGCCCGCTTCAGCATCATGATACATTAACGTCACCAACCACGAGCCTGATCGATCTGCTCGAAATTCGGCGGCCCCTTGCCCCGGCCCAGTTTGATGCAGCGTGATCTCTTGCTCATGCATATCAGGTGTAATGACCGAGCCTTCCATCTTTCCAAACGTCGCATATTTGCCGTCCGACGTAAGAATTCGCGCGCTCACTTTGGCGGTTTGACCATCTAACGTTACCGCAACTTCCACATTCGATGGAGCAGCGGGCCGCATTGACCAACGGATTGTCTGTTCCCAAAATCCTTTGTACTCGTTCCATGAAGTCCACGCGTCACCCCAGCGGGCAGTTGCATCGGAAGTGAACGCCGCTGTTTTTCCCATACCGTATTGCCAAGATGAAAAGAGCGGATCGCCTTTGCTGGTAACGATTTCAGGCGATACGCCTTCGCGGCCAACCGTCAAAACGTATCCAGTAAAGGTCGGCAAGGCTTGCCATCTGCCTCGAAATGGTCCGGGTCGCGCGGTCAAATTATGGCTTGCGGTGAATGTTTCCCCTTCGACAATCAACGATCGTTTGACCTTGATCGCTTCCTTCATGAAGATCTGCGGCATCAATGAGAAGTTGTTACCCGGATTGTGATACTTCCCACCCGTCTGTTTTGCTATACGCTTCATGGTAAGCGATGAATTGCCGCCCATTCCGTGCCCGCCCGCCACCACGGTGCTTACCGAGATCCCCGCATCCTTGTATTTTTGAATCAACCCCGGCGTGGGCGGTGCAGGATCTCCATCTGAGACAATGATCACATGTTTCTGGGAGACATTTGTAAGTTCTGAAAGAGCCTTGTGGGCCATAACCATAGCTGGGTTGAAATCCGGCATATCGCCCATGGGCATTTTGTCGATCGCGGCGTGAGCGGCAGCCTTGTTGCTCAGATCTTGGAGTGGAAACTCCCATTGGCATCCTTGGAATCCTCCGCCGTTCCAGTTGTAGTCAATCACTCCTGCCATATCGAGGCGAGACAGTGCGTCGATCGCAGCTTTAGCACATTTTGCTCCCCAATAATTACCCTGTGGAATCTCACAAGAGTGCATGATGCACACGAGCGCGCCTTTTGGCATGCGCTCAATGTCCGGCGGATCAAATTTGATCGGCATCGCTTTTTCGAGAGGAGTATCAATGTACCCACCAGCTCCGAATGAATCGGGACCGCCGATCATGACAAGACCGCCACCGATATCGTGCACGTATCGGCGAAGAGTCTCCAGCGTATCCGGCGGAAAGGCGTGAGCAGGGATGTTCGGCAAGATGATCGAGTCATAGCCAGACAACATGATCAAATCACGACTGATGTCCAAAGGTGAAACAATTTCGACTTCTATTTGTGCTTCGTCGATCGCTTGCAGCAAGTGTGTCGTTTCCTCCGGCGATTCCTGCACGAGCAAGATACGCCCTTCTCCCTGAACGATCGTCACCGCTTCTGCAATGTTGTTGTTCGTCCGAAGATCATCCTCCGGATAGTCAGGCCTGAAGTCCGCGACAATTCGTTGCGCCCCCTGTTGATCCATCAACAAAGTAACCGGAAAAGCATTTACTCCTTCTTCCAGCATGAGACGACGGCCTGTGCCCTCACTCTCGGAATCCAGATCGATCGGTTCCCCTCCCAAGGTGAGATGCAACGTCCCCGAAGTCTCTTTCAACGATCGCAGGATCATTTTTACGGGGACATTCTGACCTCGACGAGCAATTGACGGGGCGGCAATGCGGTCGAACATAACATCCGATTCATATTCATATTTGAGTTGCAAAAAATCAATGGGAATGTGATTGAACGCAATCTTGTCCGCAACCGACAGCGCGTTTCCGACATTCTCATTTCCATCGCTAACAAGTAAGATGCGTGTAGCGGTATCAGCGGGAGCGATCGCGTATGCTTTTTCGAGGCCATCCGCCAGGTTGGTGGCTTCGAGATTGACAACCACACTGCCCGATTCCACAATCGTACTGATATCAGGAAGCGCAACCACGCGAGCGTCACTGCCAATGTTGATTATTGCAATACGATCAATGGGGCGTTTGTTCTCTGACTTCTTCACCGCATCCTGAAGATATTCAATTGCCATCTTGCCTAGCTGATCCGAAATCGACCGGCTTCGGTCAATCAGCATGATGATCGAAATGCCTTCACCTCGATCCAACCACTTCGGCTGCGCAATCGCGGCTGCAATCAATGTGATCAAGAGGATGCGAGCGGTACACACTGTCCATTTTTTTATTCTCGAGAGGCCCGTGAGGCGTTTCCAGCCGATCCACACGACGGGGATAGCAAAAAGAAGGAGAAGTAGTGCCTCTGCCCGCTCGAAATGCAAAATGTCTAGCATATGTGGCCTGCCATTCATAGGTCGTTGGAGCTTCTCAACCTGATTCGGGGCGCAGGCCGATCAGTTTCGCTCCTCTCATCAGATTCTCAAATGTTTAGGGCCGGGCAACGGCCTCCAACTCGAATTGGATCGTTGGGACATTGTACCGTGTTCTCATTTTTCCGGGTCTGCTTGGAATGAGAAATCGCACACATTTCTCACCATCCTCAACATCAAGATCGAATTCCCGCCTGCAACGCTAGGCGCCATCCCTTGACCTCCTACCGCCTATTTGATCCAATCACACATTTATTTTGACTCATCAAAATATTTATTGACCCAACCCAAAAACAGGCCTACGATTGCTCCTTTTGGCTTGCTATTCAATGGAATGATCATTTGGAGACACTATGCGATCAACACCTTGTACATCTCTGAAACGACGAAAGAGCTGGCTTTTTGAGGCAGGATCGTTGTTTTTGATCGGCTGCTGTGTGATATTCAGTTCCGGATGTGGTGAGGAATCACCTGCAAGCGGTGCAGGGGTGCCCGACGACGCTGACGCCAATGGCGTTCACAAGATCATTACGACGACCTCCATGGTTGGAGATATTGTCCGCCAAGTCGTGGGGTCTCATGCTGAAGTGGTCAATCTCATGGGTGAAGGCGTGGATCCGCATTTGTATAAGCCCACACGGTCAGATGTTGCTTCGATTGCAGATGCAGATGTGGTTTTCTACTCAGGTTTGCTGCTTGAAGGCCGCATGACCGATGTTTTTATCAAAGCGGCGATGAATGGGCAATCCGTTCATGCAGTAACCGAGCTCATCAGTGAGTCGTATCTGCTCGATCCACCCGAGTTTTCTGGCCACTGGGATCCGCATGTCTGGATGGATGTCAGCGCGTGGAGCCAATGTGTAGACGCGGTCTCCAACATCATGTGCGAACTCGATCCCGAACACGCCGACGACTTCAGGTCGAACACTGCCATCTATCAAGCGAAATTGCAAGCTCTAGATGACTACACCAAGAAAGCGATTGCGAGCATACCCGATCATTCACGAATCTTGGTAACCGCTCATGATGCGTTCAATTATTTCGGTCGCGCCTATGCAATTGATGTCATGGGGATTCAGGGTATTTCAACCGAATCAGAAGCAGGGATCAGCGACATCAATCATCTCAAGGACATTCTTGTAGATCGCAGAGTGCCAGCGGTGTTTGTCGAATCAAGCGTATCGGATAATAACGTCCGCGCGCTGATCGAAGGAGCGGGTTCATTAGATCATGCCGTCACCATCGGGGGCAGATTGTTTTCCGATGCGGCAGGACCTGCGGGTGACTACACCGGCACGTACATCGGCATGATTGACCATAATGTGACAACGATCGCCCGCGCGCTCGGCGGGGATGTGCCCGACGGTGGGTTGAACGGCCAACTGTCATCCAACGGCGAGGAGCATTAACCCGTGGATCGTCAAGTTATTGACAATACGATATCGACTCAAAAAAAGCCGATTGGCCAACCGGAAATATTGACGGACAATGTCGGTAGCCCCTCCACTGAACGCCCGCAAATTGCACACGGCGTGGAACACTCTGCTGATTCGCCGATCGCCATTCACGACATGACGGTGGCGTACCATCGCAAGCCGGTGTTGTGGGATGTGGACCTCGATTTTCCGGAAGGGAAATTGATTGCCATCATCGGACCAAACGGAGCAGGAAAAAGTACATTACTCAAAGCGACGCTTGGACTGATCCCGTGTATTTCGGGCAGGGTCATGATCTACGGCAAGCCTTACAAAAAGCAGCGTCACCTCGTCGCCTACGTCCCACAACGGGAAACGGTCGATTGGGATTTTCCGGTGAGCGCATTAGACGTGGTTACGATGGGTCGGTATTCACGCATCGGTTGGTGCAAACCGATCACTCGTGCCCATCGCGAAGCAGCCATGCACGCTCTTGATCGAGTGGGTTTAGCGGATTACGCCAAACGGCAGATAAGCAATTTATCTGGTGGCCAACAGCAGCGCGTTTTTCTCGCTCGAGCATTAGCGCAAGATGCCAAAATTTATCTTATGGACGAGCCGTTCGCTAGTGTGGATGCAGCAACCGAAAAAGCGATTGTGAAAGTTCTCAATGATCTTAATCATTCAGGCAAGACAGTTGTGGTGGTACATCATGACCTGCAAACCGTCCACGAGTATTTTGATTATGTCATTTTGTTGAATATGCGTATTGTGACCCACGGGCCGGTCGAATCTGCATTTACGCCAGAGAACTTGACTCGTACCTATGGTGGCAAACTCACCCTCTTGGATGAAGCGGCCCAAGCCATCGCCCGTCGATAACCGAACTCATCATCGTAACCATCGTCGTCAACACTGATTGAATTTGATCCCTCTCGTCCGAAAGGATTGCCTTGTCTGATTTCATGCGGGTCATTTTGCTGCAAGATTACAACACACGCGTTGTGGTGTTTGGTGTAACTTGCCTTGGCATTGCGGCCGGGATGATCGGCACGTTCTTGCTTTTGCGCAAGCGATCGTTAACCGCAGATGCGCTCAGCCACGCCACTCTGCCTGGTATCGCAATGGCATTCATCCTCGCAACCGCCTTCGGAATGGAAGGGAAAGCGTTACCCGTGCTGTTGACGGGTGCGTTTGTATTCGGATTGCTCGGGGTTGGTACGATACTCCTTATTCGTAACACCACGCGCATCAAAGACGATGCAGCGCTCGGCATCGTGCTTTCGGTGTTTTTTGGCCTCGGTATGTCACTTGTCAAAATGGCGGAGAGCATGAACGCCAACGCCGCAGGACTTGATCGATTCATGCTCGGGCGCGCTGCATCTATGCTCGCATCGGATTCGTATACGATTCTCGCGGTGGGTTTGGTGGTGGGCACCATTTGCATCTTGCTATTCAAAGAATTCAAAATGCTGTGCTTCGATCAGGGATTCGCATCTTCTCAAGGCATGAAGGTGGTACTGCTCGATTCACTTCTCATGGGATTGGTGGTAGCAGTCACCGTCATTGGGTTGCAGGCAGTTGGGCTCGTCCTCATCATTGCGCTTCTTATCACACCCGCAGCGGCCGCCCGATTTTGGACAGACCGCTTGTTTGTCATGATGATGATCTCTGCATTCATCGGCGGAATCAGCGGGTACTTCGGTGCGATTGCAAGTGCACTCGTGGATCATCTCCCGACCGGCCCAATTATCGTACTCGTCTGTGCTGCGGTTTTTCTATTGAGTCTCACGTTCGGTCTTGAACGCGGATTGGTCGTTCGCATGCGACGACATATCACATTGACCCGCGCAATCGGCCTCCAGCATCTCTTGCGAGCTATTTATGAAGTGGGTGAGACACATCTCGCCAACTCCGTCACAACTCCGAACGTTGATATTCCAGCTGTTGATCTTGAATCAATACGTACCCGACGCTCATGGAGCGATTCGCAATTGCTTCGACTCATCGCTCGAGCCAAACGACAAGGGATGGTGCAACCGAATTCAACCAACACCCTCACTCTCACTCTCACCGCGTCAGGATTATCCCGCGCCCGCCAAGTGGTGCGCAATCATCGCCTGTGGGAGATGTACTTGATCACCTATGCAGATATTGCACCCAGCCATGTTGATCGTGGTGCGGATGATATTGAGCACATCTTGCATGCTGACATGATCGAAGAACTCGAAGGCCTCCTCGCCCAGCAAGCAATCGGCGATTCATTGCCCCATAGCCCGCATAGTTTGATCTCCAATCACTGCAGCACGACTACATTACTTGATCCAACAGAAGAAGGGACACCCGCCTGATGCCCTTTACTTGGCTAGAACTTGACACCTGGATCATCGTTACCGGGATCGCGTGTGCGTTGGCGTGTGCTATTCCTGGCACGTTGTTGGTGTTGCGTCAAATGAGCATGATGGGCGATGCGATTAGCCACACTGTTTTACCTGGGATTGCCATCGCCTTCATCGTGACGCAGAGTCGCGATCCGATGCCGATGTTCATCGGCGCGATTGTCATTGGCATTGCGACCGCCGTCTTTGTCGAATGGGTTCGCGATTTAGGGAAGACCGATGGCGGAACCGCGATGGGTATTGTGTTCACCACGCTCTTTGCTGCCGGTTTGATTTTGTTGCGTCAAGGGGCAGACAGCGTGGATCTTGATCCGGGATGTGTGTTGTACGGTGCCGTCGAGACTGTAGCGAGTGATACTATGACATTGCTTGGCATCACCCTGCCGAGGCCGGCCATTATCAACGGGCTCATGTTTGTCGTCAACGCACTTGCAGTAACGATTTTCTACAAAGAATTCAAAATTTCGTCCTTTGATCCCGCCCTTGCCACCACCATGGGAATCAATGCGCGAGTGATGCACTATCTCTTGATGGTTCTCACCGCAGCAACCGCGGTTGCTGCATTTGAAACGGTCGGTTCGATTCTTGTGATCGCGATGCTCATTGTTCCGCCAGCTGCAGCGTATTTACTCACGGATCGTTTTGGATTGATGTTCATCTTGGCGGGAGTCATAGGAAGTTTGGCGGCTGCGATTGGTCACATTGCCGCCATCACATTGCCGCCGCTGTTTAGTTTCGGCGATGTCCAATTTGGAGATACCGTCACGTCAGGCATGATGGCGTTTGCCGCAGGATTCTTGTTCCTTTTGTGTTGGTTGTTCGCCCCAAAACAAGGGCTGATCGCCAAGCAGATTACCCGCTCGCGTTTACAGTACCGCATGCTGATTGAAGATATCTTGGGTATTCTGTATCGGGCAGAAGAAATGGATGGCGGGGTGGCTCCATGTGAAGTTCCCCGTAGTCGATTGCAAACGTTGCTCTTCGTGCGTTCATTTACATTGTCATTTGGTTTGCGCATGTTGCAGCGATCGCGAGATATCGCCATCAGCCGAACCGGGCATCACACTTATTCGCTCACCGAAGCCGGCCGTGTTCGTGCCCGCCAACTCGTGCGCTCGCATCGTTTGTGGGAAACGTACTTAGTGGCGGAAGCCAGTGTTCAACCTGACCACACGCATCGCAGCGCTCACGATCTAGAACATTTGCCCTCAGAGCTTGCGGACCGCCTAAGCGAAGCGCTGGGCAACCCCACCATCGATCCCGATGGCAAGGTCATCCCACCCACATAGATTTACTGCACGGTTCGCGGTTTATCGATCGATGCGATCCATCGAGATCGGATCAATCTCATCCCCGGGATCGCCACTGCTCTTGCCGTCACGGCCCCATACTGCGGAGTCCATCACCACGGGTTCAGCCATTCCGGTTGCCAACCAACCATCCATGAGATCTTCGCCTGTAGTTGCGAAACGCGGGTTCGATCCGTCATTCGCAAGGAACAGGAATTGGATGTACTCCCAACTCGTGGGCTGGTACATGAGTTTGATTTCTGCATACACCGCTTTCTGAGGGGGACTCATTTCAAATTCATCCCAGTAGTTATACGTTCCAGCGGGGCCTGGATCGCCGTACTGCTCTTTGGGCACGGGCAGGATGTTTCGTTTACGACCCTCTTCATAATCCATGCCAAACGGCGGAATGCGATTGTCATGAATCATCGTATTGTTCATAGCAAAATGCATTGATTCTGCTTTTTCGCCAGCAGGCCGGCGGGCGAGCTGCCCCAACGTGTACAACGTGTCTCCGGTCTCTCTATCAAATGCCAGCGCAAGTGATCCCGGGAAGCCAACTGCTTTGAGTAGGGCTGCCCATTCACTCGTGATACCCATCTCTGCACGGTAGATGCGAGTGTTCGGATCATGAAGATCAATCAATGTACGAACAGTGATATCTTCATCCCGAATGTTCACCAGTAAGTCGCCGTACTCACCGTCTTCACGCAACAACTTTCCTCTGCGACCAAACCACTTGATATTCAACCACATTCGTCGGCCTTCGGGATACCCGGAGATAAGTTTGTGGCCGGTGAGATTCACGACCCGAACAGTGTTATCGGTCACACTGATATCCCCAGCCTCCCGGAGATTGCGAAGCGCGCGGTCAACGCCATCATCCAAGCCATCCCGCATTTCTGGGGTGATGTCATTGCCGATCATGAGTTGACCTTTGTCACCCATGTATGTGAGCACCTCAGGAATCCAGTAATTTCCACCCACAAGGTCATGCTGTGGAATGTCAGTGCGATCTGGCCCCAAGTGACTGCCCCGACCATTCACGGGAGTCATATGACACGTTTGGCAGGTGAAGTAGCGAGCGTCACCATCCACATAATCCCCGGTTGGGTTGGCGGCCACCGCAGCATCACGCGATCGTTTGATCGACCCTGCTTGCAACTCTGCTGGAAGTGAGGCGTAGTCTGACACGCGCAATGTTGGAAATCCGCTGGACATGTTCTCGGAGAATGTCCGCTCGACGACCCCGTACTGATGCGGATAATTATTAAACGCTGCTTTCTCTTCGACTGGTGCGCCTGGCACACCCGACCGCACGACCGGATCAGACCACGGCTGCGTACCGGAATTCGGTGCAAGATCGCCGACTAGAGGATTGGATACATCATGACACGATCCACAGAACTCCGGCGATCGGTGAAAATTGGATTTCCCCCATGCGTGTTGCGATGTGTGCGCATCGTCATAAGGCCCGAGCCGTTCTGCTCCTGGCCAAAGCGAGATCATCGACCCACCAAGGTACGCTCGAGGCGGATCGCCGCCATCGTTCGCGATAAATGGTTCTAGTTGATTCCCCAACCATTCCTGATCGTCAGGATTGGTCATGGTGTGGCAGGTGTCACAGTTGACGCCATCAGACTCGATTTCGAGTAACCGCGAACCATCGGTCGGCGTGGAGTGCCCATCGTACCAACCCATGGGCAAATGACATCGAATGCACAGGTCGCCCACACCCGGGACATTATTCTCTGAGACGGCGACGGCTGCCCAATACAGCGGATCGCGACTAGCGTGCGACATCAACGAGCCATACCAAGTATGCAAGGGTTCAGCGTTGTCGTCATACCCGCCGTGGCAAACCGCACAATTGTCCGAGTGGGTCAAGGCGGGGACTTGGTTGGGCTGCGTGCCCGGTTGTTGAATTTCTGTTGGTACTTCGTCGACTTGGGCGACCGCCCATGGCGACATTACCCCACCTAACGCCATCACCATGGCAGGGACAAACGTTGCACAACCGCGTATTAAATACATCTTTGATACTCCTAATGCTCTAACCATCGCCTGGATCTTTCGCCATCTAGAGTTATGGACGATTCGGCGTTCACCCCGGGATATTGGAGGTTCCTCAGTGCCAAGACATCCATCCTGTCCAAACCTAACTCATAGGTCGTCGATACGCGATCCCGAATTCTGTAAATAGGCACTAGAATCAGCACTTCCGGGCAGAATAGATTGCGCATCTTCGCAAAAGATCGATAGGACCTGTTACTAGGGCATTTCTAATTGGTATTAGATGTCAGAAGTAGTGAACCAGACAGAAGCATCGGTTCGGCCGGCGGACCACTGAATGATCAGGTTTTCAAAGACCATTTCAAGCCCAATATTGGAGTGTAGTTGCTGCTCCGCCTCTTGCAACAATTCAAGCAAGTGAATCACCCGGTCAGGCGACATGCCTCGCTCAATCGTCGTCCGCAAAGCAGCCTGCATTTCGGCTGCGATGAGTTGGAACATGTACCGTGCGCCCGCTTGATTGGCAGCACCTTTACTTGCATTCTTCCGCCCCTTCACCCAGTCCGTTGCAAACTCATCGATCATCTTGGACAACCGCTTGCCAAACCCTTCGACATATCGCCCCTGCCAAATGGTGCGCAAGTGTGGTGCAATCTCCTCATACCATTGGAAGAAGTCATTTTCGAGGCCGATCGCCGCCAAGCCGGGAGATCCTGCCGCGAAGCGAAGAAGCCAATCCCGCACTTCGACATTCACTTCAATGTCTTGCTCTTTCTCGTGTCGACTCAGCCATTGTTCCATACTCTTGTCATCCAACGCACCAAATCCAATGCGCTGACATCGACTTCGCACAGTAGGCAACAGGCGATCCACGCTGGAAGTCACCAAGATAATCACGGTGCCCGGCGGCGGTTCTTCCAATGTTTTGAGTAGAACATTTTGCCCATCTCTGTTCATCAATTCTGCTTCATCAACGATGAACATTTTTGATGCCAGCGCAGGATGATCCTTGTCCGCATGACCTGATAAAGAAGCAGGCTCCGTGAGATATTCGAGAATCACATCCTTTGGGATAGATATCTGTTTGTTTGCGCGGACTCTACTATCTCGTGATACCGCAGCCAGCTCTTTACGGATGACATGAAAATCTGCATGGTTACCCGAACGGATCTGTTGCACCGCATGGCCATCCGGGTCTGCTTCGATCTCACCCGCCAAATTCGGCCCTGCCTGTGGATCTAACAAAACCGCCGCCCACGCTCGGGCCGTTTCAAATTTCCCCACACCCGCTGGTCCGTGAAAAATCCACGCATGGTGAATCTTCTCACTCTGCACCGCAGACTGGAGAGTATGGATGGCTCGCGATTGGCCGAAGATATCAGATAGTGATCGCATGATGTCAAGACATTCGGTATTCGCTACAGTGCGCCGATCTACTGTGAAGGCGGAGGCGAGGAAGAAGAGGATGAGGGTAAATCGGGCAAAGAGGAGCGGGTAGGCGTTAAATTGCTTTCAACCGGTTGGCCGACAATGTAGAATTCATCAATCCCAGAGTTTCGCAACTGGTTAATCAAATGAACGAAAACAGGCAGTCGATCAGTCGAACCTTGCATATCCGGCGCGACATAGAATTGGGCTTCTGGATCTTCCTGTTCAATCCCACGAACATCGCGAATCAATGATTGCATGTCCGGTCGTACTTCAGCGTCGAGAAACAACTGTCCTTCACCATCAATCGTAATTGAGACGATTCTCACATCGGTTTGCCCGGTTTCACCCTGTGACAAGCCCGGCAATTGAACCGGCAGCAAATAGACTCGCACCATGAGCACCATGGAGTAGATAAAAAACGTCAACAGGAGGAAGATGACGTCGATGAGCGGCATCATTTCGATCCGTGGCTCAAAATCTGTACGTCGAATGGGAATACGCATCGCAGGGAGTGTATCCCCGCAAGGCGAGCGGTCCTACCCTCACCGACATGTTTGACTGGCAAACTCAATTTCAAGATGCGGCTGCAGTCGTTGACCTATTTGACGCGGCTGCGGATTCTTGCCTGCATGAACGATGGCGCGACAAATCCGTGGTCAGACTCCCCGCTCACGGAAAACTGCTCGCCACCGGAGACCTGCATGACAACCCAATGCATCTCGAGAAAATATTGCGGTTGGCGGCTTTGCAAAAATCGACCGACCATCACGTTATCTTTCATGAGATGATCCATGGCGAGAATCTCATCAATGGCATGGATTTCAGCCATCGCATGTTGATTCGGCTGGCAGAGCTCAAAACCAGATTCCCCGATCAGGTACATCCGCTTCTCGCCAATCATGAACTGTCGCAAATGATGAATGCCGGAGTTTCAAAGGGAGCGGGCGATAGCGTTAAACTGTATAATGATGCAATCGATTGGGTCTTTGGCGACGATTCGGAGCGGGTCATTTCTGCACAGAATCGTTTTCTGCGGGCGTGGCCGATTGGACTCATCACTGCGTCGGGCATCATGTGTGCCCACAGTCTGCCGGGCAAAGCAGTTTGGCCGACCTTTGATCGAACAATCTTGGAAAGAGACCTCGTCGATTCAGACTATGAATCTCGTGTGGGATCGGTGTATCAACTATTATGGGGGCGGCGACACTCGCAAGAGCAGCTCGATGAAATGGCAAACGTTTTTGGAGTCAAAGCGTTTTGCCTTGGACACGAACACGCCGAATCAGGATACAAACAGATCACCCGAAACGCAATGGTGTTGAACAGCGACCACGAGCGAGCAGCGGTCTTGCCCCTTGATTTGGCGGAAGAACCCAAGGTGAGCGATTGGGCGTGGTCGATTATCCCATTGGGGTCGATCCCATTGGAATAGTGGAACCAGTACGTCCATAATGCCCTCGCGTGTAGGTTCGAAACATAAAACTTGATAATTGACGACGGATTCTCCGCTTTGGTTGCCTCCCCACAGCATTGGTCGATTATACCTTTAGGGAGTGAAATGATTTCATTACGCGCCCTAATGCTCTTGACGGAGGTCGACTGTGGTACACCATCTTTTGAACATCATCCTCAACATTGGCAAACCATTCGGCTCCTTCAAGACGAATGTGCGAATTCGCGTTCAGAATTCCTTGCATCTTTTGGTGGCGACTTTGATGACGATACTGTGCGCCCCCACCGCATGGGCGACCTGGTCCATCGTCATCGTGGATACCAGAACAAAGGAAGTTGTCATTGGTTCTGCAACCTGCCTCGCCACTTTTGATCTTCAACGCGGAGCAAGCGTAGTTGTGCCTGGACTTGGAGCAGGAGCTGCTCAATCGTACATTGATACCACCGGCCAAAACCGATTGACGATTTGGCTCGGATTACGTTCAACCGATGATCCTGCCATCATTCTCCAGCAATTGGAAGATCAAGATTCGCGGCATCAGACAAGACAGTATGGAATCGTCGACACTCTTGGACGAGCAGTAACATTCACCGGCTCCCAAGCGGGCCAATGGGCAGATGGTCTAACCGGACCGCAAGGTACAATCGTCTATGCAATTCAAGGCAATGTACTGACGGGCGAACCTGTCGTCACTGCCGCAGAACAGGCAATACGAAACACCACTGGATCACTCGCAGAAAAACTCATGGCCGGCATGGAAGCAGCCCGCGACATGGGTGGCGATGGACGTTGTTCCTGTGCGCCCAACAACCCGACCGGCTGCGGTTCGCCACCACCTGATTTCGAAAAATCTGCTCACATCGGCTACATGATTGCCAGTCGAATTGGTGACGACATTGGCGCGTGCACCCCGAGTGAAGGATGCGCCAACGGCGACTACTATTTGAATTTCAACTTTGCATTCATGAGTAGCAATGACCCTGACCCGGTTGACTTGATGCGCGACGCTTTCGAAGCATGGAAGATTGACAAAGAAGGCGTCCCCGATGCAGTTCAATCAACCTTGGATTTTGCTGATGATACACTCTTTGCAGATGGACAATCTTCGACCACATTGACTTGTACATTGCTGGATCTCAACGGCCAACCCATAACCAGCAAGATGGAGAATGTCACGATCAAGCTCACCCCGGAAACTCTGGGAATTGCGAGCATCAGTGACGTTCGTGATTTGGGTGAAAATGTATTTGCCGTCGACATTCACGCTCGGCTCATCGAAGGTACTGCTGTATTTGAAGTCATCGCCGACGACGGGAATCGCTTGGTTACGTTGATGCCCGCACCCGTCATTCAAATCATTCGACCGGAATCTGGGTTTATTCTCGAAGATCCAAAACCCGGCAATCCAAAAGCGGTCAATGAATTCAGCATCCAAGGCGGAACGACAGGGAACACGGTCCGCTTCTTTTGGGGATTTGACTTTGGCAGTACCAAAACACCATGCGGCCCGATTCTTATGCAAATGCCACACTACATCGGCAAAGCAACGGTTGATGGTGGTGGCTTGGCGAGCCTACGTCGTTGGGTTCCCGGGGGCGCACAATTCCGTGGTGTCCATCTTCAAGCAATTGAAGAGGAGACATGCTCACGAAGCAATGTCATAACGTTTCAGTTTGAAAATTAACCACGACTGCTTTCTCACTCAATTGGTGTCAGGGGTACTGGAATCGCAATCATCTTTGGGCAAACCGACGACCCACACCGTGATTCCGGGCAGGTAATGCGTCAGACGTTCGCCGATAGATTTGAGCAGCATTTCGTGGATCTTACCGTGCCGTGTCCTACCCACCACAACTATCCGCGCCTGCAACTCGCGCGCGTGAAAGGCGAGCACGTCTGCGATCATGGTCTTGCTAAATCCGCCTGTCACTGCCTTGATCGAAATGCGTGATGTATCCCAACCTGCCTCTGTGAGCTCCTTCAGCAATGGCTGCAATGACGACACGCTTGCGGCGACCGCGGCTTGCATATCGTCTTCACAGATCGGCGGCGTGATCCCGGTCACCCCGCCCGCTTCCCAAATGAAAGTCGGTTCACAAAATTCTGCCCCGGCAACCATCTGTTGCTCGACGACATGCAATAGCATCAATTCTGGGCGCTCCTCGGGTGGACATCCTTGAAAAATTGCATTGATATGGTGAATAGCATGGCGGGTCGGTTCAGTTAAATCTGCCCCGAGCAGTAACGTCCATTGGTTACGAGGAGTGTGCATGTTTCATAATCCTCCGAGGCAAATCGTCGTGGCGAATGGTGATCGATTCCCAATGTTGATCTACGATTCCATCAGCTGGAGAATCTCCGTTGCCGCAACTTCACCGGGATTGACTCCTTCGAAGAAGGTACGAATTCGACCGAGTGATTCTTGCTGGGCGGCCATGATTCGCGAATCGTCCAAGAATTCACTGACCTGATTGACAACACCACCAGTCCCTCCGAAGTAGGGTACAAATTCGGGAACCACTTCTCGATTGGCAATCAAATTGGGAAGGGCAAAAAATGGTGTACGCAACAGCCATTTCCCAATCCCATACCACGCCAACGGATTGGCTCGATACACCACTACCATGGGCACGTTGAAGCGAGTGGCATCTAAGGTCGCAGTACCCGAACACAGGATCCCGATATTGGCCCAATGCAGCACCGCTTGCACACGATCCGTAACGACGAACAACCCCACGGGAAATTCACGGATCTTACTATGGATCAACGTTGCCATCTGATCGTTGGCCGCGACGATGACTCCACTTGCATTCTGATTCAACCCCTTGATTTCAGTGAACATTCTAATCATCGGCCGAATGTTGCCCGCAACCTCTTTGCTTCGCGAGCCGGGCATGAAAACGACCTTAGGCGAACCTTGCGGAAGCGATGCCGCCTGTTCTGCAATGTGATCCATGTCCAATGGCCGATGCAAGATCGGATGGCCAATAAACTTCGCTCGCACATTTCTGTTATTGAAATACGATTCTTCAAATGGGAGCAGGCAAAGCACGATGTCCGTTAAGCGGCGCAACTTGCCGATCCGCCACGGCGCCCACGCCCAGATCTGAGGGGCAGCAAGATGCGCGATTCGGCACCCTGATTTGCGCGTAATCTTACATACCGGAAAATTGGCTGCGGGAGAATCGACCGCGACATGAGCGCCGATCCAGTTGTTGCGCACAAATGATTTGATACGCCTATTAATCTTGAAATGCTCAAATATTTTGCCAGGCGAGACCCCCCCCATTTCAGCGTCATTCACGGTCTCTTCAATTAATTCTGCTCCGGCGGCA
>PJEL010001116.1_pt1 | contig 28422 bp, 25 predicted proteins | sample 1853271 | NCBI WGS metagenome assembly PJEL01 (sample SAMN08108733, study PRJNA415343) | Invertebrate metagenome, whole genome shotgun sequencing project. | host: Globobulimina | place: Sweden: Gullmar Fjord | collected 2015-08 | reverse complement strand
ATATTTTTGTTAGTAAAAATTAATTTAGGTTTCCTTTTCTCTAAATACCTGTTTACTATGGGTAAAAATTATACCATTTGGTATTACACCTTATAAAAATAATAAACCTAAGTAATATATGACTGAAATCACTTCTTTTTTTGCAACTTTTTCTTTTTCCCAAGCGATGCTGTGTGTCTTGCTGCTATTACCGTTACAGCAGAAAAACCCGTCTATTCGCCTATTTGTCGGCCTAATGATTTGTGTTAGTTGCTACTTATTACGCGATATTTTTCCCATATTGCAGCCATATTCATTTTTTTGGTGGTTGGAAAAAATTGGTGGTAATGCCTTGCCAGGTGTATTTTGGCTAGTCAGTTTAAGTGTGTTTGCTGATCATGTAATTTTAAAGCGTTGGCAATACATTTTAGCGTCGTTAACTCTAATTATTCCATTATCTATGATCTTGGGCTCTTTGCTGTTTGGGGTTAATATTAATCAGTTTTCTATGTTGGGATTAACAGCAAAATATGGTGCTATGGCACTGGAACTTGCTTTAGTCTTTCACGCTTTGATCATTGCTATTCAGCATTGGCGAGATGATTTAGTTCAGCAACGTCGCTACATTCGTGGTGGAATCTTGAGTTTGTCAGCTGTCTATATATTTATGGTTATCTTTGCCAGTGAATTATTGAATGTTCAATGGTTAATGCTCGATGCGGTGATAAATATTGTTATGGCAACATTAATTGCGGGCGTTAACTTCTTGCTGTTTAACTTGAGGCGCAGTAGCTTATTTGCTACGACAGATAATGCCGCGACAGAGAAAGAAAATATTGTTATAGCGAGTAAAGAGCTGATTAAAATCACTCAAGCGATGGAGCAAGAAAAACTCTACCGACAAGAAGGTATTACTATTGCGAGCTTTGCACAACATTTAGCCATTCATGAATATAAATTACGTCAGTTAATAAACGGCGAATTAAATTACCGTAATTTTAATGACTTTTTAAACTTTTATCGTATTCAAGAAGTCAGTGAAAATTTGATCCAGACTAAAAGTAAAAATATGCCAGTATTAACCTTAGCATTGGAGAGTGGTTTTAGAAGTTTGAGTTCTTTCAATAAGGCTTTTAAAGCGACTTATGGTCTAACGCCAACAGAGTACCGTAAAAAGCACCAGTAATTTAAGCATTTGATTAGCACTATTTATTAATTCGTCAGAGTTTTCTAGTTATTCGTCAGCTTTTTATTGCTTAGCATTTTATAGTCAGTTCACTTGGTTTTACTGAAGAACTGCGCTATGCCACATCATTTCTTATTTGTTAATCTGAGCGATAAAATTTATCGCTTTCTTACCGATAACAGAAAGCATCAACATGTTGAACGTCGATGTTTTTTTTTGATACTTATTCTAAGTTATGTTTTTTCAGCTCAGATGGCACATGCCGTAAAATATGATCAGTTATCGCTAAAAGCTCAGCAACTACTGACGCTATGTCAGGGGTGTCATGGCGAAAGCTTATCGGGACAAGAACAGTTTAATGTTCCGGCAATCGCCGGACAATCTCAGCTTTATTTGGCTAGACAAATGGCCAAGTTTAGATCGGGTACAAGAGGTGGTAGTGAAGTCGGAGGCAAAAAAGATAATGCTGGACAACAAATGGCTAACATTGCCCTAACGTTAAATGATCCGAAAAGTCTTTTAGAAATTAATCAGTATATTAGTCAGCTCACTTTTATTGCTGAAACATCTAATAAAAATGATGTTTCGCAAGCTAGCGCCAGTGAAAGTTCTTCAGCAATAACAACGCAGCAGTTGAAGCAGGGCAGTAATTATTATCAAGGTAAGTGTGGTGCTTGTCATGGTGGTAACGCTGAAGGGAATGACAAAATGTCGGCACCGAGACTAAATCATTTATCTAGTGCGTATCTTTTACGGCAAATGACAAGTTTTTCAAATGGTACTCGCGGTGGTCGTGCGGATGATAAATATGGTCGGCAAATGGCGATGATGGCAAAAACGAGTTCAGGGCAAGAGCTTAGTAACATTATTATGTTTATCAATCGTGCTGGTCGAAAAGCAAATGTTAGTGCTGATCATGAATAAGCGATATTTTGTCTGTAAAAATTCATTGATCGCGCGAAACCTAGTCACTATTTTCTTTGGTTTATTATTACTATTTCTTAGTGGTTTTAATTCTCAAGTTGTCAATGCTGAAAGCTGGCAAGCAAACCTTCAAGTAGTAACGTCTAAACAAGCACAGCACATAGCAATCAAAAGCTCCCATATTTTAAGTACAAAGTGTCCTGCCAGTTTTGAATTGACTGCCGCCGGCGTTTGTCGATTACTAACTCAGTATCAATTTTATGATTCAGTGCAAAATAGAGGTTTAGGTGGCACAAAAACAGCACTGCCGCCACATCGCGATGGTTTTACGCCAGCGCAAATTGATTTAGGACGCTATTTATTTTTTGACCCTTTATTATCAAAAGATGGCTCGATATCTTGTGCAAGTTGTCACCAACCAGATAAAGGTTTTAGTGATGACTTAGATAGAAGCGTTGGTATTAGCGGTGAAAAGGTCGCGCGCGGTGCGCCTTCATTGTGGAATGTTGCTTTTTTAGATAAGTTCTTCTGGGATGCAAGGGCAAAAACTTTAGAGGAACAAGCGCAAGGGCCATTGTTCGATGCTATGGAAATGGGCAATTCGCCTGAGCAGCTGCTTAGCTCTTTACAACAAAATGTTAACTATAGAAAGTTGTTCTCGCAAGCGTTTCCTAAAGATGATGAGTTGGCCTTATCGCAAGTTTACACGGCGCTAACTGCGTTTCAAACCTCATTAATCTCACTTAATAGTCGTTATGACCGTTATGCTCATGGCTATCACCAAGCATTAACCGACAATGAAGTGGCGGGGCTTAATGTCTTTCGTTCGTTTGTTGCTCGCTGCGCAGAGTGTCATCAGCCACCGTTATTTACCAATAATCAAATTGCCGTAATTGGCACGCCTGAGCCAAAAGGTCGAGAGCGTGATATTGGTGCGGGCAAAACCTATAACGCTGAAAAATTACGTGGTGCTTTTAAAGTGCCAACTTTACGCAACATTACAAAATCAGCACCATATATGCATTCAGGGCGTTATGAAACCTTACGAGAATCAATCAAATTTTATAATGATGGCCGTGGTAATGCGATTCCCGAAGGAGAGCGTATGTATCTCCATTGGCATATATCTGAACCGAATTTAACTGATGCAGAAATGGACCTTATTGTTGAATTTTTGGCAACACTAACGGATGAAAGTTTATCGCCAACAATACCCAATTCACTGCCTTCTGGTCTTGCACCCGTAGACGAAAAATTTCAGGCTAAGCGCCAAGGCTTTGAACGAGAAAGGACAAAGCAAAACCAAGCTGGTATCAGCATTGGTAGTATTCAAGCAAAAATTAAAACAAAAACTAAAGCAGAAATTAATAGGCAAGCTAACAATAAAAACATAATTGAGCAGGGTGGGGAATAATATGAAGTCGAGTAAACTTATTGCCGTGATATTGATTGCGGGCGCTTTCGCAGCAGGCGTGTATTTAGGGTCTAAGCAGAATAAGGTACCTGTGATCACTAATAGTGCCGAGGGCGCAAGTTATGGCGGTGGTTATGATAAAACTGCTGATGCTAGCACTAAGATTAAAAGTACAGTGGCTAAGCGTACTCAAACTGGAACAACGCATGTTGTTGAGGACGGCCAAACTATCATGGCGGCGGTGAAATTAGCTAAACCTGGCGACACTATTCAAGTCATGCCTGGTACCTATCATGAGACCGTTTATATTGATAAAGATGATATTCGCATTATAGGCGTCGTCAAAGAAGGTAAACGAGCGACACTTGATGGTGAGAAAAAGCTTAATGATGCGATTTTGTATTCAGGTAATAATTTTATCGTCGAAAATATGCAAATTAGCAATTACAAAGGTAATGCTATTATGGGCCAAGCCGGTAATAACTTTGAAATTCGCAATAATATTATTAAGGATACTGGAGTTTATGGCATTTTCCCACAATTGGGGAAAAATGGCATTGTTGAATACAACGTGATTTCAGGTATTGAAGATGCCGCTATTTATGTCGGAATGAGTGACAATATACATGTAGCTTATAATGATGTTTTTGATAGTGTTGCTGGTATTGAGATTGAAAACTCTCGCCATGCAGTGGTTGAAGATAACTACGTGCATGGTAATACTGGCGGGATTTTAGCTTTTATTACGCCCGGTTTACCAATCAAGACTACTTTTGATGTCATCATTCGTAATAACTTTATTTCTGATAATAACCATAAAAATTTCGGCGCACCCGGCTCAACGGTTGGGGGGATACCTGCTGGCACGGGGATTTTAGTGATGGCCGCTGATGACGTTATCATTGAAGGCAATATTATTTCGGGTAATAAAACCGCCGGTATATTAATAACTGACCACCACAATGCCCCGAATACCACCATAGATCCTGAGTCTGATCCAAGCCCAGACCGTGTGATGATTTTAGATAATTTAATGCATAATAATGGCTACGACACCATTGATGAAGTTAAAGCCTTGATGTTAACGGAGCTGAAGCAAGGGCAGCCAGACATTATTCGTGTTGGTACAAGTAACGATAGCTGTATTATTAACCGTCATCGCTATGTTTCCGTTGGGGTAAATAGCTGGAAAGAGTGTGAGTTTACCAATACCGCAGCGATTGATAGTTATTTACTCGATGAGCCCGTTGCACCGCGTGTTATTGATCCTTCTGAACGTGGTAAAGTTGTCTATGAAGGTATATGCGCCGGTTGCCATACCTATACCGGACGTATGATTGGACCGCCTGTACAGATTATTCAAGCACTTTATATGGAAAATCCACAAGGTATCGCTGACTATATTAACAAGCCGATTAAAAAACGTGATGATTACCCTGAGATGCCACCACAAAATTACTTAGATGCTGAAACTCGCATGGCAGCGGCAAAATATATGCTGAGCCGAACGAAATAGTTATTAGTTTTATCTCGTTAAGTCTCAAAACAATGGCCTTGCTAAATTTTAGCGAGGCCGTTTTTATAACCTATTATCGAAAATTAACCGCACAGTGATATGTTAAAGATGTATACGGTATGCAATAATTATTGATGATTATTCCCTTGTTTATATTTTAAGAGACCACCATGCTAACGATAAATGCTGAAACTGTTAACCGCGCGTTATCATTTCCAAAACTTGTGAATGCCCTAGAGCAAGCTTTTGCTAGCGATATTAATGTGCCACCACGTTTACATTTTGATATGGCTAATCCAAAAGCTGCGCGTGAAACAACGTTACTAATAATGCCGGCATGGCAAGCAGGAGAAGTCGCAGGTGTTAAAATTGTTACGGTTGCGCCAGAGAATGGCGATAAAGGCCTGCCATCTATACAAGGCTCGTATTTGTTGATGGATGTTGATACAGGTGCCATGATTGCCATGATGGATGCACCGGCATTAACAGCAAGAAGAACGGCAGCTGCTTCAGCGTTAGCCTCTCGCTTTTTATCACGTCAAGACAGTGAAACCTTGTTAATGATTGGCACAGGCACATTATCAAGTAAGCTAATTGAAGCCCATGCCAGTGTTCGCCCACTTAAAACTATCTATGTATGGGGCCGAAATAAAGCCAAAGCAGAAGTGATTTGCCAACAAGTTGCTCATTTAAATATTGACTGCCAAGCCGTTGATAATATTGCAGACTATATTGGTAAGGCCGATATTATTTCTTGTGCTACGTTAAGTAAAGAACCGCTAGTGTTGGGCAAGTGGTTAGTGCCAGGGCAGCATGTTGATATGGTGGGCTCGTATCGACCAGATATGCGAGAAATGGACGATGAATGTCTGATTAAATCGCGTATATTTGTTGATAACTTTGAAGGTGCGCTGCGTGAAACTGGCGATATGGCGATACCTTTACAACAAGGTGTAATCAGCCAGGAGCAGATCGAAGCGGATTTATTTGCCCAATGTAAAAAAGAATTTGTCGTGACTAGAGCTCCTCAAGATATCACTATTTTTAAATCAGTTGGCCACGCATTAGAAGACTTAACGGCAGCTAAGCTTGTTGCTGATTTTGTTAAAACGTCATAAACAGCAAAACTGCTTATAATTGAGCCGATAATATTTTAGGGAGGCTATTCCTTGCCACTGCATAAACTGTGAAAGCAATATTCTACGCTAGGTTGCGGGGGCCTTTTATCGTTAAGCGCCCTGTAACCATTCTGCTAACAATAGATGAAATTGGAAATAATTTCATTGCTTTTGCAAGTTAGCTAGTACACACAAGCATTAGATTTGTTAGTTTGATGTTTGACTTTACAACTCACTACTATATAAATGGTGCTACGATGTAAGGAAGAATATAACACTAAAGTAACTAGACTCAGTGTTATACAGATGGCAAATGGGATTCATGGATAAGATAATGTCGAGTAAAGGCACATTTAATAATAAATTAAGCCGACGGGTATTTGTTTATATTTTTTTATGTAGTGCATTCTTATCAGTATGCTCGACTATGATTCAATTATATGTTGATTTTAAAGGCGGTGTTTCTGCCTTAGATGAACGCTTTCATAATATTGAATTGAGTTTTAATCAATCTATATCCACTAGTCTTTGGGACTTTAATGAACCATTAGTTGAGCAACAGATAGGCGGTATTCAGCGTCTTCCCGACATTCGTCATGTAAAAATCACGACGAGTTTTGGTAAGGTCTATGAAGTAGGTAATGTCATTGATAACCCACCAAAAGTTGAATATTACCCAATAAAATTTGAAGCTAATACCATAGGAACTATGGTTATTTCTGCCGATTACCAAGACATTTATCAAGACTTAAAGCAAAAAGCTGGCTTTATTATCATCTCCGAATTTATCAAAATATTCATGGTGGCATTTTGTACGTTTTTTATTGTCCATTGGTTAATCACTAAGCACTTATATCGCATTACTTTATATTCAAAAGCATTAAATGGTCAAAACTTGGATGAACCGTTGACCTTGCTGAACCGCAAACGAGAAACTGATGAATTAGATGAATTAGTTGACGCCATTAATGGTATGCGCTTGAGTTTAAAAAATGACATTTTTAAACTTGAAGATGCAGAAAATGCTTTAATAAACCTCAATGGCGATTTAGAAATTAAGGTCTATGAACGTACGGCGAAATTAGCGGAAAGTAATCAGCAATTACAGCAGTCTTTGAATGAATTAACTTTGGCGAAAGACCAACTAGTGCAGTCTGAAAAAATGGCCTCACTAGGACAATTGGTCGCCGGCGTTGCACATGAAGTGAATACACCATTAGGCATATGTGTAACCTCCGTTAGCGCTTTAAAAGAGAAAATTGCTGAATTAAATCATGCGTTAATAGAAGAAAAGTTGACTAAAAAGCAACTAACATCAATATTAAATCTGTTTGTTGAATATGAACAAATCATTGAGCGTAGCTTAAATAAGGCAGTTGATTTAATTCGTGGCTTTAAATCCGTCGCGGTTGAGCAGCATACCGATCCTAAAATTAATATTAACCTCGCGCAGCATGTTAATGACGTGGTAAATACAGTTAAAACCTTATTCAAACAAAAAAATTACACCATTAAAATCAGTGTTGATCCTGAGTTTAATTTGGTGACGTTTCCTAGTGCCTGGAATCAAATATTAACTAACTTTTTAACTAACTCACATATTCATGGTTTTGAAGACCGCATTGATGGCAAAATCAGCATTGATTTTCAAGCTAATGATGAAAGCTTAGTACTGGTATATCAAGATGATGGTAAAGGTATCAATATTGATGTTAAAGATAAAATATTTGACCCATTTGTTACTACAAAACGTGGCTTAGGTGGCTCTGGTCTTGGTATGAATATAGTTTACAATTTAGTGAATACTAAATTAGGTGGCACCATTAAAATGCTTGAAAGCGAGCATGGATGCTGCTTTGTGGTTAAGGTTCCATTAAGGTTGGAAGAAGAGGTTAAGCCAATAAAAAAAGGTACACCTGATTTAAAAGTGATACCTTAGTTTTATTGAAGGTAAGTTGGCAGTTACTTACTCATCACCTAATAGCGTCAGCACCATGTTAGTATAATTCACTAAACCTAATACTTGTTGGTTTTCGATAACAGGCGCGGTGTTAATGCCAAAATTTTCGAATAATCGCGCGCAATAACGCACATCCATTTCGGGTGAAACTGACAATAAAGGTTTTGCCATTATTTCATATAAATTTACTCGCTCAGGTGAACGGTCCTTAGCGATAACTTGTTTGGCAATATCAGAGAGCATGACTAAACCAAACTCATCATTTTCATGGCGTTTATTAATAATTAATGCCGTAACATTATGCTCTTTTGCGAGTTTTATACCTTCTGCAACTGTGACCATACCATCAGTGAATTGATAACTGTCAGTGGTCATTGCATCTTTAACTTGCACTAATTTGTGGCTCATAGCTCTTCCTCAATTTTACCTTTTAAACGCTCGACTTGGTGAGCAACACCGACCGCGTCTTGGATATCAATTTGTATTGCAATACCTTTGCCTGGCTCTTCGTCAAAGCCGGCAACAGTAGCTATACGTTCCAAAATTTTACGGCATAAGTGTTCTTCAACAACAAACATTAAGACATCTCGTTGTGTTTCAAGTTGCATACCAAAAAATGTTCTTTGGCGTTTAATGCCTTCACCACGCGCGTTATTAATAATGGTAGCGCCTGTGGCACCAGCCATACGGGCTTCTTTCATGACCTTTTCGGTTACTGCATCTTCTACGAATGCAATGATCAATTTAAAGTGCATTATTTGTTCTCACTTTTAGTTAGTTTTTGTTCGTATATGGGTAATTTGTGCATAAGCCATAACTGCTATTATTGGAAACAAACTGGCAAATGCGATCAGTCCAAAACCATCAATTAACGGACTCCTTCCAGGAATAGTACTAGCTAATCCTAAGCCTAAAGCGGCGACTAACGGCACAGTAACTGTTGATGTTGTTACACCACCTGAGTCATAAGCTAAAGGTACAATCATTTTAGGACAGAAAAAGGTCTGTATCACCACCACGATATAGCCAGATATAATATAGTAATGGATTGGATGACCAACCACTATGCGGTAGCTGCCCAGTGCAATACCAATAGCAACGCCAATAGCAACGGCAATACGTAAACTGTTTGCTCGAATACCACCACCAGAAACTTCTTCAGCTTTTAAGGCTACGGCGATTAATGACGGTTCAGCAATAGTGGTACTAAAGCCGATAGCGGCAGCGAAAATATATACCCAAGTATAGTGTGCCCAATTAATTGCTTCTTCAGCTAAGGCGTTCGGGTTAATAAATTCAGGTGCAGTTAACTGCTCAGCCATCATCTTACCTAAAGGGAATAGAGCTTTCTCTAATCCTAGTAAAAATAATGCTAGACCAATTAATACATATAAAAAGCCAAAGCCAACTTGTTTTACATGGGGGATTGGGCGGCGAATAACTAATAATTGAAAAACCAAAATTATTGATAATATTGGGAGTACGTCAACAACGGTGGATTTTAGGGTGTTAAAAAACTCAATCAGTAATGCCAAGTTAGCAGACTCCGTTGCAAATAAAATAATGTCTTTTAGCCATTAGCTCAATACCATGCCGTAGGCCATAACAAAAATCATCGGGGTAAGTGAGGCAAAAGCAATAAGGCCAAAGCCATCTATCATAGGGTTTCTACCTTTAATTGATGACGCTAAACCAACTCCGAGCGCGGTCACTAAAGGTACGGTTATTGTTGATGTGGTAACGCCACCTGAGTCGTAAGCTATGCCGATAATCCAGCTTGGTGCAAAAGCCGTCATAATGACTACTAAGGCATAACCGCCTAATATAAGGTACTGAATAGGCCAACCACGAATAATACGCAATACACCAATAACAATGGCTAAACCAACCGCAAAGGCCACGGTATATCTCAGGCCATTGGCATATTCATTCTGTGCCATTTCTGTGGCGGCAATAATACCTCCGCTGGCGGCAACTGTTGCCGCTTCTCGCGCTACAGCGATGAGTGATGGTTCCGCAACGGTAGTGCCAAAACCTAAGCAGAAGGCAAAAGTTAATAGCCAAGAAATACTACCTTTGCGAGCAAAGGCTTTTGCCATTGACTCGCCAATCGGGAATAAGCCCATTTCTAAGCCGTAGATAAAAAACGTTAAACCAAGTACAACCAGTAGCAAGCCAATAAAAATATCACCGAGATTTGGCATCGCTTGTTGTAGTACCGCAAATTGGAAAAAAGCGATAACGAAAACGATGGGAAGCAAGTCTTTACAGCTGCCCAAAAGTGCTTTGAAAAAAATGATAAACTGTTGGTTCATATCGCTAAAAATCACCAGAAGAAAAAATTATTATACGAAGCATGTTGCCGGAAAATATTGATCCAAAACAAGTTCGAGGTCAGTTGTTAATAAATAGTAGCACAGCGGGTTTATCCGATATGCGTAATTACTATTTTTCTTGTTAAAGATTGTTATTCAATAATAATTTTAATTAACATCAATGGAGTACTCAGACAAAAAGGTAGGCAGTTAAGGTCCATAATGCCCCCGCCAAAGACGCAGCTAATGTCGCTGGCACTAATTGCGATTTTACATGATCCATTAAATCACAACCTGTGGTCATCGCACTGAGAATAGTAGTATCTGAAATCGGCGAGCATTGATCGCCAAAAACACTACCATTAAGCACAGTTGCAAAGCATAGCATCATAAATAATTCTGGGTTGGCAAGTTCTTGGCTTTGACATATTGCCCAAGCTAAGGGCATCGCTAACGGAAAAGCAATAGCATAAGTGCCCCAGCTTGTACCGGTTGAAAAGGCAATGATCATGGTAATAAGTTGTAAAATAACAGGCAAACACCAAAATGGTAACTGCTCACCTAATAGTGAGACTAAAAATAACCCACCACCCGTCTCTTTACTGATACTACCAATAATTACCGCAAGCATTAAAATCACCGATGCGAAAACTACACCCTTTAAGCCATTAGTAAAGCCTTCGATAACATGATTTAACGACATGCCTTTAACGATGGCGATAACCGCTGATAGCAATAATGCTGCGCCAAATGCCCAATTTATTTTTGGTGAGCCTAATACAATAAAACTGCCAATGGCAATGGCTGTTAACGTCACTAATGGCAGAACAAACTCCAAAACATGAGGTACATAGCCTTCAGGTACATCTGAACTTTGTAATTCTTTAGCGCTGAGTGGTTTTGCGGTTGGCGCGTCAAGCAGGCTTTGAGTTTCGGCTCTATGTTTTGCTGCACGAATGCGTTTACCGGAAAAAGTTGTGATGTTGATACTTAACAAGAAGGTGCCAGCAACAGCAAAAATGCTGTAAAAGCTAAAGGGAATACTTTGAAAGAAGAAGGCGATTCGGTCGGCTTCTGTAGCTAAAAATGACACGCCAGGAATAAATATTAATGCTTGTACATAAGCTGGCCAAGCGTTGAATGCGAGAATTGAAGCAATAGGTGAGGCGGTTGAGTCAACAATATAGCTCATTTCTTCATGGCTAACTTTTGCTTTGTCGGCAAGTGGTCGTACTGTTGTGCCAACGAGTACGGTACTCATGGTACCGCCTTGAAAAAACAGTATGCCTAATAACCATGAAACCAGTTTTGCTGACTTTCGACCTTTGACAAAGTGCTTGGTCATGTAATTGGCAAACGCTTGGGCAGCACCCGTTTTCGACCAAATGCCAAGTAAGCCACCTAAGAGCCACAGATAGAGCAGAAGTAATGCTGCGGTACCTTCTTTGGCAAGATTGGGAATAATAACTTTGTCTGTTAAGTCATAACGGCCCAGCATTATGGCCCCAACAACTATACCGCCAAGTAATGCTGTTAGTGGCTCGCGTGTAAGAAGGCACAAAGCGATAGTAATAAATGCCGGTAGCAATGACCAGGCGCCAAAGTGAAAAGCAGGCTTGAGTAGCAATATTTGCTGCGCTTCATCTCTAACCCATTGTTGGCTGAGTAAAGGTGCGTTGGTGGTCTTGTTTAATTGTTGCTGATTAAGTGCTGAGTCTTTATAAGCAATAATACTTTCAATTATTGTTTTTTGTTCTTTATAAACGTAGCTTGAAATACCTTTTTCATTCGTGCTGACATCATAGACATAGCTTTGCTCAATCCATTGAGGTGAAACAAATTGTTTAATATAAACAGCGGAAAGCACCGCAAAAATAAAGGCTAGAAAAGCAATGTTATTATTTTTTTTCGGCATAAATATTCTCTTATATTATTTTTCTGACATATAACAAGATCATAAACTTAATGAAATTGGCCTTATTTATTTGAGATCTATTAGCGTTATCGAAAATGGCGATATTATAGACTGTACGATAAAAGGTGGTTAAAGCATAAAATAAAATTCATCGGCTTAAATTTTGCTCTCAATTTGCTAGCGGTATTACCTTAGCTTACCGTTATCCCGTCGGCCACTAATCTAATGTTTCGTTAGGCTATAGCCAATTAATGGCCCTAGCTATAAATGTTTAATCAAAGTGAAAAAGCACTAGTTTAGTTTTCAATGTGTTTAGATTTTTTTGTGATTATTTTTTAAGTATTTCTTTATATTTCAAAGGTTTGCTTTGTTTGTTTGAGTTGGCATTAGTTGTGCATTATTACAGTTAAATGAAAGTGATGAATCATCAAGTCAAATAATTGACTTGCAACAACATTAGCTTTCACATTGATAACTAGATAGGTGATGAACGTGATGAAGTTCTTTTTTAAATTTATGCTTTTGACTATTGTGCTAATAAGTGTGAGCGCAGTAAGTCATGCTCATTCATACTCTTTAAAAGAGGACGTTAAATATCAAGCGCGTATTAAATTAACGCCAATCGAACGTGTGGAAAGCAAATTATTGCCTAGAGCGCTTTACATGAGAACAATGGGGCATACATTCAAGCGAAAGTTTGCTTTTCAGAATCAAGAGATTAAGCATGTCTACTATAATGCGTCTCAACCGAAATATAAGCTATATGCGACAGTTGTGCCGAAAAGCTTTGTTAATCGTGCAAGTAGTTATTGGCCATAAAAATTTTTGGCATTAACTATGCTTACAATTCACTTAGCATGTAGTATCAAATTTATTTTTTAATGCTGAGTTGTTTATGATGTGAAATCTATAAAAAATCAGTAATGAAGGCCCAATATGAAATTATCTTCAATATGTTTATTAGTGCTATCGCTCACTTTGATAGGGTGTACATTAATGAGTGAGACTAAAGCCATTGTAACTTTTCAAGGAGATGAAGGTTTTGAGGATAGACTGTCTGACTTGACGGAACAATTGACAAAAGCAGAGCAGTTTAGCTACCAAGAAAAACCGGTAGCTTTTACTACGTTAGTATGGATGGATACATTAACCTATAAAAATGGTCAAAGAGCTACCGCGCTGCTTGGTCATCAAATATCGAGCAGTTTAAAAACAGAATTGGTACAAAGAGGTGGACAAGTTGTAGAACACAAGTCAGGGCAAGCCATTTCAATGTCAAAGCATGCCTCATATTATTTAACCCGAAACTTAAATGATCTATCGGAAAATATTGAGGTGAGCTATGTGCTAGCAGGTACCATGCTGGAAATTAAAGGTGGGGTAGAGGTTAATATTGAAGTCATTGATACCGATTCTCATCTTGTGGTTAGTAGCGCTCGTACCTTTATTCCAAATGAATATTTACCTGAGCTAAATAGCGTTTTTATGAAAGAAGATAAAATATACCGTGGACAGCTGTGAGAAAATTATGAAATATAAAACCTTACTTTTATCTGTTTTACTCACTGGTTGTGCTGGGGTGTCAGATGAAAATACCAGTGTAGCCATTGAAATGGATGAAATGAAAAATTCATTTCAAACCATGCCTATGACAGTTGAACGCAGTAAATATTATGGTGATGAACTGATTAAAAATGTTAACCATTACGCTAAGTGGTTAACGCAAGATTTGTTTGCCAATATTGACTTTCCAAGTAATAGTGATGTTTTTGTGGTTGCCAGCTTTGCTTTACTAGATTCAAACCTAAACAAAACTAGCCATTTTGGTCGGCAAATGACCGAAGCCATGATTCATGAAGTTCATCGTACCGGTGTTTCTGTTATTGATGTTAAAGCCACTGATTTTATACGTATGACTGAAAGTGGTGATGTTTTTTATGAAAGTACCGATTATCGTGAATTATCGCCTTCAGCAGATGCTAGCCATGCCATAACAGGCACGCTAACTAAGCATCAAGGCGGCTATTTAATTAATGCTAAGATTGTGTTAATTAAGACCAAAGCCCTGGTTAGTACAGCACAAATATTTGTACCTCATGATGTGGTTGATGCGGTGATACTAGAAGGTGAGGAAGCAGAAATAGCTGCTAGGAAGGCTCAAGAAGTGCTTGATAAAAAAGAACGAGAGCAAATAGCTGAAAAAAAAGCAAGAGATGAAGCTATGCCTAAAAAGACAGTATTACCGCTTAAGGCATATTCACAGTGACTTAAGCGGTAACATATTTTTTAAGTTTTCTTCAGTTGTTAGTTAACGATAAGTTTTTTTTGCGTCTTCATTATATTATCGCATTTGTTGAGCTAGATTTACGTTTTACTTTATTTGTTCAATAAGCAGAGATTAGGTGTGCTAAGCAGCGTTGTGATTACTAAAAAATTTAATTTAACTCGCTTTTGGGGTTACTATCCTATAAGTCACTCTGGCCCATTTTATGCTCTGTTTATCATCAATGAAAATGTTTTAGCTTAAGAAGATCAATGTCAAAAAATAAAATTGGAAATTATTATGTTGCATTATAAAAAGTTTCGACTGAAAAGCTTAAGACAGCTTACTATTATAGGGGGATTGTCTATGGCAACTGCGGCTTGCTCGTTGGCGGTACCGACTGTATCGGAAGAATCTGAACCAACGGAAAGTATGCTTGGTTTAACTTTAGAAGATGAAATACATAGTTTTCATAGCCATCAAAGGATTAGTGATTACACTGATAGACTTGCTCATGACTTAGTTCGTAATATGCGTGAGAGAAAGTTAAATCAACCTATGATGATAACGTCTTTTGTTAATCTCGATGACTCGTTGAAAAAAACGAGTAAGCTTGGGAACTTAATTAGCGAAAATTTAATTGGTAATATGCAAGCATATGATATTCAGGTGATGGATATTCACCTGATGGGAACGGTTGATATAACACCCACCGGCGACTACGTTTTTAGCCGTGATGGTTATGATATATCCTCGGGAGACAAAGCAGCTTATGTGCTATCTGGCGTAGTTGTTGAAAGTGAAAGAGGCTTTGCGATTAATGCACGCATTATGGAATTAAAGTCGAAAAAAATTATCTCTACGGCTTCTACTTTTATCCCGTTTTTTGTTGTAGAAATTATTTAGTAAAAGGCAATTTTTTACATGAAAAAAAATTTATTGTAATGAAAGACCTTGATGTTCTATTACTGAACAATGATGTTGCTTTTCTTTTAGATAAGAGCTGGTTTTTTATTGAGCAAAATGGCGAGAAATTAACTTTGTAAGTATTGCCAGCCGATCAGGATGGTATTAATTTTTTAAACATAGCAAGATGAAATTTTAGCGCAGGAAAGTTCTACCTTAAAGACTCAGTTTCTAACTCTGATATACTAGCCAATTGATTCACCATTAATTGTAATACCACTTTCAAATACTAGTTTACGTTGAGTATCCGATACAGCTGCACTCAAACTATTAATCTTTCGAGAATGAACCGCTGTTGTCTCTGGTGCCATCACTTGCTCTTATCTTTACGCCATACTCTTTCGATAGATGGGCAAGTATGAATGGCTAAAATGGTACAAGTCATGCTGGTTTCTGGTACTATTTTCAATCAATTATGTTTTTAATCTTTACTGACATACTTTTCCTTGGTAACACTATATTTCCCTAGTGAAATGATACGTTATTATTACTATACCAATAAAGGAAATGCAGGAGCGAAAGTGTGCAGCTAACTAACTTCAATTTGCTTTAATGAGTATCATAATACATAGATAATCAGTGCTTTAGTAAATCAGTTATCTCTAATGAATAAAGTTAAGTGGATATCAAAGCGTTTACGTCTCCGAATAGCGAGCTATTTGGTACATCAACAACGTAGACAGGTGCTTAAATAGCTTTATTAGCTGACGTTGCTTAAGCCTATCTAAGGTTAACTGTATTGATATCTTATGTTGTTTTAAAAAAGTTGCTGCAGCCAACGACGGGGATAAGCCGAAGGCCACAGCGGGAGAATTATTAAGGTTAATTAAAACGGCTGATAGTGAACGGACTGATATCAATATCAGTTTTTTGGGCGGTCATAACTTGGCCGATGAGCTTGCCTGTTATTGCGCCTAAGGTTAGGCCTAAATGCTGATGACCAAGAGCGAGAAAAACATTGTCATGCATAGGTGCTTGGCCAATAACGGGGAGAGAGTCGGGTAGTGAAGGTCTACAGCCCATCCATCGTTGCTCAGGTTTGGCATCTTGCGGTGAAAACATCGGAGCATCGCTAAGTATTTGTTGGGCGTTCTTATAAAGCATATTGGCACGCTTCATGTTTGCCGCTGTTGTTAGACCTGAAAACTCTGCGGTTCCAGCTAATCTAAGCCCATGTGCCATTGGTGTGATAATAAATTTTCGCTCAGCTGATGCGACTGGGCGAGTTAAATTAGCTTGTAGTGAATGAGGTAAATCTAAACTATAGCCTCGCTCAGCTTCCATCGGGAGTTTATAGCCTAATTGCGTAAGTAAAGACTCTGACCAAGCGCCAGTGGCCACGACAACTTGATCAAACTCTTGTGCTGTACTTGAATCGGATCTTTTAGCGCTTACTGGTGAGTTGTAGTTAATTTTTACCCCATGCTCTGAGCAGGAGATAGTAGAAACTTCGGCTTGTATGAATGTTGTACCTAGTTGTATTGCTTGTTCGGCCAGTACTTTACTAATGGCATGAGGGTTGGCTGTATGCGCGACGTCAGTGAAATATAGTGCGTAACGTATATTTTTTCCTAAGTGTGGTTCAAGCAATAAGGTTTGTGCGCGATCAAGTAATTTTACCGCGACACCTGCGTTTTTATAGTGATTAAATACTTTTTCGGCAGCTTGGCGTTTTGGGTTTTCAAATACCAATAAACTCCCTTTTGATATGATTAATTGCTCGGCTTTTGCGGCGCGTAATATTGGCCGGTAGTAGTCAATTGCATGTTTGTTGAGCGTTTTTAATGCGGCAGTATTTTTGTTTCTATTACGGGGCAGCATATTGGCGATAAACTTTAAAAACCAAGGTAAAACTTGCGGAAAATAACTTGGCGAAAGTGCCATAGGGCCTAGTGGGTTGAGCAAAAGTTTCGGTAACTGCCAAAGTAAGCTAGCTTCTGCTAAAGGAAAAATTTGTTCGGTGGCAAAATGCCGAGCATTGCGTTTTGAACACCCTTCGCCAATGCCTGTCTTGTCAATTAAACTGACTTGAAACCCTAAAGATTGCAATTCCAAAGCGCAATTGATGCCAATAATGCCGGCACCTAAAACTGCCACCTTCTTGCCTTTATTAGTGCTAACTTGTTCATTACTCATGATCTTTTACTACCTGACTTTGGTTGTTTTCTACTGACTAAATAATTTGTTTAACGCAAAATGAAGCCTTGAGGAAAAATATCGTCAGGGCTTAACATAAAATTATGGCAACCGGTTATAAATGCACGTCCCGTCACTCGAGGAATTACTGCTGACTTGCCAACAAACTGACATTTTTGCTGAATACGCGCCGTCATTTTTCCGCCAACAATACTTTCAATCACAACATCTTGTTGCATGGGCAGGTTTTCTTTAATAGATAACAATGCCACTCGGGCACTCACGCCAGTACCAGTAGGTGAACGATCGACTTCACCATCAGCAAAAACACAAACGTGTCGAGAATGTGAACTCGCTGCATTGGTTGTATTGGAATAGAAAATGACGCCGTAAAGGAAACTTAAATCGTCTTCGACAGGGTGCTTAATTGCGCAGCTTGCCATTACTGCATGCTTTATCGCGCGGCCAACGTTGATCAGTTGCTGGTTATTCCCTGGTGTACAAGCAATATTTAACTTGTCTGCATCAACAAAAGCGTAGTAAGCACCGCCGAAGGCAATATCATAATTAACTCGCCCGAACTCTGGAATGCTAACTTGTTGATTGATGGCTTCAACAAAAGAGGGGACATTATCAAAACTAACAGCGAGCTTATTTTCTGTATCTTTTTCAGCATACGCTTTAATAAAGCCAGCAGGCGCATCAATACCAATCACTTGATTTTTTTCAGGCATGGCAAGCGCTTTGCTTTCAATCGCAACAGATACCGCGGCAATAATGCCATGACCACACATACTGCTATAGCCTTCATTGTGCATAAACAAAATACCAAAGTCTGCGGCACTGGAACAAGGCTCGGTGATTAACGCACCATACATATCAGCATGTCCTCTTGGCTCAAACATTAATAATTGCCTTAGATGGTCTAAGTTATCAACTAAGTACTGGCGCTTTGCAAGCATAGTATGACCTTTAATTTCGGGGTAACCATCAGTGATTATTCGTAAAGGTTCACCTTCAGTATGCGCATCTATTGTGCTAATTTGTAGATAATTTGAAAAATTACTCTTATTAAACTGCATGTTACCCAACCTGATAAATAAATTTTGCTGTGGACACTTGTATGCTTTTAAATATTGTATACAATATGCCGCATTGTTTCTAGCAATAGTTTTAAATAGCTAAACAGCTAAATACAATTGACGGAACCAAAAGCTTTATGAAGAATATTAACTGGAAAGGCGTTTACCCTGCAGTAACAACACAATACTTTGATGATATGTTTATCAATATCGAAGCAACCCAAAACATGGTTGATAGCTTAATCAAAGAAGGTTTCGATGGTATTACTACCTTAGGTACGGTTGGTGAAAACTGCTCTCACACTCGTGAGGAAAAATGCGTAATTTTACAAGCTGTAGTAGAAGTTGTTGCCGGTAGAGTACTTGTAACTCAGGTGTTGCTAAAACAAGCACGTAATTTGCCGTTGAATACTCTCAACTGTGTGAAGACGTCGGTATTGATGGCTTAATGGTATTACCAGGCATGGTACCGTTCAAGTGAATGAGAAGTGATTCATCATTACCAGCAAGTTGCTCGTAACTGTAACTTACGGTGTTGATGTTTCAATTGAAGGTATGCGTATTCTTGCCGAAGAGCCAAGCATTGTTTCAGTAAAAGAAGCGACAGAAGATACTCGCCGTATCTCTGAGTTGTATGCTGCTTTTGGTGCTCGCTTTATTGTTTCGATGGTGTTGATGATATTGCCTTAGAAAGCTTAATATTAGGTTGTACAGGTTGGATTTCAGGGTTAACTAATGTTTTCCCACAAGAATCAGTGGAAATTTTTAAACTGGCAGAGCAAGGTCGCTATCAAGAAGCATTAAAAATTTAGCGCTGGTTTTTACTACTATTACGCTTAGATACTATTGCAACATTAGTGTAATGCATCAAGTAATGTGAGCAACCTGCCGGCCGTGGCAGTGAAGTAACTCGCGCACCTCGTCTGCCGCTTGTCGGTTAAGAGCGCGCTCGCGTAGAGAAACTTTATAACGATGCCGTAGCTATTCGCATAGATTTAAGTAAATTTAACTTAGATTAGCTTGGACTGTTTTTCAAATTTGGGCTAGTGAACAAATTATGACGTTACTTAGCCCTTCGTTTGCAAAAATTTTAGCTTAATATATATGACTATAAAATGACGGAAGTATAATATCGAATGATTAAAGGCACTTTTATTTGTATTGACGCACACACTTGCGGCAACCCTGTGCGCTTAGTGACTAGCGGTCATCCAAACTTACGTGGCAACACCATGAGTGAAAAGCGACAAGACTTTCTTGAAAATCATGATTGGATACGCCAAGGCTTGATGTTTGAACCGAGAGGCCATGACATGATGTCTGGTGCCTTCTTGTACCCGCCTTGTGCTAAAAACTCAGACGGTTCGATACTGTTTATAGAAACATCGGGTTGTTTACCAATGTGCGGGCACGGCACGATAGGTACTGTAACTGCAGCACTCGAAAATGGCTTGCTTACCCCTAAACAGCAAGGAAAGCTTGTTCTTGATGTACCTGCAGGGCAAATTAATATTGACTACCAAATGACAGGCGAGAAAGTTTCAGCTGTTCGTTTAACGAATGTCGCCTCTTATTTAGCACACCAAAACATCGTTTTGGATATTCCTGATTTAGGCTTATTAACGGTAGATGTTTCATACGGTGGTAATTTTTACGTTATTGTTGAGCCACAAGATAATTTCCCGGGTATCGATCAATGGAGTGCTAGTGATATTTTATACTGGAGCCCAATCGTTCGTGAAATAGCCAGCCAAACAGTACGTTGCGTGCACCCAGAAGATGAAACAGTTTCTGGTGTCACTCACGTACTTTGGACCGGAAAAACGCAAACTGCAGGCTCGGATGCTGCCAATGCGGTATTTTATGGTGAAAAGGCAATTGACCGTTCGCCATGTGGCACTGGCACGAGTGCTCGAATGGCACAGCTTTTTGCCAAAGGTAAGTTAAACCTTGGTGATCGCTTTGTTCATGAAAGCTATATCGGTAGTCAGTTTGTTGGCAAAGTAGAAGAAATTGTTGAGTTGCAATCCAGCGACGGCCCAATTCAAGCGATTAAACCAAGCATTCAGGGCTGGGCGCATGTCTTTGGAGAAAATAAAATTACTATTGATGACAGCGATCCTTATGCTATGGGCTTTAGCGTTACTTAAATCGAGTAATTGATATCAGGTTAATTACGGTTTTTAGACAAAAATATAAGAGAATAATATGACAATTACAGGTAAAAATTTAATTGCTGGGCAATGGTCTGGTGAAACTCAAGATGGCTTTGTTGCCTTTAATGCCATTGAAAATACGCCAATGAAGACACAATTTGCCGATGCGACAGAGGCTGAAATTAACAATGCCATTATTGCGGCGCAAAATGCATTTTTGGCTTATAGCCAATTACCGGCGGCTCGTCGAGCTGGCTTTCTTCGTACTATCGGTGAACAAATTCTAGCGTTAGGTGATGACCTTGTTGAAGTCGCTTGCGCAGAAACAGGCTTGCCAGCGATGCGTATTCAAGGTGAGCGTGGCCGCACAATTGGGCAACTTAACCTGTTTGCCGATTTACTCGAGAAAGGCGAATACCAAGCGGTAATTGATTTAGCTGATCCTGAGCGTGCCCCGTTACCTAAGCCTGAAACAAGACTGGGCTATTTACCTTTAGGTGTTGTTGGTGTTTTTGCGGCTAGTAATTTTCCTTTGGCTTTCTCTACCGCTGGTGGTGATACGGCATCAGCATTGGCTGCAGGTTGTCCTGTAGTGATGAAAGCACATGCAGCACATCCTGCAACCGCTGAATTGATCGCTCAAGCTATTTTAAAAGCGATGAATATAGCCGATATTGATGCCGGTGTATTTTCGCTAGTGCAAGGTAAGAGCTATGGTATTTCTAGTCAAATAGTGACTCACCCATTAGTTAAAGCTGTTGGTTTTACAGGCTCAGAACGAGTAGGTATGATCCTTCAACAACAAATAAACCAACGTGCAGAGCCAATACCTTTTTATGGTGAGTTAGGCAGCGTTAATCCGCAATTTATTCTTGCCAATAAACTAAATAATGACGCAACAGAAATTGCCTCAGGCTTAGTTGCATCGCTTATGATGGGACAAGGTCAATTTTGTACTAGTCCTGGTGTATGGTTTGTTGTTGACGGTGAGCAATATAATCAATTTGCTGAAACTGCCGCTGCTGATATTGCCCAAACGCAGGCTGGCGTGATGTTAACGCCAGGTATTGCAAGCTCATTTAAAAATGCGGTTAATCAGTGGCAAAATATTGATGGCGTAGAATTATTAGCACAAGGTCAAGCAGGGCTAGAGCACTTTTGTCAAGCGGCATTATTTAGTACTGATTTAGCGACATTCTCCACCAATGCTTTATTACAAGAAGAAGTGTTTGGCGCTTCTGCATTAATAGTAAAATGTGCTGACTTTAATGAAATGATGCAAGGTATTGCTTTATTAAAAGGCAACCTCACCGCAAGTATCCATGCCTTGGAGTCTGATATTGATGATGCTAAAGTGATTGCCAGTGCAGTTGCCCATAAAGTAGGGCGTTTAATTTACAACCAAATGCCAACCGGTGTAGAAGTTTGTGCATCGATGAATCATGGCGGTCCATTCCCTGCGTCAACCAATATTCGTACAACTTCGGTTGGTAGTGAAGCAATTAAACGTTTTCAACGACCGATTTGTTATCAAAACATGCCAAATGAATTATTGCCTGATTTATTAAAAAATTAATTTTATCATAGGTTTATAATATATATTTTTAATGAATTGAAAAGAGTTATTAACAATAACTCTTTTTTTTTGTGTTTAGCGCGCGGATCTCTATAATAGCGGTAACATTCTTAGGAAGCCTTGTATGAGCATAGTATATAAAACCAGAACTCAATTAGTTGTTGAAACACTTAGAGAAAAGATTTTAAGTGGCGAGATTAAAGCTGGTCAGCCGTTGCGACAAGCAGCCCTAGCAGAAGAGTTAAGTGTCAGCCGTATCCCTATCAGAGAAGCGTTATTGCAATTAGAAGGCGAAGGTTTAGTCGCATTTGAGCCGCATAAAGGTGCTACGGCAACTGAATTAAATGCTGATCAAGTCGATGAGTTATTTGAACTACGTGCCATGTTAGAAGCTGATTTACTCGCGAACTCATTACCTAACCTTAGTAATGAAAAGCTTGAAGAAGCGACGCAATTGTTAAAGAAGCTCGATAAGGCGTTAGGCAAAGAAAACGCCGCTAATACTTGGAGTGAGCTAAATTCTGATTATCATAACTGTTTATATTCAGGCGCTAATCGTCCACAAACTCAAGACTTGGTTAATACCTTAAATAAGAATGCTGATCGCTATATTCGCATGCACTTACTTTGGGCCGGTGGTATTTCTAAAGCTGAGTCAGAGCACAATGAAATATTAGCGCTATGTAAAGCCCGTGATGTGGAAAAGGCTGTTGCCTTATTACGACAACACATTTTAGGTTCGCGTGATGAAATTAAAGCATTTCTTAATGAGCGTGAAGCCATTATTAGTGGTTGATTTAAGCAAATAATTCTCCGTATGACTCTAACAATAAAAATTTGATATTTGCTTGAAAACCTTGATGTATTTTTGAGCAAATATTGACTTTTTACTGAATAATCTATAGTATTCCCGCGCCTTTAAGCCCCGAAAGATAACGATTTTCGTTTAGGTTGCCTATCATTAGGTTAATCACGGGTGCTAAATCTAAAGCCAAAGTATTTAAATACCAGCCAATGAGACACTTAGGCTGATATTTTTGATGTTTTAATCAACGTAGAGAAAATAATGTTTGAATTACACGCCAGTAAAGCGGCAAACTTGAAGAATGATATGCTGTCGGGTTTAACCGTCGCATTAGCATTAGTACCAGAAGCTGTTGCATTTGCATTTGTTGCCGGTGTTGAACCTTTAGTGGGGTTATATGCTGCCTTTATGGTCGGTCTTATCACCTCAATATTTGGTGGTCGACCGGGTATGATTTCTGGTGCAACTGGTGCCATGGCTGTTGTTATGGTGAGTTTAGTTGCCATTCATGGTGTTGAATATTTGTTTGCTACTGTGGTGCTCACTGGTGTCTTGCAAATACTGGCGGGGCTATTTAAACTCGGTAAGTTTATTCGCTTAGTCCCTCATCCGGTCATGCTAGGTTTTGTTAACGGCTTAGCTATCGTCATTTTCCTCGCGCAATTAGGACAATTTAAAGTCACTAATGATGCCGGCGTATTAGAATGGATGCAGGGTAGTCAACTATTTACCATGGCAGGGCTTATCGTCTTAACCATGGCGATTATTCATTTTTTGCCTAAATTGACTAAAGCGGTACCATCGTCATTAGTGGCTATTGTTGTCGTTACTTTATTAGTACAGAGCTTAGATTTAGATGCTCGTACAGTGGTTGATTTTGTTCGTGATATGACTAACGACCCCGCCGCTTCTATTGCCGGAGGATTACCACAATTTAGCATTCCTAATGTGCCATTTAGCTTTGAAACCTTTCAGGTTATTTTACCATTTGCATTGGTTTTAGCGGCGATTGGCTTAATAGAATCATTATTAACATTAACCTTAATTGATGAATTAACCGGTACCCGTGGTAACGGCAACAAAGAATGTGTTGCTCAAGGCGCTGCAAATACAGTTACTGGCTTCTTCGGCGGTATGGGGGGGTGTGCGATGATTGGTCAATCAATGATTAATGTAAACTCAGGTGGTCGTGGTCGTATGTCAGGTGTTACTGCCGCTCTTGCATTACTTGGCTTTATTTTATTCGCCTCGGGATTAATTGAACAAATACCATTAGCTGCATTGGTTGGTGTCATGTTTATTGTGGTTATCGGTACCTTTGAATGGTCAAGCTTTCGTATTTTAGGCAAAGTACCAAAGGCTGATGCCTTTGTGATTATTTTAGTTTCTGGTGTTACTGTTGCTACTGATTTAGCGATTGCGGTTATTGTTGGTGTTATCGTTTCAGCACTCGTGTTTGCTTGGGAACATGCAAAACACGTTATTGTTCACCGTTCAATTGATGACAACGGCTCTACGGTATATGACGTAACAGGGCCATTGTTTTTTGGCTCGATTTCAAACTTCCTTGAACAATTTGATATTGAAGCCGATAGTGACGATGTTATTGTTGAGTTTAAAAATACCCGTGTTGCTGATCATTCTGCAATTGAAGCGATTGATACCCTAGCAGAACGATATACTAGTCGTGGGAAAAAAATACATTTGAAGCATTTAAGCAAAGAGTGTACGCAATTACTGACTAAAGCTGGCAGCTTAGTGGAAATCAATGTTATTGAAGACCCTGATTACCATATTGCTACTGATAAGCTTGGTTAACCAAGCTTATCTCCCGATATGGTTGCGTTATACTGATATTATTGAGTATTGGTCATATCGGGAAAACATTTTGCAGAAATTGGTTGATGATAATTAGATGCAATTAGAATTTTTTGACGTTCCTAGTCCATGTGTTGGTATTTGTCAGTCCGATGATAAAGGCCAATGCTCGGGCTGTTTTCGAACTCGTGACGAACGGTTAAATTGGCTAACGTTTAATTCCGACGAACGTCAAAAAATCATTAAACGTTGTCAACAACGTAAGAAACGAAAGTCAGCTCCAGCAAAGGTAAAAGTTACTGAAGTTGAAGTGGTAGAAAAACAACCCTCGTTACTTGATCCACCTACAAAAAATAAAATCGATAATAGTAGCGATTTTGATTTTGGTGATTTCGAACTTTAATTTTTAACTCGCCATTCATTTACCGCAGATAATTGTTAATTCGACGCAATTCAATGCTTCTTGTTAATGGCAGACTTGTTGTTGCAAACATTTCATCATATTGTAGATGCTACTATTGTGTTAATGCATGGAGCTTTAATACAATGACGCACACTGATAATAATAAGCTCATTAATATTTTGTCTGAATAACGTGATGTTTTTCTGCAAAGTATGCGGCAAAACAGGAATATTCTTATGCAAAAGTTTCTCCCATCATTAGTGATGGCAGCTCTTTCTGTGTCTTTAACTGGCTGTTTGCAAAGCGAACAACAAGACGCAAAAGTACTGATCAATAAAAATCCGTACCCAAGTACCTACCAAGCATTACCTAAGCAAAACACCTTAATTAAAAATGCCACGGTATTAACTGGAACAGGCGAACGCATCGATAATGCTGATGTATTAATGGTTGATGGTAAAATTAGCCAAATTGGTAGTGCACTAACGGTGACTGATGCTGTTGAAATTGACGCGCAAGGCAAGTGGATAACGCCGGGAATTATCGACGTACATTCACATTTAGGCGTTTATCCAAGTCCCTCAGTTGAATCGCATTCTGACGGCAATGAAATGTCTTCACCTAATACTTCAGAAGTGTGGGCAGAGCACAGTGTTTGGCCACAAGACCCAGGTTTTGAAGCGGCGCGAGCCGGTGGTATTACTACTTTGCAAATTTTACCCGGTTCAGCAAATCTCTTTGGTGGCCGTGGCGTAACCTTGCGTAATGTTCCGAGTCAAACCATGCAAGGAATGAAATTCCCTGCAGCTCCTTACGGTTTAAAAATGGCTTGTGGGGAAAACCCAAAACGTGTTTATGGTAGTCGTAAAATTTTACCATCAACCCGCATGGGTAACATGGCTGGCTATCGTATGGCATGGGCAGAAGCAACAGAATATAAGCGAGCTTGGGAAAAGTATGATGCAGATTATGCTGCCGGTAAAAACCCTGAAGCACCGGTGCGTGATATTGAACTTGATACCTTAAAAGGTGTACTTGACGGTGAAATACTGATCCATAATCATTGTTATAAGGCTGAAGAAATGGCGATGATGATTGATTTAGGTAAAGAATTTAATTACCACTCAGGTACATTTCATCACGGTATAGAAGCTTACAAAATTGCTGATACCTTGGCAGAAAATGGTAACTGTGCCGCTATGTGGCCAGATTGGTGGGGCTTTAAAATGGAAGCATATGACATGGTACATGAGAATGTTGCTATTGTTGATGCGGTGAAAAATTCTTGTGCAATTGTGCATTCCGATTCAGCTAATACGATTCAACGTTTGAATCAAGAAGCGGGTAAAGTGATGTACCGTGCTAATGAAAATGGTTTTGAAATTAAACCTGAATTAGCGATTACTTGGATCACGCAAAATGCTGCAAAATCATTAGGTTTAGCGGAAAAAACAGGTAGTTTACAAAAAGGAAAAAATGCTGACGTAGTTATTTGGAATCAAAATCCATTTAGTGTTTATGCGCAAGCAGAGCAAGTATTTGTTGATGGTGCGAAAGTATATGACCGTTATGATGAAAAATACCAAGCGAAAAGCGATTTCCTGTTAGGTCAAAGATAAGGTGAAGAAAATGAAGCATTTAAAATTATTTAAATCATCGCTAATTGCTTTGGCGCTAGCAAGTTCATCAGCCAGTTTTGCCGAAAGTATTGCGATTACTAATGCAACCGTGCATACCGTGACTGAGCAAGGTGTTTTGAACAATGCCACGATAATCATTGAAGACGGTAAAGTGACGGCGATAAACCCTGAATCAGTTAATGCTGAGACAGTAATTGATGCACAGGGTAAAATATTAACCCCAGGCTTTATTGGCTCAATGAATCAGTTAGGCTTAGTGGAAGTGGGCGCTGTATCGAGAAGCCGTGATGCTGGCGATAAAAAGGCCGATATTACCTTTGATGCCAGTTTAGCATTTAATCCACGCTCAACGGTTATTCCTTATAGCCGTAAAGGCGGTATTACCAGTAATGTCGTGGTACCACGCGGTGGTGAAAGTATCTTTAAAGGCCAAACTTTTGTTGCTGATTTATCGGGTGAATTTGATAGTGTTCGCGTTAGTAATAATGCTGTTATTGTTGATTTAGGCTCGAAAAGTAAAGGCTCTCGAGCGTTAGACTTACAAAAATTACAAGTTAAGCTTGAAGATGCGACGAAGAAATTAGCGAAAGCGAAAAAGAAGACTAAAGACGCGAAAGGCAAGAAAGACAAAAAAGAAGCCAAAGAACCAAGTCGTGAAGATAAGGTTATTAGTGCTTTGTTAGCAGGTGATAAAGCATTGGTTGCTTATGCTGACAGAGCGACAGATCTTTTGTTTTTGTTAAAGCTTAAAGAGACATTTTCTTTAGATTTAGTGCTTGTTGGCGCGGCGGATTCAGTGCTAATTGCTGAGCAAATCGTGCAAGCTAAAGTACCTGTCATTATGGCGGCATTAGATAACTTGCCGGGTAGTTTTGATTCGTTGCATGCTTCACTAGAAAATGCCGCTAAGTTAACGGCCGCAGGTGTTAATGTGGCATTGATGGTTGATGGTGATACGCATAATCTTTATCAACTGCGTTTTCATGCGGGCAATGCTATCGCGAATGGTATGCCTCGTGACGCGGCACTTGCCGCAGTAACGGCTAATGTTGCTGATGCCTTTAATATTGATAGTGGCAGAATTGCCGTGGGTAAAACCGCGGATTTAGTGTTGTGGAGTGCTGATCCGTTTGAACTTAGCTCTTATGTCGCTAAAATCTGGATTGGTGGTAAAGAGGTTTCGACGCAAAGCCGACAAGATAAGTTACGTGAGCGTTATATGAAACAAAGCAATATGCCTAAGTCTTATC
>PJEL010001115.1_pt1 | contig 28433 bp, 25 predicted proteins | sample 1853271 | NCBI WGS metagenome assembly PJEL01 (sample SAMN08108733, study PRJNA415343) | Invertebrate metagenome, whole genome shotgun sequencing project. | host: Globobulimina | place: Sweden: Gullmar Fjord | collected 2015-08 | reverse complement strand
AGGAGTTTTTATTAAAAAAAGTACTTACCAAAGACCTTGTTAATAAACAGCCACAATGGCAAGAAGTTAAAGCGATTTTGCAAAACAAAGCACGAAAAGCAACAACCAACTCTGTTGCGTAGGGACTGGTAAGACATTTTAGAATAGCTGTTAGAGCAACCGTTTTTAGTCAATTAAATGAAACCTTAGAAAACATTGATGACAGTTATAGCTTTCATGCCATTCGCCACCAAATAGAAACACCGCTATGGGAAATGGTTAATGTGCAACCTGAAAATTTTCTTTGGTTATCAAATATGGACTGGCCAAATTTACTTAGCGCCTCGCTTAATCAAGCAATCGAAGATATGACTATTGATCAACCTTTATCTAGCGCGACTTGGGGCCAACAAAATACAGCACATATTCGTCACCCGCTAAGCAAAGCAGTGCCAATCATTGGCAAATGGTTAGACATGCCCAAAACTCAATTAGCTGGTGACAGTTATATGCCACGCGTGCAAGGCACAAGTTTTGGAGCCTCTGAACGCATGATAGTTTCGCCAGGTCATGAAGAACGTGGCATATTACATATGCCAACAAGCCAAGCAGGCCATCCATGGAGCCCTTATTATGGTCTTGGCCATAGTGACTGGGAGCAAGGGAAACCATCACCATTTTTACCCGGTGAAACTAAATATACGCTTTCATTACTTAGTTATTAAGAGCTAGTTAATAAAAGATCAGTAAATAAAAAGGAATAGAAATGACTATTTTAATTTGGTGTTTATTTATCGCCGCTTTATTACCTATGTTGGCCAAAGCGCCTGTGGCCATAGCAATGAATAAATTGGGCGGCTACGATAATAGCCACCCCAGAGCCCAACAAGCTAAGCTTGAAGGGTTCGGCGCTCGTGCGCTTGCAGCACACCAAAATGCCTTTGAATCACTTATTTTATTTGCACCAGCAATTCTACTTGCACTTATCACCAATAAGGTTGGCGATACTATTCAAATACTTGCCGTAGTGCATATAGTTGCTCGCATTGCCTATAACATTTTGTACTTGGTAAATATTAATTTAGTTCGCTCACTTGTTTGGGGTATTGGTTTCATTTGCTCTTTAGCGATAATTTGGCATTGTCTTCCTTAAAATAGATATAGATCTTAAGACCAAGACAAAATGATAAATCGTTATAAAGAAACGGTTGACACTATTGGCCTAAGCCCTATACATTAAGAGCATGAAGACAATTAACTCATACCCTCTCTTTAGTTTCTTTTTTACCTTATTCACATAGGGAGCTTTTGCGTCGAAGAAATTAAAAGAACGATGAGCAAAACCTCCCTAACGGAGGTTTTTTTATGGTTAAAATGAAATCAAATTACAGCTATTTAACATAAGGATCGCACGGTGGACAACGCACTAGATTTAAACAAAATTAGAGAACAAATAACCGAGCTAGATCAGCAGCTACTCACGTTATTTTCAAAACGCCGAGCCTTAACGTTAAATGTTGCTAAAAGCAAAGCAGATCAAATTCGCCCGGTAAGAGATCAACAACGTGAACAAGAATTACTTATTCGGTTGATCAAACAAGGAAAAGCGCTTGGTTTAGACGCCCATTATGTCACCAGTATCTTTCAAACAATTATTGAAGACTCTGTTTTAAATCAACAGGCTTATTTGCAAACACTGGCAAACCCTAATATCCAAACACCAACGGTGAGCGTGGCATTTTTAGGAGACAAAGGTTCATACAGCTACTTAGCTAGCCATCGTTATTTCTCACGTCGCGCTGAAAAAATTATTGAGTCTGGTTGTAAGAGCTTTGCTGAGATTATGAGCTTAGTTGAAGCAGGCCATGTTGATTACGGTGTATTGCCAATTGAAAATACCAGTTCAGGTAGTATTAACGAAGTATATGACGTACTTCAACATACGAACTTATCGATTGTTGGCGAAATCACCCAACCCATTGAGCATTGCTTATTAACCGCAGTAAATACCCAGCTAGATAAAATCACTACCATTTATGCTCATGGCCAACCTATTAGTCAATGTAGCAATTTTTTAGACAAACAAAATGGCATTCGCATTGAATATTGCGATAGCACCGCTGATGCCATGGCAAAAGTTTATGAGCTGCAAAGCGATACCGTTGCCGTTATTGGTAGTGAAGAAGGTGGACATTTATACCAACTAAATGCTTTAGAAAAATCCATTGCCAATCAGGCTGAAAATCATAGCCGCTTTATTCTTGTTGCGAGAAAACCAGTAGATGTTGCCGAACAAATTCCAGCCAAAACCGCTATTATTTTGGCCACGGGACAAAAGCCAGGTGCTTTAGTTGAGTGTTTATTGATCCTTAAAGAGAAAGGTATCAATATGTGTAAACTTGAATCACGCCCGATTCAAGGCAGACCTTGGGAAGAAATGTTTTATCTTGATGTTGAACAGAACCTAAAGAGCATGGCAATGCAAGAAGCAATATCAAGGCTAACCGAAGAAACAAACTTTATCAAAATATTAGGTTGCTACCCTATTGAGCACATCAGCCCTACGAGTGTCCCAAGCAACGCGCTATAGCGTTAGGCGTTTATCAAACATGCTTACCCTATCTAAGGCTTAATCAGCGTACATTATTGATTAAGCCTTTTTTCATGCTAGATAAACTTAGTTAGCAACGTTAAACTACCAGAATAAAAACGACCAGCCGGCTTATACCAAACGGATTAATTAATTCGCTAAGTGATCAACAAATTAGTCCGATTGGTATTATAGTGTACAAGTTTGTATATAAAGCTGTGTAACAATACACGCATAAAAATGATCAGATAAGGATTTTCGATGCGCTTAGCCTCACTTTTTCTCAGCATATTTTTTTGTAGTCAAACACTCGCCGACTCAGGCACAGCCAACACCGATTATGAAGATAAAAATTGGGGCGTTGCCTTTCTTATTCGCCATGCAGAAATAGCTTTTGATACCGAAACTGACAGTGTTTCAAGCGTTGTTCCTATGATGTTCTATCAAGGGGAAGACTTTTTTTTACGTGGTATTGAAGGCGGTGCTCACCTTTACAAAAAAGATGACTGGCAATTAAACGCTATTGGCCGTATGCGGTTTTTTGATATTCCTCAAGAATACCAAAACGCTGTACAAGGCGACTCCGTAGATTTTGGCATGCAATGGCGTAAAGAGTACCAAGCAGATACCACTATAGATTTAGAAATTTTATCAGATCTTGATGGCCGTATTTACGGTAATGTAGCCCATAATTGGCATTTTCAATTTGATGACTTGGCATTATGGCCATCAATCAGTGCCAAATTTAAAAGTGCTGATTTTAATAGCCAATACTATGCATTAGAAGCACTAACCCAAGAAAGCATTGGCGCTGGTATTGAATTTAATGCCAAAGTAGAAGCTCGCTATCACGTTGGCTCTAACTTTTATTTACTTAGCTCCATCGGCGTAACTGGCTTAGACAACGAAGCGTATCAAAGTTTTGCCGTAAGCCAACGGTGGAATGCTGAAGCTTATATTGGCTTTGGTATTTTCAACAATGTAAAAACAGCTAAAAAGAAAAACAAAACAAACAATGGTTACGTAAGAATTGCTCACGGTTGGGCCACCCCTTCTGACATCGGTGAAGTGCTACGCCTTGATTGGGAAAAAGACGAACACAACAACCAACTCAGCTCAGTTTTTTATGGCTTTCCGTTAACCGACAGCTTATTTGAATTACCGATTAGTGTTTATTTTACCCCCGGCGCCATATGGCATTGGAAGTCTGATGTGCAAAAATCTGAACAAGAGTATGTATTAGCGGTAAAAGCTTATTATAACTTTAGCTGGCCAACTAAATGGCGAATTGGCGCTGCTGAAGGCCTTTCCTATGTATCTGATGTTACCTATATTGAACGAGCTGAAATGGAAGCCAAAGGCTATCGCCCAAGTAATTTAATGAATTATTTAGACATATCATTTGATGTCAATATTGGTGACCTCTTTAACGCTCGCAGTTTAGACAAAGCTTGGTTAGGTTGGAGCGTTCATCATCGCTCATCAATCTTTGAGTCATCCTCTCAATTTGGCCGCATTAAAGGCGGTAGTAATTACAACTCCATTTACCTGCAAATAGATTTTTAATAGCTGATAGCAGCAGGGGCATACATTAAAATAAAAAAGGAGGCACTGCCTCCTTTTTGTCTTAAATTATTAGGCTAATAAGGCTTGCCCTATTCCCTTGCTACCATATTAAGCGCTTTCTTTTTGTTCACGCTCTAACTCTTGCTCAATAGCCAATGGTGAGCCGGTATTTCGACATAACCAATAATAGGCACCGGGAACAACAAACAAGGTAAATAAACTTGCCAGCGATACACCAGCAAAGATAACAACGCCAATAACCATACGGCTTTCAGCACCGGGGCCTGAGGCAAGTACTAAGGGTATAGCACTTGTTACTGTGGTAAAAGTGGTCATAATAATCGGGCGCAACCGCTGCTGCGCGGCATGAATTAGCGCATATTCAAAGGTCTCGCCTCGATCTCGTAGTTGGTTGGCAAACTCAACAATTAAAATACCGTTTTTCGCTGCAAGGCCAATTAACATTACAATGCCAATTTGACTATAAATATTCAGGCTCATGCCCATTATTTCTAGCCCCAAGAGTGCTCCAACAAGCGCTAAAGGCACGGTGAGTAGAATAACAAATGGATGTATAAAGCTTTCAAACTGAGCCGATAAAACCAAATAAGTGATCGCTAAAGCTAAGATAAAAATAAAGAAAATAGAGTTGCCAGATTCCTTCATTAATAACGACTGCCCTTTATAATCAAGTTGCACTTCTTCAGGCAAATGTTCATCAGCAACACCTTTTAGAAAATCAAGCGCATCACCTAGTGCGTAGCCGTCTGCTAAGTTTGCCGTTATAGTAACACTGCGCAAACGGTTGTAACGGTTAAGCCTTGATGATGTGGCATTTTCACTGGTGGTGATCAAATTAGATAATGGGATCAACTGTTGTGTTGTTCGAGAGCGCACATAGACGTTATCAATATTATCTGGGCTGCGATACTGGTTCTTATCACCTTCAACTATTACGTCATATTCTTCACCACGATCAACAAAGGTGGTAACTTTACGCTGCCCCAGCATGGTTTCTAGCGTTCGAGCAATATCGCCAACAGGTACGCCAAGATCAAATGCTCGGTCATGATTTATTTGCACTAATAATTGCGGATAGGTTTCTTGATAATCGCTATTGATACCAGACAGCATCGGATTTTGCTGCGCTTTTTCTATAACAATATCTCGCCAGCGAGCAAGCTCTTCATAGGTATTGCCTTGTAAAACAAAGGCAACAGGTGAATTAGAGCCACCACCGCCGATGCCTCGTCGCATCAGTGCAAAGGCCCTAACATCGGTAACCGATTGCAATTCTTGGTTTATTTTACCAATAAACTCAAAGGTAGAGAAAGTTCGCTTATCCCAATCTGGCATGCCAACAATGCCAATGCCGCCAGTACCGCCAAAACCCGGTACGCGTACTATTACTCGGTCGAGATCGCCATTTTTTTGATAGGCCAAAAGTTTCTCTTCAATCTGCTGCATATTGTCAACATTGCTTTCATAACTGGCCCCTTCGGCCCCTTGCATAATAACAATAAAGTTACCGCGATCTTCTTTAGGCGTGTATTCAGAAGGCAATTGTTGATACAACAAATAAACGGCACCTAACGATAATAAAATCACCAGCATTAACAAAATAGGCTGATGAATAGTGCTTTTTAAGGCATTGGCATAAGAAGCTTCTAATTTGGCAAAGTTTCTATCTAACACCTGACCAAAAGATGAGCTTCGTTCTCGATGTTTAAGTAATTTAGAACACATCATCGGCGTAAGTGAAAGCGCGGTAATGCTCGAAAAAATAACCGCCGCGGCAATGGCTAAAGCAAACTCAGTAAATAAACGGCCAACATTACCTGATAGAAAAACTAACGGTACAAATACCGCCACTAATACCAAGGTGGTCGCAATTACCGCAAAGGCAACTTCCCTGCCGCCTTCATATGCAGCAACCAGCGGCTTTTGGCCATTCTCAATACGTCGATAAATATTTTCTAAAACAACAATTGAATCATCAACAACTAAACCAATGGCTAAAACAAGCGCCAGCAAGGTTAATAGGTTAATTGAAAAGCCAAGCCATGAAAGCACCATCATCGAACCAATGAGCGCTACCGGCACGGTAACCGCAGGAATAATCGTCGCTCGGACATTGCCCAAAAATAGGAAAATCACCAAAATAACCATCAACATTGCAATCAGCAAGGTACTGTAAACCTCGTCAATAGAACCTTGAATAAAGATAGATGAGTCGTAACTGTTGGTTATTGTTGTACCTTCTGGCAGCGAGTCTCGTGTATTAATCATCTCTTTACGAGCAGATTTAACCACTTCGAGCGTATTGGCTTTTGACTGTTTTACAATGCCCAACCCCACCATGTTTTTGCCATTACCTCGGAACATGGTTTCTTCATCTTCAGAAGTTAGCTCAACTTTTGCAATATCACCTAAGTGCACTAAGGTATTATTTTCACCGCGAGTTACTACCATTTTTGAGAAGTCTTCAGCACTGCGATAACTTCTTAAAACTCTGATAGAAAAATCTCTATCAATTGATTCAATTTTCCCCGCTGGTAATTCAACATTTTCTGCGCGCAAGGTCGTTTCAACGTCTTGCACGGTAACGCCACGAGCCGCCATGGCAGTTCGGTCTAAAAATATTTTCATCGCATAGGTGCGACCGCCGCCAACATTAACTCGTGCAACACCATCAACCACAGCAAAACGGTCAACAATATAGCGTTCAGCATAATCAGTTAACTGTAATGTACTCATGGTGGTGCTTTGCAAAACAAACCAAACGATAACGCTTTCATCGTCATTGGCTTTATAAACTTGTGGCGGGTCTGCCTGCTCAGGCAAATTTCGTAATGCTCTTGAAATTCGGTCGCGTACATCATTGGTTGCCGCATCAATATCACGGCTTAGTTCAAACTCAATAGTAATGTTTGAACGCCCTACTCGGCTTGAAGAAGTTATATATTTAACGCCTTCAACACCGCTTATTCTATCTTCTAAAACTTGGGTGATTTTGGTTTCAACAATGGCCGCTGAAGCTCCAGGATAAGACGTACTAATACTAACAACTGGCGGATCGATATCAGGGTATTCTCGCAGCGGCAATAACATAAAGGCGACAATACCAAAGGTAATAATCAACAAATTTATAACCGTGGCAAATACCGGACGTTTTACTGAAATGTCAGATAAAATCACTGTGAACTCTCCAAGACATTCACCTGACTACCATCACGTAATTTCAACGCTCCAGCAACAACCACTTCTTCACCAACACTCAGGCCTGAAATAATCTCAACAATGCCCGGTTGACGACGCCCCAATTTAATTGATTTTTTAACGGCTTTATTCTCTTCAACAACATAAACAAAATGTTTATCTTCAACTGGGATCACTGCACTTTCAGGCACTTGCAGCACGCGATCAGTTTGGCGCTCAACACGTACATTAATGAGCATACCAGGGCGAAGCTTTAGTTCTGAATTTGGTATTTCGGCACGCACCATTAAAGTACGTGTTGCTGGGTCAATGCGTGACCCCACTGAAATAATTTCACCGTTAAATGTTTGTTGATTATAAGCAGCGGTGGTGGCAACAATAACTTGACTGCGAGCTACCATAGAGAGGAAACGTTCAGGAATTGAAAAATCAACTTTGATTGTACTAAGATCATCAATATTTGTGATGACATCACCAGCACCAAGATAAGCACCAACACTAATGCGCCTAAAACCTAAAATGCCATCAAAAGGTGCTTTAATGGTTAAATAATCAAGCTTGGCACTAGCACTACGAAGTTGTGCGGCAATTGCTTTTACCTGTGCTTCTTTTTGATCAACAAGCGACTTTGCCGTCGCCTTTTTCTTAAGTAGATCTTCAAAGCGATTAAACTGAGCAACCGACTCGGCAAGGTTTGCTTGTAGCTCTCGTACTTTCGCTTCTTCTTCAAGGCTATTAAGCGTGACTAATATGTCACCTTTTTCAACTTTCTGACCATCTTCAAAAAATATTTTTTCAACAATATCAGCGTATTTTGAAGTAATAGCCACTTGCTCAGCAGCATGGCTTGTACCAACAGCTTCAATAATATCTTTAAAATCATCTTCTTGAGCTATCACGGTTTTAACCGCAACAATGCGTTGATGTGTTTTTTTCTCCACTTGAGCTTTCGGCCACATTAAATAGGTAACTAACCCCACTAAAAAGATAAAAAGTATCAGTAAGGGTAACCGGCTGGAAATGGATTTTGACATAAAATAATAAGCTCTACTTGTACGAAAGCACTACTATAGCCTAGATATAAACAACTAACGATACAACTTAACGCGTAAAATATGACATTAGTCGACAAGTTTAACTTCTTGAGACAAACAGTTCTTAAGATTGTGATCTTTAAGGTATAATTCTTTTCTCTTTTTTTCTCAGGAAATTTCAATTGAACAAACTTGCTTATGTTGCTTTTTTTACGCTAGCTTTACTTGGCGCTGCTATGTGGTATCTCGCTGGCGGCTCACTTAATCAATACATAAAAATGAGAATTGAAGCTGATGGCCAAGCGATTACTTCTCATCAAGTAAATGTTGAACTTGTTGATTTACATATGTATGAAGGAACAGGTAAATTCACCAATATTGTTTTGAAAGACACTTTAAAAGTTGCTGAAATTAGTGTGCAATTTGATGTTAAATCCCTTAATGAAAATCCAATTATTATAGATAGTGTGATAATTAACAACCCGGAACTCATTCAAAAAAATTCTGCACTGACAGAAAATACACTTTTGAATTTAACCCAGGCTATTCAAGCAAACCGACAAAAAATGCAATTTAAGATCGAGCAGGCAACGGAGCAACTTGAACCTCATTTTTTAGTTAAAAAAGTGGTGATAAAGTACTCAGATGATAAAAACCACCAACAATTAAGTACCTATGATTCCGCTAACGACAAAGAAGGTTATTCACTTAGCCTTGTTGCTGCCGATACATTATTACAACTGCTAGAGGCAATAAATAGCAACACATCAGTAGCCGTTGAAAGCAACAACTAGCACTTGCTCCTTTTTGTCTGACAAGCTTTTAAAATAAATAGTCATTAAATTCTCTCTAATGATTTGATATCAGGCAGTTAGGTAGTATTCTATAGATATAACAAAAATTAAGGTAAGCCTCATGAATCTGTTTAGTCAGCAATTAATTCGCCTAGCAAGTGTTGTTTCACTGTCGTTTTGTACTGTGGCAATGGTACAAGCAGCACCGCAAACAAAGTTTGAAATAACACCTTTTGTTGGCCAGATGTTTAGTTCAGACCTTCAAGAGGCTACTGGTAATGATAAAATATCTGTAGATTCAGGAACAAATTTTGGCATTGGTTTCGCGTGGCAAGACTCTCCAAAAGGCCAAGGCCAAATTTTAGTAAATGCCGTTAGCCACAACTTTTCAAACGCTAACGATGACGGGAGTCATAAATTAAATATCGTTTATGCACACTTTAATGGCATCGCTCAGTTTAGACAACAGGCTTATGTTACTACAATTTCACTTGGCTTAGGCGGCGCCTACTTTGACGCTGAAGAAGCAACAGATTTAGCACCTTCTGCCACTGCAGCTATTGGTACTCGTTATGAGTTTTCTAATAATCTAGCATTAGTAACTGAGCTAAGATCGTATGCGAGTTTAGTTGATGAGGAAGAAAATGTTTTTTGTGACAACGACGTATGCTCAGCAAAATTTGACGGCAGCATTTGGCTAGAGACTTCATTGTCTGTTGGCATAGCATATAGTTTTTAGTTTTTAGTTTTTAGTTTTTAGTTTTTAGTTTTTAGAAAATAGCACAACTTCAATTACTTATTTAGGTTACGTTAAAACCCAAAATTAAATTGTGGTCATGAAAGATTTATATCAAGTATTTTCCTATAAAAATGTGATAGCGTGCTCAACTTATCTGACATTTTTTAAGAAGTAGATGGTCATTCATGAATAGCGAACAATCAATCTCTGTAACCGATACCAGTGGTCATTACATCTACGTAAATGACGCATTTTGTCAATTAACAGGCTACGACAGAGCAACTTTGCTTTCTTTTGATAGTCATCAAGTTACCCATGCTAAAATGCCTAAGTCAGTTCTGGCTGAGATCTCTCAAACACTCAGACAAGGTCTGTCATGGCAAGGAATTTTACCCATTTCAGATGCTAACAGTAATGAGATTTGGTTAGATGCTTTTATTACCCCTCAATATGAAAATGATAAAATTGTTGGTTTCCAATCTATTAGCAAGGTTGCCGAAAAAAAACTCAGCATAAATGCGAGAAAGATCTATAAAGCCCTATCAAAGCAACAAAAGTGGGCAACTTATGAAATTTCAAAAAATCATAAGTTTGCTTTGCTCATTTTGCTTTCCGCTATTTCTCAGTTTTTTATCTTTACAGAATTGGGCTTAATGATGTCAATTATTGCTGCGGGCAGTGCTTTAGCCCCTATTGCTGTCTTTTGGCATGACATAATACCTACAGCGTTACGTGCACAAAAAATGCAAAATACCTACGACTCAATATCACGTAAAGTCTATTTTGGTAAAGGTACCGCTAGCGTTTTTGATTTTAATTTTTCAATGATCAAAACCAAGCTAAAAGCCATTTTAGAAAGAACTTTAGATGCTTCAAAACCAATTCAGCATGTGATGGAAAAGGTGTGCACAGGTGTAGGTGCCACCCGTGATACATTACAGCAGCAAAAAAATGAAGTTGACCAATTAAGCACAGCAATGAGCCAAATGGGTGAATCTACAACCGACATTGCAAATAATACTGTAACTGCCGCTTCTGAGCTTGATAAAATTTATAGCCAATGTGAAGAAGCACAAGCCGAGATCCATACAACAACCTTAAAGATTAAAAACTTAGCAGATGAGGTTGAGGCTGCCTCTTCATCAGCTGAACAGCTTACTGAGTCAGCAAATAATGTGGGTAACTTGATGGAAGAAATTCAGTCAATAGCCGACCAAACTAATTTATTGGCACTTAATGCTGCGATAGAAGCTGCCCGCGCAGGTGAGCACGGACGAGGTTTTGCCGTTGTAGCAGAAGAGGTCAGAAATTTATCTTCAAGAACACAAGACTCTGCCGAAGAAATTCATCAACGATTGTCTGTTATGTTAAATACTATTTCACAATGGGTTAGCATGATGGAAAAAAACAAATTAGATGCAGAGCTTTGCGTAAAAACCGCCGAGTACTCTAATGACAAAATTGCACTTGTTGTTGAAAATGTTCAAGAAATAACAGCCGTTGCCGGTCAAATAGCAACAGCAGCTGAAGAGCAAACAGCAGTAACAAATGAAGTAAATAACTCAATCAATCAAATCCAAAGCACTATTGAGCAAACATGGCAGCAAACAGATATTGTTAATGAGCAAATGGAAACATTAAAATCCAGTGTTGACGACATTGCCAATATCGCCAGTACTTTTATTCCACCAAAAAGATAATAGCGGTATTGGCAGTTAACATGGGCAACTTTATTTGAGGCTAAAAAGAAAGGTCAGTTGTACTTAGCCAATTAAAATAACTAGGGTAATAATTGGCTAATATCTTGGGCAAAGCTCTCTGTTGTATTTTCAACAATTCGCCCTATTTCAATACCTGATTTTTTAATAACAAAAGTGGGAGTATATTTAACCTTATCTTTTTTAGCTAACCCTTGAGGATCTGTTTTTTGGTAATCTAATGCGATCAACCGATAACTGACCTTAGAGTTTTCAACCAATTTTAAGAACTTAGGTACTTCACGCTCGCTGTCATGACACCATGAGCCAAAATAAACATCAATATGTAAATCCTCAGGCCACTGACGAATCAACTGGCTTTGAGTAGATGATATTTGATATTGGTTAAACCCTTTGGCAAAACTATTAAATTGAGTAAACAAAGCCGATTTATCAACTTCGCCATGCATATAGTTTGCAGAATTATCGCTTGAACTTGAGCAGGCTGCGATTGAACAAATAATAAGTACAATTAAACAAAACTGTTTGAGCATAATGGTCTTTCCATAAGGCGTAGGATATAGGTCATTGCTAGTGGGCTTTCTGATGGTGATCTTTAACGATCAGATTAGCCTTTCTTTAATTCATTTGCTTTTAGCAACATAGATTTGCTTTCTTCTAAGAAGATAGTTGAATAGTCACCAAACCATGCTGAAACCTGATTAAACATGCTAACAAAAGCGTCTTTATCACCCATATCAACATCTTCTAATAACTCAAGAAAACGATAGGCGAAGCGTTTCATCATAGCGACATTATCAGGGTTTGCAAAAATAATATCCGAATACAAAATGGGATCTTGAGCAAACAGACGACCAACCATGATCAATTCCAAACGATAAATGGGTGAACTCATATCGACCAACTGCGCAATATCAGCACCTTCTGTCATCAAATGATAACCATAGGCTATAGTCGAAAAGTGACGCATAACTTGCACCATCGACATAGCTTGATCGTGCGCTTGCGCGTCAACAGGATAAACTTTTGCACCCCATACCTTAAATTGCGCGAGTAACCATTGATATTGTTGTGGTTCACGCCCTTCACAAACAATAATCGTTTGCTTAACTAGCCCGGTAACATCGGGGCCAAACATCGGGTGTAAACCAACAACAGGTCCATTGTGAACCTTAAGCATTTCATAAATCGGTGACTCTTTAATACTGGTAACATCAGCTAGAATACAATCATTGGGTAAATTTGATAGCTGCTGAATGATCATCGTAGTTAAGCGAATGGGTACAGCAACAATCACTAAGCTTGCTTGCGCTAAAGTATCGGCACTCGTTGGCCAGTCATCTTGTTCAATAACAGCAACCGAGTATTCTGAGCGGCTAAATAAGTCGACAAATATTTTACCAAGTTGCCCTGCGCCGCCAACAATCACTACCTTTTTACAATCAGGATTAATACATTGATAACCACTCGCGTCTTGGCTGATATAGGAGTCGCGCATTAATCGTCTAAGCACGTCTTCAATAAGATCTGGCGAAAGCCCTGCCTGTTCCGCCTGTTTTCGACGTAGTGCAATAAGCTTCGCCTCACGTTCAGGTGCAAAAATAGGCATGCCTACTTCACTTTTTAACATGCCAACTTTCGTTGTTACACCTCGACGCCTCGCCAATAAGCTTACTAATTGACTATCAATATCATCAATTTCGTCTCTTAAACCGGTAAGCTTTTCATCAAAAGTTGTCATTATATTTTGCTATCTCTTTGCAGATTACGTTCATCAGCCATTATAAGTTATTTCAATCGAGCCGTAAGGGCAGTAATCAGTTTTTCTTGTGTGCTGGCAATTAAAGCTTCTGTTGCTTCAAAATCAATACAGGCATCGGTAACAGATACGCCATACTCAAGCGCTTCTTTGGCTACATTGGTGCTTTGATTGCCTGCTTTTAAGTTACTTTCTAACATAATGCCGATAATAGATTTATTACCTTCACAGATTTGATTAAAAACATTTTCTGCTACAAGAGGTTGACGTTTGTAGTCTTTATTAGAGTTCCCATGACTGCAATCAACAACAATTCCTGGTTCAAGCCCTTGTGCTGAAAGCTCTTGCTCACAAATGTTAATATTAACGGAGTCGTAATTTGGCTGAGAGCCACCACGCAAAATAACATGGCCATCTGGATTACCAGAGGTTTTGATAAGCGCAACTTGTCCTTGACGATTTATTCCCATAAAACGATGTGAAGAAGCGGCAGACTGTAAGGCATTAATTGCTACGCCTAAACTACCATTTGTGCCATTTTTAAAACCAATAGGCATTGAAAGACCACTGGCCATTTCACGGTGTGTTTGAGATTCGGTTGTGCGGGCACCGATTGCCGACCAACTAAATAGCTCGGCCAAGTATTGTGGGCTAATAGGATCAAGTGCTTCCGTCGCTAATGGCAAACCTAGCTCCGTTAAGTAAAGTAATAACTCTCTTGCTTTGCGCAAACCACTGGCTACATCAAACGAACCATCCATATGAGGGTCGTTAATTAGTCCTTTCCAGCCTACTGTTGTTCTTGGTTTTTCAAAGTAGACTCGCATAACAATGTACAAGCTGTCTTGATGCTTATCATGCAATGCTTTTAGTTTACGCGCGTAGGCTTTAGCTGCATCTACATCATGAACTGAACATGGGCCACTGATCACCAATAGTCGATGATCTTTCTTATGAATAATATTGGAAATAATTCTTCGCGCTGCTTTAACGTATTCTCGACCTTCTTCACTTAAAGGCATTTCATTACGCAGCTCTTCTGGCGTAATAAGTATTTCCTCAGAATTAACATGAATATCATTGAGGGTTTTAACATGTGGTTTTTGGGTATTTGTAGACATAATAATTTCCATTTTTTACAGCGAGTTTATAACTAAATATTGGGTATACAACTAAGGCTAATGCTTAGCAAAAGAAAGGGAGGTAATAATAATATCGTAGTGTTTTTGATGTCATTTTATTGAACTTTATTTCGTAAAGATTTAAATACGCATTTCGTAAGGAATATATTACACCCTATATTTAGTAAGCGAAAGCCCTTTATGAAATTAATTGCTGAAACTGGCGCAGGACAACACGGTGTTGCACTCGCTACGGCAGCCGCTTATTTTGGTTTAGAGTGTGAAATTCATATGGGTGAAGTTGATATAAAAAAAGAGTACCCCAATGTATTGCGCATGAAGGTATTAGGGGCAACGGTTATTCCAGCAACTCATGGCTTGAAAACGCTAAAAGAAGCGGTAGACAGTGCATTTGAAGCGTATCTTAAAGATCCTATATCAACCATTTATTGCATCGGCTCAGTTGTTGGTCCACATCCATTTCCAATGATTGTTCGTGATTTTCAACGTGTTATTGGCATTGAAGCGAGGGAGCAATTTTTTGATATGACCGGAGAATTACCTGACAGTGTAGTTGCTTGTATCGGCGGTGGTAGTAACGCTATAGGCATATTTTCTGCCTTTTTAGATGATGATGAAAGCCAACTATTTGGCATTGAACCCGCAGGAAAGTCTTTTGCTATGGGAGAGCATGCCGCCACTATGACTTTAGGTAAGCCAGGCGTTATTCATGGCTTTAAATGTTATACCCTGCAAGATGAAAATGGTGACCCCGCCCCCGTGCACTCTATTGCCGGTGGTCTAGATTACCCTGGTGTTGGGCCGGAGCATAGTATGCTCAAAGATTTATACAAAATCACTTACGATAGCATTACGGACAAAGAATGCATTGATGCTTTTTATGAGTTAAGTCGATTAGAAGGAATAATCCCCGCTTTGGAAATTGCTCATGCCGTCGCTTATGCCATGAAGCTTGCCAAGAAGCCCCCAGAAAAGTCAGTACTTGTTAACCTAAGTGGTCGAGGAGATAAAGATCTCGATTATGTTGTTGATACTTTTGGTTTGCCGGAATAGTTATTCTTAAGAGTTCCTGAATACAATCACATTTCAGGGCTATTCGATAAAAATAAAAAAGCCTGAATAACGAATTATTCAGGCTTTCTTTTAAGTTACTTTTGGCAAAGTAAATTTTACTTCTTAGCCTATTTCTCTTTGATACGTGCAGAACGACCTGAACGCTCACGAAGATAGTAAAGTTTCGCTTGACGAACATCACCACGACGCTTAACAGTGATTGAATCCACTATTGGGCTATGTGTCTGGAATACACGTTCTACACCAATACCGTTCGAAATTTTACGAACAGTAAATGCAGAATTAATGCCACGATTTTTAACAGCAATTATCACACCTTCGTATGCTTGAAGACGTGTTTTATCACCTTCTGTAACTTTAACTTGAACTACAACAGTATCGCCTGGTGCGAATGCTGGTAAGTCAGTTTTTAATTGCTCTTGTTCGAGCATATCAATAATTTTACTCATAATTCCTTCTTCCTAGAGTTCACGGGCTTCAACAAGTTAGTCGTTATTTTCTTTAATAGAACGTAACATTTTTGCTTGCTCAGCCGTCAGAGCTAGGTTAGTTAATAATTCTGGTCGTCTAGTCCATGTTCTTTCTAGTGACTTCAATTGACGCCATTGCCTTATATGTTCGTGATTACCACTAAGTAACACTTTGGGTACAGACTTCCCATTAGGAGTTCCGTCATCAAAGACTTCTGGCCTTGTATAGTGTGGACAATCTAATAACCCATCTGAGAAAGAGTCTTGCTCAGCTGAAAGTTCATGTCCTAATACACCAGGCACAAAACGTGCTACTGCATCTATTACATTCATTGCGGGGAGTTCTCCACCACTTAGAATATAATCGCCGACTGACCATTCTTCGTCGATTTCCGACTCAATTAGTCTTTCGTCAATGCCTTCATAACGCCCTGCTATAAATATCAGTTTATTATGTTGTGATAATTCGCGTACACCAGCTTGGTCCAATTTACGTCCCTGAGGTGATAAATATATGACCTTCGCGTTATCTTCATCAGAAGTACTATCAACATTTGCTGCTAATTTAGCAGCGTTAATAGCATCACGTAGCGGTTGTATCATCATCAACATGCCCGGACCACCACCATAAGGACGGTCATCAACGGTACGATGTCGATCATGTGTAAAGTCTCTTGGATTCCATTTATGAAATTCAATTAACCCGTTACGGATCGCTCGGCCTGTCACCCCATACTCAGTAATTGCGTTAAACCTCTCCGGAAAAAGGCTTATCACCCCTACCCAAAGTTTTGTTTTATTTTCGCTATCACTCAAGTTAGAAACCTGGGTCCCAGTCAACACAAATTTGTTTAGTTTCAGCACTAACCGATTTAACAACTTGTTCTAAAAGATACGGAATTAATCGCTCTTTTTTCCCAAAGCCATCTGTTGGGTTAGCTTTTACAACCAGTACATCGTTCGCGCCAGTTTCCATGATGTCGGAAACCACTCCAAGGTTATAACCTTGTTCTGTTACAACAGACATTCCCATTAAGTCGCGCCAATAAAAGTCACCTTCCGGTAACTCTGGTAACACGTCTTGCATAACAAAAATTTCAGAACCAACTATTGTTTGAGCAATATCTCGGTCATCAATACCTGTTACTTTTACAATGAGGCCATTGTTGTGCTTACGCCAATCGGTAATATCTACTGATTGAATTTTATTCCCTAATTTTAAAGACCAAGGGAAATAGTCTAGTATGGCTTCATGTTCATCCGTGAATGAATGGATCTTTAACCAACCTTTGACACCGTAAACTGCGCCTACCTTGCCCAAGATTACTTCTTTACCAATTTCTTTCACAATGACTCCTAAAGCCTACCAAGTTAATTAAGCAGCTACTTGAGCGTCTTTAACTAATTTGGCCACACGATCAGATAAACCAGCACCTTGACCAACCCAATGGTTGATACGGTCTAGGTCTAAACGTAATTTTTCCGCTTGACCTTGTGCTGTTGGGTTGAAGAAACCAACTTTCTCGATGAAACGACCATCGCGAGAGTTACGGCTATCTGCAACAACAACCTGATAGAATGGACGCTTTTTAGCGCCACCACGAGCTAAACGAATGGTAACCATATCGTCCTCTATTTATTTAAAGTGTTAAAACGAATTTTCCAGACACTTCTGCACCCACGGGTGACAGAAAAGCTCGCGTATTCTACGCTTTCCAAAATAAAAAGCAATAGTTATTAACGATAAGCTGTTTTGTTTAATGGCGTTATTTTAAGTAAAGAAGGTTATTCACAAGAAAATTTATTAGGGAGATTCATTCTTTAATTTGATAATAAGATCAATATGCGGGATAAGTTCTTCTATTTCTTTTATATGTTCACGTAATGATTGCCATTGCTCTATTTCCAATTTACCTGAATCTAGAATCGCTTGCTTTAACTCACTAACTAATGAGTTTTTATCATTTTGCCCTATAAATTCGTTAATGTGTAACAATTGGTCGAGATCAGCTTGGCTAATAATTTCTTGTTCTTTTAATGCAGACATCTGATTACCTCGTTAAAAGTGAGTAATTTCAGTATAGGTGAGAAACTAAAAAACTAAAGAAATGAAATATCTCATTTTATTTATAAAAAAACGTTCAAAAAAAAGGCAGCTAGTGCTGCCTATATTTAGGTATGTAGTAATGTTATCTACCAAACATTCCGCCGCCTGCACCGCCTGGAGGCATCATACCCTTCATACTACGCATCATTTTCTGCATGCCGCCTTTACCTGACATTTTCTTCATCATTTTCTGCATTTGCATAAATTGCTTTAATAACTTATTCACGTCTTGAATTTGCGTACCTGAACCGGCTGCTATACGACGTTTACGTGAACCTTTAATAACCTCTGGTCGTGAACGTTCAGCAGGTGTCATTGAGTTAATAATAGCTTCCATTCGAATAGTAACTTTGTCATCTACTTGACCTTTAATCTTGTCAGACATATTGCCCATACCAGGCAATTTATCCATCATGCCCATCATGCCACCCATGCTTTTCATTTGCACAAGTTGGTCTCTGAAGTCTTCAAGATCAAAACCTTTACCACTTTTAACTTTCTTCGCTAATTGCTCCGCTTTTTTACGGTCAACTTTTTGCTCTACTTCTTCGATAAGCGATAGCACATCGCCCATGCCCAAAATGCGAGAAGCAATACGGTCTGGGTGGAAAGGTTCGAGTGCGTCAGTTTTTTCGCCGACACCCATGAACTTAATTGGCTTACCAGTAATATGACGTATAGATAGTGCTGCACCACCTCTAGCATCACCATCAGTTTTAGTTAAGATAATACCGGTAAGTGGTAATGCATCATTAAAGGCTTTTGCTGTGTTTGCTGCATCTTGCCCTGTCATCGCATCAACGGTGAATAAGGTTTCTACTGGGTTGATAGCACCATGAAGCTCTTGAATTTCGCCCATCATGCTTTCATCGATATGCAAACGACCAGCAGTATCAACAATTAATACGTCAAAAAAGTTTAATTTAGCATGCGCAACAGCCGCCTTTGCAATATCAATTGGCTTTTGCTTTATATCACTCGGGAAGAATTCAACGCTGATCTCTTCAGCCAAAGTTTGAAGTTGTTTTATTGCCGCTGGACGGTAAACATCAGCACTTACAACTAATACTTTTTTCTTTTCACGCTCAGTTAAAAGCTTGGCAAGTTTTGCAACTGAAGTTGTTTTACCCGCACCTTGTAAACCAGCCATTAAAACAACGGCTGGTGGTGCCGCTTTTAAATCAAGCGCTTCATTAACATCACCCATTGCAGATTCGAGTTCAGTTCTTACAATTTTTACAAAAACCTGCCCTGGCGTTAAGCTTTTTGAAACGTCTTGGCCAACAGCGCGTTCTTTAACTTTGGCAATAAACTCTCTGATAACAGGCAAGGCGACATCAGCTTCAAGTAAAGCCATACGAACTTCACGCAAAGTTTCTTTGATGTTGTCTTCAGTTAAGCGACCTTTGCCACTGATATTTTTTAACGTTTTCGTTAAACGATCGGATAAATTTTCAAACATGAATAACTCTAAGATTAGGACTGATTATCGCCAAATTGGCCACTATTATACTCGTCGTTACAATAAGCGAAAGCAGAAAGTTTCTACACGCTGTTTTTACTACAAAATATATTTACCAATAAACTTCTAAAGCTAGGGTAAACTTTATTGATATGGTGTGGTCTATTGGGTGCTATTACAAGCATGAATACAAGTTTATAGAACGAAGAAAACACTTTATTAGCGCTTGATCATATAAAATGTGCTTTTAAACATGGTGTAAACCTAGCAATCTGATAGAATCTTTCTTTGAATTTTTTTCGAATAACAACCTAATTTATCGCGTTATTTTAATATATTGGAGCTTTTTACAAACCTCATGGAAACTTTCTCAATTATTGCTTTTGTTTGTTACATGCTTGCCACTGCAGCTATTGTTACACGTTTATTCCATCATCAAGGTCCAAACCTTATATTAGTATTGTCTTTGGGGTCGTTTGCAATTATCGCCCATACTTTAGGAAATACGCAATTCTTGATGGCTGAAGGTAATATCAATTTTAATCTGCCCAACGTTGTTTCATTGGTAAGTTTAATTATTGCTCTGGGTGTTTCTGCAATCGCGCTGCGCTTTAAAGTTAATTTGTTATTGCCTGTTGTCTATGGATTTGCCGGTATTTGGCAATTATTAATGTTATTTATACCAAGCATTGAACAAATTCCATTACATGCCGAAAAAATATTTCTTATTAGTCATATAACAATGGCCTTAGTTGCCTATTGTGTACTGACTATAGCAACATTATACTCGTTCCAAGTTGCCTATATTAATTACAAATTGAAGAGCAAAAATTTGGCTGCTGTTAGCCATTTACCCCCTTTGATGCAAGTAGAGCAGCAACTTTTTGTTATTCTAGCGGTTGGTACACTTTGTTTATTTGCAAGTGAGCTCACCGGAATACTATTTTTAGATAACTTTTTTGCCGTTGAAAAATTGCATAAGACTGTGCTTTCTATCATCGCGTTACTTATTTATTGTGTCATTTTGTGGGGACACTTCAAACGCGGCTGGCGCGGTACTAAAGTACTGTCATTAACGGTAATCGCCTCTTCACTTTTAACCTTGTCATACTTTGGTAGTAGGTTTGTTAAAGAATTTCTCTTATCCTAATAATTCATGTATAACTTGTATAAGTTTTAAACAATTTGATTGAAGCAACTTCATTTAATATAAGTTGCTTTAGTTCGTTATTTTATTCAACAACATAGGTTTCCCTTTTTGGACAATATCTCCACTGAAATGCTGTTTATTATTCTCGGCATATTAATTTTTATATCTGCATTTTTTTCAAGTTCTGAAACCGGCATGATGTCGCTGAACAGATATCGTTTAAAACACCTAGAAAAACAAAATCATAACGGCGCTAAAAGAGTATCTAAATTACTTGAGCGACCCGATCGGCTTATTGGTTTGATCCTAATTGGCAATAACCTTGTCAACATTGCTGCCTCTGCTATTGCAACTATTATTGGCATTCGCTTTTTAGGGGATGTTTATGGTGTATTAGCGGCAACGATTATTTTAACGCTCGTCATCCTAATTTTTGCAGAGGTTACACCAAAAACGCTAGCGGCTATTTCTCCTGAAAAAGTCGCTTTTCCTAGCTCTTTTATATTAGCTTTATTATTAAAAGTAATGCTTCCGCTAGTTGTTGCTGTAAATTGGGTTACCAACGGAATTCTGGCGTTAATTGGTGTTAGTTCAGCACAACGTGAACAACATAGCCTCAGCTCAGAAGAGCTGAGAACCGTGGTAAACGAATCTAGTGCATTACTACCTGAGCGTGATCAAAATATGCTGGTAGGCATACTCGATTTAGAAAATGTAACGGTTGAAGACATCATGATCCCACGCAATGAGTTAGTAGGCATTGATATTAATGATGAATGGAAAAAAATTCAGAAACAATTAACGCAAGCAAACCATACTCGAGTTTTACTTTATCGCGACAATATTGACGATGTTGTCGGTTATGTTCATATGCGTGATGCATTAAAGCTGGTATCAAAAAATCAATTTACTAAAGCTACGCTGTTAAGAGCGGTAAGGGAGTTGTACTTTATTCCAGAAGGTACGCCACTTAATGTGCAATTATTAAAGTTTCAGCATGCTAAAGAGCGACTAGGCTTGGTTGTTGATGAGTATGGTGATATTCAAGGGTTGGTAACGCTTGAAGATATTTTAGAAGAAATAGTGGGTGATTTTACAACGACTCAAACGCCAACGGCGAGCGATGAAGTAACATTACAACCTGACGGTACTTATTTGGTTGACGGCAGCGCAACTATTCGAGATATCAATAAGGAAATGACTTGGAAATTTCCCACCGACGGACCTAAAACGCTTAACGGTCTAGTCATTGAATATTTGGAAGAAATCCCAAAAGCCAACATTAGCGTTAGAATCGCGGGCTACCCAATTGAGATCGTTGATGTTTGCAATAACGTCATTAAAACAGTCAGAGTATTACCTGAACATTTTAAAAGTGATAAAAAAGAGAACGAATAAGTAATAACAATCGCTAAGCTTTTCTGTGTTCTAAGAGCCGAAGCTAAAGAACTGAAGCTAAAGAACTGAAGCTAAAGAGCTAAGCATAAAAGCAAAGCCAAAGAACTAAAGCTAAAACTAAAACTAAAAGCCAAGGAGTGAATATATTCACTCCTTGCTCCTTCCTGCACTACCTTAGCTTAAGCGATTGCTTACCCCAACTTAAGCGATTACTTACCTCAATAGCTGTAAACATTGAAAATGTGGATAATAGATCGCCAAATTTTATTTACTCACAATTTTATCCACAACCTACAGCTATACTTTTTATTTTCCACAATTTCTGTGGATAACAAAAGCTAGCCCCACAAAATAGCACTTTGTGATTTGCAAATGCTTTTTTACAAAAATATTACTTTTTTAAAAGAGGTTAATAAATACCTGATGTAGCGTGCTTTATAGCCTAACCGAATTAAATATGAAACAAGTTGGTAAGAATTATGCAGGTGCACTGTACAAAGGTACAGAAAATAAATTTACAAAAAAAGCGGCTCTAAAAAGCCGCTTTTTTTTACGCTTAACTGAATAAAGCGTGCATTTTATACACAAGGTGGGTAAGACGCGCTTAGCGCCATATTCTCAACGATAATGCTTAGGTATAGCGTTACGCTATTAACCAAAAAACAAGCGCCATAACCAACCTTTATTAAGCTCTTCTTCACAGCTTTTAAGTTGGGCACCGTAAAGTTTTGCTCTATTATCGACTTTACGTGCAACTTTTACTAACCACGCTTTTTTCTTATAAGTTTTTCTTTTATAACCGCCCCAACCTTCATGATAGTTAAGGTATTGATTGTAGGCGTCCCACTTAGAAACTTTGTTTACTTTTTGCGTTTTAAATATAAACCAGCCCATAAAATCGATCGCATCGTCAAAATCACTGCGACTAGCTCCTGAGTTACCTGACTCACGAACATAATCACTCCAAGTTGGCGTTTTAGCCTGTGAATACCCATAAGCACTACTTGCTCGACCAACAGGAATAAATCCTAAAAAATATTCCATTGGAGGCTGCGCATCAGATTTGAAAGAGCTTTCTTGGAACATCATGCTCATTGGCACATGAATAGGAACCCCCCAGCGGTCTTTAGAATCTTTCGCGGCATGATACCAATCACGATGCTCGCGAAAGATTTCACATAGGTTTCCGGGGTTTTTAGGTGGCGGGGTCGCACAACTTGATAAAAAGAGTATAGATAATATTGAAATAACAATGGGCTTCACTGCATACATTCCATAAAGATAAGTAAATTCACTAACTGGCATAATGCCAGAAAATTCATGAAATTGCAGCGGCAACGTTGTGATCCCCAAAACTAAATTGTAAAAGCCCTTATACCTATTAATTATGGCTATTTTAAAAATAATTGAATTTAGTCGGAACTAAATATGAATTAGGGGTTCATACTATGTGAGAGGCTTTTATTTCCCCCTTTTTTGTTTTACCTAGTGTTTCATGTTTTTTATAAGCGCATTTATTAAATGCGCTTTTTTTTGTCTAAATTTTAGTAAAGTAGCAGCTAATTAAACACGCGGTACTCTTATGAAGTGAGAGGCTTTTATTTCCCCCTCTGCTCTTTTCAAGTTTTACCTAGTGTTTCATGTTTTTTATAAGCGCATTTATTAAATGTGCTTTTTTTTGTCTGAATTTTAGTAAAGTAACAACTAATTAAACACGCGGTACTCTTACGAAGTGAGAGGCTTTTATTTCCCCCTTTTTTGTTTTACCTAGTGTTTCATGTTTTTTTATAAGCGCATTTATTAAATGCGCTTTTTTTTGTCTAAATTTTAGTGCGGTAGAAGAGAGCAAGGTTGAGATATTATTAATTGAGTAGGAAGCTTTTGTTTTCCCGTTTATCCCCCTATTAATTCTCAATTATTTCCTAATTAATTATCGAAGGGTTCTTATTTTTAATGAATGCGGTTAATAAAAATATTTTATATTAATTTTTACTTAAATTTCAAAGACTATTAAAAAAACAAAAATTAATTCAAAATTATTTGTACTAAAAATGAACTATTTTGAAAATAGACACTCTTAACTATTGAAAGCTAAACCTCCCTGGACTGCTTTCTTATATATTTTACGGCGCGTTACCCTAACGCGCTTTTTTTTGTCTAAATTTTAAGTTTTGCTAAGCAAACCTAACTATTCATTAAAATACGCTTGTAAAAAACTATCAAAATCACAACTATCATCACTTTCTATTTTTTGCTGCTCGGCAAGAGATGTTTCAGCTGTTTTAACAAAATAAGCTTCATTATAAAACTGATAACCTCTCGATAATAATTGTTTTTGATATTCCGCTGCTTTGCCTAAAGCAAACTCAGAAAGAGACGCACCATCTTCAACCAACATCGCAATAATTTTTGCTGATGGCGTTAACTCTGGGTTTTTAATTTTCTCAAATTCAAAATTAATCGCCTTAGTATATTTTGTAGATTGATAAGCCTTATCTAACAACTGTGCGACTAATGTCATTTGCTCAAAAATTTCGGTGCCCCACTGCGATACAGATTTAAGCCCTTGAGTATCACGTAACATCAACTCAGGATCTCTTCCTCTTAAAACCACTTCATTCATGTTTTCTTCAAACATTTTTTGCTCTGCACAACCTAAGTTATTTGCGTCAGCTAATGCACAAAAGGTGAGGAAAACATCAAGAAAATAAACTTGTTCAATACTAATGCCGGTATCGACAAACGGATTCACGTCAAGCGCTCTAACCTCAACGTATTCTACACCGCGGTTCTTTAACGCTTGAGAAGGTTTTTCACCTGAATTTGCCACACGTTTAGGGCGAATAGGAGCATAGAGCTCATTTTCTATTTGTAATACGTTAGCGTTAAGTTGCTGATATTTTCCAGCAACTTTGATGCCGATTTCAGCAAACTTTTCTGAAGGAAGGTTTATCGCTTCTTGTACACCTGCAACATAATCATCAACATTGTTATAACAGATACTTAAAGAAGACTGTTCACTATTGGTATAGCCTAAATCACTCATCCGCAACGATGTCGCATATTCCAAATACAAAGTACCTGCTGGAGATTTTTTAAAAGGCAATTGATGTGGCTTATCTTGCAAGAACGAACCACAAATACTAGGTGAACTTCCATATAAGTATGGAATTAACCAACTATATCGTTTGTAGTTTCTCAATAAAGAAAAATAACTGTCAGAGATATAGTCATCCAAAGGATCTTGGTTTTCATCTAATTGATGAAGCGTTTGCCAAAATTCATTAGAAAATGAAAAATTAAAATGAATACCTGAGATCACTTGCATCATACTGCCGTATCGATTTTTTAATCCTTGTCGATAAACAGTTTTCATGGTGCCTATGTTTGAACTACCGTATTGCGCGAGTTGAATTTTATCATCATCGTCAACAAAGCACGGCATTGACATTGGCCAGAGCAATTCATTATCAATTTGACTCAAGGTATACTTTTGAATGTCTTGCAACTGAGCAATGGTTTGCTCTGCAGATTGACTAACAGGCGTTATAAATTCAAGCAGTGTTTCAGCATAATCAGTGGTGATTGTTGGGTGTGTTAATGCAGACCCTAATGCTGGGTAATGAGGTTTCTCTGATAACTTGCCTTCAGCTAATACGCGAAGTGCTTCACGCTCAATCCCTCTGCCAATCCCTGTCAACGAGGTGAGGTTTTCTTCACGGCTAAATGCCTGAAGATAATCTTTTAAAGGTAATGTCAAAATGATCCCTAATACTTGAGCGCAAAAATGTATAACCTCTATTTATGGGTAGATTACTACATTTCAATGATTTAATAATTAATCGTTATCATTCTTTTAATATTTCTTGTAAAATTTTATGACGATAAGCAATTTTTACTGAATTATTACAGACCGCTGAAGTACTATTTCTATTGCAAAATTCTCAATTAATTTATCTACCTTTTATTGATTATCTGCTTCAAATATTTACTGATTAATAGCGCTGCCTCTTTCAAAATAAAGCAAATAACAATAAGAAAAATAATAATATGATGCAAGATACACCACTTAGTCTGCTGCCCCCCATTATCGCTATCACCATTGCCATATGGCGAAAAAACGCCCTACTGGCATTAACTGCAGGTGTAGTACTTTGTTTTTTAATGGTAAATCAATGGCAACCAATTGATGGAGCTATGGCAAGCATCAATGGCATTGCCAATGTATTTAGCTCCGTTGGCAATATCTATATTGTTAGTTTCAGTTTACTCATTGGCGCATTAGTTACCTTAATGAATCAATCGGGCGCTGTGAATGGTTTTATTGCTCATTTATCTTCTCTTAATCTGGTAAAAAGTAGCCGACAAGCCAGTTTGTTACCCACCATTATTGGTACCAGTATTTTTACTGATACTAATTTAAGTATGTTTACGGCCGGTATGGCCAGCCAAAAACTTTTTGACAAACATAAGTTGAGCCGAGCTCGATTAGCCTATTTATTAGATTCAACTTGTGCGCCTGTTAGTATTTTATTTTTAATCAATGGCTGGGGAGCTTATGTTCTTGGATTACTCGATGGTTATCAATTTGAAGATCCCGTTGGCATTTTAATTGGTACCGTATTTTTTAATATTTATGCCATTGTCGCGGTAATTTTAGCTTACTACACCGCTTATACTGGTAAAGTTTATGGGCCAATGAAAACAGCTTCATCAATGTTTAGTACTGACACTTCCGCAGAGGTATCGCACATAGCGCCAGCAAAAGTAATGTGGTTGCCATTGATCTCATTATTAGCTGTTACTTTTATTTTATTATGGATAACTGGCGATGGCGATATTAGAAGTGGCTCTGGCTCATTTTCTGTTTTTTGGTCTATTACTTTTTCACTTTTATTACTAATTACGTTAATAAGCTATTACCGCTTATTAACAGCGAAAGCTATTCTGAATAACATTATCTCTGGCATAAAAACCATGCTAGCTCCGGTGAGCATTTTAGTACTGTCTTTCGCTTTTGGAGACGCAATTAAAGAGCTAGGTACGGGCATTTATGTGAGTCAACTTTTGAATGTTGAAGTACCGCTTTATTTAATGGCACCGATCCTATTTATTGCTGCAGCCTTTATGGCATTTGCAACGGGTACTTCATGGGGGACCTTTGCAATACTGATCCCTATTGCCGTGCCCATTGCACAGCAGAGTGGTTTGCCAATCGAATTTTTAGTGGCAGCGGTTTTAGGTGGTGGTATTTTTGGTGATCATGCGTCACCTATATCTGATACAACAGTTGTCGCTTCCATTGCCAGTGGCTGTGATCACTATGAACATGTAAAAACTCAATTACCCTACACATTATTTGCCGCCGCAGTAACGCTAATTTTCTATTTTATTTATGGTTTAAGCTTTTGATGACAAAAGATGTAGTAGAAATTATTGATGTGCAAGCCGAGTTTATCGTGGTTAATAAACCTGCCAATGTTAACTTTCATGATGAAGGTGATTTAGGTAGCGGTTTATTTAACCAAGTTAAAAACACGCTTGATATTGAAGCGCTCTACCCCGTTCATCGCTTGGATAAAATGACTTCAGGTTTGTTGTTATTTGCTAAAACATTAGCAGCAGCACAAAATTTTCAAAAGCAGTTTCAAACTCATGCAATCGAAAAATATTACCTCGCTATCAGTGATAAGAAACCAACAAAAAAACAAGGGCTGATAAAAGGTGATATGGCCAAAAGTAGGCGCGGTTCGTGGAAGCTACTAAGAACAAATGAAAACCCCGCCATCACTCAATTTTTTTCATACAGTATTAGCGCTGGAAAAAGATTGTTTTTACTTAAACCGCATTCGGGCAAAACTCATCAAATACGCGTTGCACTAACAAGCATTGGCGCGCCTATTTTAGGTGATGAACGTTATTATCCGAGCGCAGAGATGACTGAAGTTGACCGAGGCTATTTACATGCTTACGCACTAAAGTTCACTTTCAATAATAGCGTTTTTAATTATCAACTACAGCCAAAGCAAGGTGATGTATTCAATGATGAAAAAACCTCTGCGCAAATAGTAACCCTAGGCGAACCATGGCTACTTAATTGGCCTAAACTTAAATAACCTCAGCTCGGGTTAAAGAATGTTTAATCTTTTATAAAAACCATGAATACCAATAAACTACTGATTTAGATAAATAAAGGAATTTGTTTTACCGCTCAGCATTGCTAGTTTTTTGA
>PJEL010001114.1_pt1 | contig 28450 bp, 23 predicted proteins | sample 1853271 | NCBI WGS metagenome assembly PJEL01 (sample SAMN08108733, study PRJNA415343) | Invertebrate metagenome, whole genome shotgun sequencing project. | host: Globobulimina | place: Sweden: Gullmar Fjord | collected 2015-08 | reverse complement strand
ATGTCGGCCTTGAAGTCCGAATGGAAAATGGAGCATGGGTCTATTTCGACCCGCACATCGGCTTTCGATTTGAGCATGCATGGAGCGCGCTCGAAGGACAATTCGCATTGAACAATAGCGAGTTTGACCTGCCCCGCGAGTGGTTTCGCCCACTGCTCATCAACGAATTGTGGATGGAGCGTGCTTTGATTCCGACATTTCGATCAATTCGGCATGCGCTTCGGATTGAAGGTGAGAATGGAGTTGGGACAGCGGGAGATCCTACAGCTCGGTTGTGTTTGACCCTTGTGTTTGGAGATACCTCTGCCCTTGTCCAAACTGAGGATTCAATGCCCGCGCATTGCGAAGTCTTGCATGCTTCCAATTCGGATGATGTTGTACGGTTTCATGAGACGTTCTATGCAATTCCTAATCCTGCTGCCCCAATAATAAACGAAGAGTCTGCGGATCCAACTCCGGATGACAATCGCTAACAATTGGAAAGGCGATCTCAATGAATACTGTTCGCTGCAACTTGTTTGTTCTTGTTGGCTGCTTGTCTGTTCTTGTTGCGCAGGTTGTGGTGGGACAAATCAGTCCGGACAGTGTTGAAGATGTCGAATGGCAAGTGGATCGCGGCATTCGATATGCTTCTATTGAAGGGGTCGATCCAAATCTACTGTCATTGGATGTGTATTCTGCAAAAAACGGAGACAACCGTGACAATGAGATTCTTGCCAAGCCGATTCTCATCATGATACACGGCGGCGGTTGGCGCGGGGGCGATAAATCTAATCGTTCGATGTGGGCTTCAAAGGCACCCCATTTTGTTAAACATGGATTCGTGTACATTAGTATTAACTACAGGTTGTCCAACAAGCCAGACGATCCTAAACACCCCGCCCATGTGCAGGATGTCGCGAGAGCAATCGCTTGGGTATCCGATCATGCAGTTGACTACGGCGGCGACGGAAACAGCATCTTTCTCATGGGCCATTCTGCGGGCGCACATTTGGCGGCACTTGTAGCCACCGACCACTCCCGGTTACAACACATGGGCAAACGGCCGACCATTATCAAAGGCACGATCTGTCTGGATTCTGCTGCATACGACATTCCGCGTTATGTGCAAGAACTTGGGGCAGGTTTTGCCATGCGTAAACTGTACAACAACGCGTTTGGCAGAGAGGAAAGCGGGTGGCGAGATGCATCGCCATGGCATCACGTCACCAGTGACAAGACCATCGCCCCGATGTTGTTCTTCCACACGGGGGACAGTATGGAAGGGAGAGTATTGAGTGGAGAGATGGTGAAAGCGTTACGCGATCAAGGTACACCTGCAAAAGCTATCAATGCACCGGACAAAAACCACCGCGGTATCAACGTGTGCATCGGTACACCCAACGATCCGTATACAAAAATCATCATGCAGTTCCTCGAAGATCCGGCAAGGGCGAATTTGTTATCATTGGCATCTCAGACGAATTCACTTGAGGACGATTCTGAAGCCGTTGATCTCCATGATTCGACGTATAACCCACTCCGGACATCTGATGATGGTCGTGTGACATCAGCGGATATGATTGTCCGCGACTCTGATCGCGATCGTGATATTCCATTGCGCGTGTATCTCCCCAGTGATTCTTCACCCGCTCCGGTTATTTTGTTCAGTCATGGATTAGGCGGCAATCGATACGGTTCATCTTACTTGGGAAAACACTGGGCAAAACACGGATACGCTGTCGTGTATCTACAGCATCCGGGAAGTGACGATTTGGTTTGGACGGATGTGCCAGTTCTGCAGCGCATGAACGCGCTCAAGGAGGCAGCATCTTTACAAAACCTTGTGCTTCGCACCGAAGATGTAACAGCATTGCTCAACCAATTAGAACTCTGGAACAAGGAAGAGAAGCATCCATTGCACGGTAGATTGGATTTGGAAACGATCGGCATGTCTGGGCATTCGTTCGGAGCCGTGACTACGCAATATACAAGTGGACAGTCCACCATGTTTCGTGGCACAGCGTATCACGACACACGAATTGATGCTGCGTTGGCATTGAGTCCGAGCATCCCTGCGAGGGGTGCAGTGGCTAAGGCGTTTCAAAACGTGGACTTGCCATGGATGCTGATGACAGGCACACATGATGGGTCGCCGATCGGCAAAGGCACCGCTGCGGATAGACGGAAAGTGTACACTGGATTGCCGAACTCGATCCACAAATACGAACTGGTCCTCAATGGGGCAGAACATTCCGCATTTTCGGAGCGAGCATTGCCGGGTGAGAATCAGCCACGCAATCCACATCATCATCAATCTGTTCTGGCCTTGTCCACTGCATTTTGGGATGCACATCTCAGAAGTGATGCGGCCGCCCTTCAGTGGTTACACAGCGAAGCCGTCCGGAAGAAACTTGATCCTTCCGATGAGTGGCAATCGAACGCGCCCAGCAAATGAGGGCGCGACGTGATGCTTAGAACACATCAAGATCATTTGCGAAACAAATATCGCCATTGTATCCTGCGTCGCGAATTTCATTGAGCAATTCGTCCGGGCTTGCACCAAAGAGTAAGACGTGCGTCAGCACCAACATTCGAGGCTGCACCTTTTGAGCAATGGCGGCCAATTCGATGCTTGAAGTGTGTGCGTGGCGGTGATAATTCTGCCAGCGTTCACTTCTTTGTGCCAACGCATCATGAGCGTACACTTCATGCACCAAGACATCACATCCTTGCGCATGAGTTATGAGTGAGTCGTGCGGAACGGTATCACCTGAGAATACGATGATGCGATCCGCTGTTTCGATGCGATAGCCGAACGCATTTTTCCATGAACCGTGGGTAACCGGAAACGCCACCACGCGAACATGCTCATCGCGATACACTTCAGATGGCACAGTTGCTATTTCAATAATGTTAAATGCATAGGCGGCCGCATTGCCTTGTTCGCGGCCTTGGACACGTTCTGCAATATCTTCGTCGTAGGCAGATCGGATATGACTGGCCATGGAATTCAAGCCGGGTGGGCCTATCGCATGTAATGGTCCCGGCCTGCCCATCACTGCGGGAGTAAGCAGCACATCCGCCAACCCGATGGTGTGGTCGGAATGTAGGTGGGTAATGAATACCCGATCCAAATGACTGCACGCAATGCCCGCCGCCGCCGCTTGCCGGACGACACCTGCACCGCAGTCAAAGAGGTATGGTTGGTCGTTGACAATGATCGCAATTGCTGGCCCATTTCGATTCGGGTCAGCGTTCGGCGTACCGGTGCCGAGCATGATCAAAGCCGTGTTATTCGTTGTTGCAGCAGGGTTGTCCATGATTCATCATCATAGAATCCTATTGGCTCAATATCAGCATGAAAAGAATATGGTCGTCCATGTTCAACACTTCCTTTCGTTCGTGTTTAGTTTGTGAAATCATTTACTTAGCAAATCGATCGCGAAACCAATCGGCGATCGGCTGACGAAGTTCGTTCCGACGTAGTTCATATATACCGAGCGCGTGTGAATAAAGATGCAAGATACGTACGTCCTTCTCACCTTTTGTTTCATCCGCCAGTCGCTCTGCGGTCGTAATCACGTCATACTGAATAGGCTCTTGGTCCGCTAATATGTACATGCCGGATGGAATGGAATGAATGCGAGGTGGCAGCAAGAATCCCCACTTGTACGACGCAGCAGTGGCCGAAAAGCACAGGATGGTTTTGATAGGCATCTCTCGGGTAGTAATACCCGCAGTTATCAGGTTTGCACCATACGAGCTCCCCGCGAGAGCAATGTTGTCCGTATCAACAAGATCATTCTGCTGCATGTATTTTAGCGCAGCTTCAACATCGCGGATAGCGATCGAGGGATTGCGTTGAAGTTCGTCTTCATCACCAGTTTGAGAATCACCTCTGCCTCGGATATCGACGGTAAGGAAATGATAATCCTCTGAATACAAGTCGCCGATGAATTGTGAATGCACCCACCTCGATTTGTCTCTGTTGCCGCCATGAAACATGATGATGGCGGGCCGCTTCTCATCAGTGGAAAGAGCAGGGTAATACCACGCAGTAAGAGTCACTTCATCCTCTGTGGTAATGCTCACTTTCGTTGGGTCAGGTAAGTCACTGATTGTCGGGTCAGGAGGGGCAGCCAATTGAGGCTGATCGTTTGCGAATGATGCTCGGCAGGTTACTGCTAAGAACACTCCGACGATCAAAATCATTTTCCGGGAAGAGGCAATTCGGGACGGTGAGGTGCAGTTCATCGTTTTTCCTCCATTTGGTATGGTGATTGTTATTTCAAATGTTTGCGGACGATCGTGTAGTATCCATCCAGATCTTGCTCTGGGTTCATCGCTCTGTCGCCTTTTGACCATCCAAGCAAATGAGCCATCGCATGAGTTGTCTTGTTGTCATCAATATCGAATGCAAGCACTTCGAAACCGTGAGCCTCATACTGTTCGCGCGTCCACGGACTTCGACCATCAGCCCAAGGGACATAGGGTGCAGGGGCTGGTTTCAATTTCGGGCAGATGTTGTAAATGACAAAAAGCCCTTGCGGGTTGAGTGACGCGTGTACGGTGTCCAGAAATACAAGATCAGTCACGCCGAGATCAATTTGGACCTCAGGAGTTGGTGTGCGTGCAGGATTAATGTACCCGCGCTTCAACGTGTTTTTGGAGACGATGACATCAAAGCCGCCACCAACGGCGTCAACAACTTCATCAGTAGAAGGCCAAAACCCTTCGACGAGCTTGATAGTTCCATGAGGCCCGTCAGCATTCTTAACATCGAGCAGATCAACATCTTCTGCATACAACGCAGTCAGCAATGAATCGATATCGACTCCCGTAGCATCCGCTCCATTCTGAGCAAGGAGTCGCAATTGGCCGATGGTTCCGTACCCAAAGTCGAGAATTTTTTTGTTTGCTAGTGAATCCAGCCCATGTTGGCCGAGCAATTCCACAACTCGAGCAAAGGCGAGTGGGGTGCCATACTTTGTAGAATAGTATCGGTCCGGAGCAAGCTCCGTAGATTCGTAGGCTGCCTGTTCGTCACTTGAAAGCGCACTATAAGCGGGCTCAGAAATCCATGCTTTGGTTTCATTGTGTCGAAAGATAGTTCGTGCGGGAGCGTGGGGAAGTTGTTCAACAGCTGCCAAGAATTGTGATGCGACCGCCGTGGTAAAGAGACTCTCTAATTGCTGAGCCTCTGCAATCATCGTTTGGTTGATTGATGGAATCGATTCCATCGTATCATCTGCAGTTGCGACCTTTGAGTTGGACGAATCCGGTTGACCGTATAGGAGCTGCGTGTTGGCTGACAAGACGATTCCGACGGCGAAGATTGTCCTTAAGACAATGAGCTTGATGGTGACTCTTTGTTGGTGAAAGAAATGGGGAGCACGAACAAACATGAAAAGCCTCCGTCAACCGTACTTCTATTGAGACCGGAAATGTCACAGTGACACTGAAGCAAGGCGTGCTTCAAGTGACAGCAGGTCTATCGGTATAGGGAGATTCGGTTGCGGAGATTCGTAGCAATGAACTACAATTCAAGCGGTCTCACGCTTGGGAAATCCCATCACCCCGCGTCGCGGCGGCGTTGCGCTTTGGTGGCCCGTTCGAGGGTTTGCTTTTCAGAGGCGCTCAAGCTTTGAATGCCTTCAGCTGCGACTTTGGCGAGAATCTTGTCCACATCAAGGTCCAATCGCTCGGATTTCTTTTGCCGACGTGATTCAAAAAAGCCCGGCTTGGCTTCTGACGATGAAAACGGATTGCTTGACCGCCTAGAGGATGACTTCGAAAACAGCAGGGCGAAATTCAGCCAATGCGATTTTCGGATGAGGAGCGCACCCAATGCTGCACCACCCAGATGTCCTGCCTCGCCCCCTGCGTTATTGCCGTTGGTAAACACTACAAAAGTGGCGAGGACGACTAAGCCGTAGGCCAGCGTTTTCACGCGCATCTTCACCGGAATGACAAACATCAGAAGCAACGTAATAATGCGATTCGGTTGGATGAAAGCCGCTGCCATAAGAATGCCAAAAATACCCGCCGATGCGCCGACTAAGGGAGTATTCGGGCTCGCAGGTATTAAGAATGGGCTATCGCCAAACAGATTGCCAAGAGTGCTCAGGAGTAAGTACAAGCCTGCGCCGGCTATGCCACACAAAAGGTAATACGCGAGGAACCGCTTGCTGCCCAAATACTGCTCCGCGACTGGACCAAACCAAAACAACACTAACATGTTCATCAGCAGATGCCAGATTCCGCCGTGTAAGAATTGGAAGGTAACAAATCGCCATACTTGGCCGGAGTAAATCGCCGTGCTGGTTGAGAAATACCCGATTTCAAAGAGAGGCTGAGTTGATCGATAGCCACCAGACAGAAGTAGGTCCGCGACAAAGACCGCGACATTAATAGCGATGAGCCAGGTCGTGAACGACCACATGCTCATCTTGCCCAATCCGGAGCCGCGCAATCCGCCTCCGCCCATGCCTCCACCTTGTTGGTAGAAGCTTGCGCGTCCGCTTTGGTTATCGTCGTAATAGCCTCGGTCTTGTAAGCCCATGCTCGCATCATCCACAATCGAATAGAGGTAGGCCATTCCATCTTTGTACTCTCTGAAGTACGGGAATCAGCCAAGGAACAACATCAGTACGATAGTACGCACCTTCGTTGACAGTATTTTCGGATTTTTTGGTTGAGTCGTTCAACTAAAACTGAATATAGGACGGCCAAATCGCGATTCATCCATCTTTAGGAGACGCATCTTGCCGTCGACGAGTCGCTTCCTCGAGCATTTGCCGCTCTTCCGCAGTCAGGCTGTCTATTCCAGAAGCTGAAATCCGTTGTAGAATGGCGTCGATTGCAAGCTCTTGCTCATCCGCCAGTTGTTGGCCCGCCAAACCTCCAGCAGCAGGATCGTCCGAATTTGAAAATGCCAAAGGAGCCAATTGTTCCAATTCGACAGTTTCGTCAATATCTTCAACGCCACGCACGTTCGCTGACTGCGTGGAATGGGAACTGGATGATTCAGATGTTAGAGTTGGGTCCTGAAGAAATTCTACTTGTCGCCGCTTCAGCCAAGTCGACAGCGCTCCTCCAATTGCAACGAGCATGAGAATCGAATTGCCCGCAACAAAAGCAATCACGCCTAACACGATCGCCAACCCATAGCCTATCGCAGTGACAATCTCGACAGCCCGATCATCCGACCATTTAGATCGCAATCCATGTTGCAATATGTAGGCGCCATCTAATGGGTACAACGGCAACAGATTAAGCAGCAGCAGATTCAGGCTCACATAGTTGACCCACCAGATCGCTATCTGCCACCAAGGCGGTCGTTCCAGGGCAGTTGTTATCCATGTGCTATGTCCCGCTTTCGGATCGAGCGGGTTGAAGAACACGGCACTCCATTCATGCGTGATGGCAAAATACAAGACCGGAGTTAGAACTAAACACACGGTGAGGTTCATCAGCGGGCCCGCAAGACTGACGAGCACATTCGGCTTCCAACCGCCGGGCACGTGATATGGAAACAGGCTTCCGAGAGGCCAAACGGCAATTTCGTCGGTCTCGCCTTGCAGCATTCGATTGACCACAAAATGACAGCATTCATGAACGATAAGGCAAAACACCAATGCTCCAAGGCCGGTCATTGAGAATGACCACTCACCCCCCATTGGATAGTCTGAGGCAGGCCAGATTGTACGAATGATCTGCACAAGACAATACAAAAGGAGTACGAGGTGAATTGACACACGGACGGGGAACCGTCGAGGGGTAATCGGAATCGCCCAATGGATCGGCTCATCCCATAGCCCACCCGATCGGCCAAATTGTGACCAGATCGAAGAGCGGGCGCGCACTCGTTTCCCATCCGAATTCGAATCGGATTGAGATTCACTCCCAGCCAATTGTGGGGCATTGGAATTTCGTCGGTCTTTGTGCATTATCCCGTCCGTCACCGCCAACTCAGTAGTTTCGCATCCATCCCAGGACTCATGCTAGGTGATGCTTCATCTAGTGTACCGACAGCGTCACGATCCGTTGAACCTAGGAATGTGGCGAAGGGTAGTTTGGAAGTTTGAACAAACACCCCATCGTACTTCATTTTGGCTCTTTCAACCGGTTTTCAGCTCGAAAGTCCAAAACACAAGTGTGAAACCTGCAATCGCCAGTTTGATTACAGGACGCTTTCTCAGTGAAAGACGACGCCGCTATATCAGGTCACACTGAGAATTCGATCGTATTGAGAATACCGCAGTCGTCTCAATTGGAATCGGATTGGTGACTGCTCAGAACACACCAGCAATCCTGACGCGGAACCAAGTGTCCGCCACCGCTGAGGAAATCAGCCAGACGATGGTCTCTGTCTCCAGCGTTATTCGAGAATCAGCAGACGGCGCAACGCAATCCGCTACCGCCGCCGCCCAGCTCTCTGTAGAAGCCGAAGGTCTAGAAAAACTCATCGGCCGATTCAAGGTTGCATAAAGCCTCTCAATTTCTCTAATGTGAAATCCAATCAACGCCTGCCCAATATTGAGGGCAGGCGTTTTGCTCTTTTTCCTCGTTCTTAGAGAGAAGCACCGTCAGCCGTGGAATGTATCACATGCAATTGTGTTTACCTATAATGTAATAAACAGCTGGAAGAGAACATCGCTCTTCAATCAATACTCTCGGTTCATGCGATTGGAAAGGAGAATAGTCTAATGCCCTCTCTCATCTTCGGTTGGATTTGGATCCTGTCCGGTTTCCTAAGTGGAGCTGCGATCGGTATATTTTCGCACGACACTGCATGGTTCGGCGGATATGACTCTTTTCGTCGCCGGATGGTGCGGCTCGCCCATATCGCCTGCGTAGCGCTTGGGATTGTCAATATCGTTGTTGCGCTGACCTTGATGCAACTGCAGATTACGGATTCTGCTGCTCTGGTTACACAGTGGTTGTGGATTACCGGTGCGATTCTCATGCCACTCGTTTGTGTACTGAGTGCGTGGATGAAACCGTTGCGCAATCTGTTTGCATTACCCGTCATCGCACTCATAACTGCGGTGGGAATGATGATTTGGTTGATCGTATCGAGTGGCGCAAGCGTGGGAATTTCATCATGACGAATACCAGAAAACGCATTGCATTTATCGCGATGAGCGGGGTGAGAATCAACGATCCGGAATTGCTGAAGGCAGGGTTGAATCTACCCGGCTTTGTTGAACGCAGTGAAGTAATCGCCTCTTTGCCGAGCCTGTCTTTACTTACTTTGGCCGCGCTAACCCCAGATGAGTTTGACATCGAGTATCACGAGATTCGACATCTTCAGGACGGTGACAAGGGTCTGCGTGATCTTCCGCAGCATTTTGATTTGGTTGCGATTAGTTCATTCACCGCGCAAATCAAAGATGCATATCGTGTGGCCGATTTCTATCGCGCCCAAGGCATACCAGTCGTGTTGGGCGGGCTCCATGTCACAGCTCTCCCGGACGAAGCTGCAACTCACGCGACGTCAATCATTGTGGGAGAGGGTGAGCCGTTGTGGCCATCCTTGATCCATGACTTTGCGAATGACACACTTAAGAAACGATATGAATCCTCATCTGAGGAAACCTACGATTTGGCGAATGCGCCTATTCCACGTTTCGATCTATTGGATATTCGTGACTACAACCGACTGACGGTGCAGACCGTACGAGGATGTCCGCATTGCTGTGAATTCTGTGCAAGTTCACCGCTCCTCACCAGTGGGTATAGCCTCAAGCCAGTCAAGAATGTCATTCAAGAGATTCGCGCGATCAAATCAGTGTTTCCCAATCCATTCGTGGAGTTTGCCGATGATAACTCGTTTGCAAGCAGATCGCAGGCGTATGGCCTCCTCACAGAGCTCGCCAAAGAGAACATCAAGTGGTTTACGGAATCGGATATTTCAATTGCAGATGATCCCAAGCTCTTATCGCTCATGAAAAAGAGCGGGTGTCGTCAAGTGCTTGTTGGTTTAGAAAGTCCAACGTCATCTGGCTTGGATGGCCTTGAGGTTCGACGAAACTGGAAACTCCAACAGTTTGACCGTTACGAACGTGCAATCGAGATCATTCAGTCGCATGGCATTACTGTGAATGGGTGTTTCATACTCGGCTTGGACAATCACACCGAAGAGATCTTTGATTCAGTCTACGATTTTGTTAATCGAACAGGGCTGTATGAAGTGCAGATCACTGTACTTACGCCGTTCCCGGGGACTGCGTTATATGATCGGCTCCTACGGGAAGACAGAATCATAGAGAAGAACGCATGGGAGAAGTGCACGCTCTTTGATGTGAACTTCAAACCTCGCCTCATGACGCCGAAACGGTTGCAGCAAGGGCTTTTGGAGCTGATGCAACGATTATACGAACCGGCATTTATCAAAGAGCGGAGAGATCGATTCTTTCAGAGTGTCAAATCTGGCGTAAGACCTGGGGCGGCTTGAATCTCTCGCCGTTTGAAGGATGACAAGCATCAGCCACACGATTACGATGTTTGTAATATGACGACGCCCTCTGATACCGTTCCATCTTCATCCGTACTACGGGCCGCTGGCCAAATGGTCGAAACTGATCGCCTGTTGGGAGTGAGCCGGGTCCCGGTGGCGGACCAACCGCCTTCCATAGATCCAAAGAAGGTGGCGGTCGTCGATTCTGCCGACGCACTCGAAAGAGAAACTCCTATGCCCAGCATTGCATCCGCTTCTTCATCTACAGCCGCATCATCGCCAACGTCAAAGAAGAAAGTCGCTTTGCTGGCGGACCTACTCGAACGCCACAACAACGAATGTCCGTTGGTGAAGACCATGCCAGACTACACGAATATTGTGTTTGGTGAAGGAGATCCGGATGCCGACCTCATGTTCATTGGGGAAGCACCCGGCGCTGATGAAGATGCGACAGGGAGGCCGTTCGTCGGCAGAGCGGGAAAATTGTTAACCAAGATGATTATTGCGATGGGCTTATCCCGTGAAGAAGTTTACATTTGCAATACGCTGAAGATGCGCCCGCCAAACAATGCGACTCCCACCCCAGAACAGATTGCGCAGTCTGCTCCGTTTCTTACCGAACAAATTGAAATAGTCTCTCCCAAGGTCATCGTTACGCTTGGGGCACCCAGTTCTAAGTTCGTCCTGCAATCAAAAGAGGGGATTGGGAAATTGAGAGGGCAATTTCATAAAGCAGCAGTGCCGGGACTTACGGCTGAGATTGACGTTATGCCAACCTATCACCCTGCGTTTTTGTTGCGGTCCTATACTCCGGAGAATCGCAAGAAAGTATGGTCAGACTTGTGCATGGTGCTCGAACATCTTGGTCGGGAACTCCCCAAACCCGTCCCTGAAGACAAGGGTTAGAACACCCATAGCGTCGAATCAATCGCTAGGTGGCCACATGGTTGCAGTCTTCGATGCACCGTCCCTAACACCCGTCGCGTATGAGCCCATCTTGTCCACAAATATCCGTCAAGCCAAGGTCGTGATACGGTGTCATCGTTGGTTGCGCTAGCGCCATCGGCCGTAATCCAGGAGTCGACAATGGATTGCCAATACGGTTGTCGGTAACGACGTTGCAAGTGAATAGGGTCAAGTCCATACCAATCACGCTGCACGGTAATGAATGGAATAGCACGTTCGGTGCAGAGTTCCGCCAGGCTATTCTGTATGTAGCGAGCCCGTTGTAAAGTCTCAAGTCGGCCGGTCCGAGAGGACGGGAAAAGCAATTTCTGGGCAATTCGAAATCCGGTAGGCGAAAGCGACTCCAACGATTCGACCGGCAATCCAGTCATGACAATTGTCGGATTGCACATTTCGACTAAGCGATCCATGCACGCAGTTACCCACTCAATGATCTGATCTGCCTCCACACCATACCCAATGTCGTTTCCAACATCTGTAAGCATCGCGTACGTTTGGCCGATTGACTTGCGTTGGGATGATGCAATCGTCGTTCGATGTTGTGCATAAGCATTCCACAAACCGCAATCGAGGATGCCTGGCAACGTTCGCTGAAAAAACCGACTGCTCTTGCCGTAGGATCTGCCGAATCCGTCTGCTATCCAAATGTCGGATGGGCCAGCCTGAGATCGCAAGATCATCGGCAGTAGTCGAGTCAATCCAAGACTAAGATTGCTGGCACCTAGCAAGATGAATTGCGAACGGGTAGTCGTTCCGATGGTGGAATCCGATTCGTCGGTGGCCAAGTTGGCCTACTTGGCATTCTTCTTTTCAAGAGCTTTGATGAGTTTGCGGTTGGATAATTTGGACAATTGGGTAAAACGATCGAAAATGAGCGTGCCATTGAGGTGGTCGAATTCGTGTTGCCAAATTCTCGCGAGAAACCCGTCTGCCGTCATAGTGAACGATTCGCCATCTAGGGTGGTTGCTTCGATGGTGATAGCAGATGGCCGCCTGACATCGCCGTTGATATCCGGCAAACTCAGGCATCCCTCCTCCGCGATGTCCCAATCACCCCCCGGATTGGTGAGAATTGGATTAACATACACACGGTCTCCATCATCTTCGAGGCGTGAATTGGTGACAAAGAGCCGCCAAGGGAGGCCGATCTGCGGGGCGGCCAAGCCAACCCCTTCAGCTTCATGCATAAGCTCGATCATGCGGTTGGCGACCTCCCGGACCTCATCATTCACCTCAGGAACCGGATTAGCCTTCTTTCGAAGAATTGGGTGCGGATACAGGACAATGTGTAAGTCAGGAATTGATACGGGCATAAAATAAATCTCAACCAAGGCAAGAAAAGGGATACTATCAAAGGAATTCAGAACACGAATTCGTACATATTACGCCTGTGGAACCTGATTGACTTCTGGGACGTACGAATAGAGTAGATCCGGGTCATTTTCCTTCCATTGCCCGCGATTGGGATTGAAGGGGCATTGTTCTTCGCCGAAACTGTGGTTTCTGGTTGGATAGCCTCGATCGTCCTATACTGCCTACTACTGGTTGACCGATTGAAGAGATGGTGAAGGTTGTGCCGGTCCTGCGGGGCCGGTCGGTCGATACGACCACATTATATCGGTCACAGATGGCGGTGGCGACGGCCGTGCAAAGAGAGAAGCCGCTATTGCTGGATACAGTCCCGCAAATGCATCAATCGTGCCCGTCCCTTCGGGCAGATGAATAAGCAGGAAATTGACGCACGCCCGGGATGTGTGAATTGACAAATTGATAACTACGAAGAGGTGATCTCAGTTGGCACGCTTTTTTGGAAAACCCAAGAGTACGGAAGAGACCGGTAGCAGCGAAGGCGTGGCAACGGCGAACGGCGACGCATTCCAACCAGAGCCCGCCAAGGCAGCGAAGTGGTTTGAGCGCGCAAAGCACACCGCAGATACACGAAACTACGAATACGCGCTCAACTGTTACCTCCAAGGGATCAAATTTGACCCTAGCAATCTCGATGCACATCAAGCCCTCTTTAATGTGGCTGGGATATTCAAAAGCACCGGGGGCAAGGCAGCCAGTGGCAAAGAATTGCGAGAAATGGCTGCCGGAAAGAGGGCGGTTGATAAATTAGCGGCTGCAGAACTGGCATGGGTCAAGGACGCAATGAATCCGACACTTGCCGCAAAATTTACCCGCGCTGCTGCGGAACTGAATCTCACCGAAGTTGCATACTGGTCCGGCGACCTTGGCGCCCGAGCGGTCATGCGAAGTAAGAAGCCAACGAAGAACGCACTCATTCAATTCGTCGATATTTTCGAAGAAATCGGTGCACCGGATCTCGCCGTGCAATACGGCCGACTCGCGTATCAAATGGACCCGTCAGACGGCCAGCTTGATGCACGCATTCGTAATCTTTCCGCGCAGGCAGCCCTCAACAAAGGGCGATACGATGAAGCGGTCGGCGAAGAGGGTGGGTTCAGAAACAGCGTCAAGGATCTTGACAAGCAGACCGAATTGTCTGAAGACGAATCGATGGCCTTGGGCGCAGAGGCGCAAATACGACGACTTGGTCGTTCCAAAAGCAATTGGGAAGATGATCCTGAAGATCAAAATACAATTGCCAGATATGCAGACCTCTTGCGCAAAGAATCAACCAACGAATCTGACAAAGAGGCTATCCGTGTCTTGCTTGATGGATTCAAAAGGACTCAACAATACCGCTTCCGCATGATGGCGGGTGATACCAAGCTTGGCATGGAGCGGCGAAAACTCCGCGCGATGAAAGAGAAAGCAGAAGCTTCAGGCAATGCGGAAGACCTGCAAAAGATCAAGGCCCTCGATCGAAAGCTCAAGGATGCGGAAGTGGTCGAGTTTGCCGAGAGAATCGACAAATACCCCACAGATCTCAGGTTGAAATTTGAATATGGTAAGCGGTTGTTCGACTTGGAACGGTACGATGAAGCTATCCCTGCATTGCAGATGGCCATCGATGATGCACGCAACAAAGCCACCGCATCCCATCTCATCGGCCTGTGTTTTCTTAATCAAGAATGGTTTGAAGAAGCGATCGATTCACTCCGCGTGGCCATCGAAGCGTACGAACTCAAAGACGATGACACACATCTTGGTATGCGGTTCGATCTCATGGTCGCACTTGCAAAACATGCGGAAGATCAACGCGAGCTCGACGCCGCGGATGAAGCGTTTACTCTCGCTCGTGGTATTGCGATGAAAAAACTCAACTTCCGGGACATCAAGGAATGGCGAGATAATCTTCGTGCACTTTGCAAAGATCTCAAATCATAATCGATCTCGTCATTTGCGATTATTGATCATGCAGAAGCGACTTGACATGATCGCTCTTCGTTCAGTTCTGAACTTTATAACATCATGACCACCACCGCGATTGCACTATTGCCTGCTCGGTACGCTTCAACGCGGTTTCCTGCCAAACCGTTGGCCAAGGAAACCGGGAAGTTCCTTATCCAGCATGTTTATGAACAAGCCAGCTTGGCGAAACGGATCAGCCAAGTTATTGTCGCTACAGATGATGCGAGAATTGAAGAGGCGGTCAAATCTTTCGGCGGCACTGTCGTCATGACGAGCCCCGATCATCCCAATGGAACATCACGATTGGCCGAAGTTGCTGCCTCACTCAACGATGCAAACGACGATACGATCTTCGTTAATGTGCAAGGCGATGAGCCCGAGATCGACCCCGGTTGTATCGATCAGGTGGTTGATGTATTAGATCACAGTGGTCGTGCATCCATCGGTACTCTTGCATCGCCTTTTGCAGATGATGAAGATCCTTCGGATCCAAACCTGGTCAAAGTAGTGTGTGACAGGACAGGCCACGCACTGTACTTCTCCCGTGCGTGCGTTCCGTTTGACCGTGATAACGATACCAGTGGTCTTCCGCCCATACCGCTCAAACACATTGGGTTGTACGCCTACCGGAAGTCTTTTTTGGCTGAGTATGTGCAATTGCCGCCCACGCCGTTGGAGCAGGCGGAGCAGTTGGAACAACTCCGAGCCTTGGAGCATGGTAAGTCAATAGCGGTCGGCATCGCCGCCTTCTCCACCCATCCTGGCATTGATACCCCCAATCAATATGCAGCATTCGTTAACCGCTGGCGATCCAAGAACCATTGATATTGCATCAATTTCAACGGTTTTAGAGACCCCTCTCCGGACAATTCTCATAAATCGTGCTTATTTTTGATATTCTGAGCCTGTTTCGGAAACAATATCTTGACGAAATACGAATAAGGGTGCACAATTGGTGCGTTCGGCCGGTATAGCCAGAACCGGGCTGTCTTTCTTCTTCGAAATTGAGATGATCGAGTCGGAACAACCCAATTGAGATCTTGAAATGAGTATGGACGCAATGAGTACGAATCAAACTGAGACATCTAGTGAAAGCGGCAGCTCCGCGGCGACGTTTGAGCAAGAGGTAGAGTCAACGGTGCCCGCAATTCAAGACCTCTTTGCGACCATGCTGGAGGAGCATTGCGGTGACGGCGATGCCGGGATCACCATGATTTGCGATCGTATGCGACTGCATCGCAAACTGGCGTGGCAAGTACGCAATGTCGCTTACAGCCCAAACCCATTCCGAGCAGTTCGATTCATGCCTTCCAATGCAGGGATCAGCACGCTGACCCGATCACTCCGCAATTTGGGAGTGGAAGCCAACACCATCCAGCGCCTCGAAGATTCTGCCCGCGCCTTTCGTTCCTTGGTTGATCATCACGCAGGTGATCGCACGAGCCTCGAGATGTTGGTCGGTGCTCATCCCGAGGGTGGAGCAGGCGGTCTTGATGAAAACAATGCAGAGATTCAATGGCGAGAGAAAGCCTTCTTGGGGAATAGTTTCATTTGGGGCGCCCAAGCAAAAACGCAAATGTCGATCACGATGACTTGCCCATCGGATACAAAGCCGAATTGGTTTGATTTGGTGCAAGTGCGTGGGCTGGTGGGACTGCGACGAGTGCGGCCGGACATACATTGGTTGGTCGGCCAATCCGTCATTATTGACGATGTTGAAACACCAAATGATTCGCAGCGTTTACCACTGGACGCAGACGCTGCCTCCCGTATGGATGGCGTCCCTATATTGGCCGACTTCTGTTCTCAACCGCTTCCTCAGCTACGGCGACGCAAGATTGAAGACGGCTTGGTGAATGATGAGCTGCTGCCCGCGCCAGTAGGAACCACAGGCCAACAGACAATCGTTACGGGTGAAATGATCCGAGCCCTCGCGCCAAACTACGCAACGTATGAAAATAAGCGCGCGTTGTTCGGTTCGGTGGTTCGCACGCCTTCTGAAGTATTTGTGCATGATCACTTTGTGCATCGTGATTTGTTTCCCAATGTGGAACGTGAATTGTGCGTGTTTGGTGAATTGAACTCGCCTGTTTCCCAAGATGATGATGACCTTCTGCCGGTGTCTGAAACTGTAGAGTCGCGAGGCATGGGGATGAGTGTTGCTCGTATGGCAGATGTGCCCGGCTACATGAATCTGTTGAAGTACATATTTGATTCGTTGGGATGGAATGCGGAAGAGTTCAATGTGTTTCGAGTGCGTATGGAATATCCGCCTATGCCATCCTCGGTGATGGTTCGACATCCCTTACCCGATTTACCGGAGGGAGAAAGCGTGTGACCCTTATCGCTCAGGCGATTTGATTCATGCGGTAGTTAGATGTATCAGGTCTTTCGTGAGACAAACGTGTGTGATATCGATTTCTAAATAGTACACTTGGTGAGTTGGCTCGTGAGACAGCCAACTTACTGAGCAAGCAACAAGATGATGAAAAACATTTTTGGAGGTTTCAAATCGTTATGAAGAATTCAACCCTATCGTTAGCCGCCCTACTCTGCACAACTCTTGCAGCCACGCCTTTCGTGAACGCGGGCGAAGAAGTCCTTGATTTTGAAGATCTTGCGGAAGGCTTTCACGGCATTCCGTTTACCTACCACGGTATCGAGTTTTACGACTTGAACTCCGTGTCCGGCGTCTTCCCCAGTGGTGATACCTTTGATCCCCAAGAGTTTGACGAAGTTGTCATTGAAGATGCAACACTGTTCTACGATGATAATCCAACATTCGGTAGCCCCGACAAGACGTTGACTTTTGGTACTGCCTTTGTTCCTGGCGACAACCTGAGCCTCGGACGACTCTCAAATGTTACTCTCGATTTGCCGGAGGCTGCTGATTCTGTAACGATGGATGTTGCATACTACGAGAATGGACCTTGGGGTGGCATCGAATATCACCTTGATGTCCTCATGAACGGAAACGTTTTAGGCTCCGATTCATTCGTGATTGCAGATGGCGGCGGGCGAGATAACACTACCACAACAATGATGACCGTCTCAGGTGTTACTTTTGACCAAGTCAAGATCTATGCAACATACGGCAACGAGTATTCATTGCCCCGTATATTGATTGATGATCTGACATTGAATTATGTTGGTGGCAGTGGTCCAGCGATCGCGATCGTAGGGAAGTGCCCCGGTCGACTTGATTTCAATGTGACCGGCGCAACGCCAAATGAAAATGTCGCATTCATCTATGCAAAAGGTACCGGCAATGTGACTATCCCCGGTGGAAATCCTTGTGCCGGAACCACGCTCGGTCTAAACGCATCCGCCAAGTTGGCTGCGACCGTACGAGCAGATGGATCTGGTAATGCAACCCTGAATCGCAATGTTCCTGAAGGTGCATGTCGAGGCGCGTACTTCCTGCAAGGGCTGGACCTGTCAACATGTGCAACCACCAACGTTGAAGCGACACCATAACAACCCCGTCCGCAAAGTAGTAGGCCTCTCTTCCAACCGGATCCTCAGCGACTTTTGACTCTGACGTCAAACTTGCTGACCTCCAAGTCTCATTTCAAAAAGCAAACACCCAGCTCCACGACGTTCATGAGCTGGGTGTTTGTTGTTTTTGGGATGTCTATTCGCGTTGGTATTTAGAACAGCGTGTAGATGAACGGGGCCAATGCTGAGGATTGCACGAAGAACATGAGCAAGCCCAACGCAATGATGATGACGAGCAAGGGCAGGACAAGATAATGCCCTTGACGAATAAAATAGGAGAAGATTCGGATCGGCTCAACGAGGATTGATCGCTTCTTGCCGCTCACTTCAGCATCTTGAATATCCGCGGGCATTTCCTTCGGGATCCAGCCTTCCATATCGGTAGCGGTTGCGGTGCCACTGCCCCACGAGTAGAACGGGTCCGTTCCTTTCCACTTGCGCATCAATGCGCCGATGGGCGTGACCATAACGAAGTACAAACCGGTGAGCAACGTCAAGAAAATCGTCTTGCCGATGATCTGTCCGCCCGCCATCCATGCCCGTTCGGGCCAGGTGAGAAGTGTTGGGGCCACGATGCTCACTGATACGAGCGCGACACCCACCCACATTAAGGTAAACCATAGGCCATCATTCACATTCGGCACGTAATTGAAACGGAACCAACTGAAGAGGGCGAGCAGCCAGCCGACCGCCATTCCGAATACGATTTGCCGTTTGATGTCCGCCACCGCTTGTCGAGCATGCAATCGCGTAAAATACGGTGACTTCTCCGCTCGCGCATTGGCGGCAAACCCAGTCAACGCATGATCATGATCGGATGTCATCGCATCCGACAATTCTGGCGCGAACACTTCCACAGGAGTTGACCTCTTGTCGGTCGTCGTGGAAGAGGCGGTGGTAGGGGAGGACATTGTCGAAGGAGTTTGATTAGTCAAGGTCAAATCTCCTGAGCCATTCTTGTCGATCTTCATCGCTCATGGGGCGGTCCGTTTGTTTATCTCGTTCGAAGAAACGATTGCCCACGACGAGGCAATCCATTTCAGTAGCCATGAAACATCGATACGCATCTTCCGCGGAGTTCACAATCGGTTCCCCTCGCACGTTGAAGGATGTGTTTACTATGACAGGGCAATCAGTGAGTGATTTCACCTCGGTGAGGACGCTATGCACAAATGGATTGCGAACATGGTCCACCGTTTGCACACGCGCTGAATAATCGACATGTGTTACGGCCGGCATTTCGGAACGCGGGACTTTCAACTTGTCAATGCCAAACAACCCATCGTCCGGTGCTTCCATACGCCTGCTCTCGGTAACTGGATAGCACAATAGCATGTACGGGCTTTCCTGTTCAATGTCGAAATACTCCCGCGCTTCTTCTGCTCTCGCCATCGGGGCGAACGGCCTGAAACTCTCACGGAACTTGATCTTCAGATTCATATGCGTTTGCATTTTTGTCGATCGTGCATCACCGAGAATAGATCGTGCACCAAGTGCGCGGGGGCCCCATTCTGCTCTGCCTCGGGCGAGGCCGACGACCTTGCCTTCGATGATGGAAGATGCAATTCGTTTTTGTAATCGGTCTTCCTCAAGTATTTCCCAACTTCCGCCGAGCCGCTTCAACATAGCGTCATCGATATCGCTTGCCGGCGGGATATTCAATCCAAGGAATGAACCTTGCATCGAGTCGGGAGACTCAATTGTGCGCGGGTTACCCATGCGTTGATGCCACATCCAAAGGGCGGCCCCTAGTGCGCCACCCGCATCACCAGCGGCGGGTTGAATCCACACATTCTCAAACGGCCCATGTGTTGACAAATGCCCCGTCGAAACAACGTTCAATGCAACACCACCAGCGAGCACAATGTTCGTCTCGCCCGTTTGGTCATGCACGTGTTGTGCCATTTTCATGACGATTTCATTGACCACGACTTGTACACTGGCAGCTAAGTCCATCTCTTTTTGAGTGATCTGATCTTCCGGCACGCGAGGAGGACCACCAAACAAAGCGTGAAATCGCTCGTTGGTCATATGCAGCCCACCCACATAATTGAAATAATGCTGGTTGAGCACGATCGAGCCATCGTCATTAATATGAATCAGGTGCTTGCGAATCGTGTCTGCATATTTGGGTTCGCCGTATGGCGCAAGCCCCATGACTTTGTATTCACCAGAGTTGATCTTGAATCCGGTGTAATACGTGATCGCGGAATACAGGAGGCCGACCGAGTTGGGAAAGCGAATCTCTTCCATCAAATCGATCGTGTTGCCGTGGCCAACACCCCAGGTGGCGGTGGACCATTCACCCACCCCGTCAATCGTTAAGATTGCTGCCCGTTCATAGGGCGACGGGAAGAATGCGCTAGCAGCATGAGATAAATGGTGGTCGCAAATATTGACCTTTTTCGTGATCCCCATTTCTTTGGCGATTTCAGATTCCATCCACAATCGATTGGTCAACCACACCGGCATTGCTTTGAGGAAACTGCGTAAACCATTGGGCGCGGTTTGATGATACGAGGTGACAAGACGCTCAAATTTGACCAGTGGCGATTCATAAAACACAATCGCATCCAGATCGTTCTCATCAACGTTTCCCGTTTCCAAACAAAACGAAATCGCGTGATGTGGAAACGACGAATCTGCTTTGATTCGAGTGAAGCGATCTTCTTGTGCCGCAGCCACAATGCGGCCATCCTCGATCAACGCTGCAGCGGAGTCGTGGTAGTAAGCGCTTATCCCCAAGATACGCGTAGGTGTGGGGGAGCCGTTGTGTTTCGGTTCTGTAATCGACAAGAGGTCATTCCTCGTTAGTTCGGGAGATCAGATTGCATGCCGCTGGACTCGTCAGTCAGCGTGACTCGATCAACGAAATTCGTAGGCGGTGATCGGCCGCATCATCTTTAAAATGTGCGGTTATCCGGATCGTGTTGACCAGCAATGCAGGTTGCTCCGCCGGGACATCCCATTTTAATTTCAAACCAGCTTGGGCGGCGTATTCATGTACTTCGCCAAGGTCAAAATGCCTCGCAGGATCTGCGTAGGTGACATCTATCTGAGCGCTCTGTAGGCTCTCGCTTTCGATGCGAATGTGTGAAAGTGCAATCGGGCTTTCGAGATTGAGTTGCACGAACGGCCGACGTACCGGCATCGTAAGCATGAACTCTTCGCTCTCGGGGTACGCAAACTCAAACACACCTTCGCCTACCGCTTCAGGATTCAAATCATGGGGCATCCAGTCATTGACATGCAACGGCGTGGGGGCGGGTTGTCCAAAGTTTGCGCCCAACGTATCTGGATAGTTGCTTTCAATGTAATCTGCCGCCTGAGTTGCGTAGAACTGCGTGGTGACGGAGCCCGGGTGGCCGTTGGCGGGGTTGATCCCCCAGCCCAGCATGTTTGAAAACGGTAGGCCGGTATTCTCTGGATATGTTTCGAGGAAGGCAGGTAGCGTATCCACCCACTCGACGCCGTTTTGTTCGAATACCGGAGAGACATAGGCAAAACGATCAGCGATCGAAGACATTGGGCAGTTCGGCAACGTCAAGAAGAATGACGGCACTTCGATTTCATCAATGAAAGTACTCAAATCAGAAACCGTCTGTTTGTACTGCTCGAAGTTCTCACCTTCAACGATCTTGCCCAGCCATTCATTGTAGGTGAATGCGATGTTTGGATCGCTGGATTCTTCCTGCTCTTTCTGCGTCCTGAGTTTATTGAGTTGGCCAGCCAATTCGTTTAGCGGATTGTCGTTCTTCTCTTCCTCTTGTTCTAACGGATCTGTGATGAGCTTGACGATCTGCTCGTCGGGGTCGTTCGAAACGTAACCCCAAATAACGAGATCCGGATCCAATTGTGGTACGAGAATGCGGGCGGCATCAAGTTCCTGATGGGTCGATCGTCCGCAAAGACCCGCTCCGATCACCTCGACGTCATTAAATCCGCGCCGTTTGAGTTCGCGATCGAGCTGTCGCCACCAAATGTCGTTGGCATTGGCTGAACCATCGCCCCAGACATATGAATCGCCGATGACGAGGATTCGCTTCATGCCGGGTTGTTTTGGCCCGGGTTCTGGGATGCCCTTGGACCGCCAAATCCAATTGTCATAGTTGGCGAGATTCTTCTTGTAGTTGTTCTCGTTAATAGTGGCGTTGTCAGAAACCCAATCTGCGGTGGCGAGTGCACCCATCGAGGCTGCAGCAGGGAGGAGTACATTGCTCAAAGCCCACGCTCCGCCGGCGGTAAGACCTATTGCGATCGACAAATATTTGAGCGATTGCAAGGGCAAAATGGGAATCGTTGTCTGCCCAATTCGGAGTCGAAACAGGCATCGGGGAGTCGAATCAGTTCGTCGCATGGACTTTCATCCTCAGTATACAGTCCGTTTCATTCCACGGAGATCTCAGCCAATCGTCCCATAGTATGCGCGGAAACGCTTGAAAGTGGGCGATTTATCGAGGAATCCAAAAGTCTGAGAAGGATTGAATACACCGATTGACAGGTAGTTGCTCTGCATTGGCTGCATTGGAGGTCAGCTCATGGATGCCCAGCCTCACCCAAACTTGTCATCCGATTGCGAATGAATCGCTGTTGGGCGGTATTGATTGCCAAATGGAGCGCCTCGCGTAACGCAGCTTGGGCGTCCGGCTGACGTTCCAAGCGTTCAAGCACATCGGCCCGGGCCAAATGATAGTACAGATATTCGCTCAACTGACGTGCGAGTTCAGGTTGATCGAGTGCTTCAAGCGCCTCAGTGTGATCGCCCGCTTGCGCCAGCGCAACCAGCCGATTGAGTTGGACAATGGGATTGGGCTGCAGCTTCAACAACGCACCGTACAACCCGACGATCTGCCTCCAGTCGGTTTGATTGGAGGTATGCGCTTCCGAGTGGACTGCTGCAATCGCTGCTTGCAGTTGATACACGCCGGGCGGACCCGACATGCGTAACGCAGTTTCAGCGAGTTGTGTCCCCTCTGCAATCTTTTCATGATCCCACCTCGAACGATCTTGTTGATCGAGCAAGACTGGGTGGCCCTGCCCATCAGTGCGAGCGTGGCGACGCGAATGTTGCAAAAGAAGGAGGGCGAGCAATCCAACAACTTCCGGCTCCTCGGGCATGAACTGCACCATCAGTCGTGCCAAACGAATCGCCTCATCACATAAATCGTGACGAATCATCGCGTCGCCTGTCGTTGCAGCATATCCCTCATTAAAGATCAGATATATCACAAGTAAGACCGCGGGAACACGCTCCGGCAATGCCTCACGGGGCGGAATACGGTACGGAATGCCTGCACTTCGAATCTTCCGTTTTGCTCGCACTAAACGCTGCGCCATGGAGGCCGATGAGATCAAGAAAGCCCGAGCGATCTCATCTGTGGTTAGACCACCCAACAAACGCAGTGTGAGCGCAATCTGTGATTCAGGACGTAAAGCAGGATGGCAGCATAAGAAGATCAATCGCAAGCGATCGTCTTCAACCGGCGAATCAAGATCATCGTTTTGCACCACTGACGGAGCGGGGGCTACAAACGCATTGACAACATGTTCATCAAGCGAGGACGCCCGGCGTACGTGTTCGCGTCGAATGCGGTCAATCGCTTTTCGTTTTGCGGTGGTGGTCAGCCACGCTCCCGGATTCTCTGGGATGGCATTTTCTTGCCAATCATGCAGCGCCGCTTCACATGCATCCTGCAATGCTTCTTCAGCCAAATCAATATCGCCATTGGTGACCCGGATCAACGTGGCCAAGATGCGGCCGGCCTCCGCTTTGAAAACCTGTTCGATGGTGGGGTGGGGATCATGGGTCATACACTGTATTACACCCACGAAAACGCCTGCGATCCACTTCTGGAATCGCAGGCGAAGGAGTTTTTGCCAAGTGAACTGAATTCCACTATTGATTGTGTCGTCGGGCAAGTTTGAATTCTGCAGTGTACATCGCTTGGCCTTCATGATGCATATTCCAAATCGACGAAATACGGTCTTCACTTAGGAACGTAAACGTACCATCGTGCATGTGCCGGTCGTTTTCTGAAGCCATATTCGTGCCCTCGCCCGTGCATTCGAAATGAATCGTTTTCACATCATCCGAAGCGACCGCCTTCATGTGAGGCTGATTACCCAACATGCAGTAGTGTGTCATAATGAGCTCATCGCCATCCAAGTGGTACAGCGTAATCATCTCATTTTCAGTGCCGGGGAATTCGATGTCGAGAATTGCGGAGCCTCCAGCGGTCACGGAGAAACGTGAAGCGACTTGATCAGTCATTTCACCATTCTCATCAAGCATGACCCATTCGCCGGCCAGCGTTTTTAGCTGGTTGAATTGTTTTTGGGCAGCTGAGATTTCCTTTGGCGTCGTCGCCATGGGCTCGGCCGATTCGTCTTGTGCTGCGACGAGCGTCATACCGGTGAGAAGAAGCGTTGCAGAGCAAACGATGGCGACTGGAGCCAGAATTTTTCGGGTGGATCGAAGCATGAGATTGATTACCTTTCGTAGTCCTAGATGGGAATATTTTCGGTGGATGTGGATACGTACTCAGCGAAACTCACTCACAGCAGTCAGACATATCCCAAATTGGTCGAACTTCAACTGAGCCATACGTTGCGGATGGTATCTTTGCTGCCCAGCTGATCGCTTCATCGAGATCCTTGGCCTCGATAAAATAGTATCCGCCCAGCTGTTCCTTCGTCTCTGCAAATGGGCCATCCGTTGTGAGTTGTTTACCGTCTCGCATTCGGACGGTGGTGGCGGTGTCAATCGGCCGGAGGCGATCGCTACCCAAGCAAGCACCAGATGCAGCCAGTTCTTGCGAGAATTGGCCGTACGCTTGCATAAGTTTGCCATTTTCCTCTTCAGTGAGAGCATTGTCTTGGTTTTCTTCCGAGTAGATGAGGAGTAAGTATTTCATAATCGTGATCATTCTTTTTTGGGAAAGGAAAGGTGAGTGGGAGGCAAGCCAAGACCCAATGGTACTCGTCAATCAGTGCCTTCACACCATCACGACGATGACGATCTCGAAAATCGACAATTGGAATTCGCAAATTTTGAAATTTGTTGCATTCGGCCGAAGAACTTAGCCTCAGCGTTGGCAGATCATTGATTTGAACGCAAATCAGTCCGATTCGATGGCTGACTTATTGTGCCGAATTGCATCCGCAGATCGAGCAACCGCATCAGATCGTACCACGATTTCAGGAATTGCCTCCTGTTCATTAGCGGGGATTGCATCTGAGATCGGAGTTCTCCGCCAAGCGATCAGACGAGTGATGGCATTGCCTACCCGATTAGCAAGATGTTCGGTAACCGAATCCGCACCGCCCCATATCGGGATCGCTCTCCCAAATCCGGAGACAACATCATGGATGATAAAGCGTGCAAGCTTGCCTGATTCTGCACTGCCGCAATACAGGAGTTGTATTGGGAAGGCCGCGTTGCCCGCCACCGGAAAGACGCCAACGACAAGTGCCACCCAAGGGCGAGGTCTGCCGAGAATCGCATTTTGAATGATCCGGCCCAGCGTGTATCCCGTGCGAGCAAACAACCCACCCGTTAGCAAGAGAAACGCCGCTACTGGTGGGGTCAACAAGCCAGCAGCTAGAAGTGCGGGAAGGATGCCGTATTGAAAGATTTTGACCGCAGGTTTGATCGCAACATGGACGCCAAAATCCGTCATGTACACTGCTGCCTCATCTGCTCGAAGCAGTTGTCGTAATTCTCGCGCTTGTAGGGTCGAAATTTGTCTTCGATTTTTCCACGATCGGATTCGCCGACCTACGACGTGCCAGGCTACATGCTGTCGATATCGTTGCATGAAGGCAAATCGTGTACCTAGAGTCATCACCCGCCACAATAAGTGAGGCGTTAAGAAACGCGCCAACCGCTTTGATTTCTTCGCGACCTTGGCTAGCAAGCCGACCGCTCGAACGCCCGCATAGCGCACGGACCATCGCAACGGGCGCTGTTGATACCACTCCGCTTGCGCAGCCGTGATTCGCATTTGGGCACGTTCGTTTTCAATGCCCCGGGCATGTCGCGGTATCGATTTCCACTTGTCCTGTTGGGCCGTGAGAACTCTCACCTGTTGTTCAAGCGTTTGCCACCCATCTGCATCAAGGTTGTTGGCGGCACAAATCTCAATCTGATGTTGATCCAAGTATCTTTGCAACGTTTGTACATCGACATCATCGAAAAGTAGCCGACGATGCTTCAGACATTTGGGAATGTAATAGCCCAACGTGGCCAACGGATTCACGGCAAAGAGTGCGGGCACACCCGACTCCAAATCAATCCACACCCACGGGCAAGGCTGTGTGTCGGTCACCCGGTTCGCATCGATCATGAAATTCGCTGCCCCGAGTGGATTGCCTTTCCCGGCTTGCCACACCAATCCGTCAAACCCTGCATCTTGTAAATGTTGTTGTAACGGCTTTTGGATTCTGTGCACGAGATCGTGCATGCCGTCCGCATCCGGGTGCTCATCATCCGCCCCTTTGAGCGGCGCGTGATACCCATCCACAAATCTGCTGCGAATTGCAAAGGCTAGATGCTCTTCATCCCACTTGTAATCAAAGGTCTCAACCACCCGCAGTGCATCGTCGCCAAACCAGAATCGAACGAGTACGTTCAAAATATTTCGCCGCGCAACAGCGCATTGAATTGCGGATTCGCACCAGGTATAAGGATTACCCGCGCCGGTTAACACACCGAGCACAATTCCACTCACGGTTTCGCCCGTAAACACCTTACGTACGCGAGCACCGCCACCATCGTGATCGCTTATCTCGAGATAGACCTCAGCTGCCCGCCCTCTGCCGATGAACGCGCCCGCATTTCCTGGGGGTGAATCCGCTGAATCGGCTGCATCCGAATCTAATGCGATATTTTCCCTACCATCTTCAGCATTCGAAGAGAGCGAGGTTTCAGCCTGAGGTTGGCGAGATGTAACCGCCTTCGTAGTAGTCATTCCTTCAAAAATCGGCGAATTGTGGGCACTAACTGCACAAACGGCTGTAAAGCATCATTTGGTCAGTCGGTCGGCAAGACGCAATCGTCGCCCGTCAAATCGAAATAGATGTTGATGTAATCACGAATATCTTCGGTTTGCGTGAGTTTGACCATATCCAGTAAACGAGACAGATCTCGCGTTCGTTTGGCTTCAATCTCATCCAGATCAATATCCTCATCCCGAAGAGATTTCAGAAATCGATATCTGCCTTCAATCGAAGTGCGTTCTACGACCCCACGTTTCTCTAAATCAATAAGGGTATATTCGACCTTGCCACCCCAGTTAGCTCGGGCTTTGCCAAAGATGATCAAGTTCAATTCTTCTGCATCGAAGTCAGCATGATCGCTGCGGGCCATGGTGTGCGACACCTGCATCAACAAATCTGCAGGTGGATTTTGCCACCCAATGAACTCCTGCTGAATCGCCAAATCATCCTGCGAATACAACAAACGACATTGCGATGGCTCGCCATCACGCCCCGCTCGGCCGACTTCTTGGTAGTACGCTTCCACACTGCCCGGAACTTGAGCGTGCAAAATGAACCGAATGTCCGGCTTATCTACACCCATGCCGAACGCGTTGGTCGCAAACAACAACAACCGCTCATTGGGAGTTGAATTGATGAACTGATTGTAAATACGTTTCTTCTGCTTCGGCTCAAGTTTGCCATGATACATCGCAATGTTCGCGTGAGGCATGGCTTGCCTCGCTTCATTGGCGACCCGTTCCATACTCTTGATCAACGACATATACACAATCCCAGTACCCGGAAAGGCCTGGGCGGTTTCTTCAATGATTTTTAATCGATCACGATCATCCCACACCGGGTCTACAAAATACGACAAATTCGGACGATCAATAGGAGATGCAAAGAGTGGCATCTCTGCTTCATCTCTCCCCAGCGTGCGCAGAATATCTTGCCGTACCGCACGAGTCGCTGTCGCGGTGAGTGCAATCGTGGGTGGGGGAGCATCATTGCCAAACTGCGTGGACCGCAGTTGCTTGCGAAATTCGCCTACTTCCTGATAGGCAGGCCGAAGGTCATGCCCCCATTTCGTAATGCAGTGGGCTTCATCAATTGCGAGCAATTTGATTCCGCCGGGCACGTGTTCCAGTGCGTCTCGGAATTCCGGCTTATACATACGTTCCGGAGTGGCGTAAATGAGCTCATATTCGCCCGCCTTGAGTTGCGCATAACGCTTGTCGCGTTCCT